>Ga0164242_10004227_pt1 | contig 16171 bp, 6 predicted proteins | sample OricomgcompostMG_FD_108783 | JGI IMG/M metagenome (GOLD analysis project Ga0164242, IMG submission 108783) | Miracle-Growth compost microbial communities from Emeryville, California, USA - Original compost - Miracle growth compost (MG) ... | reverse complement strand
GCCCACTTCGCTGGCCAGTTCGATGCTGCCGCCCATCAGTTGCACCAGGTGCCGGCAGATGGCCAGGCCGAGTCCCGTGCCGCCGTGGCGGCGGGCCGTCCACGATTCGGCCTGCGTGAACGGGGTGAACAGGCTGGCCTGCTTGTCGGCGGCAATGCCGGCGCCGGTGTCGGTTACGCCGAGGCGCAGGCGCTGGTGCTGGCCATCGTCGCCGATTACGCGGATGGATACGCCAATCCGGCCGTGTTCGGTGAATTTTCCCGCATTGTTGAGCAGATTCAGCAATACCTGGCGCAGGCGCACGTCGTCGCCGAGCAGTCGGCCCGCGAGCATCGAGTCCATCGACACGGCAACGTCGAGCCCCTTGCGATGCAAGGGGCCGGCGGTGAGGCCGACCACGTTGTCGATGAGGGTCCGCGGGTCGAACTCGACCGGATCCAGGCGCAGGCTGCCGGCTTCCGGCTTGGAGAAATCCAGCACGTCGTTGAGGATCTGCAGCAGTACGCCGGCCGAATCTTCCACCGCGTGCAGCAGTTCGTGCTGGTCGGCATCGAGCGAGGTGTGGCCGAGCAGTTCGAGCATGCCGATCACGCCGTTCATCGGCGTGCGGATCTCGTGGCTCATCGTGGCGAGGAAGTCCGCCTTGGCGCGGGAGGCCCGTTCGGCAGCGTCGCGCGCGGCGCGCAGGGCCTGGTTGTGCGCGTTGAGTAGGGTGGTGTCGATGATGTAGCCGGTCCAGCCGGTTTCGCCGCCGTCCCGGCGGTGCGAAACCATCGTCATGTGAAGCCAGCGCAGGTTTTCCATGCCATAGGCGCGGAAATCGAACGAGGTGGCTTGCGCGTGGCGCATGGCATGGCCAAGCTGCTGGCGCAAGCGTTCCTGGTCTTCGGGGTGGATGCGGTCCTGGAAGGGCCAGTCGCGCAGCACGTCACCGGTTTCCAGCACGTCCTGCGGGTCGAGTCCGCACAGGGCGCGCAGGTCGCCGGCGAGGAACGACAGGCGCGGGCGTCGATCCCTGCCGCGGCGCACGGCGAACACCACCACCGGGATGTGCCGGGTGATCTCGCGCAGGTTCTGCTCGGTCGCGTGCGCGCGGCGTTCGCTTTCGCGGCGCTCGTCGGTGTCGCGCGCCTGCTGCCGGAGCTGCTGCCTGGCCTGCTCCAGATGACGGCGCTGCAGCCAGATCGCCCGCAGCAGAACCAGCGCCAGCACGCTGCTCAGCACCAGCAGGACGGCAAGTATGTCGATGGTGGCCGTGACGGTGATGGCGCCCGGATCGAACGCTTCGGCAAGCACCATGGAAAGGAGAGGCGCGGTCACGGCTGGCGGCTTGCCCTTCGCAGAGTCATCATGGTGATGCTGTTTTCATGCTGTGGAGCACGATTACACATTGACCGGCGCGTCTCGGCAGAATGGAGGTCGACGGGGCGATGCTACTTCAAGTAGCGGCAGAAGGATTTCAACAAAAGTGATGATGTCGAATATCAGGGGACCTGTACGTATTGTCATTGCCGACGACCATCCGGTGGTATTGCTCGGCATCAAGGCTCTTCTGCATGGATACGGCGACAGCATGCGGGTCGTGGGCGAGGCTGGAAGCGGCCGGGAATTGCTGGCGTTGTTGCCTGCCTGCGATTGCGACCTGCTCATCACCGATTATTCGATGCCCGATGCAGCCGGGTCCGAGGACGGCCTGGCGTGGCTCAAGCGCCTGCGCCGCGAATATCCCGAACTGCCGGTGATCGTGCTCACCATGATCCACAACCCCGCCCTGATGCGCGGCATGCTGGGCGCGGGCGTCAACGGCGTGGTCGGCAAGGCCGCCATGACGCGCGAACTGCTGCTGGCGATCCAGGCCGTGACGGCCGGGCGGACCTACGTGGGCAAACACGTGCGCGCCACGGTGGCCGATGCGGACGCGCCGGAATCCGGGGCGGAAAGCGCTGTCACCAGCGCCGATCCCTCCACGTTGTCCCAGCGCGAAGCTGAAATAGTGCGTCTGTACGCCTCGGGTCTTTCGGTCACGCAGATTGCCGAGCGTGTGCACCGCAGTGTGAAAACGGTCAGCCAACAGAAGAACAACGCCATGCGCAAGCTGGGCCTTGTCAGCAACAGCCAGCTCTACGAGTACGCACGGATATGGGGGCTGCTTACCTGAACGGGGCGTGGCTGATTCACGCGAAAAGCCGTGATCGAAACCCGCCATCTCGCATTTTAGGAATTGTCTGATCTTAATTTTTCATCGTCTTCGGCATGATGGAAGTGCGATGCAACATGACCGCATGCCCCGGTGGCAACCGGTTCGACCATGGCGGGATCGTCGCATCGATCGCTTTTCCACGTGCCGAAGGATCGGTACGGGTCGATGAGCTTACGTCGACGGTCGGTATGTCCTCACCCCCTGAGCCGTATCGCCCGGAAAACTTGTGGACAGGCCGGCGCGGCGGTGCGGGAACCGCTGCGCCGGTTTTTCTGCGCCTGTCTCTGCGGGGCGCCATTCGAATGCGTGTATGGCGCCATGGGTTGCCTGATGCCTCGCCGCGCATGCCGTGTCGGTGAATCACTGCATAAGAGCCTGTTCACGGTTCGCCCATCAGCCCCGAATCGTTCGTTCACTCCTTCCCGTCATTCCTGCGAGGCGCTTTTCAACAGCCGAAGGGCTGGTCAAGCAGGAATCCAGTGACTTTCCCCAAAAACCAACGACGCTGGATCCCAGCTTTCGCTGGGATGACGAGCAAAATCAGACCTTCCATAACAGGGGAGGCGGGCTCGGCAGGATATGGTTTTTTTAGGAATCGTCCGATTCAACTGCGCCTGCGATGACAACAGAATCATTCCATGAACTGTGATGCGGTTCGTTTTATGACGTAGCGATAGTATCGCTACGTCTATCGCATTCATTGGTCGTGAGGGTGTTGAAAGCATGGCAGGGGCGACGATGCATCAAGCGATGGTTATCCGATCGGATAATTTCCATTGAGGAAGTGCCTCATCCATTCACCATGACCGCTTATCCGTCTTGGCTCCAGCCATGACGGCACGCTGCTTTGCACCCATCCGTTGCGACCCGCGGATCATCGAACTGCTTATGTTTGAGAGGCGATCATGAACAAGGTCTACAGCAAAGTGTGGAGCAAGTCGCTGGGGCAACTGGTGGTGGCTTCGGAGTTGGCTCGCAGTGGTGGTGCAAGTGCAGCGTGTGCGGCAGCGACCATGCCTGCGCTTGGGAAACCCCATGTCCTGGCCGCAACTCTGGCATTCTTGCTGCTAGGCATGCCTCTGGCGAGTCAGGCGGGTACCTATCCTTTGAGTGGTACTTGTACATCCGGCAGCGGCATCACTGTCGGCCGAATAGCCACCAGCGGTACAAATGCACAACCAGTGGACGGTTCGGGAACCTATTCCAATGTCACTGGCTGCAATGCAAGCGGCAATAATCAGAATGCCACTACGGTCTATGGCACTTTCAGCCAGGTAACCGGCCAGGGCGGGTCGGTTTTCGGTTTCAATGGTTCGGCGACGACGTGGGCCAGTGCATTCGGTCTCGAGACTGCCGCCAAGGGGACTGCCAGCACGGCCTTGGGCTTCGGCAGCAACGCCACTGCGTTGAACTCGGTCGCCATCGGCGGTGCAGGCGGCGATGGCACCACGGCTTTGTCGGTGGCCAATTCGACCACGGCCTCCGGCTCGGGGGCCGTGGCCATCGGCAGCAATTCGGTGAAGGGGGCGCAAGCTACAGCCGCAGACGCCGTGGCCATCGGTGGCCAGTCGAGTGCGTCGGGAGCGGCCGGCGTCGCCGTCGGGTTGCAATCGTCCGCCAGCACGAATGCAGTTGCGTTGGGCTCGGGTGCCAAGGCCGCGAGCATCGGTACCAAGGGAGGGATCGCGATCGGCCAGAATGCCAGTGCGTCGGGCACGGGCAGCACCAATCTTGCGATTGGCGACAGTGCCGTTGCCACCGGTTCCACGTCATCCTTGGGCGATTCCACTGCCGTTGGCACCAACGCGCAGGCCACAGGCCAGGATTCGACCGCTGTCGGTGGACAGACCACGGCCAGCGGCAAGAACACCTTGGCCATTGGCAATAACGGCACTACCGCATCGGCGACGGGAGCCACGGCATTCGGCGTCAGCAGCCAGGCTACGGCCGGCTATGCGCTGGCTGCGGGCACGGGGGCCATTGCCAGCGCAACAGGTGCCATCGCCATAGGCAGCGATGCGACCGCGGCTGCCGCAGCTGCCGCGGCCAACGCCATCGCCATCGGTGGCGAATCCAGTGTGCTTGGGGCCGGCATCTCGGGTATCGCAATGGGCCGCGGTGCTGTCGTCAACGGCGCCTACGGCATCGCGGAAGGCGATGGCGTCACGACGGGGGCGACGGGCCGGAACGTAGCCATCGGCTCGTCAGGCACGACCGCCAATGCGGTGTCTTCCGCGGGCGGCGCGGTGGCTATCGGGCGCGGCCAGACAGCAAGCGGCGACGGTGCAGTCGCCATCGGCGATCCCAACTCCGCCACCGGCACCGGTGCAGTGGCGCTGGGCGCGGACAACACCGCCAATGGTGATGGCGCAGTGGCCATCGGCAATGCCAATAGCGCCACCGGCGGCGCCAGCGTGGCGTTGGGTAATGGCAGCAGCACGTCGATGGACCAATCCGTAGCCATTGGCGATACCGCCTCGACGGGGCAGCAGCGCGACATTGCCGTGGGTGTCGGTGCCAACACCGGTGCTGTCAGCGGCGCCACCCTTGGGCAGCTCGACAACGCGGCGTTTGGCACCGGGGCATCGGCTTCCGGTGGGGGCTCCGTTGCCATCGGTCAGGGAGCGGTGGCCACTGGCAGCAACGTGAACGGCAACAACAACGCCCTGGCCTTCGGCTCGCAGGCAGAGGTCCACGATTACAACGGTGTGGCCATCGGTACGTCGGCATCGACGGCTGCCGGCGCCGTCTATGCCACGGCCATCGGCTCGCAGGCGACGGTTGCTTCCGGTGCATACAACGCGGTGGCCATCGGCGCGGGATCAACGGCGAGCACCGCGAACTCCGTGGCTATCGGCATGGGTGCCAGGACCAACGGTGCGGAAACTCTGGCCATGGGCGCCAACGCCACGGCGAACAATGCGGGAGATGTCGCGTTGGGTCGGAACTCGGCCACGACATCTCCATCGATCGGGCCGTACACGATCAATGGCGGAGCAGTCACAGCAACGAATGACACTAACGGAGTGGTATCGGTGGGCGTGGCCGGAAAGGAACGCCAGATCCAGAATGTGGCGGCAGGTACGGTCAGTGCGATCAGCACGGATGCCGTGAACGGCTCGCAGTTGTACGCGGTGGGCGACTCGCTCAACAACCTTGGCACCAGCACGGCCACCCACCTGGGTGGCGGCAGCACCTATGACAGCACCACCGGTACGGTGAGCGCGCCAAGCTACACGGTCAACGGCGGCACCTACAACGACGTGGGTTCGGCCATTGCCGCGGCGACGACGCATTACTACAGCGTCAACGACGGTGGTACGCAGGGCGGCAACTACAACGACGACGGTGCCACCGGGACAAGTTCCCTGGCGGCAGGTGTGGATGCGGTTGCGTCTGCAGAACAATCCACATCCGTTGGCGATGCCAACAAAGCTACCGGGGCCCGCTCGACCGCCGTGGGTGTGCAAAATGCCGTATCAGGACAGAACTCCTCTGCGTTTGGCGGAGGCAACGATGTTTCCGGGGACGCCAGTGCGGCATTCGGCTCCAACAATACGCTGACCGCCAGCACGGGGTCGGGCGGCACGGACATCCAGACGGCGGTGGGCTGGACCAATACGCTGAGCGGCACGTATTCCAGTGTCGTGGGCAATTTCAATTCCATAGACAATGGCGCGGACCACAACACGATCGTCGGTGAGCAGAACAAGATCATCACGACCGATCCTGCGTCTGTAGTGGCGGCGTCCACGAACACCGTGTCCGGTAGCGGGAATGCGCTTACGGATACAAACGATTCGGCCGTTCTCGGCGATGGCAACACCATCACGGCGGCAGCCGGAAGCTATGTGAGTGGCGTGAATATCGTCGGCACGAACAATTCCGCGTCGGCGACATCGGCCACCGTCCTGGGCAGCAGCAACCGGGTCGATGGCGTTGCGGGGCTTGCGGCAGGTTACGGAAATACAGTCTCGGGCCTTGCCGCGACTGCCATCGGCAACAGCAACACCGTCGCCGGTACGCTCGCCTCTGCCGTCGGTAATTACGGCACGGCAAGTGGCCAGAGTGCGGCGGCCATAGGCACGTACGCAGATGCGGCGGCCGACGATGCCGTCGCGATCGGCACCGGCGCGAGTGCTGGGGCGGCCAATGCGGTCGCCATCGGTGGCGGCCACCTCGACGTGACGAGCGGCACGGTCACGCCGGGCGCGAATGCCACCCTGGTCGACAGCGTGGCGCTTGGTAGCCAGTCGGTTGCGAGCACGGCTGCCGGCGCTGCCGGTTACGTACCGGCGGGGGCGGACGGTTCCGCCATCGCCGCCACCACGAGCACGCTTGCAGCGGTCGGTGTAGGTGATGCGGCCAACGGCAAGTACCGTCAGATCACGGGTGTCGCAGCAGGCACTGAAGACAGCGACGCGGTGAACGTGGCGCAGTTGCAGGCGGCGCAAATGCACTACTTCAGTGTCGATGACAACGGCACACAGGAGGACAACTACCAAAACGATGGAGCCAATGGCTACAACGCGATTGCCATTGGCCCAGGGGCCAGTGCCGCCGCCGATGAATCCCTCGCCCTGGGCGAGGATGCAAGCGCTACGGATGTGAGCACGGCAGCGCTCGGCGGCGGTGCCAGCGCAAGCGCCCAGGCTGCCCTTGCGGTAGGTAACTACGCGATTGCCAGCGGCAACTCCAGTACGGCCGTTGGCGACAGCACATCAGCAACCGGCGATGAGGCTGTGGCGCTTGGAAGCCTCAACCTGGCATCCGGCGATTTCAGCACGGCCGTGGGCAATGATGCCAATGCGACGAACGAATGGGCCACGGCCGTGGGCGTGGGATCGCACGCAGCCGGTGACAAAGCCATTGCCCTGGGACGCACGGCAGCCACTGGCGATAATGCTATCAGCATAGGTACCAGCACGCGGGTTCTCGACCCGACCTTGCCGCTCGACCAGCAATTTACCAAGGGCGGGGCGTTTGGCACGCAATCCATTGCCGTCGGCATGGATGCGAGGGCGGCCGCTGACTACACCGTGGCCCTCGGTGGCGATGCGACCGCGTCGGGCGTCAACGCAATAGCCGTGGGCCAGAATGCGCAGGCGACGGGTGCCGGCTCCATCAGCATCGGTACCGGTAACGTGGTAAGCGGGCCCGGCAGCGGCGCATTCGGCGATCCGAATACCGTCAGTGGCACGGGCAGCTATGCGCTCGGCAACAACAACACGATCAGCGCCGACAACGCGTTCGTGCTGGGCAGCAACGTCAACGATGCGGTAGCCGATTCGGTGGCGCTGGGCCATGCCACCACGGTGGCCGCGGCCAACACCGCGTATTACAACCCGGGTACGGCCACGCTGGCCGGCGTGGCCGCAGGCGTGGTAAGCGTGGGTGCGTCGGGTGCCGAGCGCCAGATCCAGAATGTGGCGCCGGGTGCCAACCCGACCGATGCGGTGAACGTGAGCCAGTTGCAATCGGTGGCGGCGGTGGCCGACAACGCGGTGCAGTACGACGATGCCAGCAAGGGCAGCGTGACGCTGGGTGGCGCGACATCCACCGACGGCGGCGTGACCGGCGGCACCACGATCACCAACGTGCACCAGGGTGATCTGAGCGCGACCAGCACCGACGCGGTCAACGGCAGCCAGCTGTACGCGACGAACCAGAACGTCACGACGAACACCAGCAACATCACCCACTTGCAAACGACGGTAGCGAAGCCGATCACCTTCAGCGGCAACGACGACACGAACGGCCCGGTGACGGCCAGGCTGGGCGACACGGTGGCGATCACGGGCGATGCCAGCACGGCGGGCACCTATTCGGGTGCCAACGTGAAGACGGCGACGGACGCGACGACGGGGGCGCTGGCCATCCAGTTGGCGGACGCGCCGAAGTTCGGCGGCGTGACGATCAACGATGGCGGCACGGGCCGGATCACGGGCGTGGCCAATGGCGTGGACGCCAACGATGCGGTGAACGTCAGCCAACTGGATGCGGTCGGTGGGACGGCCAGTGCGGGCTGGAACCTGTCGGCGAACGGCGGCACGGCTGCGAACGTGGCGCCGAACGGCACGGTGGATGTATCGCAGGGAAGCAGCGGCAATACCGCCGTGACGCAAAGCGGTACCAACCTGACGATCGACACCAGCCCGGACCTGACGGCGACGAGCGTGACGGCCGGCAACACGGTGGTGAACAACGCCGGTGTCACGGTCAGCGGCGGCAGCAACCCAGTGAGCCTGACCAGCACGGGCCTGGACAACGGTGGCAACAAGGTCGTCAACGTGGCGGCGGGCGATGTGAGTTCCACCAGCACGGATGCGGTGAACGGTTCGCAGTTGAACGCGACCAACCAGGACGTGGCGAACAACACCACCAACATAGGCAACAACACCACCGCCATCACCAACCTGGGCGATACCCTCATCAGCGTCGCCGGCGACACCAGTGCGACCTACGTGGACAAGAACGTTCGCGGCGTGAAGTACGTGCGCACCAACGACAATGGCCTGACGCCCGACGATGCGCATGCCCAGGGCCAGGGTTCGACGGCCGTCGGCTACCAGGCGACCACGGCCACGGCGGCCACCAACGCAGTGGCGATCGGCAACGCGGCCACGGCGAACAATGCCCAGGGCATCGCGATCGGCGATGGGGCGACGGTGTCGAACGATGGGGCCGTGGCGCTGGGCGCCGGCTCGTCCACGGCGGCCGCCGTTGCGGCGACCGGCGACACCATCGACGGTACGGCCTACGCCTATGCCGGCGCGGCCCCTGCCAGCGTGGTGAGCATGGGCAGCGCAGGCCACGAGCGGCAGGTCACCCACGTGGCTGCCGGCCAGGTGAACGCCAGCAGCACGGATGCCGTGAACGGCTCGCAGCTGTATGCGACCAACCAGGCGGTGAACGCCATCGGGAATACGGTGAGCACCATCAACAACGGTGGCGGCATCAAGTATTTCCACGCCAAGTCGACCGGTGCAGACAGCGTCGCCAACGGTGCCGATTCGGTCGCCGTGGGCCCGAATGCCGTGGCCGACGGCGCCAGCAGTATCGCGCAGGGCAATGGTGCGGTGGCATCCAGCGACGAATCGGTGGCGATCGGCAAGAGCGCGAAGGCGCAGAACGGCAAGGCGGTGTCGATCGGCTCGGGCAACACGGCCGATGGCGATGGCGCAGTGGCGATCGGCGATCCGAACACCGTCACCGGTACCGGCGCGGTGGGCGTGGGTGCCGACAACACGGTCGACGGGCAGGGCGCGGTGGCGCTGGGCAACGCCAATACGGCCACCGGTACCGGCAGCGTGGCGCTGGGCAACCAGTCGCAGGCTGCGGCGGCCGGGGCCCTGGCCTTCGGCAACGCAGCGATGGCCAGCTTTGCCGGCGACGTGGCACTGGGCAGCGGCTCGGTGACCGCGGCGGCGGTGGCGACGGCCAGTGCCGCCATCAACGGCACCACCTATGCCTTCGCCGGCACCGCGCCGACCAGCACGGTCAGCGGGGGCAGCGCAGGCAACGAGCGCACCGTCACCAACGTGGCGGCAGGTCGGGTCAGTGCCGGCAGCACGGATGCGGTGAACGGTTCGCAGCTGTATGCGACCAACCAGGCGGTGGACAGCCTCGGCAACCAGGTCAGCAACATCAGCAATGGTTCCAGTGGCATGTTCCGGGTGAGCCAGGACCACAACGCGCCGGCACCCGCGCCGACCGGCACGGATGCCGCCGCGGGCGGCGCTAACGCGGTGGCTTCGGGCAACAGCAGCCTGGCCGTGGGCAACGACAGCACGGCGTCGGGCAACAACGGCACGGCGCTGGGGAACGGTGCCACGGCTTCGGGTGCCGGCAGTACGGCAGTGGGGCAGGGCGCGGTGGCTTCGGCCGATGGCAGCGTCGCGCTCGGCAACGGGGCCAGCGATGGCGGACGTGGTGCGGAGAGCTACACCGGCAAATACTCCGGTGCGCAGAACGATACGGCGGGGACCGTCTCGGTGGGTAATGCCGCAACCGGCGAAACGCGCACGATCAGCAACGTCGCCGACGCCAGGCAGGCGACGGATGCGGTGAACCTGCGTCAGCTCGACGGCGCGGTACAGTCCGCCAACCATTACACCGACACGCAGATCAGCAAGGTCGACGGCTCGGTGACCCACATCCAGAACGGTTCCGACGGCATGTTCCAGGTGAGCCAGGACGCCAACACCACCAAGCCCAAGCCCACGGGTACGAAGTCGGTCGCAGGCGGCAACAACGCGGTGGCCTCGGGGAGCAACAGCACGGCCCTGGGCGATGAAGCGCAGGCTACCGCGAGCAACAGCGTGGCGATCGGCCAGGGATCGGTCGCCGATCGCGCCAACAGCGTGTCGGTAGGGGCTTCCGGCAAGGAGCGCCAGATCACCAGCGTGGCGGCCGGCACGGCCAGCACCGATGCGGTGAACGTGAGCCAGTTGCAGGCTTCACAGGCGGGCAGCGTGCAGTACGACCGGAACACGGACGGCAGCGTGGACTACGGCAGCGTGACGTTGAACCCGGGTGGCAGCCCGACCACCATCCACAACGTGCAGGCAGGCACCCGCGCCACCGATGCGGTGAATGTGGGCCAGTTGAACGATGGCCTCAACAAGGCGATGGACTGGTCCAAGAGCTATACCGACGAGCGTTTCCAGACCGTCAACCACGATCTCAACACGATCGGGAATCGTGCCAACGCGGGCATCGCCTCGGCCATCGCGATGGCCAGCCTGCCGCAAGCCTACCAGCCCGACCAGAACGCTGCGTCAGTCGCACTGGGCAATTTCCACGGCGAAACCGGCATCGCCATCGGCGTCTCCAAGATCAGCGAAAGCGGCCGCTATGTTTTCAAGCTCAACGCCTCCGACAACACGCGGGGTGACGCCGGTGTGGGCGTGGGTGCGGGCGTCGTGTGGTGAACACACCGTATCTGCGTTGCTCCGGCCATGTGCCGGGGCAGGGGTGTGGCAACGCTGACATCGAATCGATCGGGGACAAATCCATGCGATACATCAAGCAACTCGCCACTACGGCAACCCTGCTGGTTGCCTTGGGCAGCCTGGCCGCCTGCGGTAGCGTCAGTCGCGACATCGCCCGCGACGGCAGCAGTGCGGGCACCTTGGTGTGGCCTGCGCCAGGCAGTGTCACGCCCATGCACAAGGACGGCACCTGGCCGGCGCTTGCCAGCCTGCGCCGGATCCGACCCGGCATGAACAAGCACCAGCTCATCGACCTGATCGGGCCGCCGCACTTCCATGAAGGCTTCTGGGGGGTGCATGAATGGAATTACCTGTTCCACCTGCGTCGGCCCGGCAGCGACGAGGCACAGGTGTGCCAGTACAAGATCCTGTTCGACCGGGACATGCTGGCGCGCAGCTTCTACTGGAAGCCGGCTTCCTGTGCCGAGATGCTCAAGCCCGCGACGACGAAGGAGCAGACGTTCACCCTGTCCACCGATGCGCTGTTCGGGTTCGACCAATCCTCCATTGCCGACATGTTGCCGGACGGTCGCCAGCAACTGGACGCGTTGACGCAGAAGCTGTTGGCGCAACGCGACCATGTCGCGGAAGTCCGCATCGTCGGCTACACGGATCGGCTCGGCAGCGATGCCTACAACGACGCATTGTCGGAGAAAGGCGCGTATGCCGTCATGCGCTACCTGGTGCAGCAGGGCGTGCCCGACCCTTGATGACCGCCACGGGGCTGGGGAAGTCCAATCCGGTGGAGACGAATTGCACCGACGATGCACGCGCGGCACTGATCGCCTGCCTGGCACCAAACCGGCGTGTCGAAGTCCGGGTTTTCGGTAAAAAGCAGGGCGGGTCGGATCAAGGAGAGTGAGCGTCATCGTTGCCCGGATGGCAGCGTTGTTTCGCTCGCCACCCGGCGCAGATCCATTGCTGCCCGTGTCGGCATGATGGCTTCGACATTCGCCCTTCCAGCGAAAGCGCCTCGCTGGGATGGCGAGCAATATCTTGTGCAGGATTTCCTGTAAGAGCCTGTTCAAAATCCCCAAGCCTTCCTACGAAGCGTCATCCCAGCGAAAGCTGGGATCCAGCGTCGTTGGTTTTTTGGGGGAAAGTCACTGGATTCCTGCTTTCGCAGGAATGACGAGCGGGGGCGCGTGAGGGGACACCCGTTCGACAGGGAGATTTTGGACAGGCTCTAAGAAGCGTGGCATGTGTCCAATATTCGGCTTCTTGTCGCAAGGTCGAGCGGCGAAATGGGTTATTCCACATTTCGGACTTCTCCGATGTATTGGTGCGGACGGTTTGTCTAGGATGGGGTTGTCTGGCGTCTGAAGTACGCCATCGCGGATCAGGACATGAGCGCTATCAGGCTGGTCCGTATCGCCTCGCATCCAGGATTGGGCGCTGTTCTGGTTCCTGTCGAAGATTGAGCCTGTCGAGCAACGTACGCGATGTAGCTGCTCGTTTGGCTGGGCATCTTGACGAAACCGGTCTGGTCTCGGGCTTGATCGACGAGGTACGGCGCTATCACAAGGCGCTTCTTTACCAGCGTGAGCGCGCAAGGCTGGACGGGCGCTGCAGTCTCCCATGGGCAGTGCAGTGACACCGGGCCAACGAGTAAGGAGAGGCCTTTCCGCGCCACAGCCATCCCCGGATCGTTTCGGGCAGCTTTCACGGTTTTTTTCGGTGGGTGTTTTGAGACCGCGCGCCGGACGGGGTTTGCTTGTTTATGGTTGATGAGACGTCGCCTGTCAGGATCGTCATATCGGACGATCATCCGGTAGTTCTCATGGGAATAAAGTCGATCCTCAAACGGCGCGAGGGAAATTTTCGTGTGGTCGGGGAGGCAAGCAGCGGCAAGGAGCTTCTGGAGTTGCTTTCCAGCCTTGCGTGCGATCTTCTCATTACCGATTTTTCCATGCCTGACGAGGGCGGATCGACGGATGGCTTGTTGCTGATTCGGCGACTGCGCCGCAATCATCCGGACCTTCCCGTCATCGTGTTGACCATGATCCATAATCCCGCGCTTGTTCGGGGCATGTTCGCCGCGGGCGTGAATGGCGTGGTGGGAAAGACCGCCATGGCTCGGGAGCTGTCGCTGGCTCAGCAGGCGGTGATGAGTGGACGGACCTACCTGAGCATGGATATGCAGGGCAAGCTCGAAGCATCTCCGGCGCCCGAGGAGCCGGGAGAGAAGGCTCCCGATCCGGAAGCCGGCCTGGCCTCGCTGTCGCCGCGCGAGGCGGAGGTGGTTCGGATGTATGCCGGCGGCCTCATCGTGACGCAGATCGCCAAGCGCCTTCGCCGCAGCGTCAAGACGGTGAGCCAGCAGAAGAACGACGCCATGCGCAAGCTGGGATTGACCAGCAACAGCCAGCTTTACGAGTTTGCCCGCAACAACGGACTGCTTACCTGAGCCTGGTTGGCGTCGATTCCCGTGACCCGTTCGTGCTGGGCGTAGCCGGCCGAGCGTCGCGAACGATGGTCGTAGGGGAGCCCCACTCGCGGGCGATGCTTCACTTGAAGCGGAAAGCAAAAGCATCGCGGCTGAAGCCGCTCCTGCAGGAAATGGCGGCTTCGGTGCCGGTCATGGCCACTGGCTTGCCGCTTGGCGCCGCTACGATATTCGACGCTAATCGCCTGCCACTTTAGGAAGCCTCTGATCCTTTTGGGCCGTGAACATATGCATCATGTCGCTGTCGGGCCGACGTTGGCGTGCTTGATGAACATGCCCCTGTCGGTCCCATCGTTTCCCCAGTGCCATGGAATGGCATGGGCTGGCGAGACTACGCCAGCGACAGGCATGGTCGCCCCCTGTGCCATCGCCTGTCGGGGATTTGATTCTTTCGACTTCCGTGTTCCTTGTAGTCGCACGGAAAAATGCCCGCCTTGTCATGCGCAAGGTGGGCATTTTTTTGTCCACGCCCCGGATCCGCCGCAGGTGCCGTTCAAGGCTCGTTATTGCCAGGCTGGCGGTGTGGCCGGGTTGGTATTGCGATGTTTGCGATCACTGATCCAGCGGCGCGCAATGCCAGATCAGCCATGCCAGGTCGGCGCCGTCGAGCAGCGGGCTCAGTGCGGCGCGCACGGTGGCATGGTAGTCGTCGAGCCAGGCGCGCTCGTCGGGGCTGAGCAGGTTGATGTCCAGTGCGCGGCGATCGAACGGGCACAGGGTCAGCGTTTCGAAGGCGTAGTAGTCGCCGAACTCGGTGCGGTCCGCTTCCACCACCACGGCGAGGTTCTCGTGGCGGATGCCGTGCCGGCCGGGCTTGTACAGGCCAGGTTCGATCGAGCTGATCATGCCCGGTTCCAGCGGCACCAGCGCGCTGCCGGCCACCGGCGGGCGGATCGACTGCGGGCCTTCGTGCACGTTGAGGAAGTAGCCCACGCCGTGGCCGGTGCCGTGGCCGTAGTCCATGCCGGCGGCCCATAGCGGCGCCCGCGCCAGCGCATCCAGTTGCGGGCCGCTGGCGCCCTTGGGGAAGCGGGCGCGGCTGAGGCTGATCATGCCCTTGAGCACCAGCGTGGCGTCGCGCTTCTGTTCGGCACTGACCGGGCCGAGCGCCAGCACGCGGGTGATGTCGGTGGTGCCGCCGAGGTACTGGCCGCCGGAATCGATCAGCAGCAGGCCCTCGGCCTTCAGTGCGCTGTGCGATGCCTGCGTGGCGCGGTAGTGCGGCATCGCGCCGTTGGCCTGGTAGCCGGCGATGGTGGCGAAGCTTTCGCCGACGAAGTCGGGCTGCGCGGCGCGTGCGGCGTGCACCAGGCGGTGCACGTCCAGCTCGGTCAGCGGCTTGCCTGCGCCGAGCTGGTGCTCGATCTCGCGGAAAGCGTGGGCCAGGGCGGCGCCATCGCGGCGCATCACCTCACGGACGTGATCCAGCTCGCTGGCGTTCTTCACCGCCTTGAATGCGGTGGACGGGTTGGCGGCCTCGATGCGTTCCACCGCGGCGGGGATCGCCGCGGCGATGGCGCTGACCACCCGGCCGGGATCGAACAGCAGCGCGCTGCCGCCGGGCAGGTCGGCCAGTGCATCGGTGACGGTGGCGTAGTCGGCCACGGTGATGCCATCGGCGGCGAGTTTCGCGACCAGTGCATCGTCCAGCTTGGTACGGCCGGTGAACAGGGTGGCGCCCGATTCGGCGGACACCAGCAGGTGGGCGAGGAAGACCGGATTGCACTCCACGTCGCTGCCGCGCAGGTTGGCGAGCCAGGCGATGTCGTCGAGGCTGGAAAGCAGGTGGTACGCGGCGCCGCGCTTGCGCATGGCGGTGCGCAGGCGCGCGAACTTGTCGGCGCGCGAGGTGCAGGCGTAGGCGAGGGCGTGCTCGGTGATCGGGGCGTGCGGCAGGGCGGGGCGGTCCGTCCAGACCTGGCCGGGCAGGTCGAGGTCGGTGCGCAGGCGCGCGCCGGCTTCGCCCAGCAGGCTTTCCATCTGGCGCTGGGCCGCCAGCGGGACGCTGTCGCCGGCCACGGCCACCACGTCGCCGCTGTGCGACTGTTCCGCCAGCCATTGCAGGTGTTCCGGCGTGTGCGGCACGCGCAGCTTCATCAGCGTGAAGCCGGTGCCTTCGAGCTGGCGCTCGGCCTGCGCGAAGTAGCGCGAGTCGGTCCACAGGCCGGCGTGCTTCGCGGTCACCACCAGGGTGCCGGCCGAGCCGGTGAAGCCGGACAGCCACGCCCGCGCCTGCCAGTGTTCGGGCAGGTATTCGGACAGGTGCGGGTCGGCACTGGGGACGATGCAGGCGGCCACGCCATGCTGCTGCATGGCCTGGCGCAGGGCGGCGAGTCGGGCGGGGATGGGTGTGTTCATCCGCGCATGGTAGAGCGTGCGTGCCTGCTTCGCACGGCCTGCGCGGACCTGGGGAAGGTCTGATTTTGCTCGTCATTCCTGCGAGGCGCTTTTCAACAGCCGAAGGGCTGGTCAAGCAGGAATCCAGCGTCTTTGCGTTCAACAGCTTGAAGGCGCTGGATCCCAGCCTTCGCT
>Ga0164242_10004226_pt1 | contig 16171 bp, 9 predicted proteins | sample OricomgcompostMG_FD_108783 | JGI IMG/M metagenome (GOLD analysis project Ga0164242, IMG submission 108783) | Miracle-Growth compost microbial communities from Emeryville, California, USA - Original compost - Miracle growth compost (MG) ... | reverse complement strand
TGGGCAGGATCACGATGGTCAGGCCGGCGAACAGCCCACCCCAGTCGGCGCCGCTGTAGGTCTGTTGCTGCACGAACGAGATGAGCGCGAGCGGCAGCGTGTACTTCTCCGTGGACTGCAGCAGGGTCAACGCGATGAGGGTCTCGTTCCAGTTCGAGATGATCTGCAGCACCAGCGCGGTGACCAGTCCGCCGCGGGCGACCGGGAGCATGACCCGCACGAAGGTGGTCACCGGCGAGGCGCCGTCCAGCGCGGCCGCTTCCTCGAGCTCGCTGGGCAACGACCGGAAGAAACCGGTGAGGAGGAAGACCGTGAACGGCATACCCACACCGATCGACACGAGCATCAGCCCGAGCAGACTGTTGATGAGATTCACCTTTGCCAGCATCACGAACAGGGGGATGACGATCACCTGTGCGGGGATGCCGAGGCCGACGATGAAATACATCGTGATGCCGGAGTTGAGCCGGGACTCGTGCCTGCTGAGGTGGTATGCCGCCGGCGCGGCCAGCGCAACGGTCACGACCGACGAAACGCCGGTGACCATGACGCTGTTGAATGCCGCTCTGCCGAATCCACCGACGTTCCAAGCGTTCGCGAAGTTCGAGAACGACCATGAATCCGGCCAACCCAGTGGGGTGTTCAGGATCGAGCGAGTGTCGCGGAAGGACTGCAGGAACACCCAGGCCAGCAACGCGACGTTGAGCGCGACAAACAGCCACAGCAGGACGATTCCGACCGTTCGGAGCGGACCGCGGCCACCCAGTGGCGCGGGCTTGCGGCGTGTGAGACGCGGCAGCGTCGACGCGCGGGACATGATCGGTCTCCCTCTTCTCTCAGAATTCGATGACGTCGCGCCGCATGAGCCGCCGCAACAGGCCGACGAGGACGGCGATCAGGGCCAGGGACACGATGGCGGCGGCGGTGCCGGCGCCGTACTGCGGGATCGATTGGCCACCGAAGGCGGTGACGTAGGTGTAAACGGCGGTCGTCCAGGTCTGGTGCGGCGGCTGACCGACTCCACTGGCTCCGCCGAAGATCCAGATGATCTCGAAGATCTTGACCGACGCGATCGTCCACAGCACCGCACAGACCCCGAAGACGTCCCAGGTGAGCGGGATGATGACGTACCGCAGTCGTTGCCACGCGTTGGCGCCCGCCATCGCGCAGTCCTCGTAGTAGTACGGCGGGATCCGGTCGACGCCGGCCATCAGGATGGTCGTGTAGTAACCGGTCGTGATGAACAGCATCGCCGCCATGATCAGTGGGAAGAGGTTGTCCGCGGACAACCACTGCGGGTGGCCGTCGATGCCCAGTCCCGACAGCGCGGAGTTGACCAGCCCACCGGGGTTGAACATGAAGCCGATGACCGCACCGAAGACGAGCGCATTGATCAGGTGCGGGAAGAAGATGACCGCCCGGGCCACCCTCCGCCCCGCCATGTCCCGCAGCACCAGGGACATGGCGAAGCTGAGGACGAACATCACCACGCCCACCACGACGAGCAGTTCGAGCGTGTTGAGCAGGGAACGCCGGAACATCGTGTCGTGGAACAGCGCCACGTAGTTGTGGAAGCCGCGCCACTTCATCGGACCCGACCCGGGCCATTCGTGCAGGCTGATCCAGGCCGCGCCGATGGTCGGCACGATGAACAGCAGGGTGTAGAACACCAGCGCAGGCCCGACGAACGGCAGGAACTGCCGTCCGCGCTTCGTGGCGGGACCGCGCTTCTCACGACGCGCCGCGGGCGGCGCCTGGGCCGTCTCGGATTCGATGACAGACATCAGCCCTGGCTCTCCCAATAGGTCTTCTGGGCGTCGGCCATCTTGTCCACGAACTGCTGCGCGGTGATCTTGCCGAAGAACAGCTGGTCATCCAAGGGGTAGAAGACCTTCTCCATGTAACCGGGAAAGAGGATGCCGTCGTCCTGCTGCCGGAAGGAGGTTGCGGTCTGCAGGCTCTTGACGGCATTGGTCAGTGCCTTCGGCACGGCGACGTCCGACCTGATCGGGATCACCTGAGCGTCCTTGGCCCACATCGTCTGGTACTTCTTCTGCAGGAAGAAGGCGGTGAACTTCTCGGCAGCTGTCGGGTTCTTGGCCTTCTTCGGGATCTCGAAGCCGCTCAGGTCGACCCGCGCGGAGTCCGCGCCACCCATCGAGGGGAACGGGAAGGAGTCGTGGACCATCCCGTCCGCGGCGTACGACGACGCCTCCGTCGGCAGCCAGGAGCCCATCAGGATGAACGCCGCCTTGTTGCTCGCCCACTGCTGCTGCTCGTAGGGGAATTGCGCCGCCTGATAACCCTTGATGAGGTAGCCGCCCTTGACCAATTGCTCGACCTTCTGGGCCGCCTTGAGCGGAAGGGCGCCCTTCCAGGCGTTGCCGGTCTTGTCCGCGGCGATCTTCTTCAGCGAGCCGGGGCCACCCAGCTGCGTCATGAGAGTCACGAACCAGTAGTCGTTGTAACCCGGCACGTTGCCGTCCGCCGCGATCGGAGTGACGCCCTTCGCCTTGAGCGCGTCGAGTTGCTTGACGAAGTCGTCCCAGGTCGCGGGCGGGTTGGACTTGTACTGCGGGTACTTGGCGGCGTTGAACCAGATGCCGTCGGTCTGGATGTTGTAGGGAACCATCCACGGCTGGCCGTCCGGCAGCTTGATGTTGATGTCCTTCAGGTACTTCGCCGGTATGACGCTGCCTGCGGTGTCGTTGCCCGCCTTGGCGGCATACGCGCCCTTCAACCCGAGTGCCTGGCCGGTGGCGACCAGTGTCGGATATGCCTTGCTGACCGGTCCGTCGACCAGGTCCGGGACGTTGTTGGTGTTCAGGGCCGGCGTGAGCTTCTGCATCACCTGGCGCCCGACCCACTGGACGTTGACCTTGTCACCGGTCTGCTTCTCGAAGTCGCTGATCGCCGCGGCGATGACCTTCTGCTGCGGTTCGCCGGTCTTCCACATCGACCAGTAGGTGAACGTCTTGCCGCCGCCGGACGAGCTGGACGAGCCCCCGCTGGAGCAGGCACCGACGCCGACGGTGAGGCTCACTGCCGTCGCGGCGGCAAGAGCAATTCGGATGCGTGCAGATCGTTGAGCCATTTTTCACCTCACGGGACGGTCGCAGCTCGGTCGGCTGGGATGGGGCTACCTTTGGGCCAGGCAAAGAGAGCATTCAAGAAGTAATCATCGCATTCCCGGTCCGAACTGCAGATTTATCCGGACGGGCCGCTCAGCCGCTCCCGAGAGTCGCGCAAATTAGTGATTTAATCCTTCCTTATTCATTTCAATAATGGGCTACACGTCACGTGGCGCCGGCACCGTCCAGCGTGGTGATGCACCCCGTTGCCCGCAAGGAGGACGCACATGCCGCAAGACCGCACCAGGTCCGGCCGAACCGCCCGGGATGCCGCCGCACGTGACCTGAAGTTCCAGCGCCTGGCCGACGACCTGCGGCGGGGCATCCTCGCCGGGGACTGGTCGCCGGGCAGCAAACTGCCGACCGAGAGCCAACTCGCCCAGGAGACCGGCCTGTCGCTGACGACAGTCCGGCGGGCGTTCGACGAGCTGGTGCAACAGGGACTGGTCGACCGCCGGCAGGGTGCCGGCAGTTTCGTGCACGCCGGGCGGCGGGACCCCCGCGTACGCCGCACCGTCGGCGTCCTGGTCCCGACCACGCAGCTGTACTACCCCCGGGTGCTGCAAGGCATCGAGGAGGGGCTGTCCAGTGCCGGCGCCAGCATGCAGCTGTCGACCTACCACTACGACGAGACCGAAGAGCACCGCGACGTGCAGTTCTTGCTGGACAGCGGGGTCGACGGGCTGCTGCTGGTGCCGACCCTGCAGGGTCTGGCCGACCCACAGGGCCGGGTGAACTCCCTGATGTCCCTCCCGGTGCCCACGGTCCTCGTCGAGCGGCACGTGCTGGACGGCGGCCCGGGTGACCGGTCGGAATACGTCTGCAGCGATCACGCGGGTGGGGCGCACGACGCGGTGCGTTACCTGCACGGGCTGGGACACACGCGCATCGCTCTGGTGGCTCGCTCGGCGAACCCGACGATCGCGGCGGTGACGATGGGTTTCGAGGCGGCGATCGCAGAGCTCGGTCTGGACCCGCTGGAGCATCTGTTCGCGCTCAAGGACGACTGGACCGACCAGCGTGCCGGGGATTTCGTCGACGCCCTGCTCGCCGAGGGCACGACCGCGGCACTCGTCTTCGGCGACCGCGAGGCGACGATCCTGGGCCGTGCGATCGGCCGGCGCGGGCTGCACATCCCCGGTGACATGGCCCTGGTCTCCTACGACGACGAGACGGCCGATCTGGCCGACGTGCCGTTGACGGCGGTGGCACCGCCGAAGTACCGCGTCGGCCGGATGGCCGCGGACATCCTGCTGCGACGGCTGACCGAGGGTGACGCCTGTCCCGTGCATCAGATCAAGCTGCGCCCGCGCATCGTCGTGCGCGCATCCTGCGGCGCCCGCGGCGCCGACCCGTCCTGACCCCAACGAAAGAGGTAGACCCCATGCGCATCGGACTCATCGGAGCAGGCGCCGTCGCACCGCTGCACGCCAGAGCGGCGCGGCTGCTGCCCGACGTCGAGCTGACGGCGGTCTGCGATCTGCAGCGGGCCGTCGCCGCGAGCGTCGCCGATCCGATCGGTGCGCAGGTCTTCACCGACTACCGCCGGCTGATCGACCAGGGCGGGGTGGATGCGGTGATCGTCAACACGCCGCACGGGCTGCACCGGGAGATGAGCATCGAGGCCATGGACGCCGGACTGCACGTCCTCGTCGAGAAGCCGATGGCGACCACGGTCGAGGACTGCGACACGATGATGTCGGTCGCCGAGGAACGATCGGTCGTGCTGCGAGTCGGCCACATCCAGCACTTCATGCCCGAGAAGCTCGCGCTGGTCGATGCGATCCGGAGCGGTGCGATCGGCACGGTCCGGATGGTGCACGATCTGCGCACCACCGATTACCGACCGGGGACCAGGTCGTCGTGGTTCTTCTCCCGGGAGCTCGCCGGCGGCGGCGCGATGATGAACATCGGCGTGCACTGCGTCGACCGGGCTCTGTGGCTCGGCGGCGCCGTCGGCACCAGTGTTTCGGCGACGATGCTGCATCGCTTCGGCGTGGACGTCGAGACCGACGCCACGCTGCGCATCCGACTGGCGAACGACGTCGCGGCGTCGATCACCATCGCCTCGGACCTGCCGCGGAAGATCGACGAGGTCACGGTCGTCGGCGATGACGGAGCCGTGGTCGCCGACGCGCGCAGGGGCACGTTCCTGGCCGGCGACGGCCGGACGACGGTGCTGCACGAGTCGAGCGATGCCGACATACCCGAGGCGTTCCGCTTGCAGTTGGCCGACTTCGCGGCCGCCGTTCGCGGGGAGCCGTCGGCGGTCAGCCAGGCGCACAGCCGACACGTCATCGAAGTGATCATGGCCGCCTACCGGTCCGCCGCGAACGCCGGCGGGGCCGAGTCGGTGCAGATCGCGTCGACCACGACGGTCCCGTGACGCGCCCGTCACTGCAGCTGCCCGCAGCCGATCACGCGCGCTCGCCGCTCACCGGCTGGACCCGCGCGCACTGGCAGCGCTGCGCCGATCACCTCCTCGCCGGCGCCGCCGCGCACGCCTCACCCTCCGGCGCCCGGGTGCGCTTCCCCGGAGCCGGGCCGTCCAGCGCGACCGACGAACTCGAGGGCTTCGCACGTGCGTTCCTGCTCGGCGCGCTGCGCCTGGGCGACGAGGGCGCACCGCCGCACCTGGCCGAGCACTACGCCACAGCGCTCGCGGCCGGCACCGCCGCGGGTCATCCAGAGGCATGGCCGGCGATCGGGCATCACGATCAGGTCCTGGTCGAGGCCACGGCGATCGCCGTCGGCCTGCACTGGTCACGTCCCTGGCTGTGGGACCACCTGGACGAGCCGACCCGGCAGCAGCTGGTCGGCTGGCTCTCCGGGGCGCGCGGCCGGTGGTGCGCCGACAACAACCACGTCCTGTTCGGCGCCACCGTGCAGGCGTTCCTCGCCTCCGTGGGCGCGCCGTACGACGCAGCCGCGGTCGACGGGGCCCTCAACCGGATCGACGAGTGGTATGCCGGAGACGGGTGGTACAGCGACGGGGTGGGCCGCCGGTTCGATCACTACAACGGCTGGACCTTCCACCTCTACCCCTTCTTCATCGAGCAGTTGCTCGCCGGCACCAGCGCTGCCACCGCAGGCACCACGGCGGCCTTCGACGTCCACCGGACGCGGCTGCGCATGTTCCTCGACGACTACCAGCACCTGTTCGACCGGGCGGGCAGCCCTGTCCTGCAAGGGCGTTCGCTGATCTACCGCTGGGGGATGGCGGCTCCGTTCTGGATGGGTGCGCTGCAGGGTGTGTCCCCGCTGTCGCCGGGCCGCACCCGCCGGCTGGCCAGCGGGATGCTCGCCGGTTTCGTGGACGCCGGTGTCGCCGACGACGGCGTGCTCGACCTCGGCTGGAAGCGACCGGCACCCGATCTGCTGCAGAGCTACAACGCACCCGGTTCACCGCTGTGGGCGAGCAAGGGCTTCCTCGGCCTGCTGCTGCCGGAGTCGCACCCCGTCTGGCAGGCCACCGAGGAGCCCTCGGCCGTCGAGGAGGACCACGTGCTGCGCCCGCTCGGCGGACCGCGCTGGGTCGCGGTCGGGCGGCGGGACGACGGCATCCTCAGACTGCTCAACCACGGCTCGAGCGGTCACCCGCGCGTCGACGACCCGCTCTATCGACGCCTCGCCTACAGCAGCGCGACCGTGCCGGTGTCGATTGACGGCCTTCGGGACAACACGATCGAGGTCGGCCCGCACGACAACGGCAGTCGGCACCGCGGACTGCTCGCGGGCGCTGTCCACCGCCAGGGGGCGGCCAGCCGGTGGCGGTTGGACGCCCAGGGCCGGGACGTCCTGGTGGACTGCGCCACCCTCGTCGTGGGCGCGGCCGAGGTGCGGATGGCGCGGCTGCGCGGGGTGCTCGACCAGCGGATCCGCTGCACCGGGTGGGCGTTGTCCGACGACGCACCGATCCGGCACGACGCCGGTGCCGGGTGGTCGAGCGCGACCCTCCCGGACGGCTTCGCCTCGGCGATCGCCTGGATCCCGACGGTGCCGGACGCGTCGCGCGCGACCGTGACCGCCGTACCCCACCGGCACGCCCTCGGCGACCACGTCGCGTTGCCCTGGCTGGAGACCGACTCCGGATCAACCGGCGAGGTGCTCCTGGCGTGGCTGGTCCACCTGGGGCACGACTGGGACGCGTCGCTTCCGGACCGGATCCGCGTCGACTGGCGGTCCGACGGGGCCGTCGTCGAGGTGGGCGGCGGCACCCATCACTGTGCGTGGGTGCGGGAGTCGCCCTGGCGCGGGGACGAGGAGAACCAGGGGATCTTCCGGGTGGGTTCTGCGCCGCTGGGACACTGAACCCACCCGGACGAGTGGGTCAGACCCTGGTCAGCGTGACCTCGGTGGGCAGACCGTTCGTGCAGGTGACGACGACCGTCGTGCGCTTGGCCCCGCGTCCGGGCCGCACCCGCACCCCGGCGGCGTCACAGGTCCAGTGACCGTCCACCTCGATCGCGATGTCGTGGCTCGCACCAGGAGCGTCCCGCCACGGCACTCCGTAGGGTGAGGTCTCCGGCGCTGCCCGGTCCGGCCCCTCGTAGCACCGAAGATCCGGATCCGTCACGGAGACAACCAGATCCGCACCGTCCGCACGGACCAGCACGACCGAAGCGGTGTCGACTGCGCGGACGATCGTGTGCGTCAGGTTGTGGGTGGGTTCGAAGACCGCGTGTGCCGTGATGCCGGTGGCCCGGTCGCTCACCACGTGTGCCGTGTCGTCGTGCCGCAGCACGGTGTATGGCGCTGCGTCCGACCGCGCCATGTCGGCTGCGAACCGGGACATCTCCTCCCCCGTGGCACCGACCACCATGGCGTATTCGTAGGTTCCGCGCCTGGGCCGCGTGCCGTGGTCGAGCACGGCCGTCGCATACGGCAGCGAGGCCTCGGTCTTCGCGCCCTGGTCCGGTGCGGTCTGCACCGTCCGAGCAACCGTCAAGCGCTGCCCTGCCGGCACGTAGTAGCCCTGCCCCTGCGGGTCCACCAGCCAGACGGGCGCCCGCAGTTTCGCGCTGTTCTCGTAGGGCACTGCCGCAATCTCGCCCGCACGCGAATCCTGTGTCGGCACCGCAGGATCCGCGAGATGACACTGGAACAGAGTGGTCTGGGTGCGGTGCAGCCGATCGTTGTTGACGATGCCGGTCCCGAGCGCGACCACCCGGTTGTCGAAGAGGAAGACCGATTTGCGGGCGTAGAACGAGCCGTCGTGCACGGCGTTCTCGTGCAGGCTCATCATGAATGCGCCGTTGCGGCCACCGATGGAGCCGCCCCCGCCGATGCGCTGGTCACACAGCAGCATCTCCTCCTCGGAGGAGGCATCCGGGGCGAGCAGGTCGAAGGGCAGTTGGATCGCCGTCGTCCCCGGCCACCGGTTCCAGTCCCAGCCGGGTTGGACGAAACCGGACGCTGCGTTGGTCACGGGGTCGCCACCGCCCAGCACCTGCACCTGTCCATAGGTCACATAGCGCCCGTACTCGTTGTTGCCGGGGTAGATCTCGGTGGACCACAGGTAGCGGTTGTGGCCCCGGACCGAGACCAGCCACTCATCGCGTCGGTGTGACAGCAGCGCGGCGTGGTTCATCACCTGGCAGCCCTCGGGGGCGGGTTCGGCCGTCACGCCCGCAGCTGCGAGTTCCGCGGCCAGCTTCTTCTGCACGGAGCTGGGCTTGGCCGGCAGCAGCCGCAGGAACGCCGCGCCCATCACCGGGTCCAGGCGTTGCGTGCCGTCCGGGCTGCCGGCCTGTGTCATGTACTGATAGGCCGTCACCTTGAGCCCGTCGGTGCCGGTCGTATGGCGGTTGGCGAGGGCCAGTGGCCATTGGGTCTGGTTGGCGTAGAACCGCATGGCCAGCAGGCTGTCGTTCCATCGCTGGTGCGCCGCACGGGATGCCGCGAAAGCCGTGCCGGACAACGCGACCAGCGCAGGTGAGCCTCCTGCGAAACCGTCGCGTGCATACGCCGGGTAGTGGCCCACGTGGTGGAAGGTGGCCAGGTCCGGTTTGAAGCCGTCCTCGATGCCAGGTGTCACCTCACACCCCGAATCGATCCATTGCTGAACCGATTTGAGCTGTGCGACCTTCCGGTCGGCGCCCGACTCGAGCAGCGCACTGGCGAGCATCCCCATCAGCGTGGTGTTGAAGATGTCGAAGATGCCGTTGTAGAAGCGCTTGACGTCGTCCCTGGGCTGACGGGTGCGACCCATCCCGACCAACCACGACAATGTCGCCTTGGCGTGACCGAGCAGGCCGCGGTCCTGCAGCATGTCACGCATCAACCAGATGGACGCGTAGACGGTGTCGGCCTGGTAGCCCAGATGGTGGATGGTGCCCTGGCAGCTTCCGTCGTCCCAGCCCTGGTCCCACAGGTGCTCCAGCAACCGCTGGTAGAGATCGCCGAGCCGCGCCTTCAGGTCGAGGTCGGTCGTCGAGCCGTAGGCGTACGCCACGGCACGCATGAGCGTTCCGTAGTCGTCCAGGGTGACCCACGGGGACAGTCGCGCGACATCGGCGGCGATGGCCGCCGGGTAGATCACGTTCTGGTGGCCGAGGACGAACCGGCCGCCGCCCGGGCCCGGGCTGCCCGGTCCGGGGACCTCGAAGGCGTCCGCCTGGGCGACCAGCTCGTCGACCGATGCGGAGGTGACCGAGACCTTCTTGCGCACCGCCGCGTCGTATGCCGACCGCACGGTGGCCAGGTCGGCCAGCTCCTGCGCGGTCGGGGTGGGTGCCGGCAGTGGCTCGGCCGCCAGCTGCGAGAACCACAGCAGGTCCAGCCAGTGCTCGTTGTCCCCGTCCCTGACCCCCGGGTTGACGAACGGCACCTGACGGTCCGGGGTCGGGAAGTTCGACCGGAGCGCGGTGTTCAGGATCAGCTCGTCCAGGTAGAGGGTTCCCGCATCCTCGGGTGCCACGAACCGCAACGTGTCCATGTCCGCTCGTGGCGAGCCGGTCATGTCGGCATACCGGATCCACGCGGTGCGCCAGCCGGTGAAGTCCAGCCCCAGCTCGCACCAGGCATCGGTGCCGGCACCACGGCCCGCCTCGATGCGCAGTGTCCCCGCGGACGGGGTGCTCCGGTAGATCCAGAACGCCAGGGTCGACACCGACGGACCGATGTCCGCCCCGTTGCCGCCGGACGGCGGACTGACGAGCAACGGGGCGGACACGGTCAGGACGGCGCCGGACGTGTAGTCCCACCGCAGGCTGGAGGTCCCGCAGTGGTGCACGTCCCGCGCCATCGTCATCGTCGACCCGGACGACGCGCCGAATCGTGATGGCACCGTGGTCTCGAGCAGGAAGACCGGCGGTTCGAGCGCGGCCGCCTTCGCCTCCAGCTCCGCCATCGTCGCAGGTGGGGCGTCCGTGGCCGCGAGGGCACCTCGCGGCGCTGCGTCGGCGTGCGACGCCAGCGCGAAGGCGGCGCTGCTGGCGGCGGTCACCGCCAGCACGCTGCGGCGGCTGACTTTCCTGGGTCGAGACATCACGGGCCTCCTGGCCGGGTGCTGGTTGTGGTGCGGATCAGATCGTCGTGTTGTCGCCGGCGGTGTCGTCCCACAGCGGCCCGGAGAACGCATTCGGGGCTCCCACGAGCGCTGCCTGGCCGGTGCCGATGACGGGCAACCGCTCACCGTCCTTGTCCGGGCGCACGTGGCGGTGGAACCACGTGGTCAGCTCCTGCGCGAGCTGGTCGCGCAACGGCTGCACGGTGTCGTCCGTCACGAGGTTGACCGTCTCGCCGGGGTCCTCGGTGAGGTGGTAGAGCTCGTGCGGGCCGTCGGGCCAGCGGTGCACGTACTTCCACTCGTGGCTGCGGATCATCCGCGCCGGGCCGTACTCGTCGAACACGACGACCCGGTCGTCGCCACCGGACGGCGGGACATCCGGCTCGGCGAGCAGCAGCTTGGCGAACGACCGGCCGGGACCCTGCTCCATCGGTGCCGGGTCGAGCCCCACCAGCTCGAGCAACGTGGCCGCGACGTCGTATGCCGAGAGCAACTCCTCGCGGACCACGCCCTCGCCGATCCGGAACGGTTGACGGATGATCGCCGGCACCTTGACCGAACTGTCGTACATGTTGAGCGGCCACGTGCCGTTGCCCTTGCCCCAGATGCCGTGGTGACCGGCGTTGAAACCGTTGTCACTGCTGAAGACCACGATCGTGCTCTGCCGCAGGCCGAGCTCGTCGAGGCTGTCCAGCACGCGCCCGATCGCCGTGTCCATGGCGGTGATCGCGGCGAAGTAGCCGACCAGGGCGCCGTGGGTGTCCGGCTCACCGCCGAGCGGCACCCCGTCGCGCAGCGTGGTCCACGGATGCAACTCGCCCTGCGGGCAACTCGCGAAGTCGCAGTCGTCATACAACGCCTCGACCTCGGGTGGGTGCTGCCCCTTCCACGGGCTGTGCGGTGCGGTGAAATTCAGTGCGAGGAAGAACGGTTCGTCCTCGGCGGCTTCGTCGTGCAGGAACGTCACCGCGTCGTCGGCGAGTGCGTCGGTCAGGTAGCCGGGCGTCGACTCGCGCGTCGTGCCACGGAACATCGGTGCGTCGTGGTAGGCGCTGCCGCCTGCCTCGTGCGCGTACCAGTGCACGAATCCCGGGCGTGGCCGGTCGCTCGCCCCGAGATGCCACTTGCCGGCGAGACCGAGTCGATAGCCGTGGTCGGCGAGCACGTCGGTGACCATCCGCTGGCCTTCGAGGTAGTCGGTCGCGGTGGGTCCGACGTGCGGGCCGAGCAGGTAGTCGTGCACGCCGTGCGCGGACGGCACCTGCCCGGTCATCAGGCTGGCCCGGGCCGGGGAGCAGACGGGCGAGGTGCAGAAGAAGTTGTCCAGGCGGGTGCCCTCCTCGGCGAGCCGGTCCAGCACGGGGGTCTTGATGTCGTCGTTGCCCGCGCAGCCGAGCGCCCACGCACCCTGATCGTCGGAGAGGACGAAGACGATGTTGGGGCGTTCGGGGTCGCTGCTCGCCATCTCAGTGGACCAGCTCGAATCGCAGTCCGCGTCCCTCGAGACCGGCCGTGTCGACGACCAGCGTCAGGACGTTGCCGTGCCGGGAGAGCGAGACGCGACCGGCGTCGGGGCCGGCGACCCGGTGCAGGGAGCCGCGGCGGATGGTCAGGGTCATCGACTCGCGCTGCTGGGTCGGGTCCGACACCGCCACCTGCATGCCGCGGGTCGTCGAGCGGGTGATCACGCACGCGGGGCCGTCCGTCGTCAGGTGGTCCACCGTGCCGGGCTTCCAGAAGTTCGCGGCCAGCACCTTGCCTCCGTGCCGGATCGCTTGCGCCACAGCGTCGTTGCGGGCCACCGTGCGTGAGTCGATCGTGCGCGCTCGCAACTGCGTGCGCTGCCGGCTCGCGGTCGGCAGGACGACATACGCATAGTCCGCACCGTCGGCTGCCGCGCCGGCGCCGTGCGTGTAGGCCAGCGTCGCGTATTGCCGGTGGATGACGGTGGCTGTGCCCTCACCCGTCGCGGTGTTGTTTCGCTGCCAGTTGCCGGAGTGATCGGAGACGTCGGCGAGGAGCTGCGGTGCGGCATCCAGGAAGACGTAACCGCCGACGCCGTCCAGATGTGCCCAGCGCGCGGTGCGGGGTGCATCGGTCGAGGTGGTGGCAACTCCGTCGACCAGCAGTGTCCGCGGCTGCGTCCCGAGATTGCGGTGCTCGACGACGGTGCGCACCTCGGCGTCGCTGTGTGTCGAGATGTCGGCGCCGAGGTTGTAGATCCCGTCCGGAGCCGCCAGCCAGGACTTGCGCGCCGTCAGGCCGGTGTCACCCGGCGCGACCAGATGCATGCCGACGACGGCGAATTCGTCGAGCGTGACGCCGCCGGTCCATTCGTTCTGCGGACACTGCGCACCCCAGGTGCCGTCCGGGTTCGGCGGCAGTGGCGTCAGATCGACCGTCGTGCCGACGGGGGCGTCGAGGTCGCAGGTCGCCCAGTAGTCGTCGTCGAAGTGGTTGTCGTCATCGGGTAGGTAGAGGTAGCTCATCCCCTGGCTGGTCTTCACCCCGAGGAAGTTCTCGGCCCCGGTGCCTTCGTGCCAGGTGATGCGGTTGGAACACATGGCGAGGCACAGCGCCCACGCGTTGCCCGGCGCGCGGTAGACCATGCGGTCCATCGAGGGGAACATCACCGGTCCGGTCGGGTCGGGCACCGGTGTGGTCGACGAGGACAGCAGGTCGCTCGCCAGGGCGAGCCGGACGATGTTCGTGGTGTCGGTGATCGACGCGTCGGAGTTGCTCTCGATCCACTGCTTGCACAGGCCACGCCAGCGCTGCGCGGTTGCGGGATCGGCAGCAGCGGTCAGTCGCAACGTGTATTCGATCAGGTCGTTGCCGTCGTCGATGCTGCGCTCGGCGATGCGCGAGATCGCCCTCCCGCGAACCGAGTCCATCATCTGCCCGTTGAACATCAGCGGTGCATACGATCCTTCGATCGAGTCCAGCAGGTTGGTCTTCGTCGGGTCGGTGATGTCGAACGAACTGCCCGCCACGAGCGCGAAGAGCTTGGCCAGACCACCCAGCAACACGGTGCCGTAGGTCCCGGTGTAACCGATGGTGGAGTGCTGGATGAAGGAACCGTCGCGGAAGAAGCCGTTGCCGGACGTGACGTACTGCCAGGTCGGACTCAGGGCGTCGACCGCGGCGCGCAGGTAGTCCTTGTCCGGCTGCGCGATGGCCCGCACGATGATGCCCTGGCAGATGTCGACCCGGTTCGCCCCGTCGGACTCCTGCACACCACTGGGGTGGATCTGCAGCCGCGGGTCGCGGTTCGGCACGAAGTGGTCCATGGCGGCGCAGTAGCGGTCGATGTCGGCCTGCGGCAGTTGTGCATGCAGGATCGCCATCAGGTCCGCGAGCGGTTTCGCGGCGCCGATGATCCATGACCACCAGTTGCCCCACCACACCGTCTGCTCGTTGTAGACGGTGTCGTAGAGGTGCGCCATCCCGTCGGTGACCGCGGTCAGGACCGTCTCGGCGCCGAAATACTGCGAGGTCGGGGTCGCCCACGCGATCGCGAGGGTCTCCAGATCGCCGTAATTGAGCCGCATGTTGTTGGAGTTGGCGATGTCGGTCGCGCCGGCTGCCCAGTTGTGGTCATTGAAGTACTGCGTGGCGGTCGGAGCGATCCTGGCCAGACGGCCGGCGACCTTCGCGTCCAACGCGGCCACCGCCGTCGTGAACGTCGCCGGCGAGGAGCTGATCAGCTGACGCCCGGTGAGCGAGTCCACCCATCGGTTGCGCAAAGCGTCCAGCTCCGCATCGGTCAGCTCCGCGGCACGAGCCGCGCCACTTCGCGTGATCGGCAGCGCGAGCGCCAGACCGAGTGAGCCTGCTCCTGCGCCCAGCAGGGTTCGTCGAGCGATTTCCGGCATGGTGTCTCCTTGCCCCGAAACCGGTTTCGACCGCCTCGGATGCACTGGTGAACGATGACGGTCGCAGGCTGCCGCATGCGGCGCAGAGGATTAAAGACGCACTGGAGAAAGACTTTTCGATCACCCCGGCGTGCCCGGCTCGCCGCCGGCCGGTCCCGGTCCCGGGTCCGCGAGGTCAGCCGGAGAGCATTCCGCTCACCAGCCCCTGCCAGGTGACCGGGCCGCACACCCCGTCGACCACCACGGACGGCACGTCGGCGTGCAGACTCTGCTGGAATCCACGCACCGCGGCTTCGGTCCGCGGGCCGAAGGCGCCGTCGACGACCAGATAGGTGGCGGGGTTGCCGGAGAGGTTGCGGTAGTTGATCTCCACCTGCACGCCCTTGACCGCGTCGCCGTGGCTACCGGCGCTGCAGGTGACGATCACGTGCCGCCAGGTCACCGGCCCGACGACGCCGTCCACCACCAGGCCGGCGGCGTGCTGGAAGTGCCGCACGGCGGCTTCGGTCGCGGGACCGAAGGCACCGTCCGCGACCAGGTGCGCACCGTGTGCATTCAGCAGGTGTTGCAGCGTCGGCACCGGGTGCCCGCCCGCGCCCTGGTGCAGGACGGGCCAGGGCTGCAGGGTTCCCGCGGTGACGGTGGTCGGGTGGCGCACCCACGCCTCCTGGGTGATCGCGACCATCGACGGATGGTCGATGATGCCGACCGAGTTCCAGGTGAACATCGCATAGCCCGCAGCGTCGGCGTTGACCGACGCCGGCACCGTCACCGCGAGTTGCGCAGCGAGCCAGCCGAGGGTCCCGTAGCCGCACAGCGAGGTGCAGTGGTCCTCGTTGGCGTCGTGGTGGAAGCCGGTGGCGAACCAGCCGTCCTGGCCGCCGGTGCTGAACCACGCATCCTCGAGTTGGTCCGCCGCGACACCGATCTTCACCGGCCCCTGCGCGATCGCGCCGTGCAGGCGGCTCGGGTTCGTCCAGTCGACGGTGGAGTGGCCGCCGTCGTCATACACCGTGCCGTTGCGCCGGAAGCCGTCGTGCTGCATCCAGGACAGCACGTCGGGCAGGTAGCCGCCCTCGAGCACGCCGTGCCCGGTCGCCCACTGGATCACCTCGCTGTCGCTGATGAAGATCTCCGGGCTGTGGCACGCCTTGGCGAACGCCTCCTCGGCGGTGACACAGTCACCGTGGACATCGTTGCCCCACATGGAGATTCGCGCGGGCTTGGTCAAGAAACGGGGCGGTGCCGCCACCGCCGGTTCGAACGCTCTGGCCGCCGCGAGCCGGTGCCGCGGGGTGGGTATGGCGCCGCGGCGTGGACTGGGTCGCGTGATGGTCTGGTCGGACATGGTGGGCTCCTTGCGTGAACGCAGTGCTGAGATTGCGGTTGCCGGCTGTGAGGAAGGAGCCCGCGAGTCCCGGATTGATACACCCGGCGCCCCACCGGTGCGGCCCTCCAGGGTGAAGCCGTCCCGCGGTGGGACCGATCACGACGGCGGCCTTGGGCGCACACCTGAGGAGCCACTGGCGGTCGCGGTGATGCACGAGGAGACTGAGAAAGTGCTCAGCGCCCGGCCGCGAGCGTGGACCAACCTCCGCGGGCCGCCGGACGTCATACTCCGTGAGCACTCCTGGGAGGAGACAGATCATGAACAG
>Ga0164242_10004225_pt1 | contig 16176 bp, 13 predicted proteins | sample OricomgcompostMG_FD_108783 | JGI IMG/M metagenome (GOLD analysis project Ga0164242, IMG submission 108783) | Miracle-Growth compost microbial communities from Emeryville, California, USA - Original compost - Miracle growth compost (MG) ... | reverse complement strand
CGAACGCCGGGTCGGCCAGCAGTGGCCGCGCCATCGAGACCAGGTCGGCCTGGCCGGAGGCGATGATCGACTCGGCCAGCTCGGGGGTGTTGATCCGGTTGGACGCGCAGACCGGCACCGACACCTCGGCCTTGAGCCGAGCGGTGTAGTCCAACCACGCCCCGCGCGGCACCTGCGTGACGATGGTGGGCACCCGTGCTTCGTGCCAGCCGATGCCGGTGTTGAGGATGGAGACGCCGGCGTCCTGCAGGGCGTAGGCCAGCTCGACGGTCTCCTCCCAGGTCTGGCCGCCCTCGACCAGGTCGATGAGCGAGAGCCGGAACATGATCGGGAACTCGTCGCCGACCAGTTCGCGGGCGCGGCGCACGATCTGGACCGGGAAGCGCATCCGGTTGGTCGCCGAGCCACCCCACCGATCGGTGCGCTGGTTGGTCCGCTCGGTCAGGAACTGGTTGATCAGGTAGCCCTCGGAGCCCATCACCTCGACCGCGTCGTACCCGGCCTTCTTGGCCAGCCGGATGCTCTGCGCGAAGTCGTCGATCGTCTCCTCGACGGCCTTGCCCGACATCGCCTTGGGGCGGAACGGGTTGATCGGCGCCTTGATTGCCGAGGCGGAGACCGAGAACGGCGTGTAGCCGTAGCGGCCGGCATGCAGCACCTGCAGCGCGATCGCACCGCCCTCGGCGTGCACCGCGTCGGTGACCTCGCGGTGGCGCATCGCGTGCAGCCGTGAGGACATCTCCGAGGCGAACGGCTTGAGCCAGCCGCGCTTGTTCGGCGAGTAGCCGCCGGTCACGATCAGGCCGACGCCACCACGGGCGCGTTCGGCGAAGTACGCCGCCAGCTTGGGGATGTCCCACACATGATCCTCGAGCCCGGTGTGCATCGAGCCCATCACGACGCGGTTGCGCAGGGTGAGTCCCCCGACCGTCAGGGGGGACAGCAGGTGGTCGTAGGCCATGGCCCGGCATGTTACTCATAAGTAACCATCGGGCGGAAGCCGAGCCGATAGTCCAGTGATTCAGTCGGCAAAGCGTCCTCGCCGTACGATGCGGCCATGCGTCTGCTGCCCTCCGGAGCCCGCCCCGCCCTTGCCGTCGTCGCCATCGCGCTGACCGCGGCGGGTCTGGCCGGCTGCTCCGCCAAGAACACCGCCAGCGACTCGGGCGCCACCACGACCACCACGACCAGTGCCGGGGCCGGCACGAGCCCGGCCGCCTGCACGCCCGACCAGCTGCATCTCTACAGCCCGGGCAAGCTCACCATCGCCACCGACTCCCCGGCGTACGCGCCGTGGTTCAAGAAGAACGACCCGAGCAACGGGGCCGGCTACGAGTCCGCGGTGGCCTACGCCGTGGCCCAGCAGCTGGGCTTCAGCAAGGACCAGGTGACCTGGGTCAAGGAGTCCTTCAACAACTCCTACACGCCGGGGCCGAAGAAGTTCGACTTCGACATCAACCAGATCTCGATCACGCCCGAGCGTGCCAAGGCCGTCACGTTCTCGCACGGCTACTACACCGCCGACCAGGCCGTGATCACGCTGGCGAAGAACAAGGACAAGGCCACCACGCTGGCCGGCCTCAAGAGCCTCAAGCTGGGAGCCGAGACCGCCACCACCAGCCTGACCGCGATCCGCGACGACGTCCAGCCGACCAGCCAGCCGCTGGTCTTCGACACCGACGACCAGGCCAAGCAGGCGCTCCTGCACGGTCAGATCGACGGCCTGGTCACCGACCTGCCGAGCGCCGGCTACATGTCCAGCGAGATCAAGGGCAGCGTCGTGGTGGGCAGGTTCGCCAACAAGGAGCCCGAGGAGTTCGGTCTGCTCTTCCAGCAGGGCAACCCGCTGGTGACGTGCGTGAACCAGGCCATCGACAAGCTGCAGAGCGACGGCACGCTGACCCAGCTCCAGCAGCAGTGGCTCTCCGGCATGGAGAACGTCCCGGTCCTGAAGTGAGCGACTGGACCCCGAGTGCACTCCAGGTCGAGCGGGCCCGCATCGCCCACGCGATGCGGGTACGCCGGGCCGTGCTCTCGACCGCCGTGACGGTGGTCGTCCTCGGCGCGGCCCTGGCGGTCTTCCTGACCTCGCCGGGCTGGCCGGCCTTCCGCGGCTACTTCCTGTCCTGGTCGAACTTCAAGGGTGCGTTCCCGTCGGTGAGCCGGGGCTTCTGGATGAACATCCGGATCTTCCTGGTCGCTGAGCCGTGCGTCCTCGTGCTGGCCTCGCTGGTGGCGATCTGCCGCCAGTCGCGCTCGCCGTGGCTGGCGCCGCTGCGGATCGTGGCGGTGATCTACACCGACCTGTTCCGCGGAGTCCCCAGCCTGCTGGTGATCGTGCTGATCGGAGTCGGCGTGCCGGCTCTCGAGCTCAACGGCGTCACGACCAGCCTGTTCTGGCTCGGCACGACGGCGCTCACGCTCTGCTACGGCGCGTACGTCGCCGAGGTGCTGCGGGCGGGGATCCTCGCCGTGCACCCGACCCAGTGGTCCTCGGCGGAGGCGCTCGGCCTCTCCCGGACCCAGGCGATGTGGCGGGTGATCTTCCCGCAGGCCGTGCGCCGCGCCGTACCGCCGCTGATGAACGACCTGGTCTCGCTGCAGAAGGACACGGCGCTCATCTCCGTGCTCGGGGTGTGGGAGGCGATGCGCGCGGCCAGCGACTGGCAGGGCTACCACTTCAACGGGACCGCGCTCTTCGTCGCGGCGCTGTACTTCCTCGTCGTCGCCGTGCCGCTGACCCGGCTGACCGACTGGCTGATGCACCGCCAGATCCGCCGCGAGCAGGGGATGGCCTGATGAGCGCGCTGTTGAGCGTGGCGGGCCTGCGCAAGTCGTACGGCGACCGCGTCGTCCTGCACGACATCTCGCTGAGTGTCGAGGCGCACGACGTGGTCTGCCTGATCGGCTCCTCGGGCTCGGGAAAGTCCACCCTGCTGCGCTGCCTCAACCGGCTCGAGCAGATCGACGACGGCGTCATCTCCTACGACGGTCGGGACATCGCCGACCCGCGCGTCGATCCGCGCTCGGTGCGCCGCACGATGGGGATGGTCTTCCAGGCCTACAACCTCTTCCCGCACCTGTCGGTGATCGACAACTGCACCCTGGCTCAGACCAGGGTCCACCGCGTCGCCAAGGGTGAGGCCCGGACCCGGGCGCAGGAGCTGCTGGAGCGGTTCGGGCTGGGGGACAAGGCGACGGCGTATCCCGACGCGCTCTCCGGCGGCCAGCAGCAGCGGGTCGCCCTGGTCCGAGCGCTGTGCACCAGGCCGCGGCTGCTGCTGCTCGACGAGATCACCGCCGCGCTCGACCCGGAGCTGGTCGGCGAGGTGCTCGAGATCGTCCGGGCGGAGGCGGCCGCCGGCATGACGATGGTACTGGCCACCCATGAGATGGCCTTCGCTCGGGAGGTCGCCACCAAGGTCTGCTTCCTCGAGCAGGGCCGGATCCTGGAGCAGGGGCCGCCGGCCCAGCTCTTCGGTGCTCCGCGCGAGCAGCGCACCCGCGAATTCCTCTCCCGCGTGCTGAGCTGACCAGCCTGCCCTTCGCCCGCGCCAGTGCGCTGGCCGCGGGGCTGCCGTTCGGGCTCGACGCGCACGCCTCCCATGCGACGGCGGCATGCGTGTGGGGACCGCCGATACCTGTGCTGCCGGATCCGTCGCACCGGCGCGAGGTGAGAGACCTCTCCCGCGAGCCGCTACCGACGGGTAACCTGATCCCATGACCAGTGAGCACGTCGATGTCCTCATCGTCGGCGCCGGGATCTCCGGCATCGGCGCCGCCGCCCAGCTCGGCATGAAGCTGCCCGACAAGGCCTACCTCGTGCTCGAGTCCCGCCAGGCCAGCGGCGGCACGTGGGACCTGTTCCGCTACCCGGGCATCCGCTCCGACTCGGACATGTTCACCTTCGGCTACAAGTGGCACCCCTGGCCCAGTGACCAGTCGCTCGCCGACGGTCACATGATCCTCGACTACCTGCGCACCATCGCGAAGGAGTACGGCGTCGAGGACAAGATCCGCTACGGCCATAAGGTGACCAAGGCCGACTGGGACAGCGACGCCCAGCAGTGGACGGTCGTCGCCGCGACCGACGAGGGCGAGAAGACGTTCACTGCCAACTTCCTGTGGTCCTGCAGCGGCTACTACGACTACGACGAGGGGCACCAGCCGGTCTTCCCGGGCGTGGAGGACTTCGAAGGCACCTTCATCCATCCGCAGTTCTGGCCCGAGGACCTCGACTACGGCGGCAAGAAGGTCGTCGTGATCGGCTCCGGCGCCACCGCCGTCACCCTGGTGCCCGCGATGGCGGACCAGGTGGAGCACATCACCATGCTGCAGCGGACGCCGACGTACGTCTTCTCCCGGCCGGGCCGGGACCCGCTCGCGAAGGGGCTGGGTGCCGCGCTCGGCCTGGTGCCGCGGTTCGTGCCGTTCAAGGGGCTGCGCGAGAAGGCCGGTTTCGAGGCGATCCGCTGGGCGAACATCGGCGTCCTGGTCGGCTCCTACAAGCTCGCCCGGCGCCGGCCGAAGCTGGTCAAGAAGGTGATCCGCGACGGCGTCATCGAGCACCTGACCGCGCGTCCCGGCCAGCCGGGCCTCACCAAGGAGGAGGCGATCCGGTACGCCGACGAGCACTTCAACCCGCCGTACAACCCCTGGGACCAGCGCCTGTGCGCGGTGCCCGACGGCGATCTTTTCCGGGCGATCCGCCACGGCAAGGCCAGCGTCGTCACCGACAAGATCAAGAGGATCGTGGCGGACGGCATCGAACTGGAGTCGGGCAAGAAGCTCGACGCCGACATCATCATCTCGGCCACCGGCCTGAAGGTGAGGTTCTTCGGCGGCGTGGAGGTGCACGTGGACGGCAAGCCGGTCCGGGTCCAGGACACGATGGCCTACAAGGGCGTGCTGCTCTCGGGCGTCCCGAACCTGGCCTTCACCGTCGGCTACACCAACGCCTCCTGGACGTTGAAGGTCGACCTGGTCTGCGAGTACGTCACCAACCTGCTGGCGGAGATGGCCGCACACGGCTACACCGAGGTGGTCGTGGAGCGAGACCCGAGCGTGGCGGCCTCGCCGTTCATGGACATGGAGGCCGGGTATCTGCTGCGCGCCCAGGAGCTGATGCCCCGCAAGGGCGACCGCGGACCCTGGCAGGTCAGGCAGAGCTACCTCTACGACATGAAGGTGTTGAGCGCGGACATCCGCGACTCCAAGGAGCTCCAGTTCAGCTGAGTCGATCCACCTCGGCGGCCCGGTCCTCGGACCGGGCCGCTGTCATTTCGGAGATGTCGATACGCAGGACATGATGTCTCGTGTACCGTGGGTATGTCGTTCGACGTCGACTCGTGGAGGTGATGTGCGATGGCGCCGGTGACTCTCGCCAAGCGCGTCGTGGGTGGCAGCGTGAAGGCGGCCGGCTCGGTCGCGGGCTCCGCGCTGGCCTACCGCCCGCAGGGCAAGCAGGCCTACGAGGACACACTCCGCACGCTGTCCGAGGCCTCGGTCGAGCGCTACTTCAACGCGTTCAAGGACATCGACTGGAACTCGCCGGAGTTCGCCATCGACCCGCGTGACGAACGCTGGATCCTGCCCAAGGTCGACCTGCTCGGTGCACACCCGTGGTACCAGTCGCTCCCCAAGGAGCGTCAGATCGAGATCGGCCGCCACCGGCTCACGGCGGTGACCAAGACCGGCTCCCAGTTCGAGCAGCTGCTGCTCCTGGGCGGCACCCAGTTCCTGCGGTACGTCGCCAACGGCAACCCGGAGTTCCGCTACTTCATGCACGAGCTCACCGAGGAGTGCCACCACATCCAGATGTTCCAGGAGTTCACCAACCGGGCCTGCCCCGAGGTGAGTGGCGCGCCGGCCTGGCTGATGCGCAGCATCCCGCTGGTCGCCATGCTCGGCTCGACGTTCCCGGCGCTGTTCTTCGCGATCATCCTGGCCGGGGAAGAGCCGATTGACCACGTGCAGAAGGACATGATGCGGGCCGGTGGCATCCATCCCCTGCTCGACCGGATCATGTCCATCCACATCGCCGAGGAGGCACGCCACATCGGCTTCGCGCACGCCTGGCTGGAGCACCACGCCCCGCGGCTCAACCCGGTGGAGAAGTTCGTGCTCGGGGTGCTGACGCCGCTGGCGATGCGGCTGGGCTCGGACGCGATCATCATCCCGTCCAAGGCCGACCGGGAGATGATGGGCATCCCCGACGAGGTGGTGCGCGAGGTGTGGGGCGACGGCCCCGAGGCGGCCAAGTTCCGCCGCGACCTGTTCTCCGACGTGCGGATGCTCTTCGACGACCTGGGCCTGCGCGGCCGGACCACCCGCTGGGCCTGGCAGCTGCTCGGCGTCGACGGGCGCCCCGCCCGGTTCCGCGCCCAGCCTGCGAACGCCGCCGCCTGAGCACAGGCCCTAGGGTGGGCCGTCATGGACGGTCGCACGTCGCGCTGGGCGGAACACAACCAGGCTCAGCGACTGCGCCTCGTTCAGGCCGCCATCGACCTGTACGACGAGGGTCGGGCGCAGGTCAGCCTGCACGAGATCAGTGAGCGCGCCGGGGTGAGCCGCTCGGTGCTCTACCGGCAGTTCGCGGACCGGAGCGCCCTGGACCGCGCCGTGCAGCAGCACGTGCTCGACGACCTGTGGTCGCTGCTGGCCCCCACCCTCACCCTGGAGGGCACCATCCGGGGGTCGTTGCACAGGTCGGTGTCGACGTACGTCGACTGGGCGGCCACGCATCAGCAGCTGCATCGCCACACCGACCTCGACATGGCCGCCGACAGCCCGCTGCAGCGCGCGCTCGACTACATCGCCGCGCAGATCGCGCGCCGGCTGATCGCGTGGTTCTCCGCGGCCGGCGCCGAGGTGAGTGCGGCCGACGCCGCCGCCACCGACCCGCTCGCGCACGGGCTGGTCGGGGCGGTCTTCGGCACGGTGCGGCGCTGGGTGCACCTGGGCGCCAAGGTCCCCGACGCCGCCCACCTCACCGACCTGCTGGTGGAGAGCGCATGGGCGCTGATCGACGTACGCGCTCGCAGCTACGGCGTCGTGCTCGACCCCGAACGGCCGCTCACAGGTCCAGGAACCGACTGATGATCAGCTTCTGGATCTCGGTGGTGCCGCCGTAGATCGTCTGGATCCGGCTGTCGATGAACGCCTTGGCGATCGGGTATTCCATCATGTAGCCGTAGCCGCCGTGGATCTGGACGCCGGTGTCGACGGTCTTCTTCTGCAGCTCGGTCGTCCACCACTTCGCCATCGAGGCGAGCGCGGTGTCGGCGGTGCCGGCGTTGAGCTGGGTGATCGCGTCGTTGATGAACAGCCGGGCGATGTAGGCCTCGGTGGCCATCTCCGCGAGCGTGAACGACATGGTCTGGAAGCGGCCGATCGACTTCCCGAAGGCCTTGCGGGTGCGGGCGTAGTCCAGACACATCTCCAGCACCGCCTCGGTCGCGGCGACGGCGATCGAGGCCACCGAGATCCGCTCCTGCGGCAGCAGCGTCATCAGCGAGATGAAGCCCGAGCCCTCGGGCCCGAGCAGGTTCTCCTTCGGCACCCGCACGTCGGTGAAGGAGAGTTCGGCGGTGTCCTGGGCCTTCATGCCGACCTTGTCCAGGTTGCGGCCGCGCTCGAAGCCGGGCATGCCGCGCTCGACGACGAGCAGGCTGATCCCGCCCGCGCCGGCGTCGGGGTCGGTCTTGCAGACCACGATCACCAGGTCGGCGTTGATGCCGTTGGAGATGAACGTCTTGGAGCCGTTGAGGATGTAGTGGTCCCCGTCCAGGACGGCGCGCGTCGAGATGCCCTGCAGGTCGGAGCCCGCGCCGGGCTCGGTCATCGCGATGGCGGTGATGGTCTCGCCGCTGACGCAGCCGGGCAGCCACCGGGCCTTCTGCTCCGGGGTGCCGAGGTGGGAGATGTAGGGGACGATGATGTCGGTGTGGACGAAGAAGCCGGGGCCGCTGGCGCCCACCTTCGTCATCTCCTCGTGGAAGACGGCGTTGAAGCGGAAGTCCTTGATGCCGGGACCGCCGTACTCCTCCTCCACGTCGAAGCAGAGCAGACCGGCGTCGCCGGCCTTCTTCCACAGCTCGCGCGGCACGATGCCGTCCTTCTCCCACTGGTCGTGGAAGGGTACGACCTCCTTCTCCAGGAAGGCCTTGCAGGTGGCACGGAAGTCCTCGTGCTCGGCTTCGTAGATCGACGGCTTCGTGGGCATGCGGGCTCCTGCGCTGGGTAGAACAGTCTTACTGTGACAGTGTAACTGTCACCGGTTGTGCTCAGGCGCCCAGCAGGCGGGTCCGGTCGGGCGTGGCGGCGCGCGCGGTGCAGTCGAGGATGGTCCGGACGACCAGGTCGGGGTCGTCGGTCATGGGCACGTGGCCGCAGCCGGGCAGCCAGACGTGCTCCGCGTCGACGAGCAGGTGGCGGGCGCGCAGGGCCTGGTAGGGCAGCAGGACCAGGTCGCGCGTGCCCCAGGCGATCGTGGTCGGTACGTCGGCGCCGTGGCCGTCGTAGCAGTACGCGCCGGTGAACATCCGCTCGATCGCGTCGCGGGAGGCGACCATGTTCCGCAGGTCGGCCAAAGCCGCCTCGGCGTCGATCCGAGTGGGGTGCGCGGCGGCCCAGCCGAAGGCGAGTGCGCGGCCCAGGCGGCGGCGTAGGAGGCGGGGCGCGACCGGCTGGAGGGTGCGGGCGGCGAACTGCACGGTCGCGAAGAGCGAGCGGACGTAGGCGAAGTCGACCGCGCCGTACCAGAAGCCGGCGGGGGCCAGTGCCGTCACGCTGCGTGCCATGCCCTGCTCGGCCATCTCCAGGGCGACCAGAGCGCCCAGGCTGTTGCCGGCGACGTGCGGCCGGTCGAGTCCGGCGTCGTCGAGGAACTCCTGCAACTGCTCGGTCAGCGCCGTGCGGATGGTGCGGTCGCCGGGGTCGAATGCCGGTGACCCGCCGTGGCCCGGCAGGTCCACCAGGAAGACCTCGTGATGCTGCGCGAGCCGCTCCACGACCGGCATCCAGCCGGTGCGCTGGTGGCTGATGCCATGGATCAGGACCAGCGGCTCGCCGTGGCCGATGCGTTCGTACGACAGCACTGTCGCTCCCTCCGGTGCTTGCAAGTGCAAGCGGCGTCGCCGATGGTAATCGTGAGACCGGCGTCACTTCAAGGACTTCTCGACGGCAGTTTGACAGCGGAACTGTGCCAGTCCGTGGTGCTACCGTCCTGCGCCATGACGGAGACGGCGGAGCAGGGGCTGCTCACCATCGACGAGCTGTCGGCGGCGACCGGGCTCTCGGTGCGGACGACCCGCTACTACGCCAGCCTGGGCCTGATCCCGCCGCCGGTACGGCGGGGCCGGATCGCCTATTACGGTCCCGAGCACCGGGCGCGCCTCGACCTGGTCCGGGCGTTGCAGGACCACGGCTTCACCCTCCAGGCGATCGAGCGCTACCTGCAGCGGTTGCCCGAGGACGTCACGCCGGCCGACCTGGCGATGCAGCGTGCCATGGTGACCTCGTGGACCCACGCGGAGCCGGTCCAGACGCTCAAGCGGATCGGCCGGGAGCTGCGCGACCTCGGCCTGCCCCGCGACGCGCTCGCCGCCGCGCAGGAGATCACCGCCAAGCACCTGGACGCCCTCGCCGACGACCTGACCGGCCTGCTGCGCGACCAGGTGGTCGACCCGTGGCGTCGCACCCACCACACCGCGGAGGAGGCCGAGCGGCTCGAGCAGACCCTGCCGCTGCTGCGCGAGCTGACCATCGAGGCGCTCGTGGTCGCCTTCCAGGACGCCGCCAACCGGGCCATCGGACGGGCCCTGCAGCTGGACGAGTGACCTGAGCCACAGTTGACCGTGACAGTTTTGGTGTCACAATCGTCGCATGGCTGAGGCATTCATCTACGACCACCTGCGCACTCCGCGCGGCCGTGGCAAGAAGACCGGCGCGCTGCACGAGGTCAAGCCGGTCGATCTGGTCGTCGGGCTGCTCGACGAGGCGCAGAAGCGCAACCCCACCCTGGACACCGACCGTGTCGACGACATCGTGCTCGGCGTGGTCTCGCCGATCGGCGACCAGGGCATGGACATCGCCCGTACCGCCTCGCTGCTCTCGGGCCTGCCCGAGACGGTGGCGGGCGTTCAGGTCAACCGGTTCTGTGCGTCCGGGCTGGAGGCCGTCAACCAGGCTGCCGCGCGGGTCCGCTCCGGGTTCGAGGACCTGATCATCGCCGGTGGCGTGGAGTCGATGAGCCGCGTCCCGCTCGGCTCCGACGGCGGTGCCTGGGCGATGGACCCGGCCACCAACCTGGCCACGGACTTCGTCCCGCAGGGCATCGGCGCCGACCTGATCGCGACGCTGGAGGGCTTCAGTCGCACCGACGTGGACGCGCTCGCCGCCGAGTCGCACGCACGCGCCGACAAGGCGTGGAGCAACGGCTACTTCGAGAACTCCGTCGTACCCGTCTATGACAAGAACGGCGTGCTCGTCCTGAGCAAGGACGAGCTCATCCGCCCGGGCACGAGCGTGGAGTCGCTGGCGGGACTCAAGCCGTCCTTCGAGCAGCAGGGCCGCGACGGCGGCTTCGACGAGGTCGCGCTGGCGAAGTACCACTGGATCGAGAAGATCAACCACGTCCACCACGCCGGCAACAGCTCCGGCATCGTGGACGGCGCCGCGATCGTCGTGATCGGCAACGAGCAGGTCGGGAAGGACTACGGCCTGCGCCCGCGCGCCCGGATCATCTCCACCGCCGTGATCGGCTCCGAGCCGACCATCATGCTCACCGGTCCCGCGCCGGCCGCCCGCAAGGCGCTGGCCAAGGTCGGCCTCGAGGCCAAGGACATCGACCTCTGGGAGATCAACGAGGCCTTCGCCGCCGTGGCGCTGCGCTTCATGAAGGACATGGGCATCAGCCAGGACGTCACCAACGTCAACGGCGGGGCCATGGCCATGGGCCACCCGCTCGGCGCCACCGGCGCGATCATCCTCGGCACGCTCGTCGACGAGCTGGAGCGCCAGGGCAAGCGGCGCGGCCTGGCCACGCTCTGCGTCGGCGCCGGCATGGGCATCGCCACGATCGTCGAGCTCGTCTGAGGCAGGAAGAGACCAATGACTGACACCGCAGTGAAGTACGACATCGACGGCGACGGCATCGTCACCCTCACGCTCGATGACCCCGGCCAGTCGGCCAACACCATGAACGAGGCCTACGCCACCGCGATGGCGGAAGCCGTCGAGCGGCTGTACGCCGACGCCGACCGGGTCAAGGGCGTGGTGATCACCAGCGCGAAGAGCACGTTCTTCGCCGGCGGCGACCTCAAGCGGATGATGCCGCTGCGCAAGGAGCACGCGGCCGAGGTCTTCGCCGAGGTCGAGGGCATCAAGGCCACCCTGCGCAAGCTCGAGCTGTTCCCCAAGCCGGTCGTGGCGGCCATCAATGGCGCCGCGCTCGGTGGCGGCCTGGAGATCGCGCTGGCCGCCAACCACCGCATCGCCGCCGAGGGTCGTTACGAGATCGGCCTGCCCGAGGTCACCCTGGGCCTGCTGCCCGGCGGTGGCGGCGTCACCCGCACGGTGCGCATGTTCGGCATCGTGACGGCGCTGACCGAGATCCTCGGCCAGGGCACCCGGTTCAAGCCGGAGGCGGCCCAGGCCAAGGGCCTGGTCGACGAGCTCGTCGCCGCCGACCAGTTGGTCGCGCGCGCCAAGGCCTGGGTGACGGAGAACGCCGACGTCGAGGGCGCCGGCCTGCAGCCGTGGGACAAGCCGGGCTACAAGATCCCCGGAGGTACGCCGAGCTCCCCGTCGCTGGCGGCGTTCCTGCCGGCGCTCGGTCCGATCCTGCGCAAGCAGATCAAGCAGGCCGACATGCGTGCCCCGAAGGCGATCCTGTCCGCGGCCGTCGAGGGCGCACAGGTCGACTTCGAGACCGCCACCCGGATCGAGTCGCGCTACTTCGTCTCGCTGGTCACCGGTCAGCAGGCGAAGAACATGATCCAGGCGTTCTTCTTCGACCTCGGTTCGATCAACTCCGGCGCGCTGCGCCCGGCGGGGGTGGAGAAGTACCGCCCGACCAAGGCCGTCGTGCTCGGCGCCGGCATGATGGGCGCGGGCATCGCCTACGTCCTGGCCCGCGCGGGTGTCGAGGTCGTGCTCAAGGACGTCTCGATCGAGGCGGCGGAGCGGGGCAAGTCCTACACCGCCGGCCTGAACGAGAAGGGCGTCTCTCGCGGCAAGATCAGCCAGGAGAAGGCCGACGAGATCCTCGGCCGGATCACCGCCACCGCGTCGGCGGAGGACGCCGCCGGTGCCGACCTGGTCGTCGAGGCCGTCTTCGAGGACGTCGCCCTGAAGCAGAAGGTCTTCAACGAGATCACGCCGTTCCTCGCCGAGGGCGCGCTGCTGTGCTCGAACACCTCGACGCTGCCGATCACGGACCTGGCCAAGGGCCTGGACGGCACCGACGCGGCGGCTCGCTTCATCGGCCTGCACTTCTTCAGCCCGGTCGACAAGATGCCGCTGGTCGAGATCATCAAGGGCGCCGAGACCTCCGACGAGACCCTCGCCAAGGCGTACGACGTGGTGCTGGCCATCAAGAAGACCCCGATGATCGCCCACGACTCGCGCGGCTTCTACACCTCGCGCGTCATCGGCACCGTGATCGAGGAGGGCCTGCGGATGGTCGCGGAGGGCGTGCACCCCTACTCGATCGAGCGCGCCGCCACCCAGGCCGGCTACCCGGTCGGGCCGCTGCAGCTGGCCGACGAGCTCAACCTCGAGCTGATGGTCAAGATCGCCAAGACCACCCGTGAGGCGCTCGGCTCCGAGGAGCTCACCACCACCGAGCGGGTGGCGGGCAAGCTGATCGCCGCCGGTCGCTCCGGCAAGCTCAAGGGCGCCGGCTTCTACGACTACGTCGACGGCAAGCGCACGTCGATCTGGGAGGGGCTCGCCGAGCTCTTCCCGGTCGCCGAGGAGCAGCCGGCGATCGCCGACCTGCGCGACCGGCAGACGTTCATCGAGGCGATCGAGACCGCCAAGACGTTCGAGGAGGGGGTCGTCACCTCCGCCGCGCACGCCAACATCGGCTCGGTCTTCGGCATCGGCTTCCCGCCGGCCACCGGCGGCGCGGCCCAGTTCATCACCGGGTACGACGCCGCCGACGGCAGCTTCGGCATCGAGGCCTTCCTCAAGCGAGCCGACGAGCTGGCGGCGGCGTACGGCGAGCGGTTCGCGCCGACGCCGTACCTGCGCGAGATGGCGGCGAAGGGCGAGTCCTTCCCCGCTTGACGTTGAGAGGTCACTTTCTGCGCGTCGAGAAGTCACTTTCGGCTGGTTGAGAGGTCAGATCCGGTGGCCCCGTGGGATCCGTCCCACGGGGCCGCCGGCGTATCTGGTCGCATCTCGGCCGCTGGCGTGGGAGGTGTCGGCCCGACCGGCCGGTGGTCTCTGCGCCGAAAGTGACCTCTCGACCGGCCAGAAGTGACCTCTCGACCGGCCGAAAGTGACCTCTCGACAGAAACAGACAGGCTTGACTGTTTGTTGCTGACAGGCCAGAGTGGAGGGGTGACGGCGACGACCCCGCGGGTGCCTCAGGAGGAGCGCACCCGGGCGATGCGGGCTCGGCTGCTGGAGGCGGCGGTCGAGGTCCTCGTCGAGCGGGGCTGGGCCGGCACCACCACCACCCTGGTCTCGGAGCGGGCGGGCGTGAGCCGCGGTGCGCAGCTGCACCACTTCCCGACCAAGAACGACCTGGTCGTCGCGGCCGTCACCCACGTCATGGAGGGTCGTGGCGGCGACCTGCGAGCGGCGTTCGCGGCGCAGCAGGGCGCCTCGACCCGCGCCGTACTCGACCTGCTCGCCGATCACTTCACCTCTCCCGGCTTCAAGGCGGCGCTCGAGCTGTGGGTGGCTGCCCGCACCGACCCTGACCTGCTCCGCGCGGTGGCTCCGCTGGAGCGCCGGATCGGCCGCGAGGCGCACCGGCTCACTGTTGACCTGCTCCGCGCGGACGAGTCCCGTCCCGGCGTCCGGGAGCTGATCCAGGCCACCCTCGATCTGTGCCGCGGGCTCGGGTTGGCCGACACGCTCTCCGACGACCGCCGCCGGCGGGCCCGGATCCTCGACGAGTGGGCCAAGGTCCTCGACAAGGAGCTGTCATGATCGAAGAGCTGCTGGCCGACCTGGCCGCCGAGAGCGCCGAGCTCCGGGCGCTGGTCGCCGGACTGAGCGACGACGGATGGCGTACGCCGACACCCGCGGAGGGCTGGGACGTCGCCACCCAGATCGCACACCTGGCCTGGACCGACGACTGCGCGCTCGCGGCGGCCACCGACAAGGCCCGCTGGGACGGCATCGTCGCGCAGGCGCTGGCCGACCCGGAGGGATTCGTGGACAGGGCCGCGCTGGCGGGCGGCGCGGTACCGCCGGCGGAGCTGCTGGCCCGCTGGGACATCGCGCGGGAGGCACTGGCGAGCGCGCTGCTGGCGGCCACCGAGAAGCTGCAGTGGTTCGGGCCGCCGATGTCGCCGGCGTCGATGGCGACGGCGCGGTTCATGGAGACGTGGGCGCACGGCCTCGACGTCCACGACGCGCTCGGGGTCGCGGCACAGCCCAGCGACCGGGTCCGGCACGTGTGCCACCTCGGCGTACGCACCCGCGGCTTCTCCTATGCCGTCCACGGCGAGCAGGCGCCGGCGGGCGAGGTACGGGTGGAGCTGACAGCGCCCGGCGGTGCGGTCTGGGCGTGGGGCCCCGAGGACGCCGAGCAGCGGGTCACCGGGCCGGCCTGGGACTTCGCCCGTCTGGTCACCCAGCGGGTGCACCGCGACGACACCGCCCTCACCGCCACCGGTGAGGACGCCGATCACTGGCTCAGCATCGCGCAGGCCTTCGCCGGCCCGCCGGGAAAGGGGCGCACCCGTGCCTGAACCGAAGGACCCGATCAAGATCGGCAACTGCTCCGGCTTCTACGGCGACCGGATCAGCGCCATGCGGGAGATGCTCGAGGGCGGCCCGCTGGACGTGCTGACCGGCGACTACCTGGCCGAGCTGACCATGCTCATCCTCGGCAAGGACACGCTGCGCAACCCCGACTTGGGCTATGCCAAGACGTTCCTGCGCCAGGCCGAGGACTGCCTCGCGCTCGCGCTCGAGAAGGGCGTGCGAATCGTCAGCAACGCCGGCGGCCTCAACCCGCGCGGCCTCGCCGAGGCGCTGGAGCGACTCGACACCGGCGCCCGGATCGCGTACGTCGACGGCGACGACGTGCGCGGGAAGCTCGAGGACTTCCCTGACGCGCTGACCGCCAACGCCTACCTGGGCGGGTTCGGCATCGCCCGCGCGCTGGAGGCGGGAGCCGACGTGGTCGTCACCGGCCGTGTGACGGACGCGGCCGTGGTGATGGGGCCGGCGATCTGGTGGCACCACTGGACGCCGGCCGATCTCGACGCACTGGCCGGCGCCGTGGTGGCCGGGCACGTGATCGAGTGCGGCACCCAGGCCACCGGCGGCAACTTCGCGGGTCTCTTCGACGCCATCGACGCCGGCTTGGTGGCCGACCCCACGCAGCCGTTCGGCTTCCCGATCGCCGAGATCGCCGCGGATGGCACCACGGTGATCACCAAGCACCCCGGCACCGGTGGCCTGGTCACCGTCGACACCGTCACCGCGCAGCTGTTCTACGAGATCCAGGGCAGCTCCTACCTCAACCCCGATGTGACCACCGACCTCACCTCGATCCGGCTCCGCCAGCTCGGGCCGGACCGGGTCGAGATCAGCGGAGCCCGCGGCACCGAGCCGCCGGAGCGGCTGAAGGTGGCGGTCAACCAGCTCGGCGGCTGGCGCAACCAGGTGGAGTTCGTGCTCACCGGGCTCGACCTCGACCGCAAGGCGGCGCTGGTGCGGGCCCAGGTCGAGGCGGCCCTGCCGGCCGACCTGCAGCGGTCGTGGTCGGCCTGGCGTGCTCCGGCCCCGGACTCCCCGACGGAGGAGGGCGCCGCGGCGCTGCTGCGGCTGACCGTCTGGTCCGCGGACGAGCAGGCCGTCGGTCGGGCGTTCACCGGCCCGGCGATCGAGCTGGTGCTCGCCTCCTACGCCGGCTTCCACGTCACCGCGCCGCCCGGCAAGCCGAGCGCGTACGGCGTCTACCGGCCGACGTACGTCGACCGCGGG
>Ga0164242_10004224_pt1 | contig 16177 bp, 11 predicted proteins | sample OricomgcompostMG_FD_108783 | JGI IMG/M metagenome (GOLD analysis project Ga0164242, IMG submission 108783) | Miracle-Growth compost microbial communities from Emeryville, California, USA - Original compost - Miracle growth compost (MG) ... | reverse complement strand
TCCGAACAGGCGATCAAGCTGTTCCTCAAGACCGCCCGGCTGGACCTGGGCGGGATGCTGGCCACCCTGCGCGAGCGGCGGCGGCACGGCTGAGAGGTCTGGTGGGCCGCCCCCGTTCACCCTGAGCTTGTCGAAGGGTCAGCGGGCCTTTGACGCATGGCCCTGACGTCGGTGATGCGCGTTCAGGGTCCGTCGAGGATTCCTGCCCTTCGTCTTTCGACAAACTCAGGAGGCCCAGGGCGAACGGCGAGTGAGCGCCCTGAGCCCGCTGTGCTCTAGAAGAAGCTCCACAGGTACTGGTTCGTGACCTCGTGGTGGAACTGGATCTCCGAGGCCTTGATCACGCTCCCCAGCGCCTTGGGGCTGCGCTCGGCGGCGGTGAGCTTCAGCTCCGCGTATTTGGCCTGGACGTCCTCGCCCAGCGCCTGCGCCACGAACTGGCTGGACTTGAAGTTGCGGATCGCGTCGTGGACGTTGTCCGGAAGGAACCGGGTCCGGGTGCGCTTGGACTCATCCTCCTGCGACTTCGGCCCCTCCAGCCCGGCGCGGATCAGGGTGTAGAGCGCCAGGTACGGGTTCGCGTCCGGGGCCACCGAGCGGACCTCGATCCGCGCGCTGTGCTCGTTGCCGAACGGGATCCGGACCATGGCGCCGCGGTTGTTCGCCGAGGCTTTGATCTGGTTCGGCGCCTCGTAGTGCGGATCCAGGCGGCGGTACGCGTTCACGCTCGGGTTGAGGACCAGGCAGATGTCGTTCGCGCTGGTGAGGATCCGGTCGATGATCTCCCACCCGGACTTGGACAGGCCGTCTTCCCCCGCCTTGTCGTGGAAGAGGTTCTTCCCGGCCCGCGCGATGGAGAGGTTGGTGTGCATCCCGCTGCCGTTCACCCCGGTCACCGGCTTGGGCAGGAAGCACGCGGTGCAGTCCAGCTGCGCGGCCACCTGACGGCAGAGCAGCTTGTAGAGCTGCACCTGGTCCGCGGCGATCAGCGCGTCCGCGTACTTGAAGTTCATCTCGAACTGGCTCGGGGCCACCTCCGGGTGGTCCTTCTCGTTCTCGAAGCCCATCGCGCGCTGCGCCTCGGCCGCGCGGTCAATGAAGGTCCGCAGCACGTCCCCGGGGAGCGAGTGGTAGTAGCCGCCGGTGGAGACCAGCTCGAACTTGCCCCGCTCGTGGTACTGCGCTTCGGCGTCGCGGCCCTTGAAGAGGAAGCCCTCGATCTCGGTCGCCGCCTGGACCACCGTGCCGTCCTTCGCGAACAGCTCGGTCGCCAGCGCCTTCAGGCGGCCTCGCATGTCCGCGTGGTACGGCGATCCATCCCGGTTGAGCACCTCGGAGAAGACGAACACCTTCCCCGGCCCGAACACGTCGGACGGGAGCATGTAGAAGGCGGACCAGTCCAGGCTGAGCCGGAGGTCCGACTCCGACTGCTGGGAGAAGCCCCGGATAGAGGAGCCGTCAAAGGTGAGGTTGTCCGCCGACCCGAGCAGGAACTTCTTGTCGTAGTCGAGCATGTGCAGGCGGCCCTCCAGATCACAGAACGCCACCGTGACCGCCTTGATCGCCTTCTCGTCGCGGAGGTACTTCATCCGCTGCTCGCGCGCCTGATCGGGGGAGATGCGCCGCAGCCGCTCCTCCTTCACCTTCAGGTTCATCTCCTCCAGATCGTTGTACGGAATCTCCAGGAATTCGCGCAGCGCCATGTTCGTGCCCTCCGGGGCGTGGCCGCTTTGTGGGCGGCACGGACGCTATATTTAGCTTAAAATCGTTGCGCGCAAGCCTAAATATTAAAAAAGTTAGATTAAGAACCTGCCGGATCAGGCCGGTTGGACCGTGAGGAGGTTGGTCTGGCCCGGTTGGTTGAGGGGGAAGCCGGCCACGATGACCAAAGGCTCGCCGGGAGCGCAGAGCGCTTGGCTGCGGCAGATTCGCCGGACCTGGCGGACCATCGCCGCGGGGGAGTGGAGGCGCCCCACGAGGAGTGGACGGACGCCCCAGTAGAGCGCGAGCTTGTGGAGCGTCCGGGGGTTGGGGGTCAGGGCGACGATCCGGGCATGGGGCCGAAGCTCGCAGATCAGCCGCGCGGTCTCACCGCTCTCGGTGTACGCGACCAACAGCGGGCACTCGAGCTGCTCGGTGGCCGCCACCGCCGCCGCCGCCACCCCGGCGGAGGTCTCATGCCGTCCCACGAAGGGGCGAGCGAACTCCGGGACGCCGGTCCGCTCGGTCTCGGTGACGATGCGCGCCATGGTGGCCACCGCGTCCACCGGGTGCAGGCCCACCGCGGTCTCCCCGGAGAGCATCACCGCGTCCGCGCCGTCCAGGATGGCGTTCGCCACGTCGGAGACCTCGGCGCGGGTGGGGCGCGGCTGGTTGATCATGCTCTCCAGCATCTCGGTGGCGACGATGGTGATCTTCCCCAGCCGGTTGGCCTCTCGCACCGCGGCCTTCTGGATCGCCGGGAGCCGCTCCAGCGGAAGCTCCACGCCCAGATCTCCACGGGCGACCATGATCCCGTCCGCGGCCAGCGCAATCGCCGCCAGCCGCTCCACCGCCTGGGGCTTTTCGATCTTGGCGATCAGCGGGACCCGCCGGGTGTCCATCCGCTCGCGGGCGAGCGCCAGATCCTTCGGCGAGCGCACGAAGGAGAGCGCCACCGCGTCCACCCCCAGCTTGAGGCCGAAGGCGAGATCCGCCAGGTCCTTCTCCGTCAAGGTCGGGACCGACATCGCGGCGCCGGGGAGGTTGAGGCCCTTGTGATCCTTGAGGACGCCGCCCACCTCCACCTCGCAGCGGATGTCTCGCCCGGACACGTGGAGGACGCGCAGCCGCAGCCGCCCGTCGTCGAGCAGGATGGGATCGCCCACGCGGACGTCCTTGGGGAGCGAACGGATGGGGGTGGGGATGAGCCCCGCGTGACCGACGACCGCGCGGGTGGTGACCAGGACCTCGGAGCCTTTGGTGAGCGCGCAGCCGCCGCCGTCAAAGGTGCCCACGCGGATCTTCGGTCCCTGGAGATCCTGGAGCACCGCCACCGGCACGCCCACGCGCTTGGAGGCCTGGCGCACAGCGAGCAGCCGCCGGCGATGCTCCGCCCACGTCCCATGGGAGAAGTTGAAGCGCGCCACGTTCATCCCCGCGCGCACCAATTCCTCCAGGACACCGCGCTCGTCGGTGGCCGGCCCGAGCGTGCAGATGATCTTCGCCTTGCGCATGTGCCGATGCTCCCGGGTGGTTTCCTGACGCGTTGGAGCGGCGAACCGTAGTCGAAGTGCAGCCGCCGCCCTCGTTTCCGTCGAGTGAGAACGCCGCCCCCGCCTTGACACCCTCGAGCGCACAGGAATACGAAGCCCTCGTCCCACGCTTGCGCCGCGCGCAATCAACCAGGAGCGCCCTTGACCCCCGATACAGGCCCGAAGGTAGAGACCATCCAGACTGTTTCCGGAAAGGAGCAGATCCGAGATCAGGACAAGATCCAGCTCTTCCTGAGCTACTTCGGCATCTTCGCGTTGATCCCGCTCTTGACGGTGAAGGACTCCCCCTACGTGCAGTGGCACGCCAAGCAGGGGATCGCGGTCGTGGCCGCGTCGTTCGCGCTGGGCATCGCCGGGATGATCCTCTCCTTCATCCCGGTCATTCACTTCTTCGTCGCCTGCGCGATCGGGCTGGTGCAACTCGGCCTGTGGGTGCTGGACATCATGGCCATGATCAAGGCCTTCGGCGGAGAGCGCTGGGAGATTCCGGTGGTCAGCCAGATCGCCAAGAAGTTCTAGTCCGCGCCGCCCGTTGGCCTCTGAAAGCCCGGCGACTCCTGGGAGGGGGGGCCGGGCTTTCCGTTTGGGAGAAGTCCGATGTTCTGCAAGACCTGTGGCGCGAGTCATGAGCCCGGCACCGCGCTCTGTCCCGCGTGTGGCGCCCCGACGTTCCAGCCACCGGTGGCGACCAAGCCGCGCGATCTGGTGGTGAACCAGGAGGGCGTCCCGGTGGCGCGGCAGACGGATCCACTCGCCATCGCCAGCCTGGCCTGTGGGCTTGCGTCCTTCCTGGTGATCCCGGTGCTGGGGGGGCTGATGGCGGTGATCCTCGGCCACCTGGCGCGCGGGAGCATCCGCCGCTCCTCCGGCACCCGCGAGGGATCCGGCGTGGCGCTCGCCGGGCTCCTGCTCGGCTACCTCAACGTGGGGTTGGTCCTGCTCGTGCTCTTGCTGATGGCGGTGGGGATGGGCGCGCTCTTGATGGGACGTTCGCCGTTCGGCTGAGCTACATCTTGATCTCCGTGCCCTTCTGCGGAGGAGCGCTCTGCGGGACCGTCGGTGGCGCCGAGATGCCGGACCCGTTCGATCCGGGCGCGTCCCCGGAGCCGCCCACGCCCATCTGCTTGCGCATCTGGTCGATCTCCTTCTGGGTGATCCCGTCCTTCTTCACCAGATCCTTGCTGGCGAAGATCCGCGCGCCCTGGCTGAGCGCCATGGACACCGCGTCCGACGGGCGACAGGTGACGCTCAGCCAGTGATCGCCCTGGTGGATCACCACCCGGCTCAGGTTGGTGTCGTCGTGGATCTCATTGATCCGGACCTCCGCCACCTTGCCGCCCAGGTTGGCGATCAGGTCGTCCAGGAGATCCTGGGAGAGCGGGTGGGGCGACGTGCGGTGCGCCAGCCGGAACGCCACGGCGACCGCCGCCGGCCGGTCCACGAAGATGGGGAGGACCGTCCCGTCCTTGGTCACCAGCACCACCGCGTTGGTGTGCGCCTCCTCTATGGGGATCACGTCCTTGACCTGCATCTCCACCAGGTCCAGGCACTGGGTGGAGCGCATCTTTGGATCGACACAGGGGCTCGTCGGCGCGGCCACGTCCCGGGCGAGCGCCCGGCTGGAGAAGAGCGCGGGGACAAGCACGAGGACCCCGATCATCGCCGTCAGCAGCGAGAGCGGAATCAACAAGAGGCGGGCGCGGAGGTTCGTCTTCACACCTCTCAAGCTACGCACGCCCCCAACCGGCGGCAGCGAGCGGACAGAGAGGTGCGCCGGGGTGGCCAGCGCCGGACAGTTGGGACGGGACTAGGGCTCTTCTTCGTCCGCCTCTTCGTCCTCGTCGTCCGCCTCGTCGAAGTCGAGCTCGTCCTCGTCGTCCGACTCCTCCTCGTCCTCGTCGTCCTCCTCGTCGAGGTCGTCGACGTCTTCGGACTCCACGGCGAGGTTGACGGTGAACTTCTTCCCGAGCGCGGCGACCTGCGCGCGCATCTCCGTCAGGGCGGCGATGAAGTCGTCGGTGAGCGTGGTGGACGCCTTCGCGTCGCAGTTCGGACAGACGAGCTTCTCTGACCCGTCGATCAGATCCTGCACGTCGATCTCGAAGCTCGAATCACATTTCTGGCAGGTGAAATCGATGGTCATGGCGGCGGCGGTTTATAAAGCCCGTTCCTCCGTCGTCAAGGAGGGATCGCGCGGAATCGCCCAGGGGGCACGCCCGCCCACTTTTCGGTAGCCTCTCCGGCCGCATGGAAAGCGAACGCCCGAACCTCGAAGGCCCGAAGACCGTCCTCCACGCGCTGCGCGATCAAGCGCGCCAACGGGGCGGCAGCCCGGCGCTGTGGACCAAACGCTCAGGGAGCTACCAGCCGACCTCCTGGCGAGACTACCTGCTCCGCGTGCAGCGCTGCGCCCTGGGGCTCTCCCAGCTCGGGGTCCAGACAGGGGATGCGATCGCCATCCTGAGCTTCAACCGGGAGGAGTGGATCGTCGCCGACCTGGGCGCGATGGCGCTCGGCGCGGTGGCCGTGGGCATCTACACCAACTCCAGCCCGGAGCAGCTTCAGTACGTCGCCCAGCACTGCGCGGTGAAGGTCCTGGTGGTGGAGAACGCCCGGTATCTGGCCGCTGTCCAGGCGCTCCGGACGCAGCTGCCGGCCTTGCAGCACGTCGTGGTGATCGAACCGCCGGTGATGGACCCGCCCGGATCGCTCCCCGAGGGCGTGCTCACCTTCGCGCAGCTGCTCGAGCGGGGGGCCGCGCAGGACCCCGCGCGCTTCGATGCGTCCCTGGACGCGCTGGAGCCCTCCGCGCTGGCCACGCTCATCTACACCTCGGGGACCACCGGGAACCCCAAGGGCGTGATGCTCAGCCACCGGAACCTGGCCTGGACCGCGTCGCAGCTGGTGCACGCGGTGGAGCTCAGCCCGCGCGAGATCCTCCTCAGCTACCTGCCGCTCTCACACATCGCCGAGCAGCTGGCGTCGATCCACGGGCCGCTCCTCTATGGCATCGAGGTCTACTTCGCCGAGTCCTTCGACATGCTCGGCGCCAACCTGCGCGAGGTGCGGCCCACCGTGTTCTTCGGCGTCCCGCGGGTGTGGGAGAAGTTCAAGGCCCGGGCGGAGGAGGCCATCCGCGGGCAGCCTCTGGCGAAGCAGAAGCTGCTCCAGGCGTCCATGAAGCTCGCCCTGCAGCGAAACCTGCTCGCCCTGAGCCGGCAGCGGGTCCCGATCACCCTGGAGCTGGCCTACCAGGCGGCGCGGCGGGTCGTCTTCGGCCCGTTGAAGGAGAAGATCGGCCTGGACCGGGCGCGGATCTTGGTCACCTCCGCCGCCCCCATTGGCCGGGACGTGCTGGACTTCTTCGCGTCCATGGATCTGGTGGTGCGCGAGGTCTACGGGCAGTCCGAGGTCACCGGCCCCACCTCCGTGAACACCGAGCACTTCACCCGCCTTGGGACGCTCGGCCGGCCCATGTCCGGGGTCAAAGTCCGCATCGCCGAAGATGGGGAGATCCTGGTCCACGGCGAGAACGTCTGCCTGGGCTACTACAAGGAGCCCGCCGCCACCGCCGAGCTGCTCGAGGACGGCTGGCTCCACTCGGGGGACGTGGGCGCGCTGGATCCGGACGGCTTCCTGCGGATCACCGGGCGCAAGAAGGAGATCATCGTCACCTCCGGCGGGAAGAAGACCGCGCCCTCCAACATCGAGCTGCTCCTCAAGGCGGTGGCGCCCTTGGGCAACGCCATGGTCGTGGGTGACCGGCGCAATTACCTGGTCGCGCTCCTGGCGCTGGATCCGGAGAAAGTGCCGGCGTTCGCCCGCGCCCAGGGCCTGCCCACGGATCCCGCGCTGCTGGCGAAGGATCCGCGCTTCCTGGACTACCTCGGCCGGACCTTCGACGCGGAGGTGAACCCCAGGCTCTCCCGCTTCGAGACCATCAAGAAGTTCGCCGTGGTCCCCCACGACTTCTCCGTGGAGGGGGGCGAGCTCACCCCTTCACTCAAAGTGCGCCGAAAACCGGTGGAGCAGAAGTATGCAGCCCTGATTGAGGCGCTCTACACCACACCCCAGGCGGTGAAGTCCGCCTGAGGGGTCCCGGGGGACTTTCCTGAGTTCAACCCAACCATGATACGGTAACGCTTTGAAGCGCGGCTCCGGGGCCGAACGGTCCGACGCAAAAGCTTCAATGAGGATGAGTGCCTCATGGGTCAGCCGGACGGGAAGAGCGCCACCGCGCGCAAAGATGAACAAACGGTCTTCGAGCCGGAGCCCGGGACGGGCCCGATCCCTCCGAAGCTGCCGCCGCGCATTCCTGCGCTGACGCCGGCGTCGACGGCCGGATCCGAAGATTCCATCCCAGCGAGCAGCCCGAGCCAGCAGCCGATCACCGGGGCCGCCGGCGCGGCGAGCGCGACCCGGTTGGCGCCCGGGACGCGGATCCACCACTACGAGCTGATCCGCGAGCTGGGGCAGGGCGGGATGGGCGCGGTGTTCCTCGCCCGCGACACCCGGTTGGGCCGCAGGGTGGCGATCAAGTTCCTCCACACCGGGACCGGTGAGCTGGCCCAGCGCTTCATCCTGGAGGCCCGCGCCACCGCCCGCTGCAGCCACGAGAACATCGTCATCCTCCACGAGGTGGACGCGTACGGCGGCACCCCGTTCATGGTGCTCGAGTACCTCCAGGGGAAGACGCTCTCGGAGATTTTGCACGGCGGGAAGCGGCTGCCGGTGCCGCGCGCGGTGGAGCTGATCGTCCCGGTGGTCCGCGCCCTGGCCTGCGCGCACGCGGAGGGGATCGTCCACCGGGATCTCAAGCCCGCCAACATCCTGATCGCCGACAGCGGGACGATCAAGGTCCTGGACTTCGGGATCGCCAAGGTGCTGCAGGGCGAGAAGACCGCGGTGGAGCAGCTCCAGGACAGCGCCACCAACCTTCGCCGCGCCGCCGGGAGCGCCGCCGGCGAAGAGCCGGACACGGGCGAGCTCACCCGCCACGGCGCGATGGTCGGGACCTTGCCGTACATGGCGCCCGAGCAGTGGCGCCCGAAGATCCCCATCGATCACCGGACGGACCTGTGGGCGGTGGGGATCCTCCTCTTCCGGATGCTCGCCGGGAAGCACCCCCTGGATCCGCTCACCGGCAACCAGCTCTACGTCACCGGCATCCTGGAGGAGGCGATGCCCAATCTCGCCACCGCCGCGCCAGACGTGCCGCCGGGCCTGGCGCAGGTGGTGGACCGCTGTCTGGCGAAGAACAAGGACGCGCGGTTCCCGGATGCGCAGGCGCTCCTGCGCGCCCTGGAGCCGTTCCTCCCCGGCCGCTACACCGGCGAGTTCGCCATCTCCGTGGACGACAGCCCCTACGCGGGCCTGAGCTCCTTCCAGGAGTCGGACGCGCACCGCTTCTTCGGCCGCTCGCGTGAGATCGCGGCCATGGTGCAGAGGCTCTCGGACCGGCCCCTGATCGGCGTGGTGGGCGGCTCCGGCGCGGGCAAGTCCTCCTTCGTGCGCGCCGGCTTGATCCCCGCGCTCAAGCGCTCCGGGGAGTCGTGGGAGGCCCACGTGATCCGCCCGGGGCGCGATCCCCTGGCCGCGCTGGCCAACCTGATCGCTCCGCTCCTCTCCAACACCGACTCGGTGGACGATGAGCTGGAGGAGCAGCGGAAGATCGAGGCCCGTCTGCGCTCCGAGCCCGGCTACATCGGCGCGGTGCTGCGCAGCCGGGCCCGGCGCAACAAGCGGCGGCTCCTGCTCTTCGTGGATCAGTTTGAAGAGCTCTACACGCTGATCCCGGACGCCGCCGAGCGGCTGGCCTTCACCCGCTGTCTGGCCGGCATCGCGGACGACGCCACCTCGCCCACCCGGGTGATCCTCTCCTTGCGTTCGGACTTCCTGGACCGCGCCGCGGAGGATCCGCCCTTCATGAACGAGCTCTCCCAGGGGCTCTTCTTCTTGAACGCGCCGGATCGCGAGGGGCTGCGCGAGGCGATCGTCCAGCCGGCGGAGCGGGCGGGGTACCGCTTCGAGGCCCCGGAGATCGTGGACCAGATGCTCGAGCATTTGGAGTCCACCCAGGGCGCGCTCCCGCTGCTCCAGTTCGCCGCCACCAAGCTGTGGGAGGCCCGCGATCCGTCGCGGAAGCTGCTCACCCGCGCGAGCTATCAGGAGATCGGCGGGATCGCCGGTGCCTTGGCCAGCCACGCGGACCGGGTGCTGGCGGAGCTCTCTCCCCAGGCGCGGACCCAGGCCCGGGCGCTCCTCTTGCGCCTGGTCACCCCGGAGCGGACGCGCGCGGTGGTCCCGGTGGAGGAGTTGCGCGAGCTGTCGCGCGATCCGGACGAGATCCAGGCCCTGGTCGACCAGCTGGTGCAGGCGCGGCTCCTGGTGGTGCAGACCGGTGGCGGCGCGAACACCGTGGAGCTGGTCCACGAGTCACTCCTCCACAGCTGGCCCACGCTGCGCCGGTGGCTGGAAGAGTCGCAAGAGGACGCGGCCTTCCTCGAGCAGCTGCGCAACGCCGCCCGGCAGTGGAACGCCAACGGCCAGGACGCGGACCTGCTCTGGCGCGGTGAGGTGGTGGAGGAGGCGCAGCGCTTCTCCCGCCGCTACGTGGGGGAGCTCCCCGCGGTGCAGCGCGAGTTCCTCGCCCGGGTGTTCGCCCAGCATGCGAAGGCCGGACGGCGCAAGCGGGTCCTGATGGTGGCCGGGGCGGGGTTCCTCGCCCTCCTCCTGGTGGCCGCGGGCATCGCGCTGGTGGTGATCCGTCAGGCGCAGCGCGAGTCGGACCGGCAGGCCAAGGTGGCCAAGGAGGCGGCGCACCTGGCCACCGTCGCGGAGACCGAGGCCCGGCAACGTCTGGTCGAGGTCCAGGCCAAGGAGGTCGAGCGGCAAGCGGCGCAGCGCCGCGCGGAGGAGGCCAGCGCGGCCCTGGCCAAGAAGAACGGCCAGCTCACCGACGCGCTCAGCCGCGCCCAGCTGGCCCGGGCGCACGCCCGCCGAGCGCAGCGGGCCTCGGAGCGCAACGCCCGGCTGGCGCGGATCGCCCGGGCCAAGGCGCTCCGGTCCGCCAATGAGCTGGAGCGGCTCCTGGCGCGAGAACAGGAACGGGCCAAGAAGCTCGAAGCCCAGCTGGGCAGCCCCCTGATCGAGGAACTGAAGTGATGAAGCGCACCGGGATGCGGAGTGGGTCTTCGTGGGGCGTCGCGCTGGCGGCGCTCGTGGTGTTCGCCACCGCGGCCAACGCAGCGCCTTCGCGCGCGGAGTCCCTGGGGCACGACAATTCGCGCCCCTGGGCCAAGGGGGTGTCGCACGACGAGCAGGAGGCGGCGCGCGCCCTCTTCGATCAAGGGAACGCGCTCCTGCGGGACTCGATCTTCGTGGGCGGCGCGGAGAAGTACAAAGAAGCGCTCACCCACTGGGACCACCCGGCGATCCACTACAACCTGGTGCTCGCGCTGCTCAATCTGGACCAGCCGATCGAGGTCTACCAGCACCTCCAGAAGGCGATGCAGTACGGCGCCGCGCCGCTGGGGGACGACAAGTTCCAGCAGGCCAAGGCCTACATGACCCTGGTGGAGAAGCAGCTGGCCCGGGTGGACATCCGCTGCGAGCTCGATGGCGCCAAGGTGGTGATGGACGGCCGGCCGCTCTTCACCGCGCCGGGCCACTACCAGGAGCTGGTCCGCGCGGGTCCGCGCACCATCGTGGCCACCCGAGAGGGCTATCTCACCCGTGAGACCAGCCCGTCGCTCGCGCCCGGGAAGACCACCAGCCTGGATCTGGTGCTCTACAGCTCGGAGGATCTGACCCAATACAAGAGGCGCTGGGCGACCTGGATTCCCTGGACCGTGGTGGGCGCCGGCGCGGCGGTGGCGCTGGGCGGTGGGCTGCTCCACCTGGGCGCGCGGAGCGACTTCCAGAAGTTCGACCAGGGCATCGTCGCCTGTGGCGGCTGCGTCCCGCCGGATGAGGTGCAATCCCAGTACGACGGCGGGAACCGGCTCCAGACGCTGGCCATCGCCTCGTACATCGTGGGCGGGGCGGCCATCGCCGCCGGCGCCACCCTGGCCTACCTCAACCGGCCCCAGCCGTACCGGGTGACCGCCGAGGATCTGGACAAGAAGGAAGTGGCCGTGGTCCCGGTGATCGCGCCGGGGGCGGGCGGTGTGATGGCGATGGTTCGCTTCTGAGGCTCGACATGCAGACTTCACGTTGGCTCTGGGTGGTCCTCGCCGCGTTGTCCCTCCCGCTCTCGTCCTGCATGAAGCCGCAGAGCGAGCTGTGCGACCAGTCCGGGCTGGTCTGCCCGCCCGGATCACGCTGCGCCAGCGGGCAGGCGGTGTGCATCGTTGGACAATGCGGGGACGGGGTGGTGGAGACCGGCGAGGCCTGTGACGACGGCAACCTGCTCGACGCCGACGGCTGCAACCACGACTGCACCTCCAACGAGACCTGCGGGAACGACGTGGTGGACACCGCGGCGGGCGAGAAGTGCGACGACGGCAACACGGTGGGCGGGGACGGCTGCAGCGCGGACTGCAAGTCCAACGAGCTGTGCGGCAACAGCGTGGTGGACACCCAGGTCGGAGAGGTCTGCGACGACGGCAACAAGACCAGCGGGGATGGCTGTAGCCCGGACTGTCTCTCCAAGGAGGTCTGCGGCAACCACTACGTGGACACCGCGCTGGGAGAGGTCTGCGACGACGGGAACAAGGTCAGCGGGGATGGCTGCTCGGACAACTGCAAGTCGGTGGAGATCTGCGGCAACCACTACCTGGACGTGAACGAAGTCTGCGACGACGGCAACAACACCAGCGGAGACGGCTGCTCGGCCAACTGCAAGTCCAACGAGACCTGCGGCAACGACATCGTGGACGTCAACGAGTTCTGCGACGACGGCAACACGCTCGACGGCGATCAGTGCAGCTCGAACTGCCGGTCCGGCCTCGGGTGCGGAAATGGGATCCAGGACCCGGGCGAGCAGTGCGACGACGGGAACACCGACAACAACGACGACTGCCTCAACAGCTGCCGGCCTGCCACCTGTGGAGACGGAGTGGCCGACACCCACGGCACCCTGACCCCGGAGGAGTGCGACACCGCGGGACAGTCCTCCGGCTGCGACTACGACTGCACGTTCCCCGTCTGTGGCGACGGGCTCACCAACACCGCGGCCGGCGAGCAGTTCGACACCGGGGGCGTGGACACCAGCCAGTACAACGGCAGCACCTGCAAGCAGTCCGTCTGTGGGGATGGCCACCTCAACACGGTGGCCGGAGAAGTCTGCGACGACGGAAACACCCTCGACAACGACGACTGCACCAGCACCTGCCAGCCAGCGGCGTGCGGCGACAACCACGTCGACACCCTGGGGCCGAACTTCGTGGAGACATGCGATGACGGCAACACGGTGACCGAGGGGAGCTGCGCGTACGGGACCCCGACCTGCGTGGCGTGCAGCGCGACCTGCGCGCAGGTGCTCCACCTCACCGGCCCCTATTGCGGTGACGGCACGCCCAATGGGAGCGAGGTCTGCGACGACGGGAACGCGGTCACCGAGACCAGTTGCCCCTACGGCACGCAGTCGTGCACCCGCTGTGACGCGAGCTGCGCCACCGTTCTCAACCTGACCGGTCCGTACTGTGGCGACAACGTGACCAACGGGAGCGAGGCCTGCGACGACGGGAACACCAGCAACGAGACCACCTGCCCGTACGGCCAGCCGACCTGTACCACCTGCAACGCGAGCTGCTCGGGGACGCTCTCTTTGACCGGCCCCTACTGTGGGGACTCGATCACCGAGGCCGGTGAGAGCTGCGACGATGGGAACACCGTCAACGAGACCACCTGCCCGTACGGCCAGGCGACCTGCACCACCTGCAACTCGAGCTGCTCGGCGACGCTCTCCCTCACCGGTCCCACCTGCGGAGATGGGAACACCGATCCCGGGGAGACCTGTGACGACGGGAACACGGTCAGCGAGACCGAGTGTCCCTACGGACAGGCAACCTGCGACCTCTGCAGTGCGGACTGCTCCACGACGCTCACCCTCAGCGGTCCAATCTGCGGCGACGGGACCCAGGACCCAGGTGAGGCCTGCGACGACGGCAACACCGTCGATGAGACCACCTGCTCCTACGGCACGGCGTCCTGTTCGGGCTGCGCCGCCGACTGTTCCACCGTCCTCACGGTGACCGGTTCCTTCTGTGGCGACGGGGTGACCGACACTGGCAGCGGAGAGGTCTGCGACGACGGAAACACCACCACCGAGACCGCCTGCCCGTACGGCCAGGCGACCTGCACCGCCTGCGATGCCTCCTGCTCGCAGACGCTCAGCCTCACCGGGTCCGTCTGTGGTGACGGGGTGGTGAATAGCCCTGACGAAGCGTGCGACGACCTGAACACCAATGCCTGCGGAACCTGCAACGCCACCTGTACGACCCCGCAGCTCGCCGCCGCCACCGGGCAGATCACCGCCAGCAACAAGGTGATCGGGCACAGCGACACCTTCACCCTCTCCGACGGGCTGAACGCCGCGGTGACGTTCGAGTTCGACAAGACCGGGAGCGTCTCCTCCGGACACATCCGGGTGGATCTCTCCACAGCCAGCACGGCCGCCGACGTCGCGGCCGCCGTGGTCAGCGCGATCAACGGCGTGGGCTCGGGGCTTGGGATCACCGCCCAGGGGACCCCGGGGTCGAGCCTGGTCCAGCTGGTGAACGATTCGCCCGGGACCTTCGGCAACCAGCAGATTCAGAAGAGCCCCGGCAACACCTCGATGCAGTACTCCGGGATGAGCAACGGCGGAGGGGTGGACTGCGCGGTGGGAGTCGCCTGCGCCGAGGCCAACGACTGCGGGCTGGGGACCACCTGCGACTCGGTCCGGAAGACCTGCCAGTCCACCTGCGCAGCGGACGGAGACTGCAACGTGGGCGCCGGGGAGAAGTGCGACCTGGGCACTGGCACCTGCGCCCAGGCCTGCGCCGTTCCCGCCGACTGCGGGGCCAACCAGACCTGCGACCTCGGATCGGGGACCTGCCGGCCCACGCCGTAGCTGCGAGGGATCGGGCGCCTGGAACGCAGGCGTCCTCTCCCCCCGGATGGCGGGGGCTCAAGGATCGGTGCCGGCCTGGTCAGGGGGCCCGTCACGAACCTGCCCCAGGGCGGGCCTGGCGTGAGGGCCTCCGCACCGGCCGGCAAGGCGCGCTTCGCCCATGAGAAAGCCCCTCGCTCCGCTTCCGGAACGAGGGGCTCGAACCCGCGAGCGCTGCGAGAGGCTAGACCTTCCGGCTCTCGATAGGCACGTACTCGCGGCGCTTGGAGCCGGTGTAGACCTGACGGGGGCGGGCGATCTTCTGCTCCGGATCCACCGTCATCTCCTCCCACTGGGTGACCCAACCCACGGTGCGCGGAATGGCGAAGAGGACCGGGAACATCTCCACCGGGAAGCCCATCGCCTCGTAGATGAGGCCCGAATAGAAGTCCACGTTGGGGTACAGCTTCCGCTTCACGAAGTACTCGTCCTGGAGCGCGATCTTCTCCAGCTCCAGCGCGATCTCCAGGAGCGGGTTCTTCCCGGTGACGTCAAAGACCTCGTCCGCGACCTTCTTGATCACCTTCGCGCGCGGGTCGTAGCTCTTGTAGACGCGGTGACCGAAGCCCATCAGCTTGGTGTCGCCGTCGCCGCTCTTCACCTTCTTTACGAACTCCGCGACGTTGGAGACGTGTCCGATCTGACGGAGCATCCGGAGCACCGCCTCGTTGGCGCCGCCGTGGAGCGGACCGTAGAGCGCGCTGATCCCCGCCGCCACCGCGCTGAACGGATCCACCTGCGAGCTGCCCACCACCCGGGTCGCGGTGGTCGAGCAGTTCTGCTCGTGGTCCGCGTGCAGGATGAAGAGCAGATCCAGCGCCTTCTCCAGCGTGGGGTGCGGCTTGTAGTTCAGGGTGCCGATGGTCTTCACCATCGCCAGGAAATTGCCCACGTAGGACCGGTCGTTGTCCGGGTAGATGTAGGGCAGCCCCATCCGGTGCCGGAAGGCAAAGGCGGCCAGGGTCGGCATCTTCGCCACCAGCCGGAGCATCTGGATCCGGCGGTTGTCCGCGTCCTTGATGTCCTTCGCTTCAGGGTAGAAGGCGGAGAGCGCTGCCACCGTGGACCCGATCATGGACATGGGGTGCGCGTCGTAGCGGAACCCGTCCATCAGCGTCTTCACGTTCTCGTGGACGTAGGTGTGGTGGGTGACCGTGAAGGTGAAGTCCTCGAGCTGCGCCTTGTTCGGCAGCTCGCCGTTCATGATCAGGTAGGCGACCTCGAGGAAGCTGGAGCGCTCGGCCAGCTGTTCGATGGGGTAGCCCCGGTACTCCAGGATCCCCTTGTCCCCGTCGATGAAGGTGATCGAGCTCCGGCAGTTCGCGGTGTTGAGAAACGCCGGGTCGTAGCCCATCAGGCCGAAGTCCTTGTCGTCGACCTTGATCTGCCTCAGATCAGCGGTCTTGACGCAGCCGTCCTTGATGTCGACCTCGTAGGTCTTGCCGGTCCGATTGTCGGTGATGGAAAGCGTGTCCTTGGCCATGGACGGCACATTTCACGGCGAGCCCAGCGCTTTCAACTAAAAAGAAATCCTCTGGCCATTGGCGCTCATCGGGCCGCGCACGTGGGCTTCTGCGCCCGCCGAAACTTGGCTTGAAGGGGCAGGGTCGCTTCCCTAGTATCCGCCGCCCTTTCAATCCCAAGACCCTTGGTAGAGGAGCTTTTGCATGGCCAGCCAGACCGGCGAGAAGATCACCCTCCAGAACGGAGTCCTGTCCGTCCCGGATCACCCCATCCTCCCGTACATCGAAGGGGACGGCACCGGCCGCGACATCTGGAAGGCCTCGCAGGCGGTGTTCGACGCCGCGGTGGCCAAGGCCTACGGCGG
>Ga0164242_10004223_pt1 | contig 16179 bp, 11 predicted proteins | sample OricomgcompostMG_FD_108783 | JGI IMG/M metagenome (GOLD analysis project Ga0164242, IMG submission 108783) | Miracle-Growth compost microbial communities from Emeryville, California, USA - Original compost - Miracle growth compost (MG) ... | reverse complement strand
CGAGGAGTCGGTCTCGTAGAACTGCTCGGAGGTCACCTCCGGCGGAGGCGCCTTGTACATCCGCAACTCCTCCGGCCAGCGACCGGCGGTCTGCGTCGCGCCCTGCACCATCACGTAGCGGCCGAGCAGGTCGTGGTCGTTGCCGATGCCGTGCGGGTGCCGGGCCGAGGTCGACGCCAGCAGCAATCGTGGCGTCTCGATCGAATATCCGGCAACGGCAACGAATCTGGCCCGTTGCAGCCGCTCGGCGCCGCCGGGCTCGGACAGGTAGACCACGCCTCGTGCCCGACCGGTCTCGTCCAGCTCGATCCTGGACGCCATGCAGTCCGAGCGGATCTCGACGCTGTGCGCGAGGGCGTCCGGCAGGTGGGTCACCAGCGGGCTCGCCTTGGCGTTGACCTTGCAACCCTGCAGGCAGTAGCCACGGTAGATGCAGTGCGGGCGATTGCCGAAGGTGCCGTTGACGATCCCCACCGGACCGACCCGCATCTGTATGCCGAGGGCTTCGGCGCCGCGCCATACGACGTTGGCGGCCTCGGTGACCGGGTGCGGACTGAACGGGTAACTGTGCGGGTGACCCCACGGCCAGTCCTGGCCGGCGACGGGCAACTCGCGCTCGACCCGCTCGTAGTGCGGCAGCAGGTCCTCATAGCGGATCGGCCAGTCGGCGCCCACGCCGTCACGGGAGAAGGTCTCCAGGTCCGAGGGGTGGAAGCGCGGGGTGTAGCCGGCGTAGTGGACCATCGAGCCGCCGACACCACGCCCGGAGTTGTTCTTACCGAGCTCGATCGGGTCGTCGCCGCCGATGATCCGCTTGCTGGTCCAGTACAGACCGTGCGAGCCGGCCTCGTCCGACACCCAGTCGCGGTCGGGATCCCAGAACGGTCCGGCCTCGATGACGACGATCCGCCAGCCGTGGCGTGCCAACCGCTGGGCGAGGACGGAGCCGCCGGCACCGGCACCGACGACGACCAGGTCGACCTCGTCCTCGTCGCGGTACTGCTGCATCGTCCGTCTGCCCGGCAGGGCGCGCGAGTGCACGTCGAGCAGGAAGCGGGAATCGTTGTCCACCGGGCCGATCGAGCCCTTCGCGAGGCTGCGCAGCTTCTTCTTCATGCTCATTTCGGGAACATCTCCGGATCGTCCTGCACGGCTTCGACGGGATCCTCGGCCCCGGCGCCGCGGCGCTCGAAGGGTTCGGTGCTGTTGAGCGCGCCGGTGCGCATGTAGCCACGCGGGTAGGCAGGACCGCCGAAGCCGATCTCGTTCCACGCCCACGGGTGCGAGTAGAACCCGGACAGGATCGACCGCATGCACACCGTCCATGCCCGCTCGACGTTCACCTGCTGCCACGAACCACCGGAGAGCTCACCGGCTGCGAGATCTGCGACGATCTGCTCCTGCCGGTCCGGTTCGAGGTCGGCGAACGCGGTGCCGAAGCGGTCCTGGGACGTCTCCTCCAGCCCGGCCAGGACGATGTGCCAGGTGTCGCGGTCGTCCGGCATGTCCGCATATTGGTAGCCGTCCAGTCTGCCGTCCGCCAGCTTGCCGTCGACCGCCTCGGCGACCGGCACCCGTGGCTCGGCGTCCTGGCCCGTGGCCACGTCGCAGAAGGCGCGCAGGGTCGCCTCCTCCGACGGTGCGAAGAACCGCAGCGGACCCGCCGGTTGCACCCGCGCCAGCACCACGCCGCGGGTGACCTCGTCCCAGCTGTCCGCGCTGTCCAGCACGTCGTAGTCGGGGTATCGCCCGATCATCTGCGGCGTCGTCCCACGCCGCTGCCGTGGCAGCCAGGACGGGTGCGGCGGCAGGCCGTCGGGACGCAGGTGCGGCAGGTGCTCGCCCTTGTCCTTGTCGATCCGCTCCGTGTTGCGCGCAGTGGTCATCGACCTCACTTCTCCCGACGCAGGATCGCCGCGAGCAGGCCCATCCCGCCCACCACGCACATCAACCCGGGCGCCGCGATCGGCGGCCCCATCGGCACGTTGTACGACGCGAGCCGCCACCCGCCGGGTTTGCGGGAGACACCGCGAGCGTGGAAGTACTCACCGGCCAGACCGTCGACGGTGTAGACCGCGGCGGTGACCGGCAGCACCGTCTTGGCCCACTTCTTGCTGAAGATGCCGGCGACGCCCGCGATCACGACCGGCGGAGTCACCAGCACCGGGGACCACATCCACTTGTTGCCGAACCCCGCCTTGTAGTGCTCGAAGTAGATCTCGGCGGTGGTGATCAGCGCGGCGCCGGCGGTGAGTCCGGACAACGACCGCTCGAATCGGCCGTGTTCGATGTCGGCCACCGCTCTGTCGATCAGGTGGACGACGCCCGAGTCGCCGGGACTGGTGCGGAACAACGACATTTCATACCTCCATCAGGGCACCGGGATGCAGTCGAGGGCGTGGGCCCGCGTGCGCGCGGACCAGCAGATCGCCGGCCGTGAACAGCGCTGCCAGGACGGCCGAGAGCGCCGCACGGCGACGTCTGCCGGCTGCGGAGAACGTGGCGAACGCGAGCATGGACACCCCGTGCGAGGCGTCGACAACGGCCGCGATGCCGTAGACGGTGCCGGCGTCGGCGACCGCCGCGTGCTTGCTGCGCACCCACACCTCGGCCCCCGCCTGCGCCACCAGCCGCGCGCCTTGCAACCGGTTGAGCAGCGACGTGCGGCGCATCAACGCGATGCCACACACGGCGCGCACACCGGAGAGGCCGGCTTCCGCCGGCGTCAACGCGGTCCGGTGGCGCGGCTGCGGCTGCCCACTGACCCTCGACACATCGGGCCACTACCCACTCCCGGCCACCCGAACCGGTGCGGGGGTCCAGTGCCTGGTCAACCGGCCCGCACGGCGGCCGGCTGCCGGGCCAGTCGCCCGTCGACGAGCGCAGCGACCTCGTCCCGGTCACCGAGCGTGCCGAGATCGTGGGTGACGAGGAGGGTCCCGAGGCGGCGCTCGGTCGTGAGCGAACGCAGCAGGTCCACGATCGCGACACCGCGTTCGTGATCGAGCGCGGACGTCGGCTCGTCCACGAGGAGCAGTTTCGGGTCGCCCATCAACGCACGGGCGATCCCGACCCGTTGGCGCTGCCCACCGGACAGTGCCGCCGGTCGCTTGTGCATCACCTGGCGAAGGCCGACCTGGTCCAGCAACGCCTCGGCGTGCTCGGTGGCCGTGGCCGACCGGTCGCCGTCCAGTCGTGCGACCATCTGCAGTTGCTCCAGCGCGGTGAGCGAGCCGAGCAGGTGTGGCTGCTGGAAGACGAACCCGATGTCGTGCCGGCGCAGGTCGGTGCGTTCCTTGGAGCCGGCCGCGGTCACGTCCCGGCCGGCCAGTCGCACCGTCCCCTGGGTCGGCGTGAGCAGGAGGCCGGCCACCGCCAGCAGCGTCGACTTCCCGGAGCCGGAAGGCCCGGTCACCGCGAGGAACTCACCGCGCTGCACGGTCAGCGTCACCTCGCGCAGCGCATGGATCCAGCCCGCTCCGTCGCGGAAACGCACGCCCACGTCGTGCAGTTCGAGCGCTGCCGTCGCGTCCTGGGTCATCACTCCACCTCTCGTCATCGTGCACCCGCCAGAGCGGTCATCGGGTCGACGGTCACCACGCGCCGCAGCGCCGCCATCGCGCCGACCAGGCCGACCACCACCATCAGTCCGAACGGCACTGCGACCGTGGCGACGCTGATCACCACCGGCACCTGGCCGCTGACCGCGACCCCGAGGCCCAGCGCGGCCGCGGTGCCGGCGCCACCGCCGATCAGCAGGGTCAGCAACGCCTGGCCGAGCGCATCCCGCAGCAGGTAGCCGGTGCGGGCTCCGACCGCCTTCAACACCGCCAGGTCACCCTCTCGTTGCACCGTCCAGACGGTGAAGAAGGCACCGATCACCAGTGCGGAGATGGCGATCAGCAACACCCGGATCAGTGTCAGCGAGCCGTTCTCCGCCGAGTAGGACCCGATGGCCGACAACGAGTCGCTCCTGGATTTTGCGATCAGCCCGGTGGCCGAGTCGAAGGCGGCCGCGTCATACCCCTCGGTCGTCTGCAGGGCGAGCACCGTGCCCTCACCGGCGGCCGTGCCGTTGGTATGCCGCCACAACGATCGGGGCACCCACACGACGGGGACGTGACTGAACGACGCGTCGTCCACGATCCGCGCGACCCGCAGCTTCGTGCCGGCCACCCCGATGGTGTCCCCCACCTGCACCGCGTGGTCGGCGGCGAGGTCACTGCTGATCACGGCACTTGCGGCGCTGACCCCGCGGGGCGCGACCGCGGCGCCGGGGTCGACCCCGAAGAGGGTCGCCGGTGCAGGCGTGGCGTCGATGGTGATCCGCGTCGAGCTGATGCCGATCGGGTCGGCCGTGCGCACCCCCGGCTGGTGGCGTGCCTGCGCCAGCGCGGCCGCAGTGATCCGGCTGGTCGACATCGACAAGGCCTCGCCGGAGGCCGGCCGCTCCATCGCGACCTGGTCCGCACGCAAGGAGGTGATCGCCGAGGTGCTCTGTCGGCCGAGTCCTTCGGTGAGTCCGGACAGCATCACCACCAACAAGGTGATCAGCGCGATGGCGGCGGTCATCAGCAGGAAGCGGCCACGTGCCCACCACAGGTCCCGGATTGCCAGGAACACTTCTTCTCCTTGGTGCCGGAGGGTTTTCGGTAGGTCACCAGTCAACGGCGTTACCGCGCGAAAACCATCGGACGGACGGTCGAATCCGGTGGCCACCTTCGATGGAGGCCGAGCTCAACCGTTCGATGGATGCCGCGCGCAAGCGCCGGACGGCACGATCGATTAGCGTCGGGCTGATGCTCGAAAATCACGCTCCGACGGCCGGCACCTCGGTCATGCGCGCCCTGCAGCTGGCGATGCACGGGCTGTTCGTGTTGCTGCTCGCGATCGGGACGATCCGGGGCGCGCAGGAGTCCGGCCGGCCCGCACTGCTGGTCGCCGGATGCGTGCTGTTGTTCGCGTGGTACGCCGTGGGACTGCTGCTCACGCCGACGCGTTTCGGGCAGCGCAGGCAGCTGGTCGGGCGAGCGTGGTTCGTCGTCCTGTTCGCCGGCTGGGCGGCACTGGTTGCGGCATCCGCGGAGCTGAGCTGGGTCGCCTTCGCGCTCTTCTTCCTGGCGCTGCACCTGCTGCCGCGCTCGCTGGCGCTGACAGCAGTGGCCGCCGGCGTGGTCGTCGTGGTCCTCGCACAGCTGCACCAGCCGGACACCGCCGTCGTGCCGTCGATCCTGGGTCCGACGCTGGGCGCGATCGTCGCGGTCGGCATCTCGTGGATCTACTCGGCACTGCGGCAGGAGAGCGAGCAGCGGCGGCTGCTCAACACCGAGCTCGTGGCGGCGCAGGAAGATCTGGTCGCCACCAACGAAGCGCTCGCGGGTGCACAACGCCGGTCCGGCGTGCACGCCGAACGCGCTCGCCTGGCCCGCGACGTCCATGACACGGTCGCCCAGGGGTTCTCCAGCATCCTGCTGCTCTCGCGCGCGGGACTGGCCGGTGAGCCGGAGACGACGCGGCTGGTGCAGGTGCTGCGCCAGATCGAGGAGACGGCAGCGGTCGGGCTCGACGATGTCCGCACCGTCGTGCACGCGCTGACTCCGACCGACCTGGAGCGGTCCCCGTTGTCCGCGGCGCTGCAACGGCTGGTGGACCGACAGGCCGGTCAGCTCGACGTGCGGCTGGTCGTCGACGGCGACGAACGCCCCCTGCCCACCACGATCGAGGCAGCGCTGCTGCGCATCGCCCAGGGTGCGCTTTCGAACGTGCGTCAGCACGCACGCGCCCGGCACGCGGTGCTCACGCTGACGTTCGGGGACGACATGGTGCTCGACATCACCGACGACGGGGCCGGCTTCGACACGACCACCGAGATCGTGCCGAGCGCGGCGGGCGGCTTCGGGCTGCGCGCCATACGAGAACGTGCCCGGGACGCCGGCGGCCACGCGAGCATCGAGTCCGCGCCCGGTGACGGGACCAGCGTGCACGTCGAGGTCCCGGCAGGAGGTCCGCGGTGACCAGCGTCCTGCTCGTCGACGACCATCCGGTGGTGCGGACCGGGCTGCGGATGCTGCTCACCACCGCGGGCATCGAGGTGGTCGCCGAGGCCGACAACGGCCGGGACGGCGTGCGCCTGGCCGCCGAGCACGACGTCGACGTGGTGCTGATGGACCTGCAGATGGGCGACGGCATGGACGGCGTCGCCGCGACCGAGCAGGTGCTGGCCGCGCCGAATGCTCCGCGAGTGCTGATCCTCACGACCTACGACACCGACCAGGACATCCTGCGAGCGGTCGAGGCCGGCGCCTCCGGTTACCTGCTCAAGGACGCACCACCGGACGACCTGGTCGATGCCGTGCACCGGGCGGCGCGCGGCGAGACGGTGCTCGCACCGGTCGTCGCGGACCGGCTGCTCGCCCGCTTGCGCAATCCGACGCCGGCGCTGAGCGCGCGGGAGCTGGAGGTGCTGCGACAGGTCGCGCAGGGCCGGTCGAACCGCGAGGTCGCCAGGGCTCTCTACCTCAGCGAGGCCACGGTGAAGACGCACCTGGTGCACGTCTTCGAGAAGCTGGGTGTCGACTCACGCACCGGCGCCGTGGCGCGCGCCCGGGAGCTGGGCCTGCTGCGGGACTGACCGCGTGCCGCGGCGCCCGGTGACGCTCGAACCGCCGGCTGACGGCGCAATTGCGGGGTCAGCGGCAATCCGGAGCGTCACCGGCGAGCCTCGGCCTCAGCCGCTGGTATGGCGAGCCGCTGCCGCAGGCCGGTCGCGCGGCGGATCGAGGCCTGGACGGCGGCGCGGACGGTTTGCTCACTGCCCACGACCGTCACTCGGCGTCGTGCCCTGGTGATCGCGGTGTAGAGCAGTTCGCGCGTGAGCAGCGGGGATTGACCGTCCGGCAGCAGGACGGTGATCTCCTGCGCCTCGCTGCCCTGGCTCTTGTGGATCGTCATCGCGTGCATCGTCTCGATGTCGGACAGCCGGCTCGCGGCGATCGGCACCGGGCCGGCGGCGGTTCCGATCTGCGCCACGACCGGACCGGGGCCGCCCATCACGACACCGCTGTCGCCGTTGTGCACCTGCAGTGCGTAGTCGTTGCGGGTGACCAGGATCGGGCGACCGGCATACATCGGCTCCCACATCGGGTCACCGGTCGCCTCGGAGAGCCATTCGTCGACCAGGGTGTTCCAGGTGTGCACCCCGCGCGGGCCGGAGCGCCGCGCGCACAGCAGCCGGTGCTCGGCGAGCGCGGCCAACGCCCCAGGCCCGTCGGCGGCGTTCGCGCGCTCGCGCAACCGGAGCGCGTGCGCGAGCAGCCCACCGCGCAGCAGCGGCACCGGGTCGTCGTCCTCGATCCAGTGGACCGTCGGACCGCCGTCCCGCAACAACCCGATCACGTCGTCGGCGTGCCCGTCGCGCACCGCAGCCGCCAAGGATCCGATCCCGGCGTCGAACCGGTGCGAGGTGGTCAGCCGGCTGATGGTCTCGGGTGCCAGCCGCTCGTAGCCGTCGACCAGATCCGCCATCACCGCGCCCGCGTCGACGGACGCGAGCTGGTCGGCGTCGCCGACCAGGACCAGTCGGCTGGTGGGACGCATCGCCTGCAACAGGCGCGACATCATCGTCAGCGCGACCATCGAGGTCTCGTCGACGATCACCACGTCGTGCGGCAACCGGTTGGCTGCGTTGAAGCGGAAGCCGTCACCACCGCGCGGCCGCCAGCCGAGCAGCCGGTGCAGCGTCATCGCGTCGAGGTCGCGGATCCGGTCGGCGTCGGCGGGTGCGAGCAACCGGGCCGCGTCGCTGACCGACTCCTGCAGCCGGGCGGCGGCCTTACCGGTGGGTGCGGCCAGCGCGATCCGCAGCGGCCGGCCGTGTCCGGCTCCTTCCCACTGCTCCTTCAGCAGCACGAGCAGACGTGCGACGGTCGAGGTCTTGCCGGTGCCCGGTCCCCCGGTCAGCACCGTGGTCCATTGCCGCACCGCACGTGCTGCGGCACCGCACTGCTCCGCGAAGGTGTCGTCGGGGAAGAGCCGCTCCAGTCCGCGCGCGAGGGCAGCTTCGTCGACCACGGGCGGTTGCGCCGCGACGCGATCTCGCAGGATCTGCGCGACCCGCACCTCCTCCCGGTGATAGCGGTCGAGATAGACCAGCCCGAATTCGACACGCAGCACACCGGATCGGGCCAGGGCGCTGGTCTCGACGGCGTGCAGCCAGGCACCGGCGTCGGTCGGCCACCCGTCCGCGAGGCGCACGGCTGCACCCCGGTCGATGACATCGTCCTCGTCCGGGTCGCCCTCGGCGATCTCGGCGGGGAAACGCAAGGCGTCATCGAGGTCGAGGCACACGGAGCCGCGGCGCACCGCGCGCACGACCAACGCCAGCGCCAGTGTCACGCTCGGATCCTGCTCTCGGACAACGTCGCTCAGCGTCTGTGCGACGTGCACATCCGCTGCTTCGAGCAGACCGCTGCGGTTGGCGTCCGCGAGCAGCCCGAGCGCGCGCAGCGCCTGCCGCGGATCCTGCGACGGAGTGTCCATCACGCACCCCCGGCGCCGTCGAGCAGATCGGACAGCTCCAGCACCAGCTGGGTCGGCGGCCGCCAGGAGAACACGCCGGTCGGATTTCCTGCGACCACAGGGGTTTGCGCCCCCGCCATACCTCGCAGGTAGAGGTAGAGCACCCCGCCCAGCTGCCGGTCGGGGTCGTAGTCCGGCACCCGCCAGCGCAGGTAACGGTGCAGCGTCGCGGCATACAGCAGTGCCTGCAAGGGGTAGTCGGAGTGCCCCATCGCCGCTGCCAGCGGCTCGGGTCCGTAGGCGCCCAGCAGCAACGGCTCGTCCGCCGGACCCAGCCAGTTGGTCTTGTAATCAGCGACCAGATAGCGCTCGCCCACCCGCAGGACGACGTCGATCGACCCGGTGAGGTAACCACGGAGCACCTGCCCACCGAGCAGGTCGGTGTCGAGCAGGTCGGCGTAGGGAAGCAGTGGGTCGCCTTCCGGCAGGTGCCGGCGGAGTATGGCGGCCAGCTGACCCAGCCGCACTCTGCGGTCACTGCCCCGCGCGCCGAGTGGCAGCTCGAAATCGAGCTCTGCCAGCTTGTTCCGCCCGACCGACCGCAACGTCACATCCGGTGCCAGCGGTCCGAGCGGCGTGTCGTGGACGGCAACCAGGGCCTGCGCCAGCACCTCGACGTCGATGTCGACCGGCCACCACACCTGTTGCTCGTGGATGCGGGTGCGCAACTCCTCCAGCAGGTCCGGCGCGCTCGGGTCTGCTGTCTCCAGCACCGCGTGGACCAGGGAGCCGAAGGTCGCGCCGACCGGCAGGGAACCCATCAGCGACTCGCGATCGAGTGCGGGATCGCGCGCCGCCGCGCGCTCGTCGGCCACTGCGCGATCAGCGAGCGCCGGCAGGGCGATCTCCGGCTCGTCGCGCCGGACATCCACCTCGGCCTCCGTGCCGACCGAGTCGGCCGGTAGTTGCTCGAGCACCCTGCTGAGGGCGGAGTAGGACGTGCGCCGCCACTCACCGTCGATCACCCTGGTGAACCGGCGCACCGCGAGCTGCGCTGTCCTCGCTGAGCTTTCGACGGGGACCGCGACGGATCGGGTGACCTTCTCCCACTGCGGCCCGCCGGCTTGCGCCCAACGCTGCAGCAACGCCAGCGACTCCGCATCGCTGCGCTGTCCGCGCGAGTCCGCAATCGTCCCGTCGGGGCTCGGCGCGGCCGGGTCGCGGTCGAGCAGCAACCGGTGGATCGCCGCGTCGGGTGCGTTGTTGCACCGCCCCCACCAGGCGACGACCTGCGACTTCGCGCGCGTGAGCGCGACGTAGCACAGCCGCAACGACTCGCCCGCCGCCTCCTGGCGGGCCAGCCGCCGCACGTCGGCCCCGGGACTTCCGAGGTAGATCGACCGCACCGCCGGCCCACCGTCTGCCGCGGGTGCGTGGAAGAGCGGGTTCTCCTCGTCGCCGACGAACCGGTCGGCGATGAACGGCAGGTAGACAATGGGGAATTCGAGGCCCTTGCTGCCGTGGACCGTGAGCAACTGCACGGCGTCGTCGTCGCTGTCGAGACGTCGTGCCCGCGCATCACCGGACGCGGGCCGGTCCAGCTCGGCCTGATCGTGCAACCAGGCGATCAGTGCCGGCACGCCGCTGATCCGATCGGATGCGGCAGCGTGCAGCGCCTCGGCGATGTGCCGCAGATCGGTGAGCTCACGCTCACCGCCCACCTCGCGGAGCACTCGCTCCGGGAGTCCGTCGATCGAGCAGATCTCGAAGACAGCTGCAATGCCTCGTCGTTCGTATGTCGCCACCAGGTGACGGATGCGATCGGTGACCGCCGCCGTCACCGCCTCGCCGTCACCGTCCAGCTCGGTCACGGTGCGCCCGAGGAACGGCGTCAGCGCGGCAGCGCGGACGCGTTGCGACCGATGCGGCTGGTCCATCGCCTCCAGCAGCGTGCGCCAGTGCGCGGCCGCCGGTGTGCGAAAGACGCTGCCGGCACCGGTGAGCACCGCCGGGACGCCGACGTCCCGCAAGCACTGCTGCATGAGCGCCAAGTGGTCGTTGCGGGACGCCAGCACTGCGATGTCGCTCGGCTCGAGCGGGCGGGTGCCGCACGGATCGTCATAGACAGCACCGGAATCCAGCAAGGCGGCGATGTCCTGGGCAGCGTCGGCGGCTGCCCGGGCGCGGTAGTCGCCGACCCGGATCGTGTCGTCGCGGGTCAGCTGTGCATCGCGGAACTGGTCGGTGCCGAGATAACGGATCCGGAAGGGCGCGTCCTCGGGTGCGCCGTGCAATCGGCTGCTCGGATGGTTCGCTCGCACCGGATGCACCCGGATGTCGGGGTCGCCCAGCGCTGCGCCCGCGAGGAAACGGCCCAGCGCCTCGACCAGCGGTGCGTCGGACCGCCAGTTGGTGTCCAGGGTGCGCCGCTCGCCGGCACTGTGCGCGGCGCGCAGGTAGGTCGTGACGTCCCCGCCGCGGAAGGCATAGATGGCCTGCTTGGGGTCGCCGATGAGCACCATGGTCGCGTGACCGCGGAACGCCCGGTCGAACACCTCCCACTGCACCGGGTCGGTGTCCTGGAACTCGTCGATCAGGACGACCTTCCACTGCCGGCGCAGCCGCTCGCGTGCCGGACCCGCGGGGTCGCGGAGCGCGCCGGCGACCTGCGAGAGCAGGTCGTCATAGGTGAGGATGCCGAGCCGGCGCTTGCGACGCTCGAGCTCCTCGCGGACCGCATGCGAGAACCGCACCCGACGCTCGTCGAGCGAGCCGGCCGCGGGGGCGGCGGGCGCGATGACGGCGCTGGGGTCCTCGGCGACCTTGCGGGCGATGCCGCGTGCTTCGCCCAGCCCGAAGGCGGGGCCGTCCTGGCTGCGCGCGAAGCCGCGCAGGAACAGGTCGTCGACGACCTCCATGAGCAGGTCGTCGACGTCCTCGACGAGCGTCGCACGCGGGTCACTGTCGCCGGCGACGCCCAGGCCGCGCAGCACCTGATGGCAGAACTGGTGGATGGTCGCGATGGTGGCCTCGTCGAAGGTGGTCAACGCCTCCCGCACCCGGCGTGCCCGCGCGGCACGCTCCGCCGGGTCGGCGTCGGCCAGCGCGGCGAACACCGGATCGGCCGGCACCGTCTCGACGTCGTCGAGCGCCTCGGCGCACGCCACGAGGTGCTCGCGGACCCGCTCGCGCAGCTCCCGCGACGCCGCGCGCCCGAAGGTCACCACCAGCAGTTCGTCGAGCGTGTGCACGCCCTCGGCGACATAGCGGGTCACCAGGGCCGCGATCGTCCAGGTCTTGCCCGTGCCGGCGCTGGCCTCCAGCACCGTGGTGCCCTGCGGCAGCGGGCCGAGGACGTCGAAGGACTTCTCGGAGAGCTCTGTCAGGTCGGCCACTTCAGTGCGCCCCCTGATTTTCGAGGAGCGGGCCCCAGACGCGCAGGGCGTACTGACCGAGGCGACTCGTGGAACCGTTCCATGCCTCGTCCGGCTCGGGGCGTTCGGCGAGCAGTTCGGTCAGCGGGAGGGCCTCGCCATACACCAGACAGGGGGCGGCTGCCTCACCCTCGCCGGGGAAGTGCCCCTGGCCGAAGCCGTTGCCCTCCCACTCCTTCTTTGCCGCGAAGAACGCCGACCGTTCGTTACCGGGACGCTGCCGAAGCTTGTCGGCATAGGCCAGAGAGGTCTTGAGCGGCAACGGGATCGGGCTTCGCATGCCGTGGTCGTAGACGTCGACGAGGTCGGTGAGATGCCGCAGCGCGGTCTGTGGATCGAGGCCGCCGCTGAGGTAATAGCCGGCCTGCCGGCGCTTGCCGCCGCGCAACCACCCGGCGGCGGCGGCCTGCCAAGGGTGGTCGGGATGTCCGGCGATGAGCGCGAGCACGGCCAGCCAGGACTGCAACCGCTGCTTGGCGCCGAGCGTCGAGTAGGTGAGCAGCAGGTGCACATCACCGCGCAGGTCACCGATCGTGCCGGTCAGCCGCCGCCCGTCGAGCAGTTGCACGTCCAGGTCGACGCTGGACGTGTCCCGTTGCAGCAGCTCCACGATCGGTCCGCGCAACGCGGTGACACCGTCGATGGTCGCCTGCAGCACCTGGTCACCCAACGCTCCAGGAGGTATGCCGCCGCGCAGCCTCTCCATCCGCATGATCTCGTCGGGCCCGGTGCCGACCAGGGACGCGCGCAGTGCGCGATCGCCGATCGTCCACTTCTGCAGCCCGTCGAGCTCGATCGGGATCGCATCGCCGGGCCCGATCGCGTCGAACGGCAACGCCACGTCCAACCGGTCCCGCACGAACGCCCTGATCGGATCCTCGAAGAAGCGGGCGAGGTCGGCGAAGTTCACGTCGGCACGCGGCAGCGGTGCCAACGGCGCTGCCACCAGACGGGATCGGCGCGGCACGCGGTCCTGTGCGGCGCGCGCGCCGACGAGTGCCGTGCGGTCGAAGCTGAACGGCTCGGGCGTGTCCAGTTCACCCGGCACGAGATTGCGGGCGTCGAAGGGCTGCAGCGGATGTCGCACCACGACATCGCGCCCCTGCGGCCAGGCGGCCGTGCGGCGGACGGCATCGATCAATTCGCCCAGGGGCGCTGCGGGGGGCCGCTCGGCCCCGGTGTGCTCACCGGCGCCGGTGTAGGTGACGACCAGCCGGTCGGTGGCCGCCAGCACCGCATCGAGCAGCAATTGCCGGTCCTCGCTGCGCGTGTCGCGCTCCCCGGTCAGCGGATCGCGGCCGAGCACGTCATCACCGTCGACCGCGCTGGTGCGCGGGAAGACACCGTCGTCGAGCCCCAGCAGGCAGATCACCCGGTGCGGCACGGACCGCATCGGCATCATGGTGCAGACGGTCAGCGTGCCGGTGCGGAAGTTGGCCCGGGTCGCCCGGCCCTCGAGCCGGGCGCTGAGCAATTCACGGACATCGGCCACCCGCAAGGGTGTGTCCTGGGTGGCCATGGCCCGGACCGACTCCAGCTCCCGCTCGAACTGTGCCTGCTGCCAGAGGTCTTCGCGAGTCACTTCCGCGAGCCCGGTGACGCCGGCGAGCAGGCCCGACATCCAGTCGGTGCTGGTGCGCGCATCCCGGAGCGCCGCCAGCGTCGCATCGATCCGGTCGAGCAGCTCGGCGAAGCGGCCGACGAGGCCGACGCCGGCACTCTCCACGCCGTCGACGGGCAGGACGTCGGCAACGCTCGCACCACCCGCCGGACTCACCGCCACCCCGAGCAACAGCCGCCGCAGCCCGAAACGCACGGTGTTCTGCTCCAGACCCCGCAGACCGAACCGGCTGCGTTGCTCGCCGTCCATGCCCCACCGGATCTCGGCGTCCTCGATCCAGGATGCGATGCGCTCCAGGTCCTCCTCGTCGAAACGGAAACGACGGCGCACCGGCGCGCGGCTCAGGAATGCCCGCAGGTCGCTGGCGCGGAGCCGACCGGCGCTGAACTCGACCAGGTCGGACGCGATCTCGAAGAGCGGGTTGCTGCGTGCCAGTGAACGGTCGGCCAGTTTGACGCGCAGGCCGTGTGCCGGGTGTCCCCCGACGGTGGCACCCGCCTCCTCGTGGTCGCTCAGGCCGAACGCCGCCCGGATCAGCGGCACATAGCTCTCGATGTCGGGGCACATCACCAGGATGTCGCGCGGCTCCAGTGTCGGGTCGTCCTGCAGCATCCCGGTGAGCACCTCGCGCAGCACCTCGACCTGTCGCGCGGCGCCGTGGCAGGCGTGCACCTGCACCGACCGATCGTCCGCCGCCACCGCCCGACCGGCACGAATCACGTTGTCAGGAACGGTGTTTCGTCGTATGTCGTGCTGCAGCCAGCCGAGCACCGCGCTGGGCACCGAGGTGGCGGGAGACAGGGACACCGCTTCCTGGGCGCTCGGGAGCGCGCGCTGCAGCTCCCGGGCGTCCCGGCCGAGGGACGCCAGGAGCGGGTGGCGCACCAGAGCGGCGCTGGTGTCGTCGGCACGCCGCAGGATGCGCTGGTCCAGGGTCGGTGCCAGCTGCTCCCAGAGCGCTGCCGACGGCTGCGGCAACCACAGATGCACCTCGTGGTGAGCGGCGAGCGCCTCGATCAGCTCGAGCTCGGTGACCGGCATGCGGGTGTGGCCGAAGAACGAGATCCGCGGTGGCAGTCCGGCGCCCGCTGCTCGGTCCTCTCCCGCCCGCAGGGCGGCAACGGTGCGTGCGTGTCGCTGCGCCGGCGAGGGGTCGCCCACGCACTCCACCAGCAGCCGCCACAGCTGCGCCTGCCACTCCAGGTCGCTGTCCAAGCGGCCGCCGGCGCCGTCGGTCGACTCGCCGGCGCTCCACGCGGTGAGCACCGTCGGACGTTGCACGGCATACGAAGCGAACAGGCGCGCCAACCGGTGCGCGACGGCGTAGCGCCGACCGGCCCGGTGCCGGCCCAGCTCATCGGTCTCACCGTGACCGAGGTGACGCGCGAGCACGGAGCACCACGGCTCGTCGAGGTGTGCGTCGATCACCGCCAGCAGCGGCCACACGAGCCGGTCGGGCGCCCAGGGGTCATCGCGCTCGCGGCCGGTGAGCAGGGCTACCAGCGAGCGTGGCGCGACGAACCGGACACCCGCGCAGATGCCGTCACCACCGCGCCGGCCGACACCCAGGCGGTGCGACAACGACTGCGCGAGCCACCGCTCCACGCCGCGGGTGGGCACGATGACCAGCTCCTGCACGAACGGGTCGGCGAGGGGGTCACTCAGCAACTGCGCCAGCCCGTCGGCGAGCGCGTCGGTGCGCTCGGCGCGGTGCAGGATCAACGTCACGCCCCGACCCTATGCCGGTGCTCCGACGCCCACCGGCGAGGACGGCCCACCTCGCGGCTGACCAGACCTGGGACGTCGCACCGACTGGCGCAGTTACCGCCGAGTGGCGCACTTGCAGCTGCGCCGGTCGACGGTAGCTGCGCGAGTCGGCGCACTGCCGCCTTGCATCTGGACCGACGGCATTCAATAGTTGACGGCATAGGGAAGGTCCATCGAGCAGAGGAGATCGACCGTGGCCAACAGCGAACAGTTCAAGAAGAACGCCGGGGATGCCGCCCAGCAGGCGAAGGAAGCCGCTCAGCAGGCCAAGGAGAAGGCCGGGCAGCTCGCGCACGACAACCGCGACAAGTTCGCCGGGGTCCTGGGCAAGCTCACCTCGAAGATCGACGAGAAGACCCAGGGCAAATATCACGACAAGCTCGCCAAGGCCCAGGACGCCGCACTCAAGGGTGCCGACAAGCTGGCCGAGCAGCGTCCGCACGACGCCGACGGTGGGGACGCACCCGGCGCCACCGGCGAGGCACCCGGCGCCACCGGCGAAGTCCCCGGTGCCACGGGCGACGTGCCGCCGACCGACCCGGAGCAGGGTCCGCCGCCGCCCAGTCACTTCTGACCCGCGGCCCCGGGGAGCGGCCTTCCGGCGATGCCGGGAGGCCGCTCTCGTCATACCGGACCGGACACGGCCACCATCCGGGCACACATAGTGGAGCTATCAGCGCGACGACCTACAGTTGAGCAGTTCACCGTGCCACCGACCCCGGTGATCCCCTCCGTCGTCAGAAAGATCCCGCTTGTGGAGCTGCAACAGGTCAATCCGTGGCGCGCGCTGATCGCGCTGTGCGTCGGGTTCTTCATGATCCTGGTCGACTCGACGATCGT
>Ga0164242_10004222_pt1 | contig 16180 bp, 13 predicted proteins | sample OricomgcompostMG_FD_108783 | JGI IMG/M metagenome (GOLD analysis project Ga0164242, IMG submission 108783) | Miracle-Growth compost microbial communities from Emeryville, California, USA - Original compost - Miracle growth compost (MG) ... | reverse complement strand
TTGCCCCCCCCCCCCTCTCTCTCTCTCCACAACCTCCTACCACCACAAAACTAACCTCTCCGTTCCCGACTCTAGGTTCATCGAATGGCGCGTCGCCCTCATGGAGCTCTCCCTTGCCGAGCTCTCCCTCTCGACCGCCACCGAGCCCATTACGGCCGAACGTGACCCCTACAAGATGTTCCAGGTCCACGACTACAAGTCGATCAGCTTCCTACGCCAGTCCCCGAGCGTCAAGGCGGCCAGCACCGAGACCATCAAGATCTTCGCCCAGAACTACCCGGAGCTCCTGCGCGAGAAGTTCTTCGTCAACGTCCCGGCCATCATGGGCTTCGTGTACGCCTTCATGAAGCTGTTCGTCGCGGCCAAGACTATCCGCAAGTTCCACCCCATGTCCAACGGCGGCGCCCTGGCGGCCGAGTTCGCGGATAGCAAGGTCAAGGCCCTGGGCGAGAAGCTGCCGACTGAGTATGGCGGTAAGGGTAAGGATCTGAAGGAGCTTGGGAAAGAGCCTGAGCTTGAGTGAGGGGTCTTGACGACCTCAACTAAATGGGCGGACGCGTGGGATGACGCGGACTTGTCTCTCTTCAGTTGACAACCGATTTTGTTTTAGTTTGCTTTTCGTGTTAGATACACCCCATCGGCTCTTGCTGTTTTCCCATTGATACTCAACATAGTTTTGCGTTGCAGTTTTACTTTGATAGTAGCTGCGTTTTGAGTTTTGCAAAGACGCCCCCGTACAGCTGTACGATAATACATCATCAGATCTGCTGATACAGTTGTCCATCTGGGGATGGCATGGGGAGACCATCCGGTACAACTAGAACTCACCCGCTGCCCACATTCAAGATCTTACCTACGTGCTATTGACCGGTTCGAGCTGGGCGGAGGGTGTCCTCCAACGGCCTGGCCCTCGTCACCCGGGAGTGAATCGACTGTTCCCCTCCGAACAACGGCATGCGCCCACTGGGAAACGTAGGGTCCTCATTCGGCCGAGCGTTCGGCCGTCTCTGGGCCCGTCTCTTAGCGCAACTCAACTCAATCGTGTCCTAGGCGAAAGTAGCAATGCCGTGAATGACCGAGAGTGCCTGCTTAGTAGCGTTATCGAGTTGGAGCCAGCCTGTCGGAACCCCATACTCGCATCGAGTTACAAGGGGAGCCCGGTCGGTTGAGAATTCGCTGCTAGAACGCGAACTCGTGGCGTGAAGCACTGTTCGCTAGACAAGGCCTCAAGTAATTATTCCCGGTTTATTTAGGAGGTCGTTACCGAAGCAGAGGTCAACATCCTTTGCTCTGTGGGTGTGCGGCTCACGGAGCATTCGGAATGTGGCTGCCGCAAACTGCAACGCCGTCTGGCTATGGTATCCGACACGCCGGGCGGGTGGGCAGATATGCTTATTAGCCGACATAGCGAAACGCACACGCATGTACCTCCGTATGCAGGGTAAAAATAACAAAAGCCACAGCGAGATAGAGTCGTGCTTTAAGAATGGCGAACGGAAGCTGTGGGCCTTGAATTCTGCGTGGGATGTGAGATGACTAAAGGGCTCACTGGTAGGGATGGCGTCGCTTAGCGCCTTATGACAGGAGGCGCCCAAGTCGATTTGGCTGCGGTCGCCAAGCTATTCACAGAATCGGCGGTGCTCCTTCCTATCTTCGCCAAAGGTTGCTGCTAATTATTGCTTGTTCCCAAAAAGAAAGGCTTGGTTTGCTCGGCTGCCCACTCCTCTCCCTTCGGAACAACCAAGTGGTGGCTTAAACCCGCGGCGCCGAGGGTTGGGGACGTGGGGTTCGGCTCGGCAGGGGTACAGAGTGGTCACGATTCCGATAACCGGCCGTGTGGGAGAGCAGCACCAGGGCTGACCAAGCTACACACAGGGCATGCATGTTGCCATCTGTTGTCATCCCAATATCCTAACCAAGGTCGGCAGGCTAGCTGGCAATGGCAACATATATTGCACAAGCATTTGCTTGGCATCTACCCACGGGGGGTGACCGGCTTCCCGTTCCGTCACTAGGTGGGAGGATAGGACGGGGACACGCAGTGGGGGGTAGGAAGAGCTCGAGGAAGTTATCGGGACGACAGTTATTGGTTGACCGGAAGCGTACATATGTACAACAAGGACGGATCCGCAAGGCCCTTCACATCATGTGGGCGATGGTGCGCAGCGGGAGTTCGATTCTACCCCCTTGGCTTGCTGTAAAACCCCCTCCTCCCCTTCGGGCGCTCAAGTTATTCCTCCACCGCTAGATTGACGTTATCATCAACCCCAGAACGGGGGGCTGAAGTTCCCACCGGCCGTCAACTTGGCGTGGATCCTGACGCCGGTGGAAAATCCACGTACAAGACCCCGTTACCTGTACCACGAACTGCATTTTTATCCGTCCCGTGGTAGGGATCGACGGGGCTGTCATCGACGGGGTGGTAACCCGAGAGGTGCCGCAGCGATCGCGCGTTCATCCAAAGAACATTTCTGTTCGCCCAGCTTCGCTCGAATTACGGGCTGGGGATGATGATGCTTTGGGGGCGGCGGGTTGGATGTACGCATAGGAAAGGAAAAAGACCGACCCGCAATTTGGCAGGTGACGACACTGTGTGACTACCTAGCGTTCGCCTATTGCTGCCGCCGCCTCTTGTTCTTCTTTTTTTTCGGGGACCTTCCATCAGCTAGCAAGGGGGGTGGTTGAGAGATTGGCTCGGATAACTCGGCGCTTGGATGGGATCGGCGCGGTACAATTCATGCTTTGCAACCAACTTTCTCCATTGCTGTGTTGATCCTTCTTTGCTGCCCAAGGCCCCTCCCTCCCTGGTTGCCTGCCTCCTTTGCCCTTTCAGACTCGAAGAATTCCAAAAGCGAATGGGATGCCGTCCGGTTTAATAACGGGGGCGATGCCCGTTTCGGCTGGACTAAAGTTAAATAATCTGTACAGAGAGTGATAGTCTGTTCTGCGAGCGTGGTTTTGACCGCAGGAACGAGCAAGGATGTTTGGCGAGTCTTGTGTCCTTTCTGGTCCCTTTTCTTTCAGGGATCCTGCACTTCACCACCAATTACCACGCAACATCTTCAGCCACTCTCTCCTCTCTTGCATGCTTCTAACCCGGGAGAATTCGTGAGGCTCTTGGGCAACACTTCCCACTTTTGGCCGCGGGCGGTGGGCCGGGGAGTCGCTTGGTCACGCCTTCAGTTATTGCCAAGCTCTGACTGGCAGATTGGGAGTCTTTGCGATCAGCGTGGCGCTAACTGCGGCCGCTAGCGTCTCGGCGCTGAGAGGCACCCCTGAGCCAGCAAGTCCCCAGCAATACTGGCTGGGTTTGCCAGGCAATTCAGGCCAGAGACTCCTCCTCCTCCCTCCCAACTTGCCTCCCAAGCCCCCTCGTCAGGGAATGACCAGGAGTTAAAACAGCAAGGCAAGTTAGCAACGATGGGACCCGGGGCGAAGTCGCGTATTCTTCCCCCAGAGTGTTACCACCCCCCACAAAGGCCCGCATATTCGCGCCCGTCAACGCGGGAAGCCGGTACCACAGAAAAACAAGCTGGGGGAAGCATTTCCGGGTTGCTGTTTAATCACCTCTTTTCCTGAGACTGCTGTTGCTGAGCCTCCTGGGGGCAAAGAGCCGGATTTGCTTCGATGCAAAACCCACGGCGCGAGTGTCTCAGGTAGAGAGGGGAACTCGCAGATTCGTGTGTTGGACGACGATTGCGAGCGGGAACGCGGTTTCGCGGTTGGACGGAGTTGAACAAATGAGTTGGACAAATGAGCAGAAGATCGTCAGCTTGTGCGGGTAAGCGAATCTCTCTGCTTATGTGGATGAAGAAGAGCCCACTGAGAGCGAACGAATCGCAGAGTGTCATTGCCCCATATGCACAGACAAGGATCAACGCCGTCGGACAGAGGCTTCTTTTGTGTTGAACCAAGTTTCGGATACGTACATACCTTCCCAGCTTCCTCATGATTTTTATCGTTTCCTCTCTGTCTCTGGACGATCATGACATAATAATGCGGTTGAGTGAGTGGGACCTCAGTACAGATTACGTCACCACACGGGCAATCCCAATGCCCGAGTTTTACCTTTGGGGATAATAATTATTACCACTCCCGGGGGGTTGGCATTGCATTTTTATTGTACAGTGCCAGTGTAAGGCTGCGATGAGGATATTTAGATATGCAAGAATAGTCGAGAAATACACACATGTCCAGACAGGGAAAGGCGGAAAAGTGCACGAAGCTTAAATAGTGTACGCATACTGCGTAATGTATGTGCTCAGGGTCCAATACGTTTGCCCTGGTGGGGATATCGACTAATTAATTCATTGCTACGGGACTACACTATAACTGGACTAAAGAACGTGGGAGGCACCGTTTCTGCTGGCGTGGTGGACGGGAATGAGTCCAAAATTGCTGTGGACCGCCCGCTTCCCCGTAGCGCCTGTCCGCTGGATTTCCCCCTATTACCGTTTTTCATTATTAGGTTATAATTCAGAGTTTGTGTATGTATAATTAATAAAATTAGAGTACGGTTCCGTTCTCTGTCGTGTGGAGAGATGACAAGCTTCGTACCCGGTCGTTATACTAATGAGGTAGTAATTGTAACGACCTTGCACTATCTTCGCAAACTTTAGGTACCCAGCTGTGTTACTACCTCTGTACGACCGAGGTAGAGGTGTGGTGACCATGGGCAATTGTTTGGCCGGTGTCGCGCGGCTGTTTGCTTTTGCCCTCACGTTCTTCCCGGCTGTTTCATCATCATGACGGTGACCACGCACCGGGAAACGAGGACCCTGAAATCCGTCAAGCGAGGTGTGGCCGTGTGGGTAATGGGTGGTGGCGTCACTGGCGGGGTGTTTTAAAAGGGGGGGAGGTTGCTAGGTACCCAAGTACCGAACCGACTCCAGGTTTGCCCGTGTGTGGACTTGCCCGCATACCAATGTGCACCTTTTTGACTTGGGGAGCCACCAGTTCGGAAATGAAGCCTCTTGTCTAACCGGAAGGAGGATAATCACCTATCATTGCATTTTCTGCTCCCCTGATGAAGAAGAAAAAAAAAACACCACAATGCTCCACGTGATTGCTACGTATGCCACCACCCCCGGGAAGTGCAAGTTTTAAGCCGTTGAGAGGCGAAGATGGAGTGTAGAAACGGGGAAAAAGGAGGGAAACCTCTGTCCACCGAAACGTTCACCGATCGGCATCACGGCCTGTTTTCCTTGGACCGTCCGTCCACTCACGATTTGCCTCCACTGCTCTGCCGACAACTACCAATTACTTGCTTGTTTGCCTTGCCTCTTGCCTACTTGCCTGCCGTCTGCGCACCGCTCCCGCACCCACACTCACCACTCACCACTCACCACTCACTCTTCATATTGGGGGCCTTAGGCAACGCCAGGGGGGAACCCAGCAGGTCGGAAGCATCCCCGCGAAAGAACAGGCCGTGGAAGTATGTATTAACTGCCCTTGCTCAGCTTCTCAACGGTTTTGTTATCCCGACCCCCCGTTTTCCAAACTTTCTTTTTTGACCACTGGCGGGTTCTCTCTCCCTCGTCACTCTCCCTCCTCCTCCTCCTCCTCCGCGATTCTCCAGCCTTGGAAGTTTGACAAGCTTCCAGTCGTGTTTAAATTGGAGCCACGCACGCCCCCGACCCCCGACCGTCATCTGCTACGCATATACACATCCATACTTGCCTCTCGCAAGCTCGTGTCCGTCCTCAAAAGAAGACCCGCAAAACCCGCAACCCGTAAAACCGTAACCCAACGTCCGTAACGCGCTTCGACATCAAGCAAGCAGGTGGAGACGTCACGTGTCCATACTAGGCAATTCAGGCAGTATTGGAACAAATATTGGCAGTGGAGCTTTCATTGCCTTGACCCTCCCACCCACTCTGTCCTCCCACCCCCTGCCCGGGTTTGCATCACTTCTGGACAGCGACGACGACGCTACCACAGTACAACCATAGCAACGCCCCCGTCCATCGTTTCCCATGCCCGTTGTGGACGGTCTACGGCACTAGTGCCCACCCAGCGCAGCCAGCGAGCCACCAAGCAACCCACAAGAGAGAGGCACGAACCCACCACACGCTCTCCCTCCTATCACTACCCAGCACTTCGCACCTCGTGGCAGTTTTTGTCGATTCGCTTCTCATCCCGCCGCGCTTCCCACACACGTCTCTGTGACCACCCTCCCTCCCTCCCTCCCACTCAACTTCCTTCCAGCGAGCGAGCTAGCCAGCCAGCCCTGCACCACCTTTTCCCTTTCGCAACTTTTCTCGACCCTCGTCCCTCTCTCTCCTCTCTTCCCCCTCTCCACAACAAACTTCGCCGTTGTTGGGCGCAATCGAAGCAGCATCCTCCCCGGTCCTCTCCAGCCAGCCCCCTCAGCCCTCCGCCAATACTTCGAGGAATGGTGACGGCAACAAGGCGGAAGAGCTGGAGGAGTCGGACTACTTCAATACGCACCACCTTCTTTCTGCGTCAAGTTTGTCATTATTAATACTGCGGCGTCGTTGCTCGTCCTTTCTACTTCTCCACACTCTTTTCAGTGCAGAACCCACCACCGCCCAAATTGGAACCACGCCGCCAACCTCCGTCCTTCTCAACCCCTCGAAAACATAAAATTGGGAAAAGTAATATGGGAGACACCCGGGCTGAAGAGCCTCCGCCTATTGAGCGGGTCAACTCGTCATCTGCCTCCTCAGACGACCAACAACACATTCACGCACCGGTCCCCATCCGACCACCCTTGCCGACTCGGAAGAGCAGTGGCACTATTATCGTCCCCCGAGACTCTTCCGCCGTCGGACCCATCGAGACTAAGCTTGACCCAGACGACGTTCGCGCCATGAGCCCGAGACGAACAAGCGAAGACATTGAGGCGCTGGGGAAGGAGGCTAGAGACGAGATGAAGAGGTGCGTGCGCCATCTCCGCCGCGAGAATACTCCAAATTCATCTTCTGGCGCTCAATAGAACTGACACCCCCGTAACAGACACGCAAAGGCTCTCCAGGATTCCCTCCTAACGATCTTCCACAGGATCGAGGCCGTCAAGGAGGAACACGACAAACTGGACAATAACAACAAGTTCCTGCAGAAGTATATCGGGGACCTTATGGCTACCAGCAAGATTACAGCTCCGAACACGAGGGGTAAGAAGTGACGCCCCGCCGTTTCTGGCATTCAGGGGGGCCACGAGAGGAGAGGAGAAAGACGCGTTCGGGGAGAGGGGCTTCGACGAAATGAAGCCGAGATGGGATTGTGCCTCTTGACGGATGATGCGGGTCGTTACCCGCTGGGCCTTCTGGGCCTCATAGTTCCACTAGAGGCGATCGAGCCGATTGTCGGGCAGTGACACACCCAACAGGACGTGTCCCCCCGTAAACGACTTGCCTTCTCGGTGTGCCGCGCCAGATGGTTACCGCCAACTGTTGGGAACTGCTTGTTTCCAACCCAGTGCGGACTTTGGCCGGCATTTTGCCGTGATGCCCTCACCGCGCATATCTACAACGAAACGATACGAACACCCAGACTCGCACTATAGAAGTGACGAACCGAGGAGGAGAACGAGAGAAAAGAGTTCGAAGAGGAACAAGGCATTCATGGAGACAGGTTAACGGCAACGGCGCAATTGGAAGCGGGAAGTCCACCATTATTGCTTTGGCCAATTTGGCAAGAAAAAGCCGGATACCAGGACACGTTTTACAGTTGTTTTTCCGGATGATATCCCAACATCACCTTCTAAACGACACCCACACCACTCGTCCAACGCATCTCCAGTCGACATACAGCATATCCTAGCGCGCGTCGACGACCACGGGAGGCACTATCGCCCCCGAAACCGCCCACCCCCGCGGTGCTAGACGAACCCTTGCATTCAACTGGCGTTATATTCGGGGGGAGGCTGACATGACATTACCTTGCCGTTTTCGGCGGTTTAACTTATGTGTAAATAGGCTACTACTTTACTCTCAACCAGCAGAGCAATTCGAGTAGATTTACTCTTAGCGTTGCTCGAGTCTTTTATCGCCGCCCCTCGTGTTTACACCCTACTCGCTCCTTACGTCGCCAGCCATTGCGAGTCGCGCCCCGCAAGTGTGAGGTTATTCAGCGGGCCTGTAATATTTTCCGGGGCAGGCAGCAAGACCTGTGCTGCAAGGCATCCTGCACCCTTGCGTCGCCTCGAATGCGGATGTGAATACAGCATACCAATAGGCTGCTTCGTCCAGCCAGGCAACGGAGACGGCAACGAACAAGCCAGCCAGCGGCGGAGCCGTACCGGGAATGACTCCACTGGAAAAGCTCATGTGGTGCTGGACCCTGACTGATTGCCGCTCCAAGTGGCAGCCGGTCTAACCTAACTCCTTACCTAGGTGGGCAGGTAGGCTAAGATTTCGTCAAAGGGTCCTTTTTTTTTGCCGCCCTCGCTTCCCAAACGGCGCCGGTGTTGTGTGCATGACTCGCCCGGGGCGCGGATAACATAGTCTCGGTTGGCTAGCGTAGCCGGTGTTCGACTGGTGGGGGTTCAGGGTCGGCAATGGAGCCCGGGAACAGTAACCGTTTCGGTGGTGGGGAAGTGAAAGGGGTCGCAGTTCAAGGGGACGGAGGTCGCACAGAGAAACTGCACTTTTCAGCGGACTTTGATGGCCTGCAGAACATCCTTCGACGATCGCAGACCTTTCCAACCAACCAGTTGGCTGCGGCTATGTTTGCTGATGGTCGGCATCTAAGTGGCCGCCAATAGAGATGCGTGTAATCACCACTCCTGACCACCACCCCGCGGAATATCCCCTCGACATTCGTCACCCTGCATCCCGCTTTCTGCGCAGACTCTGGACAGATAGGCAACCCTAACATGCCAGCATACGTGCATTAAACCCTGCGTGCAGTGCCGACGCTGCATTTGCCACTTCCGTGCAGAACATCCTGCTGCGGCCAATTCATCCTGCCTAGCGGCAGCTAGTAGCCCCAATGACGCCGCCAAGCTTTCCCGCCTGCGTGGGAAATGCCGTCAAAGTGTTTTCTTCAAAGCGGCGACTCCCTGTCGGACCTATTTTGGCTGTTGGTTCGGGAGCATCCTTTTTTCTGTTGTCCATTTTCCCCGACCCCACGTGTCCCGATAAAGGCATGACCTCACGGCCCGCCACCTTTCTTTAGGAACCGAGGGGCTGGCACTTTGTGTCGCCACCGCCCATAATCTCAGAGTGGCAAGTTGAGCCCTGACTGCCGATGTTGACGTCACTTCGCGAATACCTGCCGCCCTCGGCCTAGGTCTGACTGTCGGGGGGAGGGCTGGCGCCGGCCTGTCTTGGACTTTATCGGCCAAAGTCGATGTCGTAGCTTGCGGTTGCCTATCCATTGCACGAGTGGGCCCTACGTAAAGATCCTTAAAGAGGTATATCACACGTTGGAAGGTGGCAACGGGGCGTCTTTGTGATATGCTCAAGCGGCAAAGGCTGAGGGCCACCATCCTCGCGAGTGCATTATAGCCGTGGGGTCGAGAAATATAGGACTATCAAAAGGGACAGATAGGGGCTACCAAGTATCGTTCCACAATACACCAACGGCTTATTTCACCCAACGTCTCCTTAGCAAATAACCTTGAGTAATCGTTGCCAACCCTTCTGGCCCAGTCCGAAAGCCTCATTCTGGCTCTGTCAGTGTGGCACGCTATAAATCGAGTTCGTATATATCATCCAGTTAGGGGTTATCGGATATTTACGTACCGTACTGCCCATAACACCTAAGGGTAACCGCAGACTTATCATTGCCTCGAGCTTCCATCGGCTTAAGCCAATAGTCCTTCTAAGCAGCCAGCGCGCCTCCAAGGCAATGCGGGCTATTTAGCAGGTTAAGATCTCGTTCGTTATCGCAATTAAGCAGACCTGAAGAATCAGAATCTTAGTAATAGTTCCAATTGAATACAAAAATAAAAGTATAACACTTGCAAATCACTCTAGCAACTAAGAACGGCCATGCACCACTACGTACAAAATCAGGAAAGAGCTTTCAAACTGTCAATTCTACTTGTGTCCGGACCTGGTAAGTTTCCCCAGTGTGAGTCAATTTAAGAGGCAGGCTCCTATTTAAGCCCCCTGTGGCTGTTAGGGACTCCTCTACGCAAGAACCATAGGGTTCGTAGATGGGGGGTAGTGCGCAGGTATGTACTTGAGGGTATACGTGTAACGACTTGATTTTATCATATTACATCTCGTAGATGATACCGTAACACACCGTGGGTATTAGTCCAACGTCGCATCTTCTAAAATATGCACCAACAATAAACTTGGATGTAACCGTGACTCTTCAAGATCTTTATCTAGCGTGTAACCGAGTTGATCCTATTCGATCCTTTGCCTCCGAGCGATTTTCCCCCACGCTCCTTACTTTCTTGGTTCTACCAGCGTCCTGGCTGCGGAGAGCTCCACCACCTGAATCGTCCAGTTTTGCCCCCATGCTAGATGCTTTACTCGTTTCACTTCCTGTACAGGGGAGCGTGGGGGAGGGGTTAAGGGTCCAACCTCAGCAGCCCCGACCGGGATGGTAGCATAAACAGACTCCAGGAAACTAAGTATAAGGGGCAGGTTTCCACCTTAACCTTGCTTGGGTTCGGCAATGCCCTATTGATACTATTCATAGATATGTTGGAGATATGGAGCTGTCCTTTCGGCTGTCTGCACAACGGGGTGCGACAACACTCTTAGCCATGGCATCTCCAGGCTGGACTCAGTCCACTAGGAAACAAGCCCTTACACTCTCTAGGCAAGTCGTCCATATTTGCCCTCCCAGTGCTTAATTCTTATGAGATTTGAAGGGCGGCGGCGATGTTGGTCCACACCCCTGGGGCGTGGGGTTGGATGACGCAGGAGGCTGGCCCAGCGAGTGATGTTTCACGTCACAAATTCCTATTAAAAGCTTTCGTGGATTAACCCTCCCGTAGATCGCCCTGTTGATCATGCGGCAACGGCGAACTAAAAACATATCGGCGCCACATGGCCGACCTCATCAACGACCAGCTCAACTCATTAAGCGCATTTCCAGAGGAAATGCGGGACGCACCCTACAGCCTTCTAGAGTCATAGCTGAACGTAGCTTCTATTGCTTGACAGACATTGATGGTTGAATTAGTGGAAGTCAACTGGTATATAAATATGTTCGCATTGAAGTGTGGGAGAGCTTGTGGCTTGTGGTATGATTCTCACTTCTCATGTAAGACATCCCCGATTCGGGCACGGGCCGAAGCCGCCACGGCAACAGGGCGCGATTTTCTTCGGGGACATTTAAGCGGCGAGCATCGGTATGGCTGAGGCCGAGGACCCGTGCAATGAACAACAATAATGCAAGGCTTTCGCCGCGGTTTGAGATCTGACTAGAAAAGGTGCTTGCTATGAAAAGTGAAGCTGCAAAATCCCGTGATGGGGTTGTCTTTGTTCGCCTTCTAGGATATTACCAACTCCAAGGTCAACTTGACTTGTCTCACGTCTCTTTGCCCACTCAACCAACTGTTAAGGCATTGGCCACGTAAGTTGCTCAAGCTCCTCTCGAATAATAGATCGAATCAAATGCCACATTCAACCGTAGCCTTAGAGGCTCTTGCTAGGGAAGAGCGTGGCGACCTTCGATCCAACCATACCCCCCCGCATCGCGGTGTATTCCTCGTCTGCTCGCGACAACTTTGTTGCCCAGAGGCCGATCCGTTCTCTCTCGGGCTTCTCTTTCACGAAGAATTGGCGACATTGCAAGGGCAAAGCTTGCAGATGCATTTGGGGTAATGGCGGGGTGGCCACTAAGGTCGTAAACTATCCGTCGGCTATGATCCATCGCGTCGTTCTTAGTGGGGCAATATCAACTCGAGGCTATCTCCACGTTCCCTCCAACGGGAATAGATACGTTGCTGGTTTGTTATCGAGGAATGTCGCTGTTCCCCATGTTTCCCCGCATGGTCCGTAGAGGCTCACCTCCTTTCCCGTCTTCTAGTGCCTTGGCGAGACTGTTGTTCCTGGGAGAGGGGCCCGTCAAACCCCTGCAATGCTATTTTAACTGAGCAGGATGTTCGGCGAAAGATCAACCGATGCTGATATAACTGGGACCCAACTTGCAGCTAACCCGTTCGTGACAGGGAAAACCTCCGTAGAGTGGATCTGAAGACTGAGGGATGTGGGCGACGACTCGTGCTATTTCCGCCGACACTTCAGTTTCCTGGGGGTGGGTAGCCCCCAATGTGGAGGAAAACTAGCACATATATCGATAATGATATTCCTTCCTCGAATGTCGTTCCTCATGCCACATCCTTGGGACATAACATTCTGATTGTCACTATGCGGATCTCTCCGCTTCTGGCTATTGGCGCCGCTGTCTCCCTGGTGAGCGGGATTACGGTTGAGAAAGGCTCCCTCAGAGTCAACGGTGCTGTCGACTCCATCTCCGTTGATACCGCGACTCCACGGATTTCATGGTGGTTGGCCTCTGACAAGCGTGCCGACAACCAGACCGCTTACCAGATCCAAGCGTCCTCGTCGAAATCCGATTTCAACACACCGGATCTGTGGGACACAGGTAAGGTTGCCTCAAGCAGCCTATTTGCAACCTATGACGGCAAAAAAATCGCTTCACGATCCGTGGTTTACTGGCGTGTGAAAGTATGGGATGTCGACGGGGACGAGTCTGATTGGAGCGAGGTTGCCGTGTTTGAGGTGTCGCTCCTCAGCACCTCGGACTGGAAAGCATCGTGGATCACGAACGAGAACTTCGCGACGGGCAACACTTCTCTGCCAACTTTCGCCAAACCGTTCAGAGTCACCTGTCCCGTGGCTAAAGCCCGTCTCTATATGCTGGGTTTGGGCTTGCACGTCACCTCATTAAACGAAAAGCCCGTCGACGACTCCGTCCTGGCGCCGGGTTATTCAACGGTGAGCAAGACGCTTCCGTACTCGACGTACGACGTCACCGAGCAGTTGCAAAATGGAAAGAACCTGCTTGAAGTGGAACTTGGAAAGGGGGTCTATGATGCTGAGAAGCCTCTCCTGGGACGGTATACCAAGTTCAAGCTGGATACTCCTGTACCTCTGATGCTCATTGCTCAACTGGAATACACATGCGAGAATGGAGAGACAAAGGCACTATACTCCGATGAGTCTTGGCTCACAACCGTGTCAGGTCCCTATTGGGAGACATCTTGGTACGGCGGCGAGGAATATGACGCCCGGAAAGAAATCTCCGGCTGGGCTGGCGTCTGCGCAAACCGGAAGAATTGGTCTAAGGCAACTATCGCGACTCCACCAACAGGGGCCCTCGTGAGTCCCCGGGCACCCCCGCTCAAGGTGACCGAGACGTTGAAAGCTGTTGCTGTCAACCAAGTAAGCCGAAATATCCAAATACCAAAAAGCGAGCAGAGGGTTCTAACAGTTCGGAACAGGTTGGCTCTGAGTGGGTCTTCGACTTCGGTATCAATATTGCTGGTACTTTCAAGTTGACCATGAGCGGAAAGGGGGTGAGTTAAGACCGCACCCGTCCACATTGCTACCTACTATACAAGTTCTGACGACATTGTTCCCTAGCTTGAGGGCACGAGGATTGTCTTCAAACCGGGCGAGAATATCACCGATAGTGGCGGAATCTCGCAGTCTACTACTGGGTCACCCATCTTTGACGCTTACACGCTCTCCGACGCCGAGTCTCAGTCGTACTCGCCAAAGTTCCTGTATCATGGCTTCCGTTATGTCAGCGTTAACGTTACCTGGACTCCGTCCCTTAGCGATATGACTGCGTATGTCATTAGGGCTGCCAACGAACCGGTCTTATCTCTCCAGACGAGCAACGAACTATTCAATTCCATCCATAAGATCATCGACCGGTCGATTCAGGGCAACATGTATTCGGTCCTTACCGATTGTCCCCACAGGGAGAAACTCGGGTGGCTCGAGCAGAACCAGTTTGTGTTCCACCCGCTGGCTATGGGATACGATCTGGAGAGCTATGGCCGCGACATGGTCCTCATGATGGCAGATGCCCAAGCTTCTGATATTCCAGGACTCATCCCAGACATTGCACCTGAACTGTGAGTTGCACAGCTAGCGTTACGTGTCTAGCACATTGGAGATAAGGACAAGAGACTAACAAGTTGAATTTAGTGGGAACCCCATGGGAGGCGGCTATCGAAATGACCCCAATGTTCGTCCCCTCGTAGAAGACCCCCGACGGACCCTGTTTCGTGAGACTAACTCGAATATAGTGGGGAAACGCGATGACCATTGTTCCGTTGCGCCTATATCAATACTACGGGGACATTGATATCTTACGGTACAAGCACCAGTTCATGGTGGAATACGTGGAGTATCTCGTCAACAGGGCCGGAGGGGCCCCATACCTCCTCGACGGTGGCCTCGGCGACTGGGAGTCACTAGGTGAGTCAACCCCGTCTTCTATATCCGCTCGAGCTCTATTAATTCCCCTACAAAGACACGACCACCCCCAAGGCCGTCGCCGTGTCATTTGGCTACTTCCAGGCTGTCAAAGCTATGGTCGAAGTTGAAGAAATTCTCGGAAACACCGCGGAGGCCGCGTATTACCGTAACCTGTCATCCACCTTACAGGCAGGCTTCCATAGCATGTGGTTCAACACTACGGGATCTCCCCACTACTGCACTAACTCTCAGGCGTGCAACGCCTTGGCCCTCGACCTCGGCGCCGTCCCGGAGGAATACCAAGACGACGTGCTCAAAAACCTCCTTGACTCTCTCGAAAGTCACGACTGGCACATCACCGTCGGCGAAGTCGGCCTTCCCAGTATGTTCATCCTTCCCCAATGACCTACGAAAATACCGTGACTTAGGAAAGAATTAACATGAGGCAACTTGATAAGGCGTGTATAAGGTCCTCCACGCCGCTGGAAGGGACGATGTCCTCTTTAAGTTGATGAACACTGTCACGAGCCCAGGTTACGGTTATCAGGTCCAACAGGGTGCCACCTCCCTATGGGAGCATTGGGATGCTGATGATACTGGGGGTAGCTTGAACCACTTCATGCGAGTACCCTCCTAGCCCTCGAGGCTTTTCTACAGCCCAATGGCCCCAGCTAACAAAGCTACTATAGGTTCGGATACGGTGACACGTGGCTCCTCGGACTCAGTGGCCTCGTGCAGAAGGAAGGATCAGTTGGCTGGAGAGAGATCGAGTACAAGCCCGTCGTCGTCGGCGACCTAACCTCGGTCAGCATGACCTACCGTACCCCGATAGGCCCTGCGTCGGCAAGCTGGACCGTTAAAGGCGGTACGATCACGTATGATATCACCGTCCCGGTCGGCGCCGTTGCGACCGTTACCTTCCCGGCTGTGTCAGCCAAGGAGAATGCAAAGGAGATGAAGGCCGCCTCCGGAGGGATTATGTCCATCGAGGAGGGGAAGAGTGCGACGGTCATAAAGGCCGGGTCGGGGACATATTCCTTCAGCGGTACCTTGGTGCAATAGGGTCTCTGGACTTTGGCTCGAGTAGGGTGGAGCGACGGTCCCGGGGCTCATGGATGACATTTAATATTAAGTGGAAAATGTGAACTTTTGGGCAACCAGTTCCGTATTAGACTTTAGATATAATTAAAAGCAACCGGTGCTTCCCCAACTTCCTAAAAATCCAGTGCCGGATGAGCTTCCTTTGCTGAGGCGAGACGAGGCCACTAATATTCCCAACATGAGAGATTGTGATATGATGTGGTCTCAGGTGTCAAGATGCAGTGAGGTGTTATGGACACTTGAGCCGGGACGTGGGACGTGGGACGTGGGAATATCACTTGGGATGCTTGAGCGTTAAAATGGATAAGCACAGTCCCTCTTCAGCCCGGTCTTAGGACCCAGGGGTACGGTTGACCATGATCTTGCTAGTGATGGGTAGACTCGTCGCACGTCCGGTTTCATGCCGGGCGCATATGTCGAGGTGACCCCACAAGTGGATGCGGTTGAGCCAGGCAGCCAGAATTGTCAACGAACCGGCCATGTACATAGGAAGACAAAGAAGAATACGCCTACGTCCACAATTCTAAGGTAGCCTACTGCCCAGCTCGCTACCCAAGGAGTTGTCGACGGAGGTTAAAAGCACATCGATATTGTAATTTCAGAAAGGCTAGGGAGATGATGTGGAAACAGGGGCAGCAGCCTGAGTATTGGAGGTGAAGGCTATGGCTGATGTGCATGCCTCAGGAAACTGT
>Ga0164242_10004221_pt1 | contig 16181 bp, 11 predicted proteins | sample OricomgcompostMG_FD_108783 | JGI IMG/M metagenome (GOLD analysis project Ga0164242, IMG submission 108783) | Miracle-Growth compost microbial communities from Emeryville, California, USA - Original compost - Miracle growth compost (MG) ... | reverse complement strand
TGATTGGCGAGATCCTTGATCGTGGAGTTGATGCCGTCGATGCGGCTGTTCAACAGGGAATCGTCGCCGAAGATCATGCCGCTGATCAGCGTATTGAGCCGCGAGCCATAGCCGACGGTCTTGCCATCGGCGCTCGTGGTGAACAGCTTGCTGATGTCGGCCGTGGGATCGGCCAGCACCTTGTCCAGCTTGTCGGAATCGAGGCTCAGCGTGCCGTCGTCCTGGAAGCTGATGCCGATATCCGACAATGTCTTCATGCCGGCAGGCGCGCCGGACACGGCGTTGGCCAGCGCATTGCGAATCTGCGACTGCACCGTGCGCACCGTCGAATCGCCCGTGAGCACGCTTGCGGTATTGGTGGTCGCATCATAGGCCGTGCTCGTGCTGATCTGCTGCGCGAGCTTGTTGTAAGCGTCGACAAAAGACTGCAATGCCGTCTTGACGCTATCCGTATCCGGCGTCAAGGTCAGCTTGGTGGTTTCGCCGGCAGCCGTCGTCTTCGACAGATTGAGCGTGACGCCCTGGATCGCATCGGTGATCGTATTGCTCGGCTTGGTGACCGCAATGCCGTCGATCTTGAGCTTGGCATCCGCTGCGGCGACGTTCTGCGTCATGTTGGCGACGCCGCCATCGCTGCCGTCATAGGCAAGCTGCGACAAGCCCGCCGTGCCGCTCTCGGCGACCGTCAGGCGGATCGAATTGTCGGTGCCGCTTTGTTTCGAGGTCAGCGACAGGCGATAGCCGCTGCCGTCATTGATGATGGTCGCCGTCACCGGCGCGCCGCTTTTGTTGATCGCGTCGCGTATTCCGGTCAGCGTATTGTTGCTGGAATCGATGGTGATGGTGGTCGTGCTGTTGTCCGCATTCGCCGTAAAAGTGACGGGCGGCGAACCTGCATCGCTGTACTGGCCGAAATCCAGCGTCAGGGTGCCGTTGCCGACGACGCTATCCTGCTTCTCGAATACGGTGGACGTCAGCTTTTGCGCCTGCGCCAGCTGCTCCACCTCGATATTGTAGGAGCCGGCCGGCGTCGCGCCCGTCATGGCGGCGCTCAGCACGGAAGAATCCGAAACCGAGGGCGTAAGCGCCGAAAACGTCGAAGACAGGTTGAGCGTCTGCGCGGCAACCTGCAAATCGGACAATGCGCTTTTGAGCTGGCCGATGGAAGTCAGCTTGGCTTGATAGCTGCTTGTCTTGTTTTGAAGTTGTGTCAGAGGCGCGCTTTCGGCATCCATCAGCTTGCTGACGATGCTGGCGACATCAAGACTGGAGCCGATGCCGGGAGAGCTGATTGTGGCCACCGTGATTCTCCTCAAGGAAAACGTCAATATACGCTTGCAGCGGCGGCATCTAATGCCCTATTAGAGGGCGATTTGCCCGCCTTTTCAGCGCCGTGGAGAGGGGCGCTGCGATTGCCGGCCCGTCATGCCTTTTGCCGCAGCAGCAAGCCTTGCACCCTGTCCAGCGCCTTGGCGATATTCAAGGCTTCTTCGCTGGGAATCTGGCGCAGCAGATCGCCGGTGTTCTTGTCCACCACCTTGACGACGGTGCGCTTGGTGTCGGAATCAACCGAGAACTCGATGCCGGTTTCCTGAAGCTGCAAGGCCTGGTTGATGCCTTCCACCGCCTTTTGCAGTTGCGCCAGGTCGCGCGTTCCTGCAGCCTGCTGCACCGCATCAGTCGTCTGCGCCTGCACGGCGGTTTTCTGGGCCGGCGGCGTTACCACTTCGGGACGTTGCGGGCTTGGCGGCGCGGGGTTGTTGCCGACCGAGGAGATATCCATGATGACTCCTTTCAAGGAGCAATGCCCGGGCGACGAATCATCGACCGGGCACTGGCACTACTACACTACAGATAACGCGAAATGTCTTATTTCAGCAGCGACAGCACGTTGTTCGGCAGCGCATTGGCTTGCGCCAGCATCGCGGTACCGGCCTGCTGCAGGATCTGGCCGCGGGTCATCGATGCCGTTTCCGCCGCGAAGTCCGTATCCTGAATCCGGCTGCGTGCTGCAGACAGGTTCTCGCTGGTCGACGACAGGTTCGAGATCACCGAATCGAAGCGGTTCTGGATCGCGCCGAAGGTGCCGCGCAGGCCGTTGACGGCGTCCAGTGCCGAGTCGACACGCACGATGGCGTCGTTGGCGGCGTCGGTCGACGTGACGCTGATGCCGGTCAGGTTGCCGCTCGTCGCATTGGTCGCGGTGAAGCCCAGGCCCGTGGCGGTCGTGTCGAGCGCCTTGGTGCCGGCGATCGTCACGGCATCCGCCGATTCGATCGCCAGTTGGCCCGAGGTCGAATCGTAGGAGGCGTAAGCGCCCGATACGCGGCTGTTGATCTCGCTGGCCAGATCGTCGGCGGTATTGAAGGTGCCGGTGATCGCGACGGCGTCGCCGTTGCCGATCTGGATGCTGAGGTCGCCAGCTGCAAGGGTGACCGGAGTTGCGGTGCTGGTAGCCGTGACCGCGGCGTTGACGCCGGTGGAGGTCGCGGTGGTGTTGGTGGTACCGCTGGTCTGCGCGGCGACCGTCGTGATGCCCAGCGTAGTGCTGCCGGCACCGCTGAGCGTAAAGGCGGTGCCGGTCGAGTTGGTCAGCACCAGATTGCCGCTGCCATCATCGGCGGCGATGATCGAGCCGGCCGCGGTATTGATTGCATCGGCCAGGTCGGCGGCGGTGGCGTACGTGCCGTCGGCGACGGCTACCGCACCAGAGCCCGTATCGATGCTCAGATCGCCGCCGGTGACCGTGAAGTTAGCGATTGCGGCCGAGGAGGTTGCTGTGCCCGGCGTGTTGGTCGTGGTCGCAACTGCAACCGTGCCGAGACCCACGGTCGTTGCCGCGCTGCCGCCGAAGGTGATGGCGTCGGTGGTGCTGCTGTTGGTGATCTGCAGTTCGGTGCCCGATACGGCGGCGATCGTCGAGCCGGCCGCGGTGTTAATTGCGGCGGCCAAATCCGATGCCGTGGTGTAGTTGCCGGCAGCCACATTCACGGCGCCGCTGCCGGTGTCGACCGTCAGACCGCCGGCAGCCAGGGTCAAGCCTGCGCCGGACGAGAACAGCGCGCTGATGTCAGCCGATTGCGCGGTGGCGGCGGAACCGATCGAGTTCGCACGCATGCTGGTGCTCAGGTCGACGGTGATGGTTTCGCCGGCGTTTGCGCCCACCTGGAATTGCGCCTTGCCGAAGGAGCCGTCCAGGATCTTCTGGCCGTTGAACGAGGTTTGCGAAGTCGTGCGGTCGATTTCAGCCAGGCGTTGCTGCACTTCCTGGTTGATCGCGGCGCGGTCGGAATCGGAGTTCGTCGAGTTGGCTGCCTGCACTGCCAGTTCGCGGATACGTTGCAGGTTGTCGGAAACGGAGCTCAGCGCGCCGTCAGCGGTTTGCGCTAGCGAGATGCCGTCGTTCGCGTTGCGTTGCGCCTGATCCAGACCGTTGATCTGGGTCGTCATGCGGTCCGAAATTGCCAGGCCGGCAGCGTCGTCCTTCGCGCTGTTGATGCGCAGGCCGGAAGACAGACGTTGCAGCGAAGTCTGCAGGGCGCTTTGCGATGAAGTTAAGTTGCGTTGTGCATTCAGCGACGCAATATTGGTGTTGATGACCATTGCCATGTTGATTCTCCTGTTTGTCCGAAGGAACTCTGACTGCAGCACTTCCGACGTCGTTGTCGATTGCCGACATTCGGCGCCCTTGAAGCTTTTATCGGACGATCCCGAAAAAAGTTTAGTCCTTTGCAGGAACTAAATTTTTTTCGCTCTCGCCGACTGCAGCCAGATAAGTCCGTTGTCGGTCGGCCTCCGAAAAATCTTTAAGTTTTTTGCGGCAAATTCAGAAGAAATAAAAATCGATTTTGCCCTCAACTTTTGCCAAATCCTGCCGATTGGACGCTTGTCAAAATGTTCATTGGGCGGGGTTGGGGATGCGTCGGTCATTTTTCATGCGTGCGTCGAGCATGCGCTGTGTTTGGGGCTGAAGCGGTATTGGAGGCGCGGTTTTGGCGCCGGCCGCGCGGCAATCCAGCGCACACGACGTAAATGTTCATGTGGTGTGTTCCGACTAAATCGGTACTCGAAGCTCAGTTCTGGGTTCCCGCCTTCGCGGGAACGACAGGGAGGGGATGAGAAGGGTAGCGAAAAACGTCTCGGCATCTCGTCATTCCCGCGCAGGCGGGAATCCAGATCCTTGCCGCACCCTTCGCGGGAACGACAGGGAGGAGGTGTAACGACGTGAAAGGGCAGGAAGGGCAACGAAAAAGCCTGTCTTGGCGTTCTCCGTCATTCCCGCGCAGGCCTGGCCGGCCGCGCGGCAATCCAGATCCTTGCTATACCCTTCGCGGGAACGACAGGGAGGGGCGTGACGACGTGAAAGGGCCTGATGGCCGGCGAAGCGAAAAACGATCAGGGCGCGGCGGCGACGCGGTTCTTGCCGGCCTTCTTGGCCTGGTACAGCGCGGTATCGGCGCGCTTGATCAGCGAAGTCCGGTCTTCGCCTTCCGCGCGCAGCGCGACGCCGGCGCTGAAGGTCATCAGCAGCCGCGTGTGGTTGTGCATGAAAATCCGCTTGGTCAGCTCGCGCTGCAGGCGGATGACGGTTTGCACCGCTTCGTCCTGGCCGGTGTCGGGCAGCACGATCAGGAATTCCTCGCCGCCGAAACGCGCGATCACGTCCATCGCGCGCAGCGTGTCCTTGATCACGCGCACCAGGTGGATCAAGGCTTCGTCGCCGGCGGTATGGCCGTACTGGTCGTTGATCCTCTTGAAATCGTCGAGATCCAGCATCGCGATGCACAGCGGCGAATGGCGGCGGTCGGCGCGCGCCATTTCGCGCTCCAGCACGTCTTCCAGGCCGCGGCGGTTGAGGCTGCCGGTCAGCTGGTCTTCGCGCACCATCTCGCTCATCTGTTCCAGCTTGGTTTCCAGACTGTGGATGCGCGCTTCGGCTTCCTCCACATCCTTGCGCGCGGCGAGGATGGCGTCGCGCGAGCGCAGCGCCTCGCTTTGCGCGATGCGCGTTTCCTTCATCACTTCCTCGAGAATCCTGCCCAGCCTGGAGGCGTCCTTGGCTTCGGCCAGCTGCTTCGAGTAGTGATCGATTTTCTTCTGATAATTGTCGGTGGTGGTCGCGATCTCGCCGAGATTTTCGATGAAGGTCATCATCATGTTCTTGACCGTCACCCTGGCTTCCGCCAGGCTGCTCTTCAGCACGCCCTGCTTGTAGATCACTTCCTTCAGGTCGCGCATCACTTCGCGCAGCGCGGCGTCGCTGATCGGGCCTTCCAGCAGCTTGCGCACGGCTTCGACCTGGCCGCGGATCCAGGCGTCCTCGTCGAGCAGGTTGGCGACGTTTTCGAGCAGCAGCTTGAGCAGGCGCAGCAGCAATTCGTGCTGCTCCGCCATGTCGCCGCTTTTCAGTTCGATCCTGAAGCACAGCTGCTTCAGGCGGGCGGAAATGTCGTTCAGCGCCGCTTCGTCCTGCGCATCCTTGATCGCGCGCGCCATCGCTTCGGCTTCTTCCGCCAGCTCCGGCACGTTGTGCAGCAGCGAGGCGACGGCCAGCGTCAAGGTGCGCGTCAGCAGGTCGCGCAGCATGCGCGCCTGCATGTCGTCGTCCGGCGCCAGCGCGATCGGAGAGGGCGCCGGCGCGGGAGCGCGGCGCGCAAGTTGCGTCTGGTAGTGGTCGACCAGCTGGGTCAGGCCTTTCGCATAGTCGCGCCAGTAGCGCGTGCCGGCGGCGGTCTGCAGGGTCTTGCCTATGCTTTCCAGGCCGGCCTGGCCTTTCAGCGTGTCGGCAAATTCGGCCAGGACCTTTTCCGGCGCCGGTTCGGCGGCGTAGCCGGCGATCTCGTCGTACACGTCGCGGTAGGCGTCCGGCGTCGGCGCGATGCGGCGGACCGCCAGCTGGCGAAATGCTTCGCGTGCGATTTCTGCCGGATTCAGCCTCGCCGGCTTTCCTGGTTTTTCTGACATGGGCTGCGCTGGATGGAATCCCCGATATGGCTCAGGATGCTATTACTTTCGCATCATGGCCGATCGGCGAATCAGGAGGGTAAATGATTGCCATTTCGCGCTTTGGGGACGCGCGAAATGCGCGCCGCCTCTGCGCTGCGGAGTGCCGCCTATTCGTCGACCAGGCGATTCTTGATCGCGTAATGCGTCAGCTCGGCGTTGTGGCGCAATTTCATTTTTTGCAGCAGGCGCGAGCGGTACATGCTGATGGTCTTGACCGACAGCGCCAGCTCCTCGGCGATGTCGCTGACGGTCTTGCCGGAGGCGATCATGGTCAGCGTCTGGTATTCGCGGTCGGACAGGGTTTCGTGCAGCGGCGTCTCATGGTCGTCGCTGATCTGGTTCGCCAGTTCCTGCGCCAGCGCCGCGCTGATGTACTTGCGGCCGTCGGCAACCTGACGGATGGCGTTGACCAGCTCGGCCGGCGCGCTCTGCTTGTTCAGGTAGCCGGCGGCGCCGGCCTTCAGCGAGCGGATCGCATACTGGTCTTCGCGGTGCATGGACAGCATCAGCACCGCGGTCTTCGGCGCCTCCTTGCGCACCTGCTTCAGCACTTCGATGCCGCTGCGGTCGGGCATGGAAATATCGAGCAGCAGCACGTCGCATTTGCCGTCGCGCACCAGCTTGACCGCCTCGCTGCCGTTTTCGGCATGGCCCGCCACCACGATGTCCTTGGTGTCTGCAAGTATCTGTTTCAGCCCTTCGCGCACGATCGCGTGATCGTCCGCGATCAGGACCTTGATTACTTTCTTCGTTGTCATTTGTCTGTTGAAAATTCGTGGGATGACGAGCCGGCGGCCGGCGGATAAACAGGGATTATGCTCCTAACCGGGCCGGACTTCATCACAGCGGCACCTCGATCGCCACCAGCGTGCCGCCCTCGGGCGCGGCCGTGATCGACAGGCTGCCGCCCATCGCGGTCGAGCGTTCGACCATGCCGCGGATGCCGAAGGACTTCGGCTTGGCGCGGTCGGCGGCGTTGATGCCGATGCCGTTGTCCGTCACTTCCAGCCGCACGTAACGGGCGGCGCGCGTCAGCTTGACCTCGACCCGGCTGGCCTTGGCATGCTTGGCGATATTGGTCAGCGCTTCCTGGAAGATGCGGAACAGCGCGGTCGCGTGATCGAGATCGAGCTCGATCTCCGGCTTGTTCGAGGTCACATGGCAAGGGATGCCGAGCTGCTTCTCGAATTCCCTGGCCTGCCAGTCGATCGCGGCCACCAGGCCGAAATCGAGGATGCCCGGCCGCAGGTCGCCGGCGATGCGATGCACGGTTTCGATCGTGCGATCGACCAGCAGCTCCACGTAGTCGGCCTTTTCCTTCAGCGAAGGATCCTCCTGCGGCATGCGGCGCGTCAGCAGCGCCAGCGCCATCTTGATCGCGGTCAGGTTGCCGCCGAGGTCGTCGTGGATTTCGCGCGCGATGTGCGCGCGTTCCTTTTCCTTGACCGTCTCGATATGCGCCGACAGTTCGGCCAGCTGCGCGCGCGAGCGGATGATTTCCTCCTGTTCCAGCTTGCTGGCCGTGATGTTGGTCATGATGCCTTCCCATTGCACGCTGCCTTCGGGCAGCGCGCGCGGCGTGGCGCGCAGGTTGATCCATTTGACGTCGTTCCACTTCTCGATGCGGATGCGGCCTTCCCAGTTCCAGTTGGTCATGGTCTGCGTCGACGCCTGCATCGAGCTCAGATAGGAAGGGCGGTCTTCCGGCAGGACCAGTTGCAGGAACAGGTCGGGATTCCGCTGCAGTTCCGCCGCGGGCACGCCGAGCAGGGCTTCGCCGCCGTCGCTCAGATAGGGGAAGGAATGGCTGCCGTCCCGGTGCAGCTGGAATTGATAGACCAGGCCGGGCGTGTTGGAGACCATCGCGTTCAGGCGCGAATCGCGCGCGCGCAAGGCCTTGTCCGATTCGTCGCGCGAACTGACGTCGTTGCCGATCGCGATGACGACCGGCCCGTCGGACGCGGCCAGATGAAACAGCCGGAACTCGATCGGATAGCAACTGCCGTCCTTGCGCACATGGATCGTGTTCCATTGCGTGGCCGACTGGCGGCCGCGGCACAGCGCGCGCATCGATTGCATGCTTTGCGCATCCGCGGCCGAGGAGGCAAGCGCGGTGAAGCTCATGCCTGCCAGTTCGTCTGCGCTGTACTGCAGATTGGCGAGCGCCGCCGGGTTCGCATAGCGAAAGCGCAGCGACTCGCAGTCGAGCACGTAGATCTCGCTGGACGAACCCTGCAGGATGAGCGGCAACCATTCCGCGGCGATGGTATCGATGATGAATTCCTTGTGCGACGTGAGGAGAGGGCGGCGCAGTGCCGCATCCGAATGCCGCGTATTGTGGCGCAATCGGAAAATGACGCAAAGCGGCTGATGCGAAATGCAACAGTCGAAAGGCGATTGCCGGAAGGGAAGGCAGAAATGAAAACGGGCCAGTGCTTTTGACACTGACCCGTTTTATGTATGGTGCGGCTGGCAGGAATCGAACCCACGACCCCTTGGTTCGTAGCCAAGTACTCTATCCAGCTGAGCTACAGCCGCGAAAGACAAGATTATAGCAGCGAATATTTCGTATTGGAAGCCGTAAATGCATTTATTTATTCGCCATATCCGGCGCGGGGCCGCTTCGCCATGCGCGAAAAAAACGGCGCCGGAATGAGCGGGGCATCAGGCGTTTTTGCCTTCGTCGTGTTCGCCATGCGTTGCGCAGGCCCATAGCGCCACGCCGCCCAGGATCGCAGCGGCCGCCGCAAGAAAGCCCGGGATGTTTTCCGGTATCCACCAGGCAGCAAGTGGAAGGTCGAACCGGGCGAGCGCATCGGGCGCGGCCGATTTGTGAAGAACGCCGAACAGAAGGGCGGCCCAGCCAGACCAGCCGATGATGCGGCCGACATGCGCGATATGCTTGGAACGTCCGGCGCAGAGGCGCGCCAGAGGGCGGTGAATCACATCCTTCTCCTGATGATGGGGCAGCGGCGAGAGTAACGACTCTTGCCATGCGCCACAATCCCATGATCGTGGGACGGCGCCGCCTTACATGGCGAATTTGCGCGGGGTGGCGACCAGGCGGCTTGCCTCTTCCGCCGTCAGCGGCGCGGAGAAGAAATAGCCCTGGCCGATATGGCAGCCGATCTTGCGCAGCTCGTCGATGTGCGCCGGCGTTTCCACGCCTTCGGCGATCGTTTCCAGGTTCAGCGCCTGCGCCAGCGCCATGATCAGCCGGATGATCTGCATGTCGTTCCTGTCGCTGCCCAGGCCTTGCACGAAGGTCTTGTCGATCTTCAGAATATCGATCGGCAGTTTCTGCAGATAGGCGAGCGAGGAATAGCCGGTGCCGAAGTCGTCCAGCGCCAGGCACAGGCCGAGCTTTTTCAGCATCGCCAGGTTCTCGATGGTCTGCAGCGGATTGGCCATCGCCGAGGTCTCGGTCAGTTCCAGCTCCAGCGTCTGCGGGATCACGCCGGTGCTTTCCAGGATGCGGCGCACCTCGGGCAGGAAGGATGCCTGCAGCAGCTGGCGCATCGAGACATTGACCGCCACGCTGATGTGCCCGATGCCGGCGTAGGTCGCCTGCCATTGCGCCAGCTGGCGGCAGGCCTGTTCCATCGCCCACATGCCGATCGGCACCACCAGACCCGAGGTCTCGGCGATCGGGATGAATTCGTTCGGCGACACCAGTCCGTATTCGGGACTGTTCCAGCGCAGCAGCAGCTCGAAGCCTTTCAGCGTGCCGTCGGACAGCACGATCTTCGGCTGATAGGCGACGCTGAATTCGTTGCGCTCGAGCGCGAAGCGCAGCGCCACGTCCATGCGCGCCTGGCGCGTCGACTTGCTTTGCAGCGCGGCGTCGTAGATCGCGGCGCGGTTGCGGCCGCGCTCCTTGGCCTGGTACATCGCGGCATCCGCGTCCTGGATCAGTTCGGCCGGCGTGCGATGCTCGGCGCCCAGCTGCGCGATGCCGATGCTGGTCTGCAGCTTGACGACGACATCGTTGAAGACCAGCGGCTGCGATACCGCGTACATGATCGTGTCCGCCTTCACGGTCGCTTCGGCCAGCGAGGCATTGGTCAGCACCACGAATTCGTTGCCGCCGAAACGCGCGACGAAATCTTCCGGCGCCACCGCGGCCACGATGCGGCGCGCCGTCTCGACCAGGCATTTGTCGCCGAAATCGTGGCCGTGCGTATCGTTGACGCTCTTGAAGAAATCCAGGTCGCAGAACAGCAGCGTCAGGCTGGCCTGGCGCTGCCGGCTGTCCTCGATCGCGGTCGCCATCCGCTTCACCAGGAAGCGCCGGTTCGGCAGGCCGGTCAGCGTATCGTGCATCGTCTGGTGCTCGATGCGGTTTTCGTAGTGCTTGCGTTCGGTGACGTCGCGCGTGATGCCGAGCACGCCGGTGATGCGGCCTTGCGTGTCGCGCAGCGGATACTTGTCGGTGCGGTACCAGCGGTCCAGGTCGTTGCGCCAGAAGCCTTTCAGTTCGAGGTTCTGCAGCGGCGTGCCGGTTTCGATGATGTGGCGATCCTGGGCCTCGATTTCGTCGGCCACTTCGCGCGCGTTGCGCTGGTCGCCTTCATGCTGCCGGCTGGCGAGCAGTTCGTACAGGGTCTTGCCGCGCAGCTCTTCCTCGCTCGAATAGCCGAACAGCTTCTGGAAGCTGAGATTGCTGATCGTGTAGCGGCCCTCGGTGTCCTTCGCGTAGATCATGGTCGGATTGAGATCCAGCACGCTGCGCAGCAGCGCGGTTTCCTCCTCCAGCTTCAGCTCCGTATCCTTGCGCAGCGTGATGTCTTCCAGGCTGAAGACCAGGCCGTTGATCGCGCTGTCATGCAGCATGTTGTAGCCGTGCGTTTCCAGCCATACCCAGTGGCCGTCCTTGTGGCGGGTGCGGTGGCGCGAAAAGATGGTGCTGTGCGGCGTGTCGCGCAGGTAGCGCAGCTTGCGCTTGTGTTCTTCCTCGTCCTCCGGATGCAGGATCGGCTTGATGCCGTTCTCGACCACTTCCTCGTAGGTGTAGCCGATGACTTCCTGCAGCGCCGGATTGGCGTACTTCATCTGATAGCCGCTGTCGGTGATGATGAAAACATGGCGCGTCACGCGCGCGATCGCGTTGAAGCGGCGCTCGTTGGTGCGCGCGCGGTGGATCGCGGCGCGGTTGACCTTCAGGATGCGCGCCAGGAAGATCGCGAGGCCGCCGATGCACAGCGTGGCGAACAGGTCGGGTAGCCAGCCGCCGAGACGCAGCTGCAATTGCGTGTTGAGCCAGTAGCCGATGATCGCGACGATCGCGATCATCACGGCGGCGGTGGTCCGCCGCAGCATCAGCGGGTAGACGCCGGCCACCGCGATCAGCCAGGGAATCGGCAGATTCGGCATCGATTGCTGCAGCGACAGCGCGACGATGCAGGCGATGGCGGCGATCATTTCGCCGAGCAGCGTCTTTTTCCCGAGCGCGATGCTGCGCGGCCACAGGCAGCGCACGACCGAGACGATGAACAGGATGATCAGCGCGGCCAGCGCGACCCGCCCGGACGATGACAGCGTCAGGCCGGTGGCGTACAGCAGCAGCCCGATGTGGAGCAGCAGCGTGCCGAACAGCAGCAGCGAAACTACGCGAAAGATTTCACTGCCGGTGACGACATCGAGATGACGGAAGCGCAGCAGCCTCATCGCTCTGCAACGACCGGGCGCACCTTGGCGGCGGCCAGTCTGGCTCGTTCGCGCGCGGTTTCGACATCGGCCGCGGCCGCCAGCGCCACGCCCATGCGGCGACGGGCGAAGGATTCCGGCTTGCCGAACAGGCGGATGTCGGAGCCCGGCACCTGCAGCGCTTCGGCCACGCCCTCGAAGGCGATCACCTTGCCGTCGTGCCGGCCGTAGATGACGGCGGAGGCGGCCGGCGTGCGCAGCGCGACGTTGACCGGCAGGCCGAGAATCGCTTTCGCATGCAGCTCGAATTCGCTCTGCTCCTGACTCGCCATCGTCACCATGCCGGTGTCGTGCGGGCGCGGACTGACTTCGGAGAACCACACCATGTCGCCCTTGACGAACAGCTCGACGCCGAACAGGCCGAGGCCGCCGAGGTTGTCGGTCACCCGCTTGGCGATGTCGCGCGCCTTTTGCAGGGCGGGTTCGGGCATCGCCTGCGGCTGCCAGGATTCGACGTAATCGCCGCCGACCTGCAGGTGGCCGATCGCTTCGCAGAAATGCGTCTGCACCGCGCCGCCGACGCCGAGCGCGCGCACGGTCAACAGCGTGATTTCGTAGTCGAAGTCGATGAAGCCTTCGACGATCACGCGGCCGGCATCGACGCGGCCGCCGCTGGCGGCATGCTGCCAGGCGGCTTCGACATCCTCGGGGCCGTTCACCCTGGACTGGCCCTTGCCGGAGGACGACATGACCGGCTTGACCATGCAGGGAAAGCCGACCGCCGCGCAGCCTTCCTTCAATTCGGAAAGACTGTCGGCGAAGCGGTAGGGAGAAGTCGCCACGCCGAGTTCTTCGGCGGCGAGCCGGCGTATGCCTTCGCGATCCATCGTCAGGCTGGTGGCGCGCGCGGTCGGCACCACCTGCACCAGTCCGGCCTTTTCCAGTTCGACCAGGGTGGCGGTGGCGATCGCCTCGATCTCGGGCACGATCAGGTGGGGCTTTTCCTGGTTGATCAGTTGCGCCAGCTGCACGCCGTCGGTCATGTCGATCACGTAGGCGCGGTGCGCGACCTGCTGGCCGGGCGCGTCGGCGTAGCGATCGACGGCAATGACCTCCACGCCCAGGCGCTGCAAGGCGATGATCACTTCCTTGCCGAGCTCTCCCGAGCCCAGCAGCATGATCTTGGTGGCGGAGGCGGACAGCGGGGTGCCGATGCGGGGGGAGGAAAAACTGGATGTCATGGAAACGTCGCGCGCGGGCGATGAACTGCGAAACTTATTAGCAACAAGACAATATCAAATTCCGCGCCGTTTTGCACGTGCAAATTCGGCCCGGAACGCCTTCGCCAAGAAAAAAAGGGCTGCCGTTCACCGCCGGCAGCCCAGTGGACTACTTGGAATATGAAACGTTTCAGTCGTTGGCGTAGATATCGTTGTCCTTGGTTTCACGGATGAACAGCATGCCGACGATGAAGGTCAGCGCCGCGATCGCGATCGGATACCACAGGCCGTAATAGATGTCGCCCTTCCACGCCACCAGCGCAAAGGCGGTGGTCGGCAGCAGGCCGCCGAACCAGCCGTTGCCGATGTGATAGGGCAGCGACATCGAGGTGTAGCGGATGCGGGTCGGGAACATTTCCACCAGCATCGCCGCGATCGGGCCGTACACCATGGTCACGTACAGCACCAGGATGAACAGCAGCAGCAGCGTCATCGGGTAGTTGATCTGCTCGGGATCGGCCTTGGTCGGATAGCCGTGCGCCTTGATCGCATCGCCCAGTTCCTTGCTCAGCGCCTTGTCCTTCGCCGCCGCGTCCTCCTTCGACAGGCCGGCCGCGTCATACGACTGGATCACGGTGTCGCCGACCTTCACGCTCGCCACCGTGCCTGCCGGCGCGCTTTCGTTGGAATAGGCAACCGAGGCAGCCGCCAGCTTGGCCTTCACGATGTCACAGGACGAGGTGAATTTCTTGGTGCCGGTCGGGTTGAACTGGAACTGGCAGGCCGCCGGATCCGCGGTCACGACCACCGGCGAATTCTTCAGCGCGGTTTCCAGCGCCGGATTCACGTAATGGGTCAGCGCGCCGAAGATCGGGAAGTAGGTGATCGCCGCGATCAGGCAGCCGCCCAGGATGATGGGCTTGCGGCCGATGCGGTCGGACAGGCTGCCGAAGATCACGAAGAAGGGCGTCGCCAGCAGCAGCGAGGCCGCGATCAGGATATTGGCGGTCGCGCCGCTGACCTTCAGCGTCTTCGTCAGGAAGAACAGCGCGTAGAACTGGCCGGTGTACCAGACCACGGCCTGGCCGGCGGTCAGGCCGATCAGCGCCAGGATCACGATCTTCAGGTTGCGCCATTGGCCGAAGGATTCGCTCAGCGGCGCTTTCGAGGCGCGGCCTTCCGATTTCATTTTCATGAAGGCCGGCGATTCCGCCATCGACATCCGGATCCACACCGACACCGCGAGCAGGAAGATCGACAGCAGGAAAGGAATGCGCCAGCCCCACTCGGCGAAGGCATCCTCGCCGACCGCGGTGCGCGTGCCGAGGATGATCAGCAGCGACATGAACAGGCCCATGGTCGCGGTGGTCTGGATCCACGACGTGAACGCGCCGCGCTTGCCGTTCGGCGCATGCTCGGCGACATAGGTTGCCGCGCCGCCGTATTCGCCGCCCAGCGCCAGGCCCTGCAGGATGCGCAGCGCGATCAGGATGACCGGCGCCGCGATGCCGATCGAGGCGTAGCTCGGCAGCAGGCCGACGATGAAGGTCGAGGAACCCATGATCACGATCGTGACCAGGAAGGTGTACTTGCGGCCGATCATGTCGCCCAGGCGGCCGAACACCAGCGCGCCGAAGGGGCGCACGATGAAGCCGGCGGCGAAGGCCAGCAAGGCAAAGATGAAGGCCGTGTTCGGATCGGTGCCGGCGAAGAACTGCTTGGCGATGATGGCGGCGAGCGAGCCGTACAGATAGAAGTCATACCATTCGAAAACGGTGCCCAGCGACGAGGCGAAAATGACTTTTCGCTCTTCCGCCGTGATGCCGCGTGTCCTGGATACGGTAGCCATGTCGATCTCCCTTGATGTTGGTCGGTGCGCGAACGCGGTCGCGCGCGTGCACCGGCAGTGTGCGATGCGAAACTTACGCGACACTTGCGAAAAACTTACGTAGCGCTTACGCGAAACGAGCTCGGCATTGAGGAGAAATTTCGATCGCCGATTTTTTGCTGCCGCTGCCGCGAAGCGGGAGTCCGGTCTTTTTTGATACGCACCGGATTTCCGCGCGGGAATGACAAACTTCACGCGCGTTGCGAAAGGCTGCTCTCGCGGCGGCGGGGCGGAATCGGGACGACTGCCGGAGCGCTGGTCGCCGGATCGCCGGCCCGCTTGCCCTACAATGTCGTCAGTTTGCTTTCCGATTGCTTTCGATGACTTCCCATTCCGCATCCGCTTTTCCCTTGCCCATTCCCTTTCTGCAGGAGCTCGGCGTCGAGTTCGTCCGCATGGCCGACGGCCAGGCCGAGGTCGCGCTGACGCTCGCGCCGCGTCACCTGAACAGCTGGCAGGTCGCGCACGGCGGCGTGATCATGACCATGCTCGATACCGTGATGTCGATGGCCGGCCGCTCGCTCGATCCGAACATTCGCAGCGGCGTCACGATAGAAATGAAAACCTCGTTCATGGAACCGGGCGGCACCGAAGGCTGCCGCATGACGGCGAAAGGCCGCGTGCTGAAGAGCACGTCCTCGCTGTGCTTTGCCGAAGCCGAGATCTGGAACGGCGACAAGCTGGTGGCCAAGGCGTCCGGCACCTTCAAGTTCATCCGCCGCAACGATGTCGCCCGAAAGATGGGGCACGAGGTCGAGCGCGATCCGATAAACGGCAGCGATGAATAATTTCCGGGAAAAGGTCGCCGTCATCACCGGCGCCGCCAGCGGTTTCGGCCGTGAGTTCGCGCGGCTCGGCGCGCGGCTCGGCATGAAGCTGGTGCTGGCCGACGTGCAGCGCGATGCGCTCGACGCAATCCAGGACGAGCTGCTGGCGCAGGGCGCGCAGTCGATCGCGCTGGCTTGCGACGTGCGCCGGGCGGAACAGGTGCAGGCGCTGGCCGACGCCGCGATGGAGCAATTCGGCATCGTGCATCTGCTGTTCAACAACGCCGGCGTCGGCGCCGGCGGCCTGGTGTGGGAAAACAGCGAGACCGACTGGGACTGGGTGCTGGGCGTGAACCTGTTCGGCGTGATCCACGGCGTGCGCATCTTCACGCCGCTGATGCTGGCGGCGGCCAAGGCCGATTCCGGCTATCGCGCGCACATCGTCAATACGGCCTCGATCGCCGGCCTGCAGAACGCGCCGACGATGGGCATCTACAACGTCTCCAAGCACGCGGTCGTGTCGCTGACCGAAACGCTGTATCAGGACCTGCGCCTGATCGAGGCGCCGATCGGCGTGTCGCTGCTGTGTCCGTATTTCGTCCCCACGGGGATACACGAGTCGGCGCGCAACCGGCCGCCCGAACTGGCGGCCGA
>Ga0164242_10004220_pt1 | contig 16184 bp, 15 predicted proteins | sample OricomgcompostMG_FD_108783 | JGI IMG/M metagenome (GOLD analysis project Ga0164242, IMG submission 108783) | Miracle-Growth compost microbial communities from Emeryville, California, USA - Original compost - Miracle growth compost (MG) ... | reverse complement strand
AGCGTGTACGCCAGCTCGAGATCGGCCGTCGCCCCGGCCTCCTGGATGTGGTAGCCGGAGATCGAGATCGAGTTGAACTTCGGCATCTTCGCGGACGTGTACTCGAAGATGTCCGAGATGATCCGCATGCTCGGCGCGGGCGGATAGATGTAGGTGTTGCGGACCATGAACTCCTTGAGGATGTCGTTCTGGATGGTCCCGGTGAGCTGCTCGGGCGCGACGCCCTGCTCCTCCGCCGCGACGACGTACAGCGCGAGGACGGGCAGCACGGCGCCGTTCATGGTCATGGACACGCTCATGCGATCGAGCGGGATGCCGTCGAACAGCTGGCGCATGTCGTAGATCGAGTCGATCGCGACACCGGCCATGCCGACGTCGCCGATCACCCGCTCGTTGTCGCTGTCGTAGCCGCGGTGCGTGGGCAGGTCGAACGCGATCGACAGGCCCTTCTGCCCCATCGCCAGGTTGCGGCGGTAGAACGCGTTCGACTCGGCCGCGGTGGAGAAGCCCGCGTACTGCCGGATCGTCCACGGCTGGTTGACGTACATCGTCGGGTACGGGCCGCGCAGGAACGGCGCGATGCCCGGGTACGTGTCCAGGAAGTCGATGCCGTCGAGGTCCGCGGCGGTGTAGAGCGGCGGGACAGTGATGCCCTCGGGCGTCTCCCACGCGGCGGCGTCGTGTTGGCCCCGTAGCAGGGAGTCCTGCGGCGTGTCCGCCTGCTGGGGGGCCAACAGTGCGTCTTTGAAGTCGGGGATGGCGCTCATGCCGTCACCTCCAGGACGTCGAACGCGGCGTTCAGGGCGGCGAGGGCGTCGCAGCCGGCGAAGATCGTCTTGTCCACGCCGGGGATCTCAACCTTGCCGGCGAGCCAGACCTGCGCGGCGCCCGCCGCGCGCAGCGCCTGCGCCGCCTCGGCCGCGGACTCGGCGTACACCTTGTCGGACGAGCAGATGCACGCGAGCGCGCAGCCGCTGTCCGCGAACGCCTGCGCGAGCTCGTCCACTGTCCCGGTTCCGGTGACCGAGCAGATGCCGCCCGCGGCGAACAGGTTCGCGGCGAACCCGGCGCGGGGGGAGTGGACGGCGGCCGGGCCGAGCGCGGCGAGGAACACGGTCGGACGGTTCGCGGCGGCGTCCGCACGATCGCGCAGCACCTCGAACTGCTCGGCGTACCGGTGCGCGGCGACCGGGCCGGTGCTCGCTGGCCGTGGCGAGGGCGCGCGGGTCACCGGCTGCTCCTCGAGGAACGCGAACTCGCTGACCCCGGTGATCGGCATACGGCGCAAGGCGATCTGCTCGTCGCGCTGCGCCCGCGTGTGCGCGAGCGCGTCCGCTAGCTCGCCGTCCACATAAGCCAGCGCACCACCGGAGCGCTCGATCGCGGTGAACGCCGACCAGGCCCGTTCGGCGAGCTGCTGCGTGAGCGACTCGACGTACCAGGAGCCGCCGCCGGGATCGAGCACGCGCCCCAGTGAGGACTCGTCGTGCAGCACCGACTGCGTGTTGCGGGCGATGCGGCGCGCGAAGTCGTCGGGCAGGCCGATCGCGTTGTCGAACGGCAGCACGGTGATCGCGTCCGCGCCCCCGACCGCCGCCGCGAAGCAGGCGATGGTCGTGCGCAGCATGTTCACCCACGGGTCGCGCTGCGTCATCATCGCCGCGGACGTCACCGCGTGCTGGCGCTGACCGCGCAGCGTCGGCGCGGCACCGGACAGCTCCGCGACGCCTCCCCACAGCCGGCGCGCCGCGCGCAGCTTCGCGATGGACGTGAACTGGTCATCGGTAACCGCGAACCGGAACTCGATCAGCTCTAGCGCCTCGTCCACCGCAAGGCCGGCGTCGGTCAGCGCGCGCAGGTACGCGACGCCGACCGCGATGGAGATCGCGAGCTCGTCCGCGTCGGACGCGCCGCCGTCGTGGTACCCGGTGCCGTCGACGGTCGCGACGAGCAGGCCCGGCGCGTCCTTGGTCAGCTCGGCCAGGCTCGTCAGCGTCGCCAGATCCGCGTCAGCCCCGGTGCGGGCGCGCAGTCCGATCGGGTCGGCGCCCAGCGAACCGGACAGCTCGGCCCGGGCCACGCCGCACTCCTCGGCCAGCGCGAGCAGGCCCCGCGCGGCCCGGACGGTGTCCGGCCCGGCGTCGAGGACGATCGGCGCGAGGTCGAGGTACACGCCGTCCAGCGCGGCCGGCAGGTCGTCGACCGCGAGACCGGTCTCGCCGATGCACAGCCACAGCGACGTCGCGCCATTGGTCAGGTCGGCCAGCGCCGCGGCGTTGGTGCGCGCGGCGTCCGGGTCGGCGTGCCGCGCCCGGACGTCCCAGCCGGCGCGCGACGCGACCGCGCCGCGCACGTACGGGTACGCGCCGGGCACCCCGGTCGGCGGCATGTCCACGTCCGCCGCGGTGTACAGCGGCTTGACCTCGAGCCCGCCGAGCAGCGCCGTCGCCAGCGCGTCCTCCGGGTCGGCGCCGTCCACAAGGCCGGACTTGCGCAGCACCGCGGCGACCTGGGCGCGCCACTCCTCGCGGGACGCGGCCGCGAACTCGGCCGCGAGGGAGGGCTCGGTATCGGCAGGCATACCTCGGATCGTATGGCGGTCGCGGCGCCGTCAGCCCGCTGAGGTGGCCGATCTCTCGCCGCCGTTCAGAGCCGCGCGGGGCCGGGTAGCAAGGTCAGCCGAGCAGCAGCACGGCGTAGGCCGCGAGCCAGTGCTCCACCATCCAGTCGCCGCCCGACACGGCCGGAAGCGAGGCCTGCGCGTGCCGCCGCCTCGCCTCGCGCAGCACGTCCGTCCCGGCGCCGGCCGGCAGCCGCCGGGCCAGCCGGTCGAACGCGTGCGCCCGATACAGGTTCAGCCCGTGCAGGTGTGCGCCCTGGCCGTCCGTCGGGTCGGTCACGGCGACCGGCTCGAACAACGAAGCGGGAACGCCCTCGGACAGGCCGGGCAGGAACGCGGCCAGCCAGTCCGCGAACGGTGCGGCGTCGAGCAGCTCGCCCATCAGGACGGCCTCGGTCAGCGCGCCGGACAGGAAGTCGGCGCCGCTGGGCTCCCACCCGGCCGGGTAGTCGGTGTCGGCGGCGAACCAGCGCTGCGCCGCGGTGTCGATCGCGGCGAGCAGGTCGCCATCGCCGGATGCGGCTCGCCGGCGCGCGTGCGGAAGTGCGCGGGCCAACGCGAACGCGGTGTTGCCGTGCATCCCGCCGCGGTCCGGATAGCCGGCACGGGGCAGCCAGCGCACGAACGCTGCGCTCACCGTGTCCGCGAGCGGTGCGACGTGCTCGGCCCAGCGCGCGAACCGCGGATCGTCCGCGGCCTGGCCGGCGAGTTCGTCGGCGAGCGCCAGTGCCCAGCCCCACCCGTACGGACGCTCGAACCCGGGATACGCGCGCAGGTAGTCGGCCTCGCGGCGCAGGTTCTCGGCCGACAGGTGCTCGTCGAACAGCGCGGCGATCTGGTCGACGGGCGTGTCGTCCGGCACCAGCCGCACCAGGCAGGCCAGCGCCCAGTGCATCTCCACCGCCGAGTGCCAGTCGTAGCAGCCGTAGAACGCCGGGTGCAGCTGGCTGGGGGTGGCCAGGTCGTCCGGGCCGCTCATCTGGTGTCGCGGCTGGTTCGGGTACTCGCGGCGGACGGCGGCCAGGATCGTGTCGGCGTAGGCGCGCGCGACGGACGCGAGCGGGGGCGGCGTGGCGGTGGCGGTCATACCACCACCCTACGAACGGATCAAGAGGACAAACGGGACGTGGAACCGGGCATCGTCGGCTAGCGTTGACCCGTTATGAGAGCAGCCAATCGCACGGTGCGCAGGCGAGAGCTTCGCCTGCTCGCGGTTTTGGCGATCCTGCTCACCGCGCTGGCCACGCTCGGCCCGGCGCTGGCTCCCGGCGCCGCCCATGCCGGACACCACCTGCACGCGCTCAAGGCGGCCGGCATCACCACGTCCGACCAGAGCACCTCGACCGTCCGGACCGACCAGCCGGTCGTCAGCACGCACACGGCGCCGATGGCGTCCACGGTGCGCGCGGCGGCCGCGGCGGCCGATCCCGGAGCGGCTCGTGACCAGGCAGCAGCCGATGCACCGACACCGCGAGGGCCGCCGGGCCGGGTCTGAACCCCGCCCACCATTCCCTCGACGCAAGGACATCGACATGACTCAGTCCGCTATCCGAGCCAGCGCCGGCGGCGGTTCGTCCGGCGCGACGCTGAGCCCGGCACAGCTGGCGGAGCTGCGCGAGCTGCTGGAGCAGCAGCGCCGCTTCCGCCTCGAACAGCTCGAGCAGCTGCAGACGACCGAGGCGCCCGGCGAGCTCAGCAACGGCGACCGCGAGATCACCGACTCGCTCGTCGCCGGCGCCCGTGCCGCGCTGCGCGACGTCGTCGACGCGCTGCAGCGCATGGACGACGGCCGCTACGGCAGCTGCCGCCGGTGCGGGACGGCGCTGGATCCGGCCCGGCTGGAGGTGCTGCCGCAGGTGAGCCTGTGCGTCGCCTGCCAGCGCGCCGACGAGGACGGGGACGGCTGAGCACGGCTGAGCACCGTCGGCTGCTCCGGCGGGCCCGGCGCCCCGGTTAGGCTCGGCGGCTGTGACCGACGCTTTCGCTGAACCCGTCCCGTCCGCCGAGCCGACCCCGGCACCGTCCGCCGAGCCCGCGGCGGCGGCACGCGCGGCCGCCGCGGTGCTCGCCGAGCGCACCGGCGTCGACGAGCACGACGTCGCGATCGTGCTCGGCTCCGGCTGGGTGCCAGCGATCGACGCGCTCGGCACGGCGCGCGCCGAGTTGCCGGTCACCGAGCTGCCCGGGTTCCTGCCGCCGGCCGTCGAGGGCCACGCCGGGCGGATCCGGTCCCTGGACGTCGGCGGCGTCCAGGTGCTCGCGTTCCTGGGCCGCACCCACTTCTACGAGGGCCGCGGTGTCGAGCCCGTCGTGCACGGCGTGCGCGTCGCGGCCGCGGCGGGCTGCCGGACGATCGTGCTGACGAACGCGTGCGGCGGCCTGCGCCCGGGCATGGCGGTCGGCGACCCGGTGCTGATCAGCGATCACCTCAACCTGACCTGGCGCACGCCGCTGGTCGGGCCGCGCTTCGTCGACCTGACCGACGTCTACTCACCGCGGCTGCGGGCCCTGGTGCGCGAGATCGACCCGTCCATCACCGAGGGCGTGTACGCGATGTTCCCCGGCCCGCAGTACGAGACGCCGGCCGAGGTGCGCATGGCCGGCGTGCTGGGCGCGGACCTGGTCGGCATGTCCACCGTGCTCGAGGCGATCGCCGCCCGTGCCGAGGGCTGCGAGGTGCTCGGCATCTCGCTGGTCACCAACCTCGCCGCGGGCCTCGGCGACAAGCTCGATCACGAGGAGGTCCTCGCGGCCGGACGCGCCAGCGCCGAACGCATGGGCCGGCTGCTCGGCGAACTGGTGCCGCAGCTATGAGCACGGTGCTGGTGACCGGAGCCGCCGGGCGGATCGGCACCGCGCTGCGGGAGCGGCTGCCGCGGCTGGGCTGGACGGTCCGCCCGTTCGACCGCGAGCCGGTGGACGGCGAGCCCGCGCGTGACATCACGTCGGTCAAGGACCTGGACGAGGCCGTCCCGGGCGCCGACGCGATCGTCCACCTGGCCGGGGTGCCCACCGAGGTGCCGTGGCCGCAGATCCGGGACACCAACGTCGAGGGCACGTTCGCCGTGTTCGAGGCGGCACGGCGGCACGGCGTCCGGCGGGTCGTCTTCGCCTCGTCCAACCACGCGGTCGGCTTCACCCCGCTGCCGTCCGAGGGCACGCTGCCCGCGGACACCCCGCCGCGCCCGGACACGCTGTACGGCGTGAGCAAGGCGTTCGGCGAGGCGCTCGGCCGGTACTACGTGGACCGGTACGGGCTGCAGGTCGCCTGCCTGCGCATCGGGACGTTCGCGCCGACGCCACCGGACCGGCGGGCGCTGGCGACGTGGCTGTCGCCGGACGACTGCGCGCGGCTGGTCGACTCCTGCCTGCGCGCCCCGGACCTGGACTACGCCCTGCTGTGGGGGATCTCGGCGAACACCCGGCGCACCTGGTCGCTGGCCGAGGCCGAGCGGCTGGGGTACCGGCCGCAGGACGACGCCGAGGCGTACGCGGGCACGCTGAGCGAGGACCTGTCCTACCCGTCGGACGGGTTCGTCGGCGGCGGCTACACCTCCCCCGGCTTCGGCATCGACGAGGTGGCGGCCCGTGCTGAGTGACGAGCTGAGCAGTGCCGTCGAGGCGTGGCTGGCCGACGAGGTCGACGACGCCGACGCCGCCGAGCTGCGCGGCCTGCTGGCGGTGCCCGCGGTCAGCGGTCCGGTCGCGCTGCAGGGCGGGATCGGGCAGGCGGACGTCGACCGCGCCGCCGCCGAACTCGCCGACCGGTTCGCCGCGCCGCTGACGTTCGGCACCGCCGGGCTGCGCGGGCCGCTGCGCGCCGGGCCCAACGGCATGAACCGCGCGGTGGTGCGGCGGGCCGCCGCGGGCCTGGCCGGCTGGCTGACCCAGCAGGGCGCGCACGGCCGTCCGGTCGTGGTCGGCTACGACGGCCGGCACCGCTCGGCGGACTTCGCGCGCGACTCGGCCGCGATCTTCGCCGCCGCCGGTTTCGACGCGCGGATCCTGCCGCGGCCGCTGCCGACCCCGCTGCTCGCGTTCGCCGTCCAGCGCCTCGACGCCGCCGCGGGCGTGATGGTCACCGCGTCGCACAACCCGCCGCAGGACAACGGCTACAAGGTCTACGTCGCAGACGGTGCGCAGATCGCCCCGCCGGTCGACCGCGAGATCGAAGCGGCCATTCGCGCGGTCGAGCGGGTGCGCGACGTACCGCTCTCGGACGCGTTCACGGTGCTGGACGACGCGGTCGTCGACGAGTACGTGGCCGCCGTCGCCGAGCTGGTGCAGCCCGGCGGACCGCGCGAGCTGACGATCGTGCACACCGCGATGCACGGCGTCGGGACCGAGGTCGTCGGCAAGGCGTTCGCGGCCGCGGGGTTCGCTGCGCCGATCCTGGTGCCGCAGCAGGCCGAGCCCGACCCCGACTTTCCCACCGTCGCGTTCCCCAACCCGGAGGAGCCGGGCGCGCTCGATCTCGCGCTCGCCCTTGCGGCCGAGCGCGGCGCCGACCTGGTGATCGCGAACGACCCGGACGCCGATCGCTGCGCGGTCGCGGTGCCGGACGCGTCCGGCGAGTGGCGCATGCTGCGCGGCGACGAGGTCGGCGTACTACTCGCGGATGCCTTGCTGCGTAAGGGGATTCGCGGCACGTACGCGACGACGATCGTCTCGTCGTCCATGCTCGGCGCCCTCGCCGAACGGCACGGCGTCGGCTACCGCGAGACGCTGACCGGCTTCAAGTGGATCGCCCGCGCCGCACCCGATCTCGGCTACGGCTACGAGGAGGCGCTGGGCTACGCGGTGGCGCCCGAACTCGTCCGCGACAAGGACGGCATCAGCGCGGCGCTGCTGGTCGCCGAACTCGCCGCGCGTCTCAAGCATGAGGGCTCGTCGCTGCCGCAGCGGCTGGACGAGTTGGCGAGCGAGTACGGGAGGTATCTCACCGACCAGGTGTCGGTCCGGGTCGCGGACCTGTCGCTGATCGCCGACACCATGTCCCGGCTGCGCGCGGACCCGCCGGCCGAACTCGTCGGCGCAGCGGTCACCGTCGAGGACCTGCTGCCGGACACGGACGGGCTGCGCTGGACCTGGCCGTCCTCGCCACGCGGCCTGCGCGGACGCGTCGTGATCCGGCCATCCGGCACCGAGCCCAAGCTGAAGGCGTACCTCGAGGTGGTGGCCCCGGACGGCAACCGCGAACGGGCCGCCGCAGAACTCGCCGACCTGGCCGAGCAGGTCCGAGCCGTGCTCGGGCTCTAGCCCGCGAGCCGGTAGGAACGACCGCGCCACGCGGTGAGCACTCCGACGTCCTGGAGCGGGCCGCTCGCGGGGCCGTAGTGGGCGGCCATCTCGCCGCTGTCGTCCGTGGTCAGCCCGGCGACGGACCCGTCCACGCAGCGGTAGGTGAGGTCGATGTCGTCGAGGACGGGGACGGCACCGGTGACCGCGACACACCTGGCGCCGTTGCCCAGCTCGATCGCCCACGGATTGCCGTACTGCAGGTCGGGGTTGTACGCCGGCAGCGAGCCGGTGAGGCTCAGGATCGTGCCGTCGCTCCACGGGTCACCGAAGCAGACGACCGTCGACGGCACCTTCTGCTTCGCGGGCGCGAAGCACGGGTCGAGGATCGTGTTCTGCGACAGGCAGCGGTAGACGCCCGATAGCGGCACGGCGATCGAGGTCGCAAAGCACGAGCCGGAACCGCCCGGCTCTGCGGCCGCGGTGAGCTGCCCGTTCTCGTCCAGCGGCGCGAACTGCTTCATGACGGTGTGCGTGACGGCCGCCGGGGAGGTCGACGGGTCGGACGGAGCCAGCGCTGCCGGCTCCACCCCGGCGCTGCCGGACGCGGGCGTCAGCGTGTTCGACGAGCCGCCCGAGGCCGCCGGCGAGCCGCCGCAGCCGCTCAGCACGACCGCGGCCGCGACCAGCAGGGCGACGACGGCCGCCGCGGCGCGTGCGGGCGCGGCGAGACCGGGACCGCGGGCAATCGAGCCAACGCGGCAGCCCCGTCCACCGGTCATGCACGCCTCCTCTACCAAGTAGACGCCGTGGCCGCGGCGGAAGTTGCCGACGAAAGGCAACGGTTTTGTCTCGATTGCCTAAGCGTGCGCTCTGCGCAACGATCATGCCCGGATCGTCCAGGCGATTACCGGCCAATACCGGCAGCTGACGGGGGCTACCGCGGGCCGAACTGGCGATCCCCCGCGTCACCCAGCCCGGGGACGATGTACGCGGCGTCGTTGAGCCGCTCGTCGATGCTGGCCGTGACCAGCATCCGGGCCAGCCCGCCGGACTCGATCTTCGCAACGCCCTCGGGCGCGGCCAGCGCGCAGATCACCGTGACGTCCTCGGCACCGCGGTCGTGCAGCAGCTCCAGGCAGTGCTGCAGCGAGCCGCCGGTGGCGAGCATCGGGTCCAGGACCAGAACCGGCCGGCCGGCCAGCGAGTCCGGCAGCGAGGCCATGTACGGCGTGGGCTGGTGGGTGGCCTCGTCGCGGGCCAGCCCGACGAAGCCCATCTGCGACTCGGGCAGCAGGTTGAACGCGGCCTCGGCCATGCCCAGTCCGGCCCGCAGCACCGGCACCAGCAGCGGCGGGTTCGCGATCGCCGCGCCGGTCGTCTCGGCCACCGGGGTCACCACCGTGGTGTCCCGCACCTCAAGCTCGCGGGTGGCCTCGTAGACGAGCAGGGTGGCGAGCTCGCGCAGCGCGGCCCGGAACTCGGCGTTGCTGCTGTCCCGGTCCCGCATCACGCTCAGCCGGGAGCGGACGATCGGATGCTGGACGACGAGGGTTTCCACGAACGCGCAGCCTACTGACCTGCGTGTCGGGGCCGGTGGCCGCGGCCGTGGGCGTTCGGCTGCTCCCCGGAACGCTCCTAGACTGGTCAAGTGAGCACGGTTCTTCTCCCCGACGTCCGCGACGTGACGCGGGACGACGCGTCGCTGCGCCGCTTCCTGCACGGGCTGCCGGGCGTCGACCAGGTCGGCGCCGACGCGCGCGCGGCCGCGCTGGCAACCCGCAGCATCAAGACAACCGCGAAGGCGTGGGCGATCGACACCGCGATCTCGATGGTCGATCTGACCACGCTCGAGGGCGCGGACACGCCCGGCAAGGTGCGTTCGCTGTGCGCCAAGGCCGTCCGTCCCGACCCGGGTTCGGACGCTCCCCCTGTCGCCGCCGTGTGCGTCTACCCGGACCTGGTCGAGACGGCCGTGACCGCGCTGCGCGGCTCGTCCGTCGGCGTGGCCAGCGTGGCGACCGCCTTCCCGTCCGGACGGGCCTCGCTCGCGACCAAGCTGCACGACGTGCGGGACGCGGTCGCCGCGGGCGCGACCGAGATCGACATGGTGATCGACCGCGGCGCGTTCCTTGCCGGTAAGTACCTGCAGGTGTTCGACGAGATCGTCGCGACGAAGGCCGAATGCGGGACGGCGCACCTGAAGGTGATCCTGGAGACCGGCGAGCTGGTCACGCTGGACAACGTGCGCCGCGCCTCGTGGCTGGCGCTGCTGGCCGGCGGCGACTTCATCAAGACCTCGACCGGCAAGGTGAACCCGGCCGCCCGGCCGCCGGTCGCGCTGGTCATGCTGGAGGCCGCGCGCGACTACTTGACCGCCACCGGGGAGCTGCGCGGCGTGAAGCTCGCCGGCGGGATCCGGACGGCCAAGGAGGCCGTGCGGTACCTGGTGATGGTGAACGAGGTCGCCGGCGACGAGTGGCTGGACCCGAAGCTGTTCCGGTTCGGCGCGTCCAGCCTGCTCAACGACCTGCTGCAGCAGCGGCACAAGCTGGCGACCGGCGCCTACGACGGACCCGACTACGTGACGGTGGACTGATCATGGACAAGTTTGTGTACGCCCCGGCGCCCGAGTCGCGTGACATCGCGCGGCTGAAGCCGAGCTACCAGATCTTCGTCGACGGGCAGTTCCGCGACGGCGCCGGCGAGGCGGTCAAGACGATCAACCCGGCGGACGAGTCGCCGCTGGCCGAGGTGGCCGAGGCCGGCCCGTCCGACGTGCAGGACGCGGTGCGCGCCGCCCGCCGCGCGTTCGGTCCGTGGTCGACGCTGCCGGCGCGCGAACGCGGCAAGTACCTGTTCCGCATCGCGCGCGCGATCCAGGAGCGGGGCCGCGAGCTGGCCGTGCTCGAGTCGCTGGACAACGGCAAGCCGATCCGCGAGTCGCGCGACGTGGACGTCCCCACCGCGGCGGCGCACTTCTTCTACTACGCCGGCTGGGCGGACAAGCTCGGCTACGCGGGCTTCGGCCCCGACCCGAAGCCGGTCGGCGTCGCGGGCCAGATCATCCCGTGGAACTTCCCGCTGCTGATGGCCGCGTGGAAGATCGCGCCCGCGCTGGCGTGCGGGAACACGGTGGTGCTCAAGCCGGCCGAGACGACGCCGCTGACCGCGCTGGTGCTGGCCGAGATCATCGCCGAGGCGGACCTGCCGCCGGGCGTGGTGAACGTGCTCGCGGGCGGTCCGGCGATCGGCGAGGCGATCGTGGACCGGGCCGCGACCGGCGAGATCGACAAGATCGCGTTCACCGGGTCGACCGAGGTCGGCAAGATCATTCAGCGCCGGCTCGCCGGCACGTCCGCGCGGCTGTCGCTGGAACTGGGCGGCAAGGCGGCGAACATCGTGTTCGACGACGCGCCGCTGGACCAGGCGGTCGAGGGCATCGTCAACGGGATCTTCTTCAACCAGGGCCAGGTGTGCTGCGCCGGTTCGCGGCTGCTGGTGCAGGAGTCGGTGGCCGACGAGCTGGTCGCGTCGCTGCAGCGCCGGCTCGGCACGCTGCGCGTCGGCGACCCGCTGGACAAGAACACCGACGTCGGCGCGATCAACTCCGCCGCGCAGCTGGCGAAGATCCGCGAGCTGGCCGACTCCGGGGTCGCGGAGGGCGCGACGCGCTGGTCGCCGCCGTGCGAGCTGCCCGAGCGCGGCTACTGGTTCGTCCCGACCGTGTTCACCGACGTGTCGCAGGCGCACCGGATCGCGCGCGAGGAGATCTTCGGACCGGTGCTGTCGGTGCTCACGTTCCGCACCCCGGACGAGGCGATCGCGAAGGCGAACAACACCCCGTACGGGCTGTCGGCGGGCGTGTGGACGGAGAAGGGCTCGCGGATCCTGTCGATGGCCTCGCGGCTGCGCGCGGGCGTGGTGTGGGCGAACACGTTCAACCGCTTCGATCCGACGTCGCCGTTCGGCGGCTACAAGGAGTCCGGCTTCGGCCGGGAGGGCGGACGGCACGGGCTGGAGGCGTACCTCGATGTCTGAGGCGATGGACGGGCAGCGGCTGCGCGTGCGCAAGACGTACAAGCTGTACCTGGGCGGGGCGTTCCCGCGCTCGGAGTCGGGGCGCTCGTACCCGGTGGAGTCCGCGTCCGGCGAGCTGCTCGCGCACGCCGCGCAGGCCTCGCGCAAGGACGTCCGCGATGCCGTGGTGGCGGCGCGGTCGGCGTTCGCAGGCTGGTCCGGCGCGACGGCGTACAACCGCGGCCAGGTGCTGTACCGCGTCGCCGAGCTGCTGGACGGCCGGCGCGACCAGTTCGCGGCCGAGGTCGCGGCCGCGGAGGGCGTGTCGGACGCCGCGGCCTCGCGGCAGGTGGCGGACGCGATTGACCGCTGGGTGTACTACGCCGGCTGGGCGGACAAGTACGCGCAGGTCGTCGGCGGCACCAACCCGGTTGCCGGGCCGTACTTCAACTTTTCGTTGCCGGAGCCGACGGGTGTCGTCGGCGTGATCGCGCCGCAGGACTCCTCGCTGCTCGGGCTGGTGTCCGTGCTCGCGCCGGTGCTCACGACCGGCAACACGGCGGTCGTGCTCGCCTCACAGGCCCGTCCGCTGCCGGCCGTCTCGCTGACCGAGGTGCTGGCGACGTCCGACGTCCCCGGCGGCGTGGTGAACGTGCTGACCGGGTTCACCGCCGAGCTGGCGCCGTGGCTGGCCGCGCACCGGGACGTGAACGCGATCGACCTGACCGGTGCGGATCCGGCTGCGCGCGGTGCGCTGGCCGAGGCCGCGGCGGACAACGTGAAGCGCGTCTTCGTGCCGCGCGAGGTGGACTGGGCGGCCGACCCGGGCACGTCCCGGCTCGGGGCGTTCGTGGAGACCAAGACGGTCTGGCACCCCATCGGCGTCTGATCGCGTCAGGTCGCGTCGTCCCAGCGTCGGTCCCAGTACGGCTCGGGGTACACCTCGAAGCGACGGCGGAAGGTGTACTTCGGGACGACCGGATCGTCCAGACTCCAGGCGATCTTGCCCCAGCCCCACCAGTCCGGATCCCAGATCTTCAGCGGACTGGTCACCCGGTTCCAGGGCAGGTGCGCCGGGAAGTGCCGGCCAGCGCGGCGAGCTCCCGCTGGGTGAGCCGGCGCGCGTACCGCACAGCGCGCAGGAGTTCGGCCGCGTCGATGCGGTGCGGCCCGGCGGCATCCATGCGGCCGACCCTGCCGTGGAGGGCATCCGATGCGCTACCGCCGGGCGGCATCTGTGGACGACACGCCGTCTGTGGAGGGCGCGTTGCCCTGTGGATCGGCCGTCGCCCGGTGGCGAGCACGTCGCTCGGCGGGGTCGGGGTATGCGCTCGAAACAATGGTGGTCTGCCAGCAGATCTGCGGGCGGCAGAATCCGGACGGTCCAGGCACAGGCCGGCCACCAACCAGCACGCCCTGAAGCCACGGCCCCAGACGACCGAGCAGGGCACGACCCAGCCGACCGGGCGCGGCACGACCCAGCCGACGGGCGGAGCACGACCCGGCGAAGCCAGCGGCAGCTCGTGTCGGCGCACGGCGCGGCTCTGACCCGTCGGGCAGCAGCTCGCCGAGGTCAGACGGCCGGGTACGGCACAACCCCGACAACGGGCAGAGGCACGTCCCAGGCCAAGCTGACCTCGGCCAGGGAGCAGCCGCACGCCGACTCGTCGCCGAGAGCGAAGGACAACGCGCGGACGTGTCGTCGACGCGCACGTCGACCGGTAAGCCTCGCGGCGCACTGCCCGCCGATCAGCAGGCAGGACCACCATTACCCGGCGCACCTAGCCCGGTCAGGGCCGTCGACAGCACCGCCCGCCGATCAGCAGGCAGACCACCATCGCCCGGCACACGCCTGCCGCTTCACGTCGACCGGGTAGGTTCGCAGCCATGACGAGCTCGCCCGGCGCCGAAGCCGCGATCATCCCGATCACGCTGACCGTCAACGGCCGCATCGGCCTGACCCTGTGGGCACCGCCGTGGGAGGACGAGGACGGCGAGGAGTGGCAGGGCTTCCTCGGCGACGGCGCGAAGATCCTGCTCTACCCGAGCGCGCGTGAGCTGGCCGCGTTCATCGCGTCCGGCGAGGAGAACGACCTGTCCGATCACCCCGCGTGGGGAAGGATCCAGAAGCTGACTCCGGACGAGCTCCGTCCGAGCAGTGAGGACGCGTACGACCTCGACGCCGTGTACGAGTGGGCGGCCAGCGAGCCCGACCCGCTTGTGGTGTCGGCGCTGGCGAACGTCGTCGACATGACCGCGAAGATCGCCGACTGCTGCGACGACGGTGGCCTGCGCCGGCTGGTGGAGAACACGCCGGCGTACGCGCTGCTCGTCGACGAGGACGTCAGCTATCAGGGCAAGGAGGGCCGGCGGGCCTGGAACGAGCTGGGCGACACCATCGCCGAGACGTGGGAGCGGGCGATCTCGCGCGTCGCGTCGTGGCTGTCGTGGCAGGGCGACTTCTCGCACAGCGACCTCGGCGCCGAGACGATCTGGGACCGCATCGGCGCCGAGCCGATCGAGATCAAGCTGTCCGACGCCACGTATCTGACGGTGCGGGGATATGTCGCCATCGATGCCGAGGACCAGGAGCCGAGCGCCGCGTTCATCGGCAGCGGGGACACGGTAGTCGTGTTCACCGAGGTGGCCGACCTGGCGCGCTATTGCCGCACGGCCACCGACCACGCGCTGCGCAAGCTGGAGTGGTGGACGCAGCTGGCCGACGTCAGCGACGACAACACGTTCGCGCCCGGCTTGGACGCCAGCTACGACCTGCGCAAGCCGTCCGCCGGCGGGGCCGAGCTGCTGCGCGAGCTGGTCGCGTTCTGCGATCTCGCGGCCGACACGTCGGTGCTCGACGGACCGTCGGTGAACGCCGACGACTGGCGCGAGCTGGTCGGCGAGGTAGCGAGCTGCTTCGACCTGCAGGACTGACCCGCGGCTAGCGGACTGACCCCACTAGAGGTGGGCGCGGATCTCGGGCGCCGAAGCCCGCGCCTCGTCCGCCTCGGCGTCGTCGTAGCGGTCCTGCGACGCCCGCTCGGCCTCGACCCGTGCCGTGTAAACCTCCACCTCGCGGCGGCGGCGCTTGCGGTCCCAGCCGAGCACGGCCGCCATCGTCGCGGCGACGGGCTCCGCGCACGCCACGCCGCGGTGCGGGTACTCGATCGAGATGCGGGTGCGCCGGGTGAGCACGTCCTCCAGATGCAGCGCGCCCTCGTGCGTGACGGCGTACCGGATCTCGGCGAGCAGGTAATCCGGCGCGTCGGGCACCGGTTCGAGCAGCGCCCGGTCGGACCGCCCCGGGTCGAGCACCTCGCGGATCAGCGATCCGTACCGCTCCAGCAGGTGCCGCACGCGATGCGGGTGCAGCCCGTACTCCGACGCCAGCGCGTCCGACTGGTTCCGCACCGCGAAGTAACCGTCCGCGCCCAGCAGCGGAACGCGATCGGTGCACGACGGCTGCACCAGCTTCGGCAGCTCCTCGGCACCGGAATCGACCGCGTCCGCGGCCATCACGCGATACGTCGTGTACTTGCCGCCGGCGATCGAGATCAACCCCGGCACGACCCGCGCGACCGCGTGCTCGCGCGACAGCGACGACGTCTCCTCCGACTCACCCGCGAGCAGCGGCCGCAGTCCCGCGTACACCCCGAGGATGTCCGCGTCCGACAGCGGCGTCACCAGCACGCGGTTCACCCGGTCCAGCAGGTACTCGATGTCCGACCGGGTGGCCGCCGGATGCGCGAGGTCGAGCTTCCAGTCCGTGTCGGTGGTGCCGATCAACCAGTGCGTCTTCCACGGAATCACGAACAGCACGGACGTCTCGGTGCGCAGGATCAACCCCGCGTCGCCGGTGATCTTCTCGCGTGGCACGACGATGTGGACGCCCTTGGACGCCCGCACCTGGAACCGTCCGCGCCCTCCGGACAGCGCCTGGATCCGGTCCGTCCACACGCCCGTGCAGTTGAGCACGACACCAGCACGGATCAGCGTCTCGCGCCCGTCCTCGGCGTCGCGCACGTGCACCCCCACCACGCGGTCGGACTCGCGTTCGAGCGCGAACGCCGTCGTCGACGGACGCACCACCGCGCCGTAACGGGCAGCCGTCCGTGCCACGGTCAGCGTGTGCCGGGCGTCGTCGGTCTGCGCGTCGAAGTAGCGGACGGCGCCCACCAGCGCGTCGGGACGCAGGCCGGGGAAGGTGCGCAGCGCCGCGCGCCGGCTCAGGTGCTTCTGGCGCGGCAGGCTGGAGTGACCGCCGATCGTGTCGTAGAGGGCCAATCCCGTTGCCACGTAAGGGCGT
>Ga0164242_10004218_pt1 | contig 16190 bp, 8 predicted proteins | sample OricomgcompostMG_FD_108783 | JGI IMG/M metagenome (GOLD analysis project Ga0164242, IMG submission 108783) | Miracle-Growth compost microbial communities from Emeryville, California, USA - Original compost - Miracle growth compost (MG) ... | reverse complement strand
CGTGCAACCGGACGCCGGACAGGTCGGCGTCGAACTTCTGCTCGAACGTCGACTTCATCGCTGGCTCGATCGGCTTGCCGGGGCCCCTTCTGGCCCGCTGGATCAGCTCCTCGACCACCGGATCGACAACCCCGCCGGCCGCTCCGACGACAGGCTCGGGTGGCGCGGCCGCCGGCGTGGCGTGCGCGCGAAGCACCCGCACGACCTTGCCGGCGTCGCCGTCGTGCGCATCGTCGGCCGCGAGCTCGTCGTCGCGGCGCTGGCCGGCCGCTCCACGCAGGCTCGACACGACCTCCCGAGCGACTTGATCCGCCTCAACCTCGCACGGGTCGTTCGCCGCGCCGACGGTGAGCTTGCGTTGGATCGCGAACCCGCCACGGGGGTCGCGCGCCAGGCCACGCACCGGCACGGGCGCGCCGGCGGCGTGGCCGCGCGCCTGCTCGTCCTCGGCGAGCTCCGCCGATGGACGGGAGGCGCGTGCAGACAGCTTGGCAGTTTGGCGAGCGACGTCCACGACTTCCTCCGGCTCGTCGACATGCGGGTGATCACGGATGAGGGTACGCCGCGAGGCCGCCTCACATGCGGTTGTCGGCCCGGACCACCCGATAAGTCCAATCAGGCTGTCGGCGTCCATGCCGACAAGCATGACCGAGACATGTCCACAAGTTCCCACTGTGACGGGCGCGGATTGTCTACGCTCATCGAAGCTCGTCGCCACGAGCAACGCCCGCCAACGCCACCTCTGGCGGTTCGTCACGTCCAGACGATGAAGATCGACGAAGATTGGGAGCGATGGTGATCACCGCCATCGACAGCGGTCTCGAGCAGCTCTTACGGCTGTCGTTGCCGCTGCCGGCCGATCTCGGCGATATCTCGTTCGACGCTCCTGACCGCTCATGGGGGGCGCAGCTCAGCCGGGTCACCGTCAACCTGTTCCTTTTCGACGTCACCCGGAGCGCCCAGCCGCCGCTTCGCCCTGAGCAACGGGTCGGCGTCGACGGCCAGATCGAACGGCGTCCGCCGCTGCCGCTCGTTCGGCTCAGCTACCTGGTGTCGGCCTGGGCCGGCGACACGCGCGACGAGCACCAGCTCCTTGGCGACGTGCTGCGCTGCCTGCTGCTCAATCCCGTGCTGGCGCCGGAGCACTTGCCCGAGCCGGTCGAGGGCACGGTGCAGCTGGCGCTGGCCGACCACGTCGGCAACGCCGGCGACCTGTGGTCGTCGCTCGACGCCCGGCTCAAGCCCGCCTTCCAACTCGATGTCACGGCCGCGCTCGACTCCCCGTGGAGCGGCACGGCGCCGCCGGTCGAGCGCATCGAAGGTCTCGTCACGCCGCGTCCGACGAACCCGCCGCCAGTCCGGACGCCGCCGCGGCCATCCGCGCCGGCGTCCGGGGCCGCGACGGCCGTCGCCGGGCCGCCGCCGCTCACGCGTCGCAGGGCCGGCGCGGCCGTCGTCACGGAGGGCCGACCAGGCGGGGAGGGGTAGCGACCCGTGCGCGTGCAGACTGACACCCGCGTCCTCGACATCACGCCGGGCAGCAGCGCCGAGGTCACCCTCGACGTGCTCAACACCACCGAGGTGATCGACGGCGTCAGCGCGCGGGTCATCGGCCTTGAGCCGGAGCACGTCGTCACCCGGCCCGACACGCTGTCGCTGTTTCCCGACACCTCCGGCCAGCTCACGCTCACCCTTGGGCTGCCCGCGCAATTCCCTGCCGGCCGGCACGCGGTCACCGTCGAGGTCGCGTCGAGCACCGCGGCGGCGCCACCGCAACACGTCGACCTCGACCTGCTCGTCGCGCCGCACGCCGCCGTCGAGTTTCGGCCGCGACCCGCGCTGCATCGCGCGCGCCGGCGGGGCCGGTTCGTCATCGAATGCGCGAACCGGGGGAACGTGCCGCTCGACCTCACGTTGTCGGCGGTCGACCCCGACCGCTCGCTTCGGTGCGTCTTCGAGCCCGCCGAGCTCAGCGTCGGGCCCGGCGCGATGGCCACCAGCGTGCTCACCGTGCGCGCGCCGCGGCTGCTCGTCGGAAACGAGATCGACCGGCCGTTAACCGTCCGTGGGGAGGGTGGCGGCGTCACCGGCGAGGCGCCTGTCACGCTGCGGCAGCGGCCCACGCTCTCTCGCGGCTTGATCACCGTGCTCGTGCTGATGTCGATCGTCGGGCTGTGGGCGCTGGCGTTCTTGCTCGGCCTCACGAAGGTCTTCTCGGGCGACCCGCTCACCAAGACCGCCCCCGCCTCGTTCTTCGTCTCGGCCGTACCGGCCGCCGCCGGCACGTCAGCGGCCGCCGGCGCCGGGCCCGCGGGCGCGTTGCCGAAGAACGGCGTGTTGCCGCCCGGCGTCGGTGGCTCCATCACCGGGACCGTCACGGCGACCAGCACCGGCAAGGGGGTCGGGCGGATCGTCGTCGAAGCGCTTCGCCAAAGCAAAGACGGGTTGCAGCTGGTCACGTCGGCGGCCACCCAGTCCGACGGCTCGTACTCGCTGGTCGGGCTCTTCCCCGGCGATTATCTGCTGCGCTTCAGCGCTCCCGGCTACACGACCGTGTGGTATCCGAACGCAAGCGGCCAAGGTGGAGCGAAGCCGGTCGCGGCCGGCACCCAGAAGGCCTCCGGCGGCATCGACACGAGCATCGTCGGCCAGCCCGCATCGATCAGCGGCCAGGTCGATCCCGGCGACACGTTGACCGCGGTGGTGACGACTGTCACGGTCCGGCCGCTCGACGGCGTCGACGGCGTCGACGGCGGGGCCGCGTCCGGAGACGCGGGCGACGCGGGCAAGGGCGACACAGGCGATGCCGGCGATGCTGGCGCTGCTGGCGCTGCTGGTAAGGGAGCCGATTCTGGCGTCATCGCGACGGTCACGACCGACGCGACCGGCCACTACGAGATCACCGGATTGCCGTCGCCGAACCGCTACGAACTCGGCTTCACCACGCCGGGATACCAGCCCAGCACGGTCATCGACACCGTCGGTGGCGGCCAGGCGCGCTCGGAGCCCACGGTGCGGCTGAGCGCGGCGGCAGGGTCGATCAGCGGCACGGTCACCGACGGCACGGCCCCGCTCGGCGGCGTCACCGTGACGACGACGGTCGGCGGCAAGCAGCTGAGCACCGGGACGCCGACGGTCGGCAACGTGGGCGCTTTCACCCTCACCGGGCTGGCCACGCCCGGCACCTACATCTTGACGTTCACGAAAGACAAGTACAGCGCGCAGACTCTCGCCGTCGACCTCGGTCCCGGTGAGCAGAAGTCCGATTTGGCCGTCACGATGGTGGGCGGCACGGGCACGGCGTCCGGCATGCTCGTCGACGCGAGCGGCAACGGCCTCGGCGGCGCCACGGTGACGGTCGGCGGAATCACGACCCCGGAATCGACCACGACGCTCACGACGGGCGCGATCGGATCGTTCTTGATCGCTGGGCTGCCGACGCCAGGCTCGTACACGCTCACGTTTTCGCTGGCCGGCTACCAGTCGCAAACGGTCCCCGTCGTTCTCGACAGCGACCATCCGGCGCCGAGCGTCTCGGTCACGCTGACCAAGGGCGTCGGCCGGATCGTCGGCGTGGTGCTCGATCCCAGCCACACCGCGAATGTCGGCGCCACCGTGACGGTCACCGACGGCAAGAACGTGCGGACGACGACCTCGGTCAACAGCCCCACGTCTGGCAGCTACGTGATCGCCGACCTGCCGCCGGGCACGTACACGGTCACGGTCACTCGAGACGGATACGGCCAGCAGACCGCGTTGGTGACCGTCGTCGCGGGCCAGGACACCACCCAGGACCTCGCGTTGCAGCTGGGCGGGGACTGACATGAGAGTCGACGTCGCGCCCCGCCGGGCGGCCGCGCCGCCAGGCGAGCCCGTGATCTTCTCGGTCACGGTCACCAATACCGGCGAGGTCATCAGCGGGCATCGCGTGCGGGTGCTCGGCCTCGACCGGCGGTGGGTGCGCATCGACAAGGAGCAGTTCTCCCTCTTCCCCGGGGCCACCGGGGCCGCGCTGGTCACGCTGACCATGCCGCCCGGCGTGCCGGCGGGCGCGCGGCGCATCGCCGTCCAGGTGCGAGAGGTCACTCCACCGCATTCGACGTCTGTCGTGGAGATCGACCTCGACGTGCCCGCGGCCCGCGCGGTCGACATGCGTCTCGACCCGGTGGCCGTCACCGGCGGTCGCGGCGCGACGTTCGGACTCGTCGTCGAAAACGTCGGCAACACCCCTGTCGCCGGAGCGCTCGGCGGCCTCGATCCGGAAGAGAAAGTCCGTTTCCGTTTCAGCCCGCCGCACGTCGACCTCGGCCCCGGCGAGCGTGCCGCTGTCGAAATGCGGCTGCGCGCTCGCCGCCGCTTCGCGGGCACCCCCGTCGTCCGGCCGTTTCAGGTGCGGGTCGGGCGTGACCCGGCCGCGCAGACGGACGCCGTCACCGCCGGCGGCCTGGCCACCGCCGCCACCATCGCGACGCCGGCCAGCGACGTCGACCCTCGCGATCGAGGGGCGACCGGGACCTTCATCCAACGGCCATGGCTGTCCAGGGGAGCGCTGTCGCTCGCCGGACTGCTCGCCGCGGTGACCGTCTTCGCGCTCGTCATCACCTATGCGCTCTCCGGCGTCGTCAGCCGCTCGGCCGCCGACCGCAACCTGGCGCTGCAGGTCGCGCAGGCGCAGCAGTCGACGGCGGCGGCGGGCACGTCGTCGGTGGCCGGCACCGTGCGGCTGCTCACCTCCGGCTCCGCGGTTCCCGGCGTCACCGTCGAGGTGTTCACCGTCTCCGACACCGGGAAGCCGGTGACGTCGGCCGCCACCGACGACAAGGGCGATTACCGGCTGGGCGGCTTGCCGGCCGGCAGTTACAAGCTGCGGTTCCGTGGCGCCGGCTTTGCCGAGCTGTGGTATCCGAGCGCGCTCACCGACGCCGACGCCACGAAGGTCGACCTGATCGCCGGCCAGGCCAAGACCGGCCTCGACGTCTTGCTCGGCGGGCTGCCCGCGACGCTGTCCGGCACCGTGACCGGCGACGACCCGGTTGGGGCCACGGTCACCCTCGAGACGGCGGGCGCCTCGGCCGACCCGAACGCCGCCGACGCCAGCAGCGGCGAAAGCGGGAGCGGGGGCGCGATCTTGCGCACGGTCACGGTGGCCGCCGACGGTGGCTTCGTCCTCGAGCAGGTGCCCTCGCCGAGCGTTTACGACCTCGTCGTGAGCAAACCCGGATATGCCACCGACGTCGAGCGCGTCGACCTCGCGGGCGGCGAGAGCCGCACCGGGGTGCAGGTCGTGCTGCGCAAGGGCGACGGCCTGATCGCTGGCCACGTCACCGACGCGACCGCCCCGCTGGGCGGCGCGACGGTGACCGCGAGCTCCGGTCAGACGACAGTGCAGACCGTGACGCTCACCCAAGACGACGTGGGCGCGTTCACGCTGCGTGGCCTGCCGACGCCCGGAACGTTCACCGTGGTCGTCGCCAAGCCCGGGCTGGCGTCGCAGACCCTGACGTTGAGCCTGACAGCCGGCCAGCAGCTCACCGGGGTGGGCGTCACGCTGGGCGACGCGTCCGGGTCGCTGTCAGGCGTCGTCACCACGCTCTCCGACGGCCAGCCGGCCAGCGGGGTCACGGTCACCGTCACGAACGGGGCGCTCACCGTGCAGACGGTCACCGAAAGCGCGGGCACCGCCGGCGCATGGTCAGTCGCGGGCCTGTCCGTGCCGAGCACATATACCGTGACGTTTTCTCGCGCCGACCTCGCGCCGCAGACGTTGTCGGTCTCTCTCGACGCGTTCGGCGACGCGTCGGGCGCCGGTGGCGACGCGATCGCCGCCGACGACGTCAACGCGAGTCTGCGGTCGGCGACCGCGGTGCTCGAGGGCACGGCGCACGGGCCCGACGGCACGGCGTTGGGCGAGATCGAAGTCGCGCTGACCGCGAGCGACGCCACCTACAAGGTCACCACCGCGTCGGTGCCCACCTCACGCCTGGGCCAGTACGAGATCGACCGGCTGCCGCCCGGCACCTACACCGTGAGCGTCAATCGACGTGGCGCCCGGCCGACATCGACGATCATCACCCTCACCGCAGGCGAGGTGCACGTCTACGATCCGGTGCTCGCCGAGCCCGCGTCGATCAGCGGCACGGTGACAGACATCGACGGAGACCCGCTCACCGGCGCCGTCGTCAACCTGTACCGCGCGTCGCAATATCCGAGCGTGGTCGATCGGACGACGACCACCGACGCGAATGGCCGCTACACGTTCATCGACGTCGACGCGCCGGAGAACTACATCGTCGAGTTCCAGTTCCCGGCGGGCAGCACGCCGCACGCGTCGTGCACGGTCACCGCTAACGAGAGCCAGGCGCTGACGGTCAACCTGGCGCAGACCGCCGATCCGGGCGACACCGGCTCGTCGTGCCCGGCGGGAACGCCATGAGCCGGCCATGGGACGCGGGCGCGCCTCTCGTCGTTGATCTCGGCGCGCCCGTCGAAGCCACTCCGGGGCAACCGGCGAGCCTGTCGATCCGGCTGCGCCACACGGCGAGTCGCGAGCTCGCCTTCGCCGTCAGCTTCGTGGGCCTCGACCCGGCGTGGGGGGCGGCGCCGACGCGGTCGCTGCCGGTCGCGCCCGACGCCGACGCCACGGTCTACGTCGCGATAACCCCGCCCGCAGGCACGCCCGCGGGCCGCTATCCGTTCCTGGTGGTCGCGCAGCCGCTCGATCCCGTCACCGGCGCGACGGTCGGCGACGGCGTCCACGTCGACGGCCTCGTCGTCGTCGGCGACACCTCCGAGCTCACCGTCACGGTCGTCCCCGCCGAGCCTCGCGGCGTGCGCAGGCGCCGGATCGTCGTCGATCTCGACAACGCGGGGACGACGCCGGTGAGCGTCGAGCTCGCCGCGACGACGTCGACCGGGCTGCGGGTCCGGCTGCGCTCCGCGACGCCCACCGTGCCGCCCGGCCAGACGACCCGGGTGCGCGCGCGGCTGACCGTCGACCGGCCGCGGTTGTTCGGGCAGGTTCGCCGGATCCCGTTTGTTCTTACGGCGCAGGGGCGAACGACGCCGCTGCGGCACGACGGCGTGTTCGTGGCGCGACCGTTGTTCGGGCGGATCGCCACCAGGGCGTTGGCGCTCGTGGTGGTGGTCGCGCTGTGGGCGGCCGTGGCGGTCGTCGGCGTCGGCAAGAGCTCCAGTCGGGCCCACCAGAAGGACAACGTCAGCCAGCTGGCCTCCAGCCAGACGACGGCGCCGTCGGGGACCGCGTCGCCGGGAGCCGGCTCGGGCGGTGCGGGCGAATCGGGTGGCGCGGGCGGTTCAGGCGGATCGAACGGCTCGGGATCGGGATCGGCCGCCAACGCGGCGGCGAGCACCGGGCTCGAGCGGGTGAACGGCACGGTCACCGGCGCTGCGCCGGGCGGGGTCACCGTCACCCTTGCGCCGACGTCGCTCGTCGACGAGGCCGCCCAGGGCGCGACGTTCGTCGGCGTCAGCGCTCCTAGCGGGCCGGTCGGCAAGATCTCGACGGCCCTGGTGTCGTTCAAGAAGCCCACGTCGGTCGCGTCGACCACGTTGTCGACCGTCACGCAAACCGATGGGTCGTGGGCATTCGCCGGCATCCACGCGCCCGGCTACTACCTGCTCACGTTTTCCAAGGCCGGGTACCAGACCAAGCGTTACGTGATCAGCCCGACGGTGGGCACGGATCCGACGCCGCTCACCGTGCCGCTGGCCGCCGGCAACGGCCACCTCAGCGGCGCCGTCACCGGGCCGGCCGGCGCCCTCGGCGGCGTCGGCATCACCATCACCGACGGCACCGTGACGGTCGCCACCACGACGCCGACCAGCGGTGACGTGGGGCACTGGTCGGTCGACGGCATGTCGACGCCGGGCACGTACCTCGTCAGCGCCAGCCGCGCCGGCTTCGGCACCGAGTCGACGCTGGTGACGCTGCCTGCGGGTGGCTCGCTCGACGCGGTCGACCTCGCCTTGAGCGCGGGCGTCGAGTCGCTTGTCGGCACGGTCACCGCTCCAGACGACGCGGGCGTCGTCGCGGGCATCGGCGGGGTGACGGTCAGCGCCACCAACGGCACGGTGACCCGCACCGCGACCACGGTCACGACCGGTCCGGTCGGTCATTACACGCTGCCCAACCTGCCGGTGCCGTCGACGTACACGGTGACCGTCAGCGGCGCCGGATACGCGACGCGCACGGCGCGGGTCGACCTCTCCGGCGCCGCCCCTGACCAGACCGTCGACGCGCAATTGTCCGCGTCCACCGCGACCGTGACCGGAACGGTGACGACGTCGAACGGCGCCGGCCTCGTCGGCGCCGGCATCGTGCTCAGCGGCGACAACGCGACCTACAAGACGACGACGGTCTCCGACCCCGCCGGCGGCTTTCGCATCACCGGCGTGACGCCGGGCTCGTACGTGCTCGCCGCGGAGAAGTTCGGCCAGCTCACGCAGTACGCCTCGGTCGACGTCACGATGGGCGCGCCGGTCAGCGTGACGATGGCGCTGCCCACGGCGTCCGGCGACGGCCTGCCCGCGACGTCGCACGTTCGCGGGCGAGTGACCGACTCGCGCACTGGGGGGCAGATCACCTGCCCGCCGAACATCCCGTCCGGCGATTGCGTGATCACCGCCACCACCACCGATCGCGCCGGCGGCGGAACCCAGACCTTCCAGGTGACCGCTCCGCCCGACCAGGAATACCTCTTGCCGGCCGTGGGCGGCGCCGGATCGGGCGGCTTGCTGCCCGGCCTGCACGCGGTCACCGTGAGCGCGCCAGGTTACGAGGCGACGACCGTCATGGTGCAGGTGCCGCTCGGCGTGACCATCGAGGCGCCGCCAGTCGCGCTCGCGCCGGCGGCGGTCATTACCGGCAGCGTGAGCACGCCGGTCGGCGCGCTGCCCGCCGGAACCTGCGTGATCGTCGTCCCCCTTGCCGAGGGCGGTTCGACCGCGCCGCCGTGCACGCCCGCGGCGCCGCCGGCCCTCACCTGCACCACGACCATTGGCGACGCGCTGTGCGCGGTGGCGGATTCCAACGGCCACTACGAGATCGACAGCGTGCCGCATGGCAGTTACGACGTGTACGTGGAGCCGACCGACACCGAGTACCTTCCGGCGCCGCCGGTTCCGGAGACCGTGGCGTCCGGAGAGGTTCGCACCTACGACGCGTCCATCCACCGACTGGGCCGGCTCGCGGTCACGGTGTTGAAACCCGACGCCAACGGCACTCCGGTCGCGGCCGCCGGCGAAACGGTGACGATCTCGCCGGGCACGACTCCTGCCGCCACCACCGACTCGGGCGGCCTGGCGACCCTCACCGGCCTGGCCGCCGGGGTCTACAACGCGCTCGCGGTCGACTCCGGCAACCCGTTGCTGAAAGGCAACATGGTCGTGTCGGTCGGGCTCGACCAGACCATCTCCACCACGGTGGTCTTGACCGAGCAGGTCGGCACCGTCCGTGGCCGCCTCGTCTACAAGGTCGACAACGCCGCGCAACCGGTCGCCGGCGCGAGCATCGTGCTGACCGGCGTCGCGGGGTACTTCGGCACCTTCCCGATCAAGTTCGCCGGCTTGGTGACCACCGACAGCAACGGCTGCTTCGCCATCACCCCGACCGGGACGCCACCGCCCGCCAGCGGTGGCAGCGGTCCCTGCGATGGCGCCGGCCTGCCGACGGCCCCGTTGCCGCTCTTGACCCCGAACGTCGACGTCTCGGTCGACGCGACCGCGGTCGGCCTCGGCACCAGCAACCAAACGGGCCTGTCGATATCCGGCGGCGCGCTGACCGTCGTCATGGCCGCTCCGGCACGCGCCGTGTCCGGCGCCCTCGGCATCAACCCCACGCCTCCAGGCGCCGTCGACCTGTCGCAGGCGAGCGTGCAGGTGATCTCGCAAGCCGTCGGCTCGGGCAATCTCACCTTCGCCGTCGACACCGCGGGGAACATCACCTGGCGCGACTCCGCCGTCGGCTCGGCGCCCAACCAGGCGGTGCCCGGGACCTACAAGCTGCGAGCCACCATGCCCGGCTACGACGACGCCGTCGCGACCGTCTTCGTGCCGGCGTCCACCGACGGCTCGACGTTCTCGTACAACCTGACGCTGACCCCATTCGGCGCGCTGACCATCAACGCGGTCGACAGCTCGTCGGCGCCGGTCACCGGCGCGGTCTTCATCTTGTCCGCGACCGGCGTGCCGGCGACCACGCTCAACGCCCCTCCGGGCGGTTCGAGCGTGACGTTCTCCAACTTGTCGCCCTCGGTCGGCGACTACCACGTCGAGGTGCGCGCGGGCGGGTATGCCTTCACCGACTCCGGCCCGCTCACGGTCTCGCCGGGCGTCACGTCATCGGACGACGTCACGCTGGCTCGCGAGGGCGCGATCGTCGGCACGGTCTCCGGCTCGGTCTCCGGGCAGACCTTCACGCTCACCGGCATGACGGTGACGGCCACGAAGGGCGCCGACACCTTCACGGCCGTCACCGACATCCACGGCAAGTACCGGATCACCGGCAGCACCACCACGCAGGGCCTCGACGCCGGCGCGTGGACCGTCAGCGTCACCAGCGCCGGCTACAACAGCGGCAATCCGGTGACCGCGACGGCGACCGTGCCCGCCGGCGGCGGCGACGTCACGCAAGACCTCACGTTGCCCGCCGACCCTGTCACGTTCACCGTCAACGTCAAGTCCGAAGGCACGCCGTCCAAGCCCGTGACCAACGCGACCGTGACGTTGGAGAACGGCGGTGGCTCGCTGTCCCCGAGCAGCAGCAGCGGTGGCGGCTACACGTTCACGAATGTTCCGCCGACGCAGTACTCCTTGCAGATCGTGGCCTCGGGGTTTGCGCCGCTGAACGTGTCGGTGACGTTGTCGCCTGGGCAGGCCGGCCAATCGCTTTTCGTGACGCTGGCGAGCAGAACCGACAGCGTCGAGGGCGTCGTCAAGGGGCAGCGCGGATCGGACGCCGCTGTCGCGTTGGCGGGAGCGACCGTGCAAGCGTTCGACTCTGACAGCGATCCGATCGGCAGCCCGGTCACCACCGGCGCCGACGGCTCTTACGCGGTGACCGGATTGCCCGACGGCGCCACGAAGATCGAGATCAGCGACACCGGCTACGCGACCCAAAGCCGGTCCTTCACCTTGAAGAATGGCCAGGTCGCCGAGTACGACGTCACGCTCGTGTTCTTCAACCACCAACTGACGGTCAACGTGACGTCTCAAAGCGGCGTGTCGATGGACGGCGCGCAGGTCACGCTGACCGCCGACCCTGCCTCGACCGGCCAGGACCAGGCGGCGCAGCCGGTGGTCGCCGGAAAGACGGTGTTCAACCAGGTGTTGGCCGGCAAGTACACCATCACGACGACCGGACCGGCCGGCCATCTCGGCGGCTCGAAAGTCGTGACGCTGCCCAACGACAGCAGCAACCAGTCGACCACTGTCTCGGTGGCTGAGCTGGAGCTGCGGCTATCGGTCGACGGCGATCCGGTGAACCCGGCGGGCAACGTGACGATCACCCTGAACCCGGCTCCGTCTGGCGGACAGCCCGCCCCTATCGCGGCGGACGGCGCCGAGCACACCGTGTTCGTGCCGATCGCCTCGTACACCGTCAAGGCGAGCGCCCCGGGCTATGTCGACGCGTCGAAGCCCGCTACGCCGCCAGGGTCGGGAAACCAGGTCGTGACGGTCGCGCTGACCCTTCAGCAGGAGGGCTCGATGACGGTGACCGTGACCGACTCGTCGAGCGCGCCGGTGCAAGGCGTGACGGTCACGCTCTCCGGCGGCCCGAGCTCGCCGACGCCGGCGACCACCAACGCGAGCGGCGTCGCGACGTTCAGCAACCTGGCGCCCGGCGGGTACGACGTCGACGCCACGAATGGCACGCTCAACGGCTCGGCGAGCAGCCAGACCGTGACCGCAGGCCAAGACACCGCGGTGCCGATCACAGTCTCGTGATTTCTTCCGTGCGGCGGTGCGTGCCCAGCCGGCCGCCGGAATCAGTTGTTGTAGACGACCAGCAGGACGACGATCACGATGATCGCCACGAGGGCCGCGACGACGATCGGCCACCAGCGCCACGAGCGCTCGGGTTCCGGCGCCGGCTCGGGTTCTGGCGCCGGCTCCGGCTCCGGCTCCGGCTCGGGCTCCGGCACGACCACCACCGGATGCAGGTCGGCGCCGCAACGGACGCACGTTTTCGCCGACGGCTGGTTCGGTTCGTCGCACGCCGGGCAGGCGAGCGCCGCCAGCGCCGCGTGGCCGACCGTGCCGGGGAGGCGCCGGAGTCCGGCGTCGGCCGCGATCTCGCCGGCCGGCGGTATCACCCGGTTGCCGGCCCAGAACAACGGAAAGTCACAGGTGCGGCAAAAGCCCGTGGCGTCGCGGCGCGCGACGTCGACCGTGCCGGTCGTTCCGCATTGCGGGCAATCGATGGCGGCGCCGTTCAACGCTCCACCTCTCCAGTGTCGGTGTCGGTGCCAATGTCGGTGTCTGTTCCGGCGCCCGTGCCCGTGTCGATGTCACGCGCTGTCTCGGCGTCTGCGGCCCTTGGCTCCGGAATGTCGGTGCGGGCGATGAGGTCGGGCGGAGCGAACGCGCGGTCGGCGAGTTGCTCGGCCGGCCGCGGTTCCGTCACCCGGGTGGCGACGATGTCGGACGCCGCCTGCGGCGCGGGCCAGATCTGGCGCTCGCCGACCCACAGTTCCGTGGTGACGTGCGCGGGCACCTCGTCGCGCACGAGGGCCACGAAATCGGCTTCCGGCAGCCAACCGGTCGACGTCACTCGCATGCGCACCCAGGCCGGATCGCGCGGCGCGCCGCCCTCCGCATACACGCCGCCGCCGTCCTCGATCGTGACCGGGCCACCACTGACCAGCTCGAGGAATTGCCGCAGGCCGTGACGGGTGCCGCGCCACGCCAGCATCCGCGCGGAGGCGCGCACGATCTCGCGCTGCAGCTGGTGTGGCAGCGAGGCGTCGATCGCTGTGACGCCGATCCACGACGCGAGCCACCGCACCATCGGCTCCGGCGCGACGGTGACGTCGACGACGTTCTCAAGGTTGTCGACGCCTTCCATGATGGTCGTCGCGAGGTGCTGAAAGATCGAGACGAAGCGCACGAAGAAGTCGTCTTCGACCATCCCGACCGGCAATTGCGCGATCAGCCAGTCGTCACGCCGCATCGCGCGACCTCCGCCGCGAGCATGGCGGCGAGGAACGCCGCCGCGTGGTGAAGCGGCTCGGGACTCTCACCGCACGACCACTTGATGCGCGGCGGACAGGAACAGCGAGTCGCGATCGAGCCGCACGAGGTCTCGGCCGCTGCCGAGCCGCTCGCCGGTGCGCAGGTCGTATTCGAACAGCAGCACCTCTTCGACTCGCTCGACCCCTTCGACCGACTCCAGGAGCTGCGCGATCATGGCCGCGTTGACGTCGGCGTCGAAAGGCCAGCCGTCGCCTTCCGGCCCGCCGGTGAGCGGGTTGATGAAGCGGGCGAGGAGGTCGAGCGCGCGTTGCCGCACCAACGTCGCCGGGCGGCCGGGCAGCGATTTGAGCAGGGCGGCCACGCTCAAACCCTGGTAGTAGGGCGTGCCCACCTCGATCGTGGAGCCGACGAGCCGCCGTTCGTCGAGATGGGCGCGAATCGTCGCGAGGAGCGGCTCGGAGATCGCGAAGTCGTCGATGCGGTGGGTGTCGGGCGTGCTGCGCACATGCGGCACGACGAGCGCCCGCACTGGACCGCCAACCGTGGCGGGCGGCAGGCAGCGGGCCCGCGCCACCTCGGCGGAGGCCTCTTTGGTGAGGCGCACGAAGTCGCCGGGGGTCACCGCCCGCTGGCCGCTGCGCAAGGTGAGCGGCCCGCGAATCTTCGCGTCGGCGATGCTCTCGGCGTCCACGCCGCCACTGGCAGGGGACAGATTGCTGACGTGGTCGACGAACGGGATGGTCGAGCGCAAGACGCTGAGGGTTTGCGCGCCGACGTTGCCGATCGCGCCGCCGCCGTAGCGGTAGCCGGTGAGCAGGATCTCGGCGCCGTCACGGGGGATCGCGCCATGTTGGCGCACCGTGCCGTCGGACGACCGCACTCGTGGCCCGAACGTGACCGTGCCGGTCGCGCCGTCCCACACGACGTGCCGATCATGCGGCCCCGACTGGGTGAAATCGTCGACCTCTTCCCAATCGGCGGCGCCGTCGAGGTCGATGACCCGGACCCGCTCGCCTTCGCGGCGCGGAAGGATGGGCAGGCGGGACGCCGTGAAGCTCTGCCCGGGGCGTCCGTCGCTCCGGCCGATGCTCTCCTGCCCGACGGTCGCCGCGTGCTCGGCCCGCACCGTGCCGCCGAGCGCGTCGACCCGCAGCGAACGCACTTTGGGGGAGGCCTGATAGGTCGGCTGGCCGGGCGCCGGCGCGAGCAGCCGGGCTCGCAGCCAGAAGCCCCGGGTGTTGCCGAGCGTCATGGGCTCGTTGCGGGTAGGCAGGAGCAAGAGCACGAAGCCGTCGCGGTTGAGGCCGCCGGTGGAGTCTTCGTGAACGGCGGCCGAGACCCAGCTCTCGCCGGCCCAGACCTCCCAGGCCAAGGGCGGGTTTCGCGGGTCGACGCCGATGCCTTCGGCGCTCGCCTGCACGGCGATGCGCAACAGCATGCCGGCCAGGCTCGACTCGAAGCCCAGGTAGAACGCGTCGCCGGGCGTGAGCGGTGACGAAGGGAAGCAGGTGACCGACGCGCCGTCGTAACGCAGGTCCTCCCATACGTCGACGACCTGGTCGTCGTGCCCGCCCGCCGCGGTGAGCGCGGCCTGCAATTGTGGCGGCGCGATCACCAGGTCGTGGGCTGTGGTGAACACGATCGCCTCGCGATCGCTCGCCCCGGCGGTCGCGACCTGGGCGCCCGACGGCACGGTCACCGGATGGTCGAGGACAGCCGACAACCAGAAGGTCAGGTCAGTGCGCGCGACGGACGGCGGGAAAGGCTCGATGCCGACCAGGTTGAGGAAGTGCACGTAGAAGCGCTCGGGCACCTGGTTGAGCCGGAACAGCACCATCTCGCTCATCCACGCGAACAGCTCGATCAGCGCGACCCCGGGGTCGGACACGTTGTGGTTGGTCCACTCCGGGCAGTAGCGCGGGATCAACCGCTTCGCTTCGTCGACGAGATCCTGAAACCGCCGGTCGTCGAGGTTGGGCGCGGGCAGCGGCATGTCAGCTCTCTTCGTGCGGAATGACGTAGAACGGATGCACCAGGTTGCGGCGGTCGTTGGTCGATCGCACGCGGTAGCCGATCTCGATGCGCACCAGCGACGAGTCGTTCGGATCCGGGACGACGTCGACCTCATCGACCTCGACCCGCGGCTCCCATTGCGCCACCGCTTCGCGCACCGCCTGGCTCATCAGCCCGAGCAGGTTCGGCGTGACCGGCTCGAAGAGCATCTCCCAGATGCGGCAGCCGAACTGCGGCCGCATCACCCGCTCGCCCGGCGCGGTCAACAAGACGATGCGGATCGAGCGGTCGAGATCCTGCGCGCCATTCGTCAACGCGAGGGCGCCGGTGTGGTCGACACCCATCGGCCAGCTGATGCCGCGCCCGATGAACGACGCGTCGGGCGCCGAGGCGTCGGATCCGCGCCGGGCCGACGGGCCCGCGGGACGTGACATCGGTTGCTCCATCAGTTGATCTTCACCATCGAGCCCTTGATCTCCGCTATCCCGTTGGCCTCGACCTGCACCACGGCGCCCTTGACCGCCGCCTGCCCCGACGCCTGCATGGTGAGGCCGCCGTTGCTCTTCAGCTCGGCCTGCGCGCCTGCGCTGACGGACAGCTTCTGCTTCGCCTCGATCGTGACCGTGGGACCGCTCAGCGTAATGGAGCCGTCCTTGCCGATGGTGATCGAGCCCTCGCCCGACTTGATCGTGACCGGCACGCCGGAGGGAACCTCGAGGTCGACTTTGTCCTTGCCGAGGCGCAGCTTCGAATTCCCGCCCTCGAGCTGGAGCAGCACATGCTGCGTCTCCGGCGACTCGCCGTCCGCCAATTCGACCAGGTGTCCAAGCCGAGAGGTGATCCGGCGTCCGTTGACCTTGCCTTCCTTGACGTCCCAGATCGGGATGGTCGATTTGGCGCCGAAAAGCCCTCCCAGCACGACCGGCTGCCGAAGGTCGCCGCCCTCGAATCCGACGAGCACCTCG
>Ga0164242_10004217_pt1 | contig 16191 bp, 15 predicted proteins | sample OricomgcompostMG_FD_108783 | JGI IMG/M metagenome (GOLD analysis project Ga0164242, IMG submission 108783) | Miracle-Growth compost microbial communities from Emeryville, California, USA - Original compost - Miracle growth compost (MG) ... | reverse complement strand
TTTTTTCCTCCCCCCCCCCGCCCGGGGTCTTTCCCTCCCCCCCCCCCCCCCCGCGGGGCGTGTGGTGTCCCACCCCCTCTCCCCCGCCCGCCCCCTGGGGTTTTTTTTTTTTTTTTTTTTGATGCGACGATGTCCAGATGCCGTGGGCATGACTAAAACTCCCCTCAGCACACATGTTTACTTAGCGTCTATCTTTCCCCTAAGGGTCGCCATGGCCTTGTGCCGTAGCCGGTAGTCCAAATGCTGACCTAGAACCACTTCGGCATATTCCTTCTGTGAATTTGAGCATTTCAGCACCGGAAGGATATCTGAAACTGCCCGGGCGTCTAATTTTAGACCCTGAATTTCCATCCCCTCACCCGGAGCTACAATCGGCTGTGCGTTGCACCAAAGCCGAAGTCGATCTCAGCCTAGCCCAACTGATTGGCGTCCGCATCGAACACGGTAGGTTCAGGTATGATAGGGTCGCCAGTTGCAGCATATTCGTCATGCGCTCCATTATTCCACAGGAAAACCGTAACTATTAAAGCCCATGGCCATTGAATAGGTAAGTCGTCAACGCAAATGTCAAGAACGCCGCTGGGCGTTCCTGCATCACTGACCTGCCCCCCCGTGAGCCATTCCGTGATACTTGTGCTCGGGTTTACCTTGGATCACTCGGGACTCATAGTGAGATTGGGTGGGCCAGGCCGACCTCAGGTGAGCCACTAGCGGTCTGGCTTCTGCTAGTGTCAATTGGAAAGGTTATGTCGCATTGCGCAGGTGACATTTAAGGGTGTCACGTGGTAGTGCGGCTGAGGGTAAGCGACGACGCACCGACACCAAGAGCGCCACTCATTTGCCTTGCGCATTTTCTCGAGCCTGCATTTACGGGGTATATTATTGGGTAGAGCATGATGCAGTTTCATTAGCGTCCTCAACAGCTGAAACCCCCTCTTGATATGGTCTTGGGCTCTACTCCCCGCTGCTTCTTCTCTGTCGCAGGCGATACCCAGCATTCTTGACGGCAATCGCCTCCAAGTCTTGTTCAAAGATGGCACTCTTTGGCCGCTTTGGGTATCAGATACTGGATTATGACAAGGATCTTACGCCCTTGCCGGATAGATGTTTTCGAGTGGTGCAGCTTCTGAAGCCCGTTGTCTCTGCATTTCCGCTTTCCTACTCCAGCAACCTTCGAATCAAGATACACACTATCAAACTCGACGAACTTGACGACAAGCCTGTATATGATGCACTCTCCTATGCCTGGGGGGCACCGAACCTGTGGCCGAGTCTGTCAAGGCGACGCGTCATCGTTGAAACAGACAATGGACCACGGCAGATCTTCGTCACCAGCAGCCTCTTTCTAGCCCTTACTTCCATCTGGAACAACAATGTCTCACAGCTCCCAATATTCGTGGACCAAATTTGCATAAATCAGGATGAGAAAGATCCTCGGGCAAAGCAAGAACGAAGCACCCAGATCAAGCTCATGGGTGAAATCTACCAGAAGTGTACCAACGTTGTCGTTTGGTTGGGACCAGGCAACGAGAGCTCAGATAGCTACTTCAACTTTGTTACTGAGACCTGCGGTCACACGGCTATGCGTGAGACTGTAGATGCAAAGGACCGTGTTAGCATCTACAACGCAGTTTTAAGTCGCTGTCTTGACGACCCGGAGCCGACACGAGAGCCAACCAAATCTACGGACATTCCAAAGCATGGTCAAGATAATGGGATCTATCAACAACGAGTAGAATGCCTTGCGCAACTGGTGACCCAGTCCATATCAACATTCCCAGCCGCCGGGTACGCCGATGTGCTGCAACGGACATGGTTCAACCGCCTCTGGGTTATCCAAGAGGCAGCCCTGGCACGAGACGGATTTTTCTTATGTGGGGATAGGAAGGCCACGTTTGAGTTATTCCGAGCAGCATATTACTTTTATGGCATTTACGTCAGAGTCTGGGCCAGAAAATCATCCGCCAGAGTCACCATGAGGGAAGCCCAACTCCACAATAAAAACCTCGATCTTACCGCGGCATTTGTTCGCATATTCGGGGAGCGTGCAGCCTTCCGTCTCAAGAACCAGCCATCATCGCTCGCAGACTTGGTCAAAAAGTTCAATGTGAACAGCAACGGCACGAAGCTCGGGTCAACAAAGCGTGTAGATCGGGTTGTCGGGTTACTAGGGCTATCGCCGGAACCACGCATCGCAGATGAGTGTGACTGCACCGAGGATGTGCAAGTTTATACGAAGCTGGCTGAAATTGAAGTTGAGAAGAATGTCGACATCCTCCTCTTTGCGCAGAAGAGGAAGAGCGAAAAGAAGAGGAAACGGCGATTCTTCCAGACAGAGCTTGAACCAAACCCCCTGCCGTCCTGGGTACCGGATTGGTCCATCCCCCATATGAATGTACCGTACGGCTACGTAAACCTACTTGAAGGCCCTTTACATGACGCCGGGGGCAACGTGGGAAATGGGACAGCAACGGTGGAAAGCTCCACATTGCGAATCCGAGGACTCATTCTAGGAAAGATTACCAGGGTTGGAATCAGGCAAATTCAGCGCGACAGAACAAACCCCGCCCTTGATTCACTAGACTGGGTCTCTTTGAAGCATTTCTGCGACGAGATCAACTCGTTCGTCGGTGAAGCGGCCAACATTGGGGATGACGACATGCGCCTCCAGGCATTCTTATGCCTTACCGATGGCGGTCTCTCACCCAGGGGGCCAAAGAGACAAGATTCCGAATATTCCTCACTAGCCAACCTATACGAGGAGGTGAAGAGTGTCTTTGATCTGCAAGTGAAAGCGTCGGAGGCAAGGTACATATACACTTCCCTTTCTCGAACTTGGAAAAGTCATCCCCCAGTGCGCTGGCCCTTGGCCTCTGTTTGTTTCCCACCTCTCCTTATTTTTCAATACACCTGGACAGTGTTAGACGTCAGTATGGCAGTGGTGCGGATGTGGTTCTTCCTAGGCGTTTCGGCAATGGTTCGCCTCGCTACTCGTCCACTTTTTCACGCAGATAACCAGGATGATGTACCAGGCAAGGTCATCGGCGAAACACACCGGACACTGGAAATGCACGAATATAGGACCAACATATTGCGGAACCAGAGCAGGAAACTCTACCGAACGCAGAATGGTCTGGTCGGACTCGGCCCGGAGGACATGCAGCTGGGAGACTATGCCGTTATTTTGTTTGGAGGGAGTGTCCCGTTCATTCTCAGGGAGCAGGCAGCAGAAGGCAGTATCGAGAGTAGCGAGGAAACTGCTGTCGATGTGGCGGGTGCAACAGAGACGAAGACGAAATCGATTTTGCAGTGCTCCTTGGTTGGAGAGGCGTACTGCTATGGAATAATGAAGGGTGAAGCCCTAGCTAGTAAGAATGAAGGGGATGAAACAACATTCCTAATCTCATAGCTTCCAGGTATTACTGTGGTCTTGGTGGGAACAACACGGAAACATCAAACATCTTTGAAACTGGCAGGTGATGTTATTTTTAAGCGCCCAGGTTCCCCAAAATCCCTTTAGGTTGCTTATTCTACTATCTTCCTATTTGCTCCATGTATTTTGGACGATAGCAAGCATTGAGGATGCAAATGGATGACCGCAAAGCACAAGTGTTGCTCACGCGAGCTTCATAATTCTTCATTGCCCTAGAAGCACATTCACTAATGCTCTCTAACGGCGGGCTCGGGAGATCTACGAAGCTGGGGTCCTGCCCCGAAATTGTGTAAAATCCTTAGGCTTCGTCGTCGTTTTCCATGACTACTGTATAATAGGAGATCGCCTTGTTGTCCAATCATTCACGCACGTTGTTAGATGACGTCAACTCCTCTTTCCCATTTCGGAGCGTGTTCCTGGACCTGGCTAATCGCGATCTCACTGAGGAGCGAATGGATCTGCGTCTTACTTACTCGATGCACTTACAAACCGCAGGTTACAAATTTCGCAGCCAATCACTGCCTACGTAATTACCCACGGGCATTACATCGGTAGCAATAGGGTAGGGACGCGTTGTGGACCTCAATCCGGAGCTCTGGCAGCGGGACCGAAGCTTACCAGCTTCCGATGCTAACACCCGTTGGTCGGCCCATATAAATATTAGACGATATCCGCGGTCATGTAGGAATTAAATGACGTTTAAGTAAAATTACTTCCAACCCACTCTTCGCGATCCAGCCGTGCACTATGAAGGCCAGTGTCTGCCTCCTGCCCCTCGCCGGAGTTGCGGAGGCGTTTTGGGCGAGTAACATCAACTACTACTCCCCATCACTGCACCATCCGTCACTCGGCGTCTCAATCTCCAAGGTCGCACGTCGCACGTATGGTAAATCTCCGTGGGATCCGCAGCAGCTCAACTTCACCCACGGCGTTGCATCCGGCGACCCATACGAGGAGAGCGTGATCCTGTGGACTCGCATCAGTCCGCACCAAGACAATGACCAGAGCAACGTCACTGTGTCCGGCTATGTCCCGCTTTACGATCACTCGAATGATGACTACGTAAAAGTGTCCAAGTCTCCTGTCTGTGTGGAGTGGAAGATCTCTACCACCAAGGAATTTAAGAATGTGGTGAATACCGGGAAGGCCTATACTAGCTCTGATGTTGACTTCACAGTCAAGGTAGGAAAAACGTCTAGGATGCCTATTTAATAGCTGCTCATGACATGTTAGGTCGAAGCCAAGAAACTTCAGGCATTCACTACGTATTTCTACCAGTTCACAGTTTGCGATTCGGAGAATGCTTCTCCGATTGGCCGAACGAAGACTCTCCCGCCAAAGGACGGGAAGGCCCTCTCTCCTATCAAGATCGCCGTTTACTCATGTAGTAACTATCGTAAGTACCTACTCAATTGTACACTACACGAGCGAACATGAGCGGATAGGTTGATAAATTTACACAGCTTTTGGTTTCTTCAACGCTTATGGCAATGCAGTACGGAAGGATTCTGTTGATTATGTTGTGCATCTCGGTGATTATATATACGAGTATGCAAACGGCGAATACGGATGGGGAGATTCTTTTGGACGAATCCCACTGCCAAACCGAGAGATCCACACTCTATACGACTACCGAAAGCGTATTGCTACCTATCGAACTGATATAGACCTGTACGAGAGCCACCAACAGTTCCCATGGATTCCTGTCTGGGACGACCATGAGGTTGCTGATAACACATACCGAGACGGATCGGCCCATTTAAACAACACCGAGGCGTCTTTCATTGAAGATGGAGGAGTGTCTGTTGACCAACGCAAAATGAATGCCGTTAGGGCGTACTTTGAGTGGAGTATGTGAAGCATTCGTTTTCAGGCAACCCCAACCGCTAATACAGGAGACAGTGCCAATCCGACAAGTCGAAATGGATGACAACCTCCGAATTTGGCGAAACTTCCAATTCGGAGACCTGTTCGATCTTATCATGCTCGACACGAGGCAGTACGATCGTTCGATTACCGATCTGTACTGGAATACCGACTACATTCATGAAATTTCCAATGATGCGGGCCGCAGCCTGATGGGTGCCCGCCAGGAGAGTTGGCTCTTCAGCCAGCTACGCGCATCTTCGCGGCGGGGAACTGCCTGGAGAGTCATCGGCAACCAGATCGTCTTTAGTCGGATAAATGAGAGCCTAGCTCTTGGCGAGGAGAACCCCTTGAACTACGATTCCTGGGACGGGTAAGTCACATAACCTTGGCAGCTACGGAATATTGCTACAGGCGCTAACTACGAGCAGCTACATGGCCAGCAAGAATCGCACTCTTAATACGCTGTACGACCACAAGATCAATAACACCGTGTTCCTGGCCGGTGACTCCCACGCGAGCTGGGTCAGCGACCTCATCTGGCTAGACGAACACCCCTACGACCCTAAAACGGGCGCTGGTTCCATTGGAGTTGAGTTTGCGGGCAGCGCCGTCTCATCTCCCTGCCCCGCGGGGCAGAACATTAGCCTGGCGGCTGCCAATGCCGGCTCGGCATGGCTGACATCGGTAAACCGGGAGCTACAGTGGCAGGACCTGTACTACCGAGGTTACTACGAGTTATCTATTGGTTATGACTCTCTCAACGCCTCGTACTTCGGCCTGCCAACATTTGCCACGAGGAACGGGTATGAGATTTCCCTTGCAAACTTTACTGTTTTGGCGGGCGAGAACAGGCTGCATCGTGGGTTGAATGGGTTGCCTAGCGGCACATTCGAGAGTGGAAGTTTGAAAGGAGCAGAGGGACCGGCGGGAACGAACTTGACCCATGACACTACCGATGGTCGGTGGTTTGTATACGAGGGATAGGGTCCATGGTTGCCGATCTTAGAGCAATTGGCGGTGAAGGCTGAGGAATGATGCCAGTGTAATTACTCAAGCTGGGACTTTTAAACTCGCTGTGAGGCTGTGGGACTTCTACAACATGCACGCTAGCTCAAAAACGAAACCAGCCTTTTAGCCGGCTAATACAAACGGCCCAAGAGTAAGTATAATGTTCAAGCTATTTGCATCTGAGGAACCTATTTACAACCAGATCCTGTGTTGCGAACAAGAATTGTCAATTAATAATCCGTTGCAGGAGTTGCCGGACTTCAAGGGCGTTTTCTCGTCGGCATCATGTATACTGGACATGACGTACTTAAACTTAGTTCAGACACTGAGAGTAGTAATCGTTGGAGGCCTTGCATGTTCCCTGGGAACAACATGTGGCTCCGCTCCATCCTTGACCGCCACACTGTCCCCAAAGAGCGGCACAGCCACTAGTTGGGGGAGTCGTGGTGCCAGATCCCGGAGGAGTGGTTCCAGAGCCAGATCCGCTGAGTTTGCTCTTAATGAAGTTGAGCGCGGCCTGACCGTATACTCCTCCATATCCTTGGTGCGTATTCTGGTCGTTACCGGTGCAGCAGTACGGGTCGGCGGAGTCGCAGTATGACTGGATTTTGCTGGCGGAAGGGCAGGTGAAGCCTGCTGGACGAGGATCGAACTATGGAAGCTGTTAGAAGATCCGATGAACTGTGTAGAGGCTGAGGACGGCGATGGGCCCAGTTTTTCGCATAACTGTAGAGAACTTTTAGCTTACCCCTTGAGCCGAGCATGTCCCGACATTATAAGGTAGGCCAGCTCTGTAGCGAGGATCGCCCATAAAGATGGCTGCCTTGATCATGTTGACGGCACTAGCCGAGATGGGGACGGCAGTATTAGAAATACCAGCACCAGAGTCCCCGCCACCGCAGAGGGCATTATCCATGATTTGGCCTCCCTAATCGATGATTAACATTGTAAACCCGCAGTTTAAGCCATGTCGATAAAATGAGGCGGCCACTCTTACCTGAGAGTACCCAACTAATACGATCTGGGTGTTGGGGCACCTGCTGTTGAAGCTGTTTACAGCTGACGCAACGGCTGCGGTTCCCTGGTTGGCAGATGTGCCGTACTCGATTCCGCCGCATGAGGCCTGACCTCCACAGGCCGGGTAAGTAATTGCTTCGGATGTAGAGCCCGGGTAGGCGGCGAGAACCAGGTTGACGACGGTGCTTGAGGAACCGAAGCCAGGCCCCACAGTTGTTTCGCGTGCTCCAAAGACATGGACGCCTGGGCATGACTGCCGTGCCTCGATCTCGACTGGGGACGCTCCTGCAGTCAGGGAGTTGGCGAGGAGGAGAAGAGAGGGGTTTGTTGCACGCATATTCGCTGTGTAATGATTGCCTGGAGTAGAGATAATTGTTTGTGCGAGCCTAAAGATCACAGTCGACCTCTTCGATGTAGGACGAGTGTGTCTGTTATAATACAAATAGGATGGGCTTGACCTATAATTATATATAGTCACGAAGACTACACTCGGACCCTAAGGCCGTGATGCGTGGGTGGCCATCCCGTCGCTGCGAACTTACCATGTTACATCCCACTGCCCCGTATGGCAACGCTGACTAGGATGAGAGTTCAGGCAAACACGATTTCCTCAAGACGTGCCAACTAAAGGTTCAGCTATTCGTTAGCGGGATGTTGGGGTAACCTGGCAGGTGAGAATGGGGATGATGTCGAGGGCTAGGGCGTAGAGCATGGTCATGGGCAGGTTCTAAAGGGGGTTAGGGCCAGCGCTAGAATCATACATTGCCATCAAAGAAGCATGCTGTCAGTGAATCGCGGTTCTAGAACCCGGAAACCGGGGCTCGTGCACTATCAATAATTACTCTCAAACCCGGATTCCCGGTACGGATCAATACACGATGTGGTATCAGGGGCAGGGCGCATTTAGCCTGATTTCAGCCAACAAGTGGAGCACGGAGCCGATCAATGTTTTCGGATTCGGATGGCCTCCGAAGTTCCTCATTTGGCCTCACCAACGCGCTCCGATCCCCGCTTTCCGAGCGAAATCCTCTCGTCCGTGGCACTTCTATCGTCTTAGCTTAAATACACAGGCGGTTGAGCCCCAGAAATGCGATAGCATACGGTACCCGGGAGTGGCTATGGGTGCGGGAGTAGGACCCACCTGGCTTGCTCTTATGGGGAGGGTTTGTATAAAGAATTGCTCGGAGTAAAGGAACTGTCATTATTTCCTAAAGAAAGTAGAATTGCTGCGTATATGTCCTCCCTTCAGGACCATACAGGGGCCCGGTTTGCCAAGCCCTTGGAAGAGTTCATACCTACAGCGTGAGCCTTCCATCGACATGCAGACATACCGTTTCCCACTAATAACGGTGCAGTTTTACGTGGACAATGAAATGATCATTTAGCTGCCCCTAGAAATAGTGCTCAACTTCGGCAATCCCGGACATGTCAACGGCGTGCACTTGCGTGCTGCCACAGTAAGGCAGGCATAATGAGTAGGTGGTAGGTGAAGTTATAAGTCAGTTAACCAACCGTTCGATCAAGAGGGTTGGGCTCCTTCCAGTAATTCAAGTGGCGCCATGGCCCCGTCATCCATGGCGTTTAGAAATTATGTGGCTCGGCCGCTAGACTACTTCTTGCCGTCAGAGAAGCATATTGTCGAGTTGAGTAATTCGTGGCCAGAATTGCTTACTGCTTTGGTTCAGTTCATGGCGGAATGTTGACTAACCTCGCCCCCAGGGCCGTTCGTGTAAGGCAGACTAATGCATCCGTCTACTTTATGTTCGAAGGCAAGATACTGAGAGGAGCAGAAGCCAGCCTCCAATCTACAGAACTATGCCTAGGGCCTCATCTTAGGATTTGCCCTAGTGGGCTGTAGCCGTTAGAGAAATTTGTATTTGGAACTTTAGAGATCTTGATCCAAGTGACATCCCCTCGAGATTGGTGTCGGTTTTGGCTATGACCCATCAACAATAAGGTAACCTAGTATTCCTGATGTCACCTCAGAAACGAGTCCAACGCTAAGAATTACACCGGTTACACTTACGGGCCCGATCTCTAGATACCGGGCACCGAGCTCCTAGAGTGAGACGCGACCAGGCCAAGTCCGTCGCCGGGACTAAGCGCGTCATCAGCATAGGCGGAGTGCATTCTGGGGTTGTGATTAGGGTTAGTAATTTAACCAAAGCTAGGAATTTTAGAAAAGTTGTGTACAGGTCTGCCGTGTCAAAGGCTGAGCCCCGACATCGCGCTCCTGAGCTGCCAGTGCGTGGGCTTAGCCTTGGCCATTCGTGCCGGACAGAGCCGGGATCGGTGACATGTGGAGCATTTGTGGATTTTTCGCATATCGACGGCTGCGCAGTATATGAGCGGAATTCCCCTCAACACCCCGCAGAATACTTCTTCTTCTTTTTAGACTTATTCACATTGCTAAATCACTCAATTCACTCCACAAGACCATACCAAAACTTGGTACGATGTTCTCGGAGGGAGAAATGGCGCATGTCGCAGAGATGGTGTCTCCAGATCAAGGTAACCTCCTAAGAAAGCATCCGGGTGTTCGATAGCATTGCTGTGGCTTCTCCTTTGCCATGCTTCTTCAGTTCCGGCATAGGGAAGGCACAGCAAGCTGTTGATCTGAGAAATACCGGCGAACTTGATCTGGGTAATACCAGCGAAAGGACATGCTTCTTAACCTCCTCCCCAGTAGTGCCTGGCCGCGGCACGTGTGATTTTGCTGCTGACCTTTTTAGCATTACCCTTGATCATTCAAGATGTCGACCGATAAGATCACTTTTCTCGCAAACTGGTAGGGGCCACATACTGCATAGGAGGTCATGGGATTAACGGATGTTAGGCACGCCACGCCATACCACGCTCCGCTCTACTTGGCCCAGGCCAAGGGTTTCTTCAAGGACGAAGGAATCCAAGTGGCCCTGCTTGAGCCCAATGACCCTAGTGTTAGACTCCTGATGTCGCATTGATCAAGCGCAAACTAACAAGAGTCTAGGATGTGACCGAGATCATCGGCACTGGGAAGGTCGATCTTGGATTCAAGGCCATGATCCACACCCTTGCAGTAAGGCGGTCAAGAAATCGGTGTTTGTAGACCTGATAACATAACTAACACGCCACCTAGGCTAAAGCCCGAAACTTCCCGGTTTTGTCGATCGGCAGTCTGCTCGACGAGCCATTCACCGGTGTGGTATACTTGAAGTCATCGGGCATCACCCCGGACTTCCGTACTCTCAAGGGCAAGCGCATCGGCTATGTTGGCGAGTTTGGCAAGATCCAGATCGACGAGCTGACTTCGCACTACGGCATGTTGCCATCGGACTACACTGCCGTGCGGTGTGGTATGAATGTCTCCAAAGCCATCATCAAGGGCGAGATCGACGCCGGCATTGGCCTCGAGAACGTGCAGATGGTTGAGTTGGAGGAGTGGCTTGCGTCGCAGGGCCGGCCCAAGACGGACGTGCAGATGCTGCGCATCGATGAGCTCGCAGAGCTAGGCTGCTGCTGCTTCTGCTCGATTCTGTACATCGGTAACGAGCAGTTTATTGCTGAGAACCAGGACAAAGTGCGCGCCTTCATGCGCGCTGTCAAACGTGCGACTGACTTTGTCATCTCAAGCCCAGATGCGGCGTGGGACGAATACGTCGACTTCAAGCCCATCATGGGTACGCCGCTCAACCGCAAGATCTTCGAGCGTAGCTATGCGTACTTCTCCAAGGACCTCAAGAATGTCCAGCGCGATTGGGAGAAGGTCACCAAGTACGGCAAGCGCCTGGGTGTTCTAGACGCCAACTTTGAGCCGAACTACACCAATGAGTTCCTCGAGTGGGCGCTGGAGGAGGACTCAACAGACCCCACGGGAGACCAGAAGAGAATGGTCCAGTTGCAGAAGGATGTCGCCGAGAAGGGTGGCTTCCAGAGGCTCGGGGTGCAGGAGACAGGGATCCGAGCCTAAACGGCGAAACTGTGTTTCCAAGGGGCTTTCCGTTGCCACTGAACCGGATCTTACAGTCGTTTAGCCACTAGCTTCAACTTGCCAACTATAGCCACTCCTTTTAGAAGCAATAAAACAAGACCGTGGCATAATTACATCGTGGCCATGAATGAGTCTTCCGAGGAAAAGACTACGTAGCCGCTTCGGTCTGCCAATCTTCCCTTTGGGAATTGGGGGCGAAACACTAGCGAGCTCATCGCGCTGCCCGCGTCATTTCTCTTGTGGGGATCTGACACTCGCAGCGTTAGCGCTTTTCGGTCTCACAAGCGCGTTTCTCTAACGGCTGGAGCACGCTCTAATTACCTCGTTTTCACAGAGTGTTTGAGGATGCCGACGAGTTCAAGACACATCCAAATAAACCCGTGCGGTCACATGGATTTGGCGGTGCGATGTAGCAACGTAGCAACTCACCTCGTCCGGCTAAGAGGCCTGGTCATCCGGTTGCTGAGGCACAGCTACGTACAAGAACGAACCTCGGGGCACCAAACGGACCTATCGAAACAATGAAACAAACCAAAAATGTCGGGCCCTGTGCTTAGGGAACATGGTCAAAGGGAATGTTATGATCCTCGATCACTTCCAACCGCCTGTTGAAGGAAGAAACTTGCGCTCCCCGTTACCCCACTGGCCCCCAGGGTCGGCCCGACCACTATGCACATTATTCTCAGGGCACTCTCGTCCTAACATGGGAATCACCCTTGACTAGTCATATCTTCTCCCCAGAAGACGACCTTCCCTGCTAAGGCTAGATCTACCGGCCCCACCGCTCGAAGTGGTATTGCCCACAACCCCCCCTTTATCCCTGGCTGCCGAGTCGTCAGGAAACTCAAGCCAGCCGTCCCATGCACAACGCTAACAGGGGCTAAAGAGGGGATCCTGGCCGCAGTGTGACAGGGGGCAACCGAGAACTGATCGACGCCATGGTGTGATAAGGCGATGTGGCGCCCGCTGTCGCGCGCCCTGCATCGTTGTGTGCCTCGTCAACAATCTAGTTAGACGGTAGTAGCCGTCTTTGTGTAACTCAAAGTTCACGTATAGCGACACTGGCATTTCCCTTCAAAATGCCCGAGAACGTAAACAAGGCCCTCGAAGAGGCCGAGAAGTTAGTCGCAGCCCTAAAGGGTTTTGATGGGACCCCCACCGCACACTTGGGCCTGCTGAAGCAGACAGATGCGGTGCGACGGGCCCTCGAAGACCCGTTCGACATTATGACCCGTCTGGCTGAGAACCTAAGCTGTGCAGGGGCTCTGTACACGCTCAACGGTATCGGCGCCCTCAAGATGCTCCCTGTCGATGGCGGGCCTCTCAGGGCCACGGACGTGGCTGCGGCGGCAAATGTGGACATATCGGCCGTAACACGCTCGTTCCGGCTTGCTGTGGTCAACGGCATCATTAACGAGACGGCCCCGGACGTATACGCCCACAACGCGCTGTCGCGGGCGTTCATGCCCGAGGCACTCGGCGGCTTCTTCATCATCGTCATGGACTTTATGCGCTCATGGGTCAGGCTCCCGGAGTACTTTAAGAAGCACACCCCGAAAGACCTGTTAGACCTACGAAAGAGCCCATTCTCGTTTGTCGAGGGCAAAGAAGGAATGACATATTACGAAGTGCTGAACTCAGACCTTGAAAAGCGCGCTATCTGGAACGGGACCATGCAGGCGATTGAAAAGAACATGCCTATCCTGGGCATGTTCCCGTTTGCGACTCTCAAGGACCAGGTTCAAGCGGATCCTGACCGGCCGTTTATTGTGGACATCGGTGGCGGTAAGGGGCAGGCAATGTTACGAATCGAGACCGAGTGTCCCAAGTTCTTTGGTAGTAAGGTCGTGCTGCAAGATCTACCTGTTGTCATCGATAATCTCAACGCGGAAGAGCTGCCGGGCATTACGATGATGACTTACGACATCTTTAGTGGTCCAAATCCTATCAAGAGTAGGCTATGACCATCGAGTCCACCCGATACCTTTCATTCGCTAACGAAATCTAGACGCCCACGTGTACTTCCTGCGCCGACTCCTTCACGACTTTTACATCCCCGAGTGCACTCATATCCTCAAGAATGCCGTTGCATCCATGGGTACTGACTCGCGGCTGATTATCTGTGACATGCTGGTTCCGGAGAGAGTGGAGATCGGCGAGGCTATGGAGTTGTATTGGCTCGACTATAGCTTGATGTCGATGACTGGCAAGGAGAAGACGCTGCAGGAGTTTAAGGACATGTTTGATGAGGTGGGGTTGGAACTTCTGAAGGTCTACCCTTCGGGTATTGGGAAGACAGTCATGTTAGAGACCAAGCTCAAGGCGGCGCCTTAGTCTGCCTCGCTACGATGGATACTTCTCGCTTCGGGATCAGTTAATCACTGGCAAGGAACTTAAAATTTGCACCGTAGCACATCCGCTTAAAAACAAGGTATAGCTGTGTGCATCGTGTTAATTCAAGTACACCATTGCAAGATCCCCTTTCCTGTCATTGATATATAGGCCGAAGAACTATACTGCAGTTTGCATCAAGGGTTAGGAAACCCCTGGTTAGTCCCACACGCCGCCTCCTGCCCCTCGTGCACCAGACAGAAACTCAGGGACCACCCAAGAGGGAAGCCATTAGGATCCCGATCCGTCGTGGCAATCGCCGACGCTGGCCCGTTGCCGCACTTGCCCGATGCGTCGTCCAAGAAATTGCGAAGTTGTTGGCCCGTGAAACGATAGATGGGCGAAATCCCGAACGAGTCGGCGATGCCCCATACCAGCGAACAGCCAGGTCCACCAGCGAGGATGCAGTAGCCACCTATGTGCACCCCATTGAGTACTACATCACCGGTCCCAAAGCAGATCTCGTCGTTTGAACTGTACGTCGTCCCCGTGTCGAATCCGTCAAAGACGTGCTGGTAGCATTGATCCAAGTCCGTGGCATCTACGTCCGTGTGACAGTCTACCCCGTGGCCGCTAGGGATAATGACGTCGAACGGCCCCGCCGCCGGGGGTGTGTAGACTGGCGGGTCGGGCGTGGTGGTGGTGGTTGGCGGGTTAGTACCGCTCGGGGGGTGGATATCGGCCCAGCTGTTGGCGTCTACTTCATCCACGATGAATAGGTAGCCATCAGGGTCGTCGTCAGGTAGGTCGACGGGAGGCGGGACAATGAGCGGCGGACTGCCGATGGGAATGGGGATCCATAGTGGCGGGAACCAAAAGTCGTGATCGCTTGTGTGCTGGGGGTCATACGTGGTCGTCGTGGGGTGGCCGGTCGGGTCGAAACCCGGAGCGCTGTATGTGGCTGACGGGGGGTTAAAGCCTGAGGTGATAGGGAAAGGTGCAGGGACTGGCTGGCCTGGAGGAATCTCGATGCCGAAACAGGTTGACCCCCCGTCACCGCAACATGTCCCTGTAACCAGCCGGAAGATGTCGCACGTCTCCTGGCAATTTTCGGGGCCTGGGGGATTGTTGTTTGCGCCGGACGTGGGCAAGGCCGCAATCGCGCTGGCACATTCCGCGGAGAGGGTCAACGTCTGGCCGCACTGAATGTCTCCACAAGCACCCGAGAGGCCGTCAACAGGCACCAAGCCGTTGGGGGTTGGGTGATCTTCTACAGGCGTAAAACCCCCAATGTTGGCGCCAGTGAAAGCCAGCGGTATCCAAGCGCTGATGGCCGTGAGGAAACCGTTGCGATTGTCTTCTTGGATCGTGGGAGCGATGCCTCCAAGCGGAGACACGCACTCGAGAGCCCCCTTGGTGTATTGACTAAACATCCAAATTCCCTGTGAGTAATCGGTCTGTACGAGGCGCTGCTGACAATCCTCGGGTCCAAGACAAGATTGGCCAAAGCTTTGGAACCAGCTGTACAGGCCGGCGCCGTAGATGAGGATGTCATGGGAGTTCCGGATAACGAGGGCCCAGGATAGGAGGCAGAGTTTGCTTGAAGGGGTGCAATCCTCGAACTTAGGGTCGCTATCGTACACCCCTAGTGGGAAGACATCGACAGAATTGGGCGTCGGCTGGAAATAAGGCGATTCAGTCTGCATATGGCCAATGTAAACGTTGGATGCATGGTCAAAGTTGTACTGATACAAGACCGCATGTTCGGAGGCACCGCCCCAGAACCATACAGGTCCGTCAGTCTCTACCAACAATCCCCGGGCGGTGAAGACGTTAAGACGGGACTGAGCAGGGGTATCGAGATCATGATCGCTGTCGGCACTTCCTGTTAGCTTTCTGCCGTGAGATGTGTACGAGTTGGGCCGTAGGGGAAAACTCACGCGGTCCACAGCCAGTTATTCTCAAAATACCCAGAAGCCCCAGATGTAACGTGCATCATCATCGCAGCTCCAAAGCAATTGCTATCGACTTCGGACGACTCAGGGCACTGTTCAACCTGAAGACTAGATCCAACCGAGCCACCAATGCGGACATGCGAGTCCCACATACCGGCGCTCCCCTGGCTACCCTCCCGGACGTTCCATTCCACTAGGACAGCACCAGGTGTAGGGCCCCTGACAGTAAACATCATATCCGATATCTCGATGTTTCCAACGTCCCCACTGTTGCCAACGCGAACAACGGGTTGGGGCTCCAGCGCGTCGCCAAAAGTGTCGCCCCATCCCATGATCTGCGGCCAGGCCTCTCCCACAATCCTCGAGCCAACGGGAACATTGACCGTGAACGCGACGGGATACACTCCCGCCGGGAAGAAGACAATCCTACCGTTCGCGGCCGCCAGGGCATTGTTGATGGCTCCGCTCTGGTCACCGTTGCCGTCTCCGCTTGCGCCAAAGTCGGCGACGCTAACAAAAGACCCCGTACCAAGACCTTCATACTGAGGTTTTGATTTGGTGAAGAACTTACCAGATCCGTCGAGGAGCACGGTCGGCTTGTTTGGTGG
>Ga0164242_10004216_pt1 | contig 16194 bp, 14 predicted proteins | sample OricomgcompostMG_FD_108783 | JGI IMG/M metagenome (GOLD analysis project Ga0164242, IMG submission 108783) | Miracle-Growth compost microbial communities from Emeryville, California, USA - Original compost - Miracle growth compost (MG) ... | reverse complement strand
GCTGCTCGGCGGCTACGGCTTCACCCGGGACTACCCGGTCGAGCGGATGATGCGCGACGCCAAGATCACCCAGATCTACGAGGGCACCAACCAGGTGCAGCGGATCGTGATGGCCCGCCAGCTCCTCGCCGGGGTCCAGAGCACCATCTGATCGTCGGCGCAGCGCCGCCCCGCTCGTTAGCCGCGCTAACGGATCGGCTAGCGTGCCGATATGGCTGAACTCATCGAGATCCCCACCGGCGAGGGCACGGCCGAGGCCTACCTCGCCCAGGGTGGCAGCAAGGGCGGCGTGCTGTTGTTCATGGACGCCATCGGTCTGCGTCCCCGTATCGGCGAGATGGCCGATCGGATCGCGTCCTGGGGCTACACCGTGCTCGCGCCCAACGTCTTCTACCGCGACGGCAGCGCCGAGGAGCTCGCCCCCCAGGGCGATCTGCGCATTCCGGAGGAGCGGGAGAAGTTCTTCGCGACCTCCGGCGTGAGCCAGCACATGGAGAACCTCACGCCCGAGCGCGCCGCCACCGACACCGCGGCCTACGTCCGCACGCTGCAGCAGTACGTCGGCACCGAGGCCAAGCTCGCCACGACCGGCTACTGCATGGGCGCGCGGCTGGCGATGCGTGCCGCCGGGCAGTTCCCCGGACTGATCGTGGCGGTCGGTGGCTTCCACGGCGGCGGCCTGGTCACCGACGACCCCCAGAGCCCGCACACCACCGTGACCAACCAGGCGGAGTACGTCTTCGGGCACGCCGACAACGACCGCTCCATGACCCCGGAGAACGTCGCCACGCTGGGGCGGGCGCTGGACGCGGTCGGGGCGACGTACACCAACGAGATCTACGCCGGCGCGCCGCACGGCTACACCATGTCCGACACCTCGATGTGGAACGAGGAGGCCGCGGAACGGCACTTCACCGCGCTGCAGGCGCTCCTTGCCCGCACGCTCGGCTGAGCACGAATCCGCCGATCGGCAAAGCGACTGAGACAGTAGGCGCATGCATATCGTGGTGATGGGCGTCAGCGGCTCCGGCAAGTCGACCGTCGGAGCGGCGCTGGCGGCCCGGCTGGGTGTGGAGTTCGAGGACGGCGACGACCTGCATCCGCAGGCCAACATCGCCAAGATGAGCGCCGGCATCCCGCTCACCGACGACGACCGCTGGCCGTGGCTGGACGCGGTGGGGGACTGGCTCGCGTCCCGCCCGGCCGGGGTGGTGGCATGCTCGGCGCTGCGCCGCGTCTACCGCGACCGCATCCGCGCCCGGGTCTCCTCGGCGTACGTCGTGCACCTGGCCGGCGACCGGGAGACCATCGCGGCGCGTCAGGCCGCGCGACGGGGGCACTTCATGCCGCCGGAGCTGGAGGCCTCGCAGTTCGCCACCCTCGAGCCGCTCGAGCCGGACGAGGCAGGTGTCACCCTCGATGTCGCGCTCTCGGTCGACGCGCTGGTCGAGCTGGCGGCCCGGCGCGCGCAGGACGAGGTGGCGCGGTGACGCCTCTCGGGTAGCGCCGCCGCGCCTGGGTCGGGGTCAGGCCTCGTCGTACTCGGGTGCGTCGAGGTCCTTCTCCGGCCCGGCATCGGTGCGTGCGTCTCGCACCGACTCGTCCTCGGTGAAGTTCCGCTGCTCGGACGGGTCCAGCTTCAACCGCTCGACGGCGTCGGCCTCGGAGATGTCCTCCTCGGCCGGCACATCCTCGAACCGGTGCGGCCGGTCGTCCTGTGGATGGAACACCATGCCGGGCCGGTAGCCCGTGTGGCGGATGCCAAACCGGGTGCTCAGTCGGGAAAGACCCGCGGGATCTGCGAGGCGCGACCGGTGAACTCCGGCGGGCGCTTGGCCCGGAACGCCGCCACGCCCTCCTTGCCGTCGCCGACCGAGGTGTGCCACATCGCCAGCGAGTCGGACAGGTGTGCCTCCAGCGGGTGGCCGGCGGCGCTGTTGCGGTTGACCAGCTGCCGGATCAGTCCGACCGAGACGGCGGAGCGGCCGGTCACGAACGAGCGGGCCAGGGCATACGCGGCCGGCAGCAGGTCCTCGGGCTCGTGCACACTGCGCACCAGCCCGCCCGCCAGCGCCTGCTCGGCGGTGAGGATGTCGGCGGTGTAGAACCACTCCAGTGCCTGTGAGACCCCCACGATCCGGGGCAGGAAGTACGACGAACAGGCCTCGGGCACGATGCCGAGCCGGCCGAACACGAAGCCGATCCGGGCGGCGCTGGAGGCCAGCCGCAGGTCCATCGCCAGCGTCATGGTGGCGCCGATGCCGACGGCCGGGCCGTTGATCGCGGCGATGACCGGCTTGGGCAGGGCATGGATCGCCAGGGTGACCTTGCCGCCGGTGTCGCGCACGCCGCGGTCCCAGGCCGGGTCGTCGAGGTGCGCCCGCAGCGACTCGGGGGTCGGGTCCAGCGACTCGTCGAGGCCGAAGACGTTGCCCTCGGCGGAGAGGTCCATGCCGGCGCAGAAGGCGCGGCCGGCGCCGGTGACCACGATCGCCGAGATGGCGTCGTCGTACGCGTCGGTCTCGAAGAAGTGCCGCAGCTCGTCGGCCATGGTGACGTCGAACGCGTTGAGCGCGTCCGGCCGATCCAGGGTGAGGGTGGCGATGCCGTCCGCGTCGACGCTCAGGCTGAGCGTCTTCATCCGGTCACCGACTTCGGGAGGCCCGAGGGGGTGCAGAGGCTGGCCGGGATGTCGGCGGTGTGGTCGGTCTTGATGTAGTTGATCAGCCTGAGCGCCCGGGCGTGGTCCCAGTGCACCGCCAGGTCCGAGATCGGGATGCCGCAGGTCAGGCCGTTCTTCCCGTTGACGTGGGTCATCGCGCTGGCCCACTCCGCGGCGCGGAACGCCGAGGTGCCGTCGCCGAAGGTGAACAGGTCGGGCACCGCGTGCAGCAGCTTCCAGTAGCGGAACGGGTTGATCACCGTCATCGGCGAGGCGACCTTCTTGCCGATCGCGGAGACGACCTCGCGCTGGTGCTGGGCGCGGCCGATGTCACCCAGTGCCTGGGTGTGCCGCGAGCGGGCGTAGCCGAGCGCCTTGACGCCGCCGGCGTGCTGGCAGCCGGCCTTGATGTGCAGCCCGGCGAGCGGGTCGTTCATCGCGGTGGTGGGGCAGATGGTGATGCCGCCGACCGCATTGACGGTCTTCACCAGGCCGCCGAAGCCGATCTCGACGTAGTCGTCGATCCGGATGCCGGTGTTCTGCTCGATGGTCTGCACCAGCAGCTTCGGGCCGCCCCAGGCGAACGCGGCGTTGATCTTGGCCGTGCCGTGGCCGGGGATCGGCACCAGGGAGTCGCGCGGGATCGACATCAGCACGTTCGGGCCGCTGCCGGTGTGCAGCAGCATGATCGTGTCGGTGCGCTGGCCGGCGGCGTCGCCGGTGCTGAGCCGCTTGCGCTGCTTCTTGGTCAGCCCGGCGCGGGAGTCACTGCCGACCATGAGGTACGTCGTGCCCGGCTGCGCCGCGGGCCGGTCGCCGCCGGGGGCGAAGGCGACCTGGTCCACGCTCTTCCACGCGAAGATCGGCACCAGCACCAGGTAGGCGATCCAGGCCACGATCAGCAGCCCTACCAGCTGGACGACCCGACGCGGTCGCCAGAACCGGCCGCGGCTGCGACCGGGGCCTCCGCCGCTGCCCGCGCCGCCGGGCGTGGGCGCGATCGGAGGAGGCGTCGGCCGCGACGCGGGCCGGCTGCCGTTGTGGGCGCTGTAGGTCGCCCCGGCGCGGGCCCGGCGCTGGTCCGTCGGCATGGGCCGGGTGGCGTCCTCGCGGGGCGCGTCGGCAGTCGGCTCGGGGGCGTCCTTCCCGTACAGCCAGCCGAAGTCGGAGCCCTGCCGATCTGGGCGGCGCTCGGGATCGGGTCGCTCAGGCATGGGCCAGACGGTACAGGCTCGGCCCACCCGGCGCGTCGTACCGGCTGTGACTGATGTGACTGTAGATACTGGCGAGGCACTGACCTTCCCCTCAGAGCACAGAGAGGCCGTTCCATGCGGACCATCGAGGAGCGCGCCGCGCGTGTCCGATTCCGCCGGGCGCTCGCCCTGATGGCGATGACGCTCGTCGTACCCGGCTCGGCGCAGCTGGTCGCCGGCGACCGGCGCGTCGGCCGGATCGCGATGCGGATCTGGGTGCTGCTCCTGGCCGGCGGCTTCCTCACCCTGGTCACCTCCGTGCTCTGGCACGAGCTGGTCTTCTGGCTGGCCACCACGCCGAGCGTGCTGCTGACGCTGCGCATCGGCCTGACCGTCGGCGCGGTCGGCTGGGCCTACCTCTTCTACGACGCCTGGCGGATCAGCCAGCCGCTCACGCTGGCGATGGGCCATCGGCGCGCGGTCGTCTCGGTGGCCGGCGTGGTCACCCTCGCGGTCACCAGCGTGCTGCTCTTCGGGGCGCACCTGGTCGGCGTCCAGCGCGGGATGGTGATGGCGATGTTCGCCGGCAACACCGTCACCAACGCCCACGACGGCCGCTACAACGTCCTGCTCGTCGGCGCCGACTCGGGCGTCACCCGCTGGGGCCTGCGCACCGACTCGATGACGGTGGCGTCCATCGACGCCAAGACCGGCAAGACGGTGCTGATCGGGCTGCCACGCAACATGATGAACTTCCCGTTCCCGAAGGGCTCGATCCTGGCCAAGCAGTGGCCGCACGGCTACAACTGCTCGACCTGCGAGCTCAACAGCCTCTCGACGTACGCCGCCGACCACAAGGCGCTGTTCGACAAGTTCGACCAGCCCGGCGTCGAGGCGACCATCGAGGGCGTCGAGGGCATCACCGGCCTGGACATCAACTACTGGGCGATGATCAACATGCCCGGCTTCCGCGACCTGGCCAACGCGGTCGGCGGGGTGACGATCAACGTCCGCCAGCCGATCGCGATCGGCAAGACCGGCGCGGTCACCGGCTGGATCAAGCCCGGCGTGCGCAAGCTCACCGGCGAGCAGCTGCTCTGGTACGCCCGCTCGCGCGCCACCTCCGACGACTACTCCCGGATGGCGCGGCAGAAGTGCGTGATGAACGCGATGCTGCACCAGATCAGCCCGGCGAGCGTGATGAAGAACTTCACCGCCATCGCGCACGCCTCCGCGTCGCTGTTCCAGACCGACATCCCCACCAGCGAGGTCGACCACTTCGCACAGCTCGCCCTCAAGGCGAAGTCGCAGAAGATCGCCACGCTGTCGCTGGTGCCGCCGCTGGTCGACACCAGCCACCCCGACCTGGGTGTCATCCGCGACGCGATCGACAAGGCGATCAACCCGCCGCCGCCCGCGCCGAAGAGCGCCGCCGGCACCAAGGCCGCCAAGCAGTCCAAGAAGTCCGCGACCACCCCGGCGCCCAGCAAGGACGTCATGACCGAGGGCTCGTACGGCTCGCTGAAGACCGGCTACGTCGCCAACCAGACCGACGACCTGGCGGGCGCCTGCTGATCGATCGCCCGTAGGGTGAGGCCCGTGCGTGTGGTGGCGGTCGTGGTGACCTACAACCGGCTGCAGATGCTGCAGGGGCTGCTGGAGCGCCTCGACCGGATCGCCGAGCTCGACGAGGTGCTGATCGTGGACAACGCCTCCAGCGACGGTACGTCGGGATGGCTCGCCGGGCTCGACGGCGCCGACCCGGCCGACGACCACCCCACGGCACGGGTGCTGGCCCGCACGCTGGCCAGCAACACCGGGGGAGCGGGCGGGTTCCACGAGGGGCTCGCCTGGGCGATGGAGCGCGGCGCCGACCTGGTCTGGCTGATGGACGACGACGGCCTGCCCGACCCGGACTGTCTGGCTCGGTTGCTGCGGGAGAGCGACCTCGACTTCTGGGGGCCGCTGGTCGTCGATCGAGACGACCCGGGCCGGCTGGTCTTCCCGATCCGGCTGCCGGGCGGCACCCGGGTCGTCCACGACCTGGCCGACGTGCGCGCCGCCGCCACCGACGGCCGGATCGACGGCATCGTCATCCCGTTCAACGGCGTCCTGGTCACCCGCGAGCTGGTGGAGCGGATCGGGCTGCCGCGCAAGGAGTACTTCATCTGGGGCGACGACCACGAGTACCGGCTGCGCGCCGAGGCGGCCGGTGCTCGGATCGGCACCGTGGTCGACGCCCAGGTGCGCCACCCGGCGGTGGGCAGCCTCGGCACGCCGATGCTGGGCGGGCGGACGACGTACAACCACACGCCCAGCGACCTGAAGCACTACTGCATGGCCCGCAACAACCTGCTCAACCTGCGCGACTACAAGGGATGGCTGTATGCGGTGGCCTTTGTGCTGAAGACCCTGTGGTTCTACACGTTCACCCGACCCTCCCCGAAGCGGCTGGTGCTCAGCGTGAGGGCCTGGTGGGCGGCGCTGCGCGGCGACTTCACCGGCCACGAGCGGTTCCTGACGAGCGAGCGCCGCGAGCGTCTCGAAGGGAGGTCGCGGCGGTGACCGAGTCCGTCGCGATCGTCGTCGTCACCTACAACCGCGCCGACCTGCTCGCGGTCATGCTCGAGGGCCTGGCCGCGCTCGAGCGGCCCGCGGACGCGGTGATCGTGGTCGACAACGCCTCCACCGATCACACCGCCGACGTGCTGGCGGCGGCGCGGGTCCCGGGCCTGCAGGTCGTCACCGCGGAGAAGAACCTCGGCGGCGCCGGCGGCTTCCACCGCGGCATGAAGGTGGCCTACGAGCAGGGCTTCGACCGGATCTGGCTGATGGACGACGACGTCGTTCCCGCGCCGGACTGCCTGTCGGTGCTCCTCGCCCAAGACGAGGACTGCCTGATGAGCGTGCGGGAGAACACCGACGGCGCCCTGATCGAGCTGGCCGCCACCCGCTTCGACCTGAGCAACCCGCTGGCGATCAAGCCGAAGACCGCCAGCGTCGTGTCCACCTACGCCACCCGCGCCGACATGCCGGCCCGGGTGCGGCTGGAGAACGTGGCGTTCGAAGGCTTCATGGTGCGGCGCCGGGTGATCGACGCGATCGGGCTGCCCGACCCGAGCTTCTTCATCTTCTACGACGACGTCGACTTCGCCCTGCGCGCCCGCCGTGCCGGCTTCGACATCTGGGCGGTCCGCGACGCGGTCCTGGTCCGCCAGCTCGACTTCAGCCAGCAGCACGACCTGGCCAGCTGGAAGGGCTTCTACATGTACCGCAACCTCTTCGCCGTCCATTTCCGGTACGGCGAGAATCCGCTGGTGCGGCTCAAGCCCTGGCTGATCGTGCTCCTGGTGGTACTGCTGAGCCCGGTCCGGGGCGGTCCCCGCGAGGCCGGCAATGTGATCTCCGCCGTACGGGCGGCGCGGGGAATGCGGAGTGTTCCCCGGGCGTCCGTAGACTGACCGATCGTGCCAGACAGTGTTGATACTCCCGATCTCGTCGTGGTCGGATCGGGCTTCTTCGGCCTGACCGTCGCGGAGCGTTGCGCCGCCGACCTGGGGCTGAAGGTCCTGATCCTGGAGCGTCGTCCCCACCTGGGCGGCAACGCCTACAGCGAGTTCGACCCCGAGACCGGGATCGAGGTGCACAAGTACGGGACGCACCTGTTCCACACCAGCAACGAGAAGGTGTGGGAGTACGTCAACCGGTTCACGACGTTCACCAACTACCAGCACCGGGTCTTCGGCAAGTACCAGGGCCAGGTCTACTCGCTGCCGATGAACCTGGCGCTGATCAACCAGTTCTTCGGCAAGTCCCACACCCCGGCCGAGGCGCGCGCGCTGATCGCCGAGCAGGCCAGCGAGTTCAAGACCGAGGAGGCCACCAATCTCGAGGAGAAGGCGATCTCGCTGATCGGCCGCCCCCTCTACGAGGCCTTCATCAAGGGCTACACCGCCAAGCAGTGGGAGAAGGACCCCACGGAGCTGAGCCCGGACATCATCACCCGGCTTCCGGTCCGCTACACCTTCGACAACCGCTACTTCAACGACAAGTACGAAGGCCTGCCGACCGACGGCTACACCGCCTGGCTGACCCGGATGGCCGACCACCCGAACATCGAGGTGCGGCTCGAGACCGATTTCTTCGCCGTCGCCGAGGAGTTCAAGGGCAAGGTCCCGATCGTGTACACCGGCCCGGTCGACGAGTATTTCGGGTACTGTGCGGGCCGTCTCTCCTGGCGCACGGTCGACCTCGAGTCCGAGGTCCTCGACGTGGACGACTACCAGGGCACGGGGGTGGTCAACGCCAACGACCCCGAGGTCCCCTGGACGCGTGAGCTGGAGTTCAAGCACCTCCACCCCGAGCGGGCCGCGTCGTACACCCCGGGCAAGACGATCGTGGTGCGCGAGTACAGCCGCTTCGCCGAGGAGGGCGACGAGCCGTACTACCCGATCAACACGGCCGACAACCGCGAGAAGCTGCTGAAGTACCGTGACCTGGCGACCAAGGAGCCGATGGTGCTCTTCGGCGGCCGGCTCGGGACCTACAAGTACCTCGACATGCACATGGCCATCGCCTCGGCGCTGTCCATGTACGAGAACAAGATCAAGCCGCACTTCGCCGAGGGGGCGGAGCTGAAGTCCGGGGGTGTGGACGCCTGATGGTCACCCGTCTGCTGCAGCGGCAGATCCTGCCGCTCGACCGCGACTTCGAGGTCTTCGCGCTCTACGTCGACCCCGACGACGCCGACCTGGACGAGGACAAGTACGTCGTCGGCGGGGAGCGTGCGGCCAAGGAGCTCAACAACACCAAGATCCGCCAGGCCACCGGCAGCGGCGAGCAGATCCGCGCCGACCAGATCCTGGACCGGACCCGGCTGCTGGTCGACGCCGGGCAGCGGCTGAGCCTGGGCGCCTACTTCAACGCCTTCCCGGCGTCGTACTGGCGGCGTTGGACGATCGTGGAGCACGTCACCCTGACCGTGACGGTCGAGGGCGCCGGCGCCACCGTGATCGTGAACAAGTCGCTGGCCAACGGCAACAGCCAGCGGGTCGGCTCCGCGGTCAGCGAGAGCACGGGGGCCAACACCCTGACCTTCGAGCTGCCGCTGGCGCCGTTCATCGACGGCGGCTGGTACTGGTACGACGTCGTCGCCGGCGAGCACCCGGTGGTGATCAGCGCCGAGTGGACCGCGAACGTCCCCGAGGACCGGGCCGCGCACGGCACCGTGGACGTCGCCATCACCACGATGAACCGGCCGGAGTTCTGCGCCAGGCTGCTGCAGCAGTTCGGCGAGCCCGACCTGGCCGACTACCTCGACACCGTCTTCGTGATGGAGCAGGGCACCAAGAAGGTGGCCGACAACGAGGAGTTCCCGGCGGCCGAGAAAGCGCTGGGCGAGAAGCTGCGGATCATCGAGCAGGGCAACCTCGGCGGCTCCGGCGGCTACGCCCGTGGCCAGCTGGAGTCGCTGCGCAAGGGCACCGCGACGTACGCGCTGATGATGGACGACGACGTCGTCTGCGAGCCCGAGGGCGTCATCCGCCAGGTCACCTTCGGTGATCTGGCCAAGCGGCCCACCATCGTGGGCGGCCACATGTTCAGCCTCTACGCGCGCTCGCGGCTGCACAGCTTCGGCGAGATCGTGCTGCCGTGGCGGTTCTGGTGGCGTACGCCGGAGGACGCCTTCGTGCAGTGGGACTTCGCCACCCGCAACATCCGCTCGGCGCGCTGGCTGCACAAGCGCCAGGACGTCGACTTCAACGGCTGGTTCTCCTGCCTGATCCCGCGCGAGGTGATCGACCGGGTCGGGCTGAGCCTGCCGCTGTTCATCAAGTGGGACGACGCCGAGTACGGCCTGCGGGCGCGTGCCCACGGCTTCCCGACGGTGACGTTCCCGGGCGCGGCGGTGTGGCACGTGCCGTGGACCGACAAGAACGACGCGGTCGACTGGCAGTCCTACTTCCACCTGCGCAACCGGCTGATCGCGGCACTGTTGCACTCGCCGTTCCCGCGCGGCGGCCGGCTGCTGCGGGAGAGCCTGAACAACCAGATCGCGCACCTGGTGGCGATGCAGTACTCCACCGCCGAGCTGCGGCTGCAGGCGATGGAGGACATCCTCAAGGGCCCCGAGGCGCTGCACGGCATGCTCGCCACCCGGCTGGCGGAGATCAACGCCATCCGCGGCCAGTTCAGCGACGCGCAGCTGGTGGCCGACCCCGACGACCTGCCGCCGGTCCGGGTGGAGAAGCCGAGCAAGAAGGACCTCACCGAGGTGCCCTCGCGCAAGGCGCAGATCATCACCGCCGGCCTGGCCCCGCTGCGCCAGCTGCGCAAGCCGCGCCCGCTGTCGCGGACCAACCCCGAGGTGGCGGTGCCGGCCCTGGACGCGAAGTGGTACCGGATCTCGTCGTACGACTCCGCGATCGTGTCGATGAACGACGGCACCGCTGCGGCCCTCTACCGTCGTGACCCGAAGCTCTACCGCGAGCTGCTCAAGCGCACACTGGAGCTGCACGCCCGCTACCTGCGGGAGTGGCCGCAACTGGCCGAGCGGTACCGTTCCGCGCTGGCCGACATCACCTCGCCGCAGGCGTGGGAGGAGACGTTCAAGCCGTGGAAGGAGGCTGGCGATGACTGAGGTGGCGACCGCCTCGGCGACGTCCGGCACGGCTCTGCCTCCGCTGGCCGCGCCGTCGTCGAACCTGGGCCTGGTCTCGGTCTTCAAGCGCCGTTACCTGCTCAAGCTGCTGGTGCAGCGGGAGATCTCGGCGCGCTACGAGCGCTCGTTCCTGGGCTTCCTGTGGTCTTACATCAACCCGCTGACCCAGTTCTTCATCTACTGGTACATCATGGGCATCGTGATGGGGGCGCACGCCACCATCCAGAACTATCCGGTGCACGTGTTCAGCGGCCTGATCATCGTGCACTTCTTCACCGAGACCTTCGGCTCCGGCACGGCCTCCATCATGCGCAACAAGTCGCTGGTGCAGAAGATGCCGTTGCCCCAGGAGATGTTCCCGGTGGCGGCCATGCTGGTCTCGCTGTGGCACGTGCTGCCGCAACTGGCGATCCTGCTCGTCGTCTGCATCCTCACCGGTTGGCACCCGGACATGGGCACGCTGATCGGGGGCCTGCTCTCGGTCGCCATCCTGATGATGCTGGGCACCGCGCTGGCGCTGATCTTCAGCGTGGCCAACGTGTTCTGGCGCGACTTCGGCAGCCTGGTGGGCATCCTCAACAACTTCGTCCGCTTCGGCTGCACGATGATCTACTCCTACGACCAGCTCTCGCAGCACGCGGGCAGTCTGCAGCCGGTGGTGCTGGGTAACCCGATCGCGGTGGCCTGTCTGCTCTTCCAGCGGGCGTTCTGGGCGCTGTCGACCGATCACCCGCACCACGTGCTGAAGACGGAGTTCCCGCCGCACCTGTACCGGCAGGGGTTGGAAGCACTCGCCGCGTCGCTGGTGATCCTGCTGTTCGCGCAGTGGTTCTTCAGCAAGTTCCAGGCGCGGATCCCGGAGCAGTTCTGATGGCGGAGGCAATCGTCGCCGAGCACGTGACGAAGGACTTCGTGCTCCGTCGCCACAAGACGTTCAAGAAGATGACGGTCGCGAAGATGCGCGGCGAGCAGACCGTCGACAGGTTCAACGCGGTCGACGACGTCTCCTTCACCATCCAGCAGGGGGAGTCGGTCGGCCTGATGGGGCTCAACGGCTCCGGCAAGAGCACCCTGCTCAAGCTGGTCAGCGGCGTGATGAAGCCCAACAAGGGCACGCTGCTCACCCGTGGCCGGATCGCCGGGCTGATCGCGACCGGCGCGGGCTTCCAGAACCAGCTCTCCGGGATGGAGAACATCTACCTCAACGCCGCCATCTACGGTCTGTCCGAGAAGGAGACCAAGGCGGTGCTCGACGAGATCATCGACTTCGCCGACATCGGGCAGTTCATCGACCAGCCGGTGGGAACCTACTCCTCGGGAATGAGCTCGCGGCTCGGGTTCGCCATCGCCGTGCACGTCGACTGCGACATCTTCCTGGCCGACGAGATCCTCGCGGTGGGGGACAAGCCGTTCAAGCGCAAGTGTCTGGCGAAGATGCAGGAGATCCGGGAGAGCGGCCGAACGATCGTCTACGTCAGCCACGCGGCGGGGTCGGTGCAGAAGATGTGCGACCGGGTGATCTGCCTGGAGAAGGGTCGGCTGGTCTTCGACGGCGACGTCGACGAGGGCATCCGCTTCCTGCACTACGAGGACGAGGACGACGGCGACGAGCTCGCCGCCGACGACGCCGAGCTCGGCGCCGACGTCTGATTCCCACCCTCGGTACCACGCCACGCTGCCCGCCCTCCTCGGAGGGCGGGCAGCGTGCATGTGTGTGCCCCTGGTCGGAATCACAAGATTGTAATTTTACTTTAATCTCGGATATGTCGGCGTGTCGAGTGGAAATTACAATTCTGTAGTTACTCGCAAACCCTTCCCAGGGCGCTGTGACGGGTGTGAAAGTTGAGCCCTCGTGTGACTCTTCCCCCACACCTGGAGCAATGGAATGCACTCCGCAAAGACGCGCTACGTCGCCCTGTGCCAGCAGCTGCTGGTGCTCGGCGTCGTCGTCGCAGCCCTCGTCCCCGCCGCCGGCATCGTGACCCTCGACGTGGTCCGCGAGAAGCCGGCCGGCACCAGCTCGCCGGCCACGTCGCCCGCGACCGCGCCCGCCACGTCGGCCATCGCGCCCACACCGAGCGGCGCCCTGGCGGCGTACGTCAAGGCGGCCACCACACCCTCGGTGGTGCCGACCTCGGCCGTCGATCCGACCGTCGACGAGGTGCAGCTGACCGCCCCGTCGGCGCCGCTGGTGGGCCGCCGCGCCATCGGCGTGGCCACCGGCGCCGCCACCCCGCACGCTCGGGTGGCGCCGGCGAAGAAGGCCGGCAAGATCGCCGCGCGAGTCGCCAAGGACACCTCCCTGCGGCTGCGGCAGCACACCACCGTCATCACCAGCACGCCGCAGAAGGTGACCGGCTTCGGCACCGTCGGCGTGACCTGGCAGCACGGGGACGACCTCAAGCCCAGCCAGGTGCGGGTGCAGGTCCGCAGCAAGAAGGACGGCGTCTGGGGCTCCTGGCAGAAGGCCGACTACGACCCGGACGGCCCGGATGCCGGCAGCGCCGACGGCAAGCGCTCGCGCCCCGGCACGATGGAGGCGCTGGTCGGCCACGTCGACCTGGTCCAGGTCCGGATGACCATCACCGGCGCGGCGGTCCCGCCGGACATGAAGCTCGCCGTGATCGACCCGGGCACCCCGACGTCGACGGCCAAGGAGCGGCCGGCGCTCGACACCTCCCGGCTCGACCCCGATCCGGCCAGCGCGCCCGACACGATGACCGCGGCGCCCGCGACGTACTCCGCTTCAACCGCCGCGAGCGGCACGACCGGTCAGCGGAGCACGGCGACGGTGTCGGCGAGCGAGTCGAGCGAGTCGGCGAGCGGGCAGTCCGGCGACGCCGAGCAGGCGGTGCTGGCGGCCGCGGCGTACACCCCCAAGCCGCAGATCTACAGCCGCGCCCAGTGGGGTGCCGACGAGCGGGTGCGTGAGCAGACCCCGCCGAGCTACGCCGAGGTCCACGGCGGCTTCGTGCACCACACCGTCAACGCGAACGACTACACCGCCGCGGAGGTGCCGGGCATCATCCGCAGCATCTACGCCTACCACGTCAAGAGCCGCGGCTGGCGCGACATCGGCTACAACTTCTTGATCGACAAGTTCGGCCGCATCTGGGAGGGCCGGTACGGCGGTGTCGACCGCGCGGTGGTCGGCGCCCACACCGAGAACTACAACGACTACGGGTTCGGCGTCTCGGCGATCGGCAACTTCGAGATCGCCAAGCCGGGCTCGGCGATCGTGCAGGCGGAGGGCGCGCTGTTCGCCTGGAAGCTGTCCCTGTACGGCGTCTCGGCCGCCGCGACCAACGTGACCATCGGCCCCCGGACCTTCGTGTCCTCGATCATGGGCCACCGCGACACCAAGTCGACGGCGTGCCCGGGCAAGTACCTCTACAAGAAGATCCCCAAGATCCGGAAGCTGGCCGCCTCGCTGCAGGTGGGCTGGTCGGGCCGTGATCTGGAGTCGAACGTCGCCGGCTCGGCCTACCCCGACATCGTGGTCCGCAACGCCACCAACAAGCAGGTGTACGTCGTGCCGACCACGGGGGTGGCCGCGAAGACCACCGGTCGCAAGGCCGTGACCCAGTCCGTGGTCTCGCCCGACCTGACCGGCGACGGCAAGCCGGACCTGGTCAAGGTGACCAAGAAGGGCGTGGCGAAGGTCCGGCCCGGCAATGGGGCCGGCCACTACGGCGCGCCGGTGGCCAAGGACAAGAAGCACTTCGTCCACCGCTCCCTGGTCACCGCGGTCGGCGACGTCAACGGTGACGGGCACAACGACCTGGTCGCCAAGATCACCAAGAAGGGCAAGAACAAGGGCCGGCTGAGCATCTACCTCGGCAGGGGCAACGGGACGTTCGTTCGCAAGGCGCAGCACTCGGTCAACCTGCACGGCGTCGTCGGGCTGGCCGGTCCGGGCGACGTGACGGGTGACGGTCATCCCGACCTGGTCGGCCGCAGGTCCAGCGGCGCCACGGTGACCCTGCCGGGCACCGGTGCGGGCACGTTCGGCGCGCCGGTCAGCACGGCGCCGCCCGGCCCGGTGCCGACCGGCAGCGGCCTCGGGGCGCTGATCCCCACCGGACTCGCCATCCCGAACGCCAACCTGCTGCTCAACGCCGGCGACTGGAACCGGGACGGCTTCGACGACCTCGTCACCCGCAACACCGACGGCAACCTCTACCTCTACCTCGGCAACGGGCAGGGTCACTTCGCGGCCCCGACGCTGCTGGCCACGGGCTTCGGCGCGGTCACCATGCTGACCGCCGCCGGGGACATCACCGGTGACGGCTGGCCGGACCTGCAGGGCCAATCGAACGGCACCATGTACATCTGGCCCGGCCAGGGTGCCGCGGGCCTCGCCGCCGGCTATCCGTCGCACAAGGCGATCAAGGCGCAGCAGCAGGTCGCGGTCGGCCGTTGGGACGGCGACGGCGCCCCGGACGCGCTGTTCGTCAAGGCGAAGAAGACGGTGCTCTACCCGGGCAACGGCCCCGGCGGGCTGACCAACGCGGTCACGATCGGCGGCAGCCTGACGGCGTACGACTGGGTGATCGGGGTCAGCAACGTCGGTCTCTCCGGCGCCCCCGGTCTGATCGTGCGACAGAAGGGCACCGGCAACCTCTACCAGATCGCCCGCGGCGCGAACGGGCAACTGGCCGCGCCGGTCCTGCTGGGCAGCGGGTTCGGAGGCTACGACCTGGCCGGCTGAGAGCCGGTCACACCTGGGCCTCGCGTGGGAAGCGACCATCGGCCCGCTCGGCGACTGCGATCGCCTCGAGCCGGTCGGGGTCGGCGTGGGCGACCAGGATGAGCGAGCCGCCGCTGACGAGCGGCTCGCAGAAGGAGGCGGTTCCCGGTGGGGAAGCCGGGTCCACCTCCGACACGAGGCGGTCGCCGCCGGAGAGGGAAGCTCCGGTGGCGGCCGCCCACAGCTGCGCCTGGGTGGTCGTCTCGCCGGCCCACTCGGTGGCGGGGTCGTCCGCGCCTGGCGGGTCCCAGGGCCTCCAGCCGTCCGGCTGGCCCCACACCTCCACGCCGACATCGTGTACGCCGGTGGGCAGCGGCTCGGCGAACCGCACGCCCAGCGGTCGCAGCGAGCAGGCCAGGGTGGGTCGTTGCGCCGCCTCGGCCGCCCATCGGGCCAGGCCGTCGGGCCCGCACACCACCGCGTCCGGATCCTCCGCGTCGGTGACGACGAGGCCGGCGTTCCAGGCGGCGCCGAGGAAGACCAGCGAGAGCCAGTGCGGCGGCAGGTCGATCCGCAGCCGGTCACCGCGCTCGAGCTCGTGCTCCTCGACCAACAGCGCCGAGGCCTTCGCCACCCAGTTGGCGTAGGTGGTGACCGAGAGCTCGACCCGTTCGCCGGTGGCCTCGTCGTAGAACGTGATCAGCGGGCGACCCGGGTGGTGGCGCAACTGGGCGCCGAGGACCTGTGCGAACGTGCTCATGGTTCCCATCCTTCCGCCCGGGCCGTCCGCCCGGCTGCACTGCCGTTGACAATTAGTAATATTTTATGGATAGTGACGCCGATGTTGGTGACCTCTGACACAGATAGGACGCAACATGAGGGTTCTCGATCCATCCTCCCGGATCACGAGGAGAATCGCGGCGGTCGTCGGGCTCGTGGTCGCGGCCGCGACCGCCCTGTCCGCCTGCGGCAGTAGCGGCGGCGATTC
>Ga0164242_10004215_pt1 | contig 16195 bp, 13 predicted proteins | sample OricomgcompostMG_FD_108783 | JGI IMG/M metagenome (GOLD analysis project Ga0164242, IMG submission 108783) | Miracle-Growth compost microbial communities from Emeryville, California, USA - Original compost - Miracle growth compost (MG) ... | reverse complement strand
GCGCCTCCGGTGGATCCCGAGGATGTCGCTGCAATCCTATTCATCCTGGGCCAGGCCCACCACTTCGATGTAAACCGCGCCGTCAAGTTGAATACCCTGGCCGCTGCGATGGGTCGATCCAGCCAGTTTGTCCGCCCGCGGCTCCAGCGCCTAAACGACGCCGGGATCATTGAAACGGTGACCAGGAAACCACTACGCTTCCGGCTCTCTACCCGGGGCGCATCGCTTCTCGAGCTGGACGGGTGATGGCTCTCCGTGGAGGGCTACGAATTGGTGATCGCCATCGGTGGCACGGCAACAGCGGCGAGGCGCACAAAATCACAACTTCGACATACCAACTGACGGATGACATAAATCAGCGGTGCTGGCTGCATGACAGGCGTGCGCACGCACAACTCATCGCTACCGGGAGTTCCTCTGCTGCATACGCAACCATGACCGTCAGAACGTCGAGCTGCCTCCCGGCTGCAGGACGAAACCGTGATCGACCAGTCCCGGCGAGGAACTGGTGATGATGCACGCCGTCAGCTGGTTGTCCCCCACCACGCAGGTGATGTTGGCGTAGCTGATCTTGCTGCCGGCCGGCAGCACCCGGAACGAGGCGGGGTCGACGGGCACGTCGCGCAGGCCGTGGTCCTCCATCTCCAGGTACATCTCGGGCTGGCTCAGGTCAACCTGCTGCCAGACCGTCGGCACGTAACTGGTCGCCAGAATGCCGGTGGCCCCGCCGGCGCCGGGCAGCTCACCGCGGCAACTGGCCACCGACTCGCTACCTCGAGTGTTGTGACTGAGCGAGCAGTGCACGCCGTCAGGGGTAGCGAACCGCACGCCCTCAGTCGCATAGCCGTGTTCGGCGCTGTAGTCGTCGGCGTTCACCGCCTGAAAACCGTTCAGGTCGGGGAAGTTCGGCGGTGCGGCGGCGGCAGTTGGCACCGGGGCCAGCGTCACGATCGCGGCCAGTACTGCCCAACGCATTTTCATGTCGGCATTATCGCTGTTGATTAGGCCATCAATCCAATTTTCTTTATTGAGGCGGATGTGCGAGGCCACGCGAGCCGACGTACTCCCTGAGTAGTTCCGCCACTGGATCTGGTAGATCGGAATACTTGATTCCCGCCGTCGGCTATGCGTCGCTTCCATAGATGGTCCAGTTGTCGACTGCCGAGCAATCCGCTTTGGAGCAGCTGCGGACCCCAAACCCTGACCTCCACCAACACATCGCGGTTCCAATCCGCAGTGATATGCGTGGGCCGAAACGCCTGCTGCGCAGCATCGCCATTCAGCCCGTTGATCATCTCCGGCAGACTGCCCGGTGCGATATCGAAGCGTTCCCGAAATTTCCCGGTCCGCACCAAGACCGAACCAGCGGTCGGAGCCATACTCGCAGCCCGTGGCGCCCGAACGACAACGGGATCCTCCACGAGGGTGAGCGATTCAGTCTGCGGCGTCGTCTCAACCGAAGGAAACTCGACCACGTCGATATCCGCAATAACTACGGCATGATCCGATGTCCCCGCCAATCGTGCCCGCTGGACAATCTGTGCGCCTGCGATCGAATCGCCAAGCACCGGAGAAGCGAAAATGTAGTCCAGACGAAAACCGTTGAGGTCGTGCGTTATCCCTGTTTCTTTGTCCTTGCGCTTGGAAAACCAGGTGAAGTCGCGGACATTGGGATGCAGCATCCGCCAGCAGTCGGCGAACCCGTTCTCGACGAGAGTATCCATGTATGCCGACAGCTTGAATGCAGCGCCCTCGGTGTCAATGCGAAAGCCAGTGTTGAAGTCGCCCATGATAATGGTGCGCTTGTCTACACGGTCGAGCGCATACGTCACGACGCGGTCCCACATCAGTTCCTTGCGTTTCAACCCCGAGATGCCAAAGCCGTCCCGAAACTTGTTGTCGTCCGAGCCTGGGATGTGCACAACGAGTACATCGAGATCCATATCAGCAACATGCACAGCGAGCCATCGTTCACCGTCCATGTCCCATTCAGGTGGTGCCACCATTTCGACTGGCAGCCTCGATGCAAGAAGCAGGCCATTCTGTTTCGGCACGGGTTTCGACGTCACAACGAACCCGTAGCCCAGGTGCCCAAGCTGGGTCCTCAACACCGCCTCGTTGTATGTCTGAAATTCTGTCAATGCCAGTATGTCCGGTTGATGCTCGGCAATCTCTGCACAGATCGCAGCTATACGTGAGCTGCCGCCGTGACTGATATTCCACGTCAGAAACCGCATCTGCGGTGTACCTCCAATGCCCCCTGCACGGCAGTTGTTTTCGTACGCCTCCCGCGTATGCGCATTATCACGCGTCGGCTCCTTCGACCCGAGCAGACCCCGCATAGTTCGGCGCCAGCGCCTCCATCTGATCGATCACCAGCTTGATGGCGGACAGCTGCTTATCCGGCGGGTACTTGTATTTCACCAACAGTCGCTTGATCGATGACCGCAGCTTGGCGCGCACATCGTCGCGCACCGTCCAGTCGGTCTTAGTATCGCGCTGCATGACGGCGACGAGTTCGCGCGCAATCTGCGCGAGCACGTCTTCACCCTGGAACTCCACCGCCGACTCGTTATCGGCCACCGTGTCATAGAAGGCCAACTCGTCGTGCGACAGCGGTGGCGTGAATCGTTGCCCTCGGTTACCTTCTGCAGCAACCTCTTTCGCCATTGCGATGAGCTCGGCGATAACCTCCGCTGAGGTGAGTTGCTGATTGGTGTACTTGCGCATCAACTCCGCAACTCGGTCAGAGAAGGACCGCTGACGGACCAGGTTATTCTTGGTCGCAACACCCATTTCCTCGGTGATCAGCGCACGCAGTGCTTCGATCGCCAAGTGTGCATTATCGGAGCGCTTCACCTTGGCTTCGAACTCTGGCGTGAGGTCCGAGAGCGACGGCTTGGGCAATCCAGCCGCTTCGTAGATGTCGACGATCCCGCCCGCTGCGGTTGATTCATCCACGAGCACCGATAGGAGACGCTTGATGTCTTCGGGGATCGGCTTGCCTTCGGCCTGACGCTGCTGCGCGTCGAGCTTGCCCATCACCACACGAACCTGCTCGTAGAACTTGACGGTCTGCCGCAGCTCATCGAGCGTCTGGTTGCCGGCGCACAGGGACCACGCGCGGGCGAGCTGCCCTGACAGCGCCCGGAATCGATCGCCCAGTGTGGGCTCTGTCTGATTCCCAGGTGTGCCTGGCGCCCGTAGGTAGCTCGCCAGATTCACCGCAGTCTTCAACCAACTACCATGCTGGGAACCAACTTTCGACCGCCAGTCATATCCAGCGCACACTGCATCGAGCTGGCCGATGAGCGTGGTCGTCAGCGCGACCGCTTCATCAACATCCTTGCCCAGCGGTTTCTCAGCGCGGTCGGTCTCGGTGTACTCGGCCAGCGCGGCTGCAAGGTTGTCGACGAGCGGCGCATACGCGACCAACAACCCAGACGGCTTGCCGCGGAACGTGCGGTTGACGCGAGCCAAGGTCTGCATCAGCAGCGCACCCTTAAGCGGTCGGTCCAAGTACAACGTGTGCAGCGGCGGTGCATCGAAGCCGGTGAGCATCATGTCTTTGACGATGACGATCTGGAGTTTGTCATCGGGATCGCGCAGCCGCCTCTGGATCGCCTTGTTCTGCCCTTCGCGGCGAACATGTTTGGCGATCAGACCCTGGTCTTGCGCGGAACCCGAGTACACGACTTTGATAACCCCGTCAGTCTCGGCACCGTCGTGCCATTCCGGTCGGAGTTTGATGATTTCCTCGTACAGCCGTGCGCAAATCTCCCGGGTCGCACCGACAATGAAAGCTTTACCCGGGGATTCGATGAAGGGACGCATGGCTTCTGAGCGAGCATCCCAATGCGTGACTATGTCGTCGGCGAGCTTGGCGAGTCGCTCGGGTGCACCGTAGATGGCGTTGATGACGGCAACAGACTTTTCGATCTGTGTGCGTTCTACATCGTCGAGGCCGAGCGTTGCCTCATCGACGGCGTGGTCGAGATCATCCTCACTGAAGTCCGTCGCCCATGCGACCTTTGCCAGCCGCGGCTCGAAATACACTGGTACCGTGGCATTGTCGTTCACAGCACGGGTCAGGTCGTACACATCAATGTTGGGACCGAACACGTCTCGAGTGTTGCGGTCAACTTCCGATATGGGTGTTCCAGTAAAGGCGATGAACACCGCGTTCGGCAGAGCATCACGAATGTGGCGCGCGTATCCGTCGAGATCGTCGTAGTGACTGCGATGCGCCTCGTCGACGATGACGATGATGTTGCGGCGGTCGGTGAGCAGCGGGTGATCTGAGCCAGATTCCTTCTCCTGCTTGGTTAGGCCGAACTTCTGCAGGGTGGTGAAGTAAATGCCGCCGGTGGCGCGGTTCGCCAGCTCATCGCGCAGTTCGGCGCGTCTGGTCACCTTGACGGGTGATTCCGCCAGCAGCCTGGACCGATTGAACGTCTCGTACAGCTGGGAGTCGAGTTCCTTGCGATCGGTGACCACGACGATCGTGGGGTTCTTCAGTTTGGCCTGCTGCGCCACGAGGTGCGCGTAAAGCTCCATCTCCATCGACTTACCAGAGCCTTGGGTGTGCCAGACCACGCCGGCCTTCCCGTTCGTCTCGGCAGCTTGCACGGTAGACCCGACCGCCTTGGTGACGGCAAAATACTGGTGCGGCTTGGCGATTCGTTTGGTCAGTCCGTCGCCATCTTCGTCGAACGCGGTGAAGTTGCGCAGGAGTTGCAGGAAGCGCTCGGTGTTGAATAGCCCGTCGATGAGGGTCTCCAACTCGATGGGCACGTCCTGATCGAGCGCGAGATTGCTTGCGGTGACCAGCTTTCCATCATCATCAACATTCCATGGCGCAAAGTGCTCCAAGGGGGTGAACGGTGTTCCGTATCGAGCTGTGATGCCATCGCTAACCACTGTAAGGACCGCGAACCGGAAAACCATCGGGAATTCCCGGCGATAGGTCTGTAACTGCGCGTGTGCTTTGGCGACATCAGCATGCTGGGCGCCGGCTTGCTTCAGTTCGAAGATCGCGACCGGCATACCGTTGAGGTACAGCACGATATCGAAGCGCCGGTGATGTTCCTTTGTGCGGACCGTAACTTGCTGTACCGCAAGGAATTCATTCTCGTCGGGCCGATGGCTGACGAGTCGGATCGTCGGGTTCTGCTCGATACCGTCGGAGTCGACGTAGCTGATCCCCCGGTACCCACCCACAAGATATTGATGCAGCCTGTAGTTCTCATTGAGGGCATCCTGGGACTGGGGTTGCAGGATCGCGGCACGGGCCTGGTCCAGATACTCCCCTGGTACGCCCGGGTTGAGCTCGCGCATTTTCGCGAGCATCCGGTCCGGTAGGACGATGTCGGACCAGGAATCCCGACCGTCGTCGGTGCCGGGGGCAATCTGGGTGCCGGTCATGGTGATCCACTCGTGTTCACCGAGGGTGTCGAGTGCGATCTGCTCCCAATCGGCTTCACTGAATCCGGTCATGATGTGTCCTAACAGTCGGCGCAATGGCTTTGACGATCGCCACACGCTTGAATTGGCAGGTGGTTCCTGCGCGGGATCCGCGCGTCGACACAGGGCTGCACCGGTTCGCCGTGCACTTGCCCGCCATTTGTGCAAGCGCAACTTGCACAAATGGCACATCACGGGTCCGATGTGCGAACTGGTTAGTCCATATCTGCGAAATCCGGAAGCGCCTTGTCGGCGCGGCCTGACATGATGTGGACCTATGAGCAACCAAGTGGTCCACCTGCAAGACCGGCCTGTGTACGGGTTCGGTCAGGTTGACCGCATCCTCGCGCTCAGAGCCGGCACTTCGCAACGGTGGATCGATGGCTACCGAAGGGGCGGCAAGAGCTACCCGCCGGTGATCCGCGTCGAGCAGACCGGTGATGAATCGGTGACCTGGGGCGAGTTCATCGAAGCCCGACTTCTTTCTGAGTACCGCGGCGAAGGCGTTCCGCTGGTCAAGATGAGGCCAACGGTGGAAAAACTCCGCGAGGAGTTGAATACCTTGTACCCCTTGGCCTCTGCCAAGACCTGGCTTGCCGTCGAAGGCCGTGAACTCGTTCGCAAGGTTGAGGAGAAGGTCGGCCTTCACCGCCGGCTCCGGCTGGTCGTTGTGCGCAACGATCAAGAAATGCTGGCCTGGTCGCCTCAGGCCCAGGAGTTCGCCGACTCGCTGCACTGGGATGAGGTCGGCAGCGGCCGATCCAAGCGCCCAGAAGTGGCGAGCCTGAGCCCCGACCCGGCGATCCGCGATGTTGTTGTGAACCCTTTGCAGCGGTTCGGTGAACCATCCACCCGCGGTGTACCGACCGAAGTGATTCGCGAGCTCTACGTCGCTGGTGACCCTATTGAGATGATCGCCGAGCTGTACGAGCTGCCGCAGCACCTGGTTGAAGCTGCGGTGCGCTACGAGCTCAAGTCCGCCGGGGCCTACGCGGCGCTGGCAGGCTGATTCGGGCTCCGGGAGATGGTCGCGGTTGCCAGCCTCGTCAGGTTCTACGTCGATGAGAGCGCGGCGGGCCTTGGTCTGGCACTCGCGGCCGCACGCAAAGACACCATTCACGTAGGGCACCGGCTGATCCCCGAATGCCCGCGGGGTGCGCTCGATACCGACTGGATCCCGGCGGTCGCCAAGCGCGGCCTCATTGTGATTGCCCGGGACAAGAAACTGCGGACGAAGCCGGTCGAGATTATGACTCTGTGGGACCAAGGCCTCCGGGTGTTCAACATCGGCGGCAAGAAAGACCTGTCGACGTGGGATTGGATGGTCCGCGTTGTCCGACACTGGCCGCAGATGGAAAAGATCGTTACCGATCGCCCGACCGGTCCCTGGATTTACATGCTCAATGAGAAAACCGTCGACGAGTACGTGCCGGGAAACATCGGAGCGGCAGCCGCACCCGAGCACGCGCCGCGATAGGTCGCCGCGGCCTCCTTCGGCAGGGATCGCCGCTCGGTCGACGCACCAATCTTGCAACGGGCCGTCGCAAGGTTGCGTAGATACTGGCGCCCGGCGCAATCGGCGATCGTTACGGAAGTAGGTCGACCGCGGGCCGATGCTTTGTGGGCGGTCCAGCGCCGCGTTCTGATGTCCAGATAGTTGTGCAGCGCTGCGTTGCACAATTGCCGTCGCCGGTTGGGGCGTGAGGAATGCGCGCATCGACTTGGCATCTCGCCGGCTAGGCAGTATCTGAGGGCGTCGCATCGTCTGTCACCTCCCCTGAATCGGCAACCGCTACCTGTTCGACCTCGCCCTCAGCGGCAGGCGGAAAACCGATATCCACGGATTCTCTTGTAGCCGAGTGCATTTCGTTTGCAATTCCGTACGGAATATGTACGCCCGCGCTGTGCTGAGCAGCCGTATCGAGGTGGCCCTGCTGATCGTCGAAGAAGATGTGCGGGTGAAGAACTTGGAGCACGGCCGACTTCTCAACTCCGCCAAGGAAAAATGCGTCATTCACGTTCACGCCCCACGCTCGAAGCGAGTTCACCGCCCGTTCGTGGGCAGGGGCGTTACGCGCCGTGACGAGCGAGACCCGTAGCCGAGGTACATAGGTTGGATCAGTCAGCTTCCGTTGATCCTCGATTGTCTGAATCCTGTTGAGGTCCTGCAAAAGTGGCTTCAGGAGGCCGGGCTGAAGCGGAACATTCCGTTTCATCGACTCATGTTCAAGGTAGTCCTCGAGTCCGTCTGGCTTTTTGTAGACCTGCTCGGATTCATCGCTAGCCAACACTCCGTCGAAGTCGAACGCGACGCGCAGTGACGTGTCGTTCGGGTCGTACGTGGCCGAAGATGGAAGAACGTGGCCGGCCGGCAGTCCTAATGCGATGGCGGCGTCGACATCTCGCCTGTTAGCCGTCAAAAACAACGACATGCTCAGCGCCTTCATGTAGGCGTACGGAGATTGGCCTTGAGTGAAGATGGCACGGCTCATTTCGAGTCCATGTGCCTGCACCGACCTGATCACCCGCAGGCCAGTCATTGGGTCATTACGCGAAGAATGATGACCTCGACGAGAGGATCCGACCGAAGATCGTTGAGGCCAAGCAGTCGTTGAATGAACGGAAACGCAACACCGGGCTTTAGCGTCTTGTCGATCCGCTTGTCCTGGTAAACACGGTATTTCGACTCACCGTGCTTCCTAAAGTAGGCATCGGACTTGGAGAGATCGAAGAGTGCGCTCGACGCCACGCCCACCACAAGTCGGCCATCAAGTTGATACGCCACTACAACACCTCCGACGCGACCGCCTCGGCGCCCTTGACACGGAGCTTGCCGGACATAAGTAGCGGAAGGAGTTCGTCGCGGGCGTGAGCGAGCGATCGAGTTTCGACCACTGCAGCGTGAGCCCGCTCACGAATCGGGAGTGCGATACGTTCAAATTCATCCCATTGTGCGGGCGGCAGACGCGGCACCGGCGCGAACTCGAATCGATCGCCCCGTACAGCTGGATAAGCGCTGCCCTCTGCAACTGACTCTAGATAGGTCACGAATTGCTCAGTCCGAGTTGCCTCGTACAAACCTGCAACACGTCCGGCGTGCGGTGTGAGGACAGCGAGCCCCGTCGACGCAACCAAGTCATCGTCGCTGTCGAGAACGAGCGCGTGCGACCGACGATTCGGACGAACCGTCGACCAAACGGTGTCGCCGGCGACGAGGCCACGTCTGGCCCGGCCGGGGGCATCACTCCATGGCAATGGATCAGCCAAGTCATAGCCCCCTTGTCCAACCGACGAGATATCGACATAGCGGAGTGATCCAGTTCGCTTCGGCTTCAGCACTCGCTTATTGACATCCCCAATTGCACACAGCTCGCCCCACGTACATCCTTTGGTCATCCGAGCGAATGTGGTCGCGAGGAATCCGTCGGCAAGATCGCAAACCCGCTCATTCGCAGCGATCTTGTCGTCGAAGGCGCCAAGCACTCCAACTATTGCTTCCTGCACCCGCAATGGCGGTAGCCGCACCGGAAGTGCTTTTAGCTGCCCCAAATTGAAGCCTGGCACAGAACTACCGATAGCCTGGCCGCGCACCAATTCAATCATGTGTCTCTGGGAGAGAAAGTAGTACAGATACATAGGAATTACCCGTCGGAGATCGACCGTGACCTTCATCTGCTTGTTTGAAACCAAGTAGTTTTTGAACCGACTACCGCCGTCTAGTATCCCGATCTGGCCGACCGTCCCCCAACAGGTGAACACCAAATCCCCAGGGCCAACAATCGAGCGAGAGTACTGGTTGGCCAACCCCTCCGGCACAAATACAATGTCAGATTCGTCTAACCGAACCCCTACATCATCACTGAGGTTGCTGCCCCGCAGCATCGGTATACCCTGGGCCACAAAATTCTTAGCCGATACTGCGGATCCGAATGGCCCGGTCGCAAACGCTGAGGGCCGGTCCGCACCGAGTTCACCGAGTGGAACCGTCTGGTAGTCATCCATCAATCCGCTCCAATTGCTCACGCACAACCTTCTCCAACCGCGCCGACTCATCAAACGCCGCAAGCAATTCCGTCTTCAGCCGCGCGATCTTCTCGTCGATCGGCTCACCGTCGTCCTCGACCGCGGCCGCTCCCACGTACCGCCCAGGCGTCAACGCATAATCCGCAGCCTTAATCTCAGCAAGCGTCGCTGACTTGCAGAAGCCTGGAACATCCTCGTACATAATCTTTTTCGCGGCAGCAGACTTCGATCCTCGCCACGCGTGGTAAGTATCGCCAATCTTCACAATGTCTTCGTCACTCAACGCGCGTTCAGCCCGGTCCACCATGTAGCCCAACTCGCGGGCATCGATGAACAGCACCTGCCCGGATCGATCAACAGACTCCTGCTTACTAGCTGTCTTGTCCTTGGCGAAGAACCACAAGCACACCGGAATACCGGTACTGCGGAACAACTGCGTCGGCAGCGCGATCATGCACGACACCAGGTCAGCCTCGATGATCTGGGCGCGAATATCGCCTTCCCCGTTGGAGTTCGACGACATTGAGCCATTGGCCATCACCACGCCGGCCTTGCCGCCGGACTTGAGCTTGGACAGGATGTGTTGTATCCAGGCGTAGTTCGCGTTGTTGGCCGGCGGCACACCGAACCGCCAGCGCGGGTCTTCCTCGTTACGGGACCAATCCTTGATGTTGAACGGCGGATTGGCCATCACATAGTCCATCTGGACATCGGCGTGCTGGTCGCGGGCGAAGGTGTCCCCCCACCGGGCACCCAGGCCCTTGTTGTCGATGCCGTGGATGGCGAGGTTCATCTTGGCCATCCGCCAGGTTTCTTCGATGCTCTCCTGGCCATAAATCGCAATGTCTTTCGCGTCACCGTTGTGGTCGGCGATGAACTTCTCAGTCTGTACGAACATGCCGCCCGACCCGCAGCACGGGTCATAGACCCGGCCCTTCGAGGGCTCCAGCACCTCGACGATCACCTTGACCACGCTCGGCGGCGTAAAGAACTCTCCACCCCGTTTACCTTCGGCCCGAGCGAAATTCCCGAGGAAATACTCGTAGACCTCTCCCATCAGATCGCGCGCTTTGTGCTCACCCTGACGGCTGAACCGTGCGCTATTGAAAAGGTCGATCAGCTCGCCGAGTCGGCGCTGGTCGATGTTGTCGCGGTTGTACAAACGCGGCAGGGTGCCCTGCAACGTGGGATTGGCCTTCATCACCGCGTCCATGGCCTCGTCGATCAACTGACCGATGTTCTTGGCTACCTCACCACCAGCGGCCTGCTGCCCTTTGGCGTTCTCCGCCAAGAACTTCCACCGTGCACTCGGTGACACCACGAACACGTTGTAGCCGTGGTACTCCTCAGGATCATCGATCAGATCCTCGATCTGCGAATCGTCCATGCCATCGGCCGCCAGTTCGGCACGGATCGCCTCGCGACGCTCATCGAACGCGTCGGACACGTACTTGAGAAACACCAGACCCAGGATCACGTCTTTGTATTGGCTGGCCGACAGTGAGCCGCGCAGTTTGTCGGCCGCCTTCCACAGCGTGTCTTTGAGCTCCTTCATGGTCGAAGGCGCCTTCGGCTCTTGCTTCTTGCGGGGAGGCATCGGTGTGCCCTTCCTATCTCCGGGCCGCGGCGACGCCGGGCGTGGTGGGTTGCGCATCGAGTGTCAGGGCGCCGGTGGCGACCCCATCGATCAACGCGGATTTCAGTTCAAGCGCTGCCTCGGCGCGGCGCCGCGCCTGAAGCTCGTATTCGTCGGCTTGTTGTAGCGCCGACTCCAAGAGTGTGGTCTCCTCACGCCCTAGTACGGGGACGCTCCATGTCTTCCATTCGCTTCCGGCAGAGACCTTTTCGTTGATGATGGTGGCGAGCACCAGTGGGCCGACCTCCGCAGATTCGGCCAGCCGGATGATCCGCGCCGGCGAAGCAACCATCGATCCGCCCACGGGATCTACCCAGGCGCGCGGTTGCGGTTTCTCGATGAAGATCACGTCGCCGGGCTCAGTCCGAATAGCGCGCCGATACTTCAGTGCCGCATCGAACGGGTCCAGAGCGATGGGTCCCATCACTTCCACTGGCAGCACTCGGACCGTGCCGTTTGGAGAGGCGTCCGCCGGATTGATGCGACGCCCCCTCCGTACGACAAGACGTTTGTGCGCATGCAACTCCCCAAGCGAGCGGTGCTGCAGCTGGATGTTGCCTTGCGCAGGCTCGACCAACACGTCGAGCGGAGCCAGCGGTGTCGTCGTCACCAACGTGGCGCGGTGAACCTCGTCGATGTGTTTGGCGGTGTTACCACCGCCCACCCGCACGGCGCGCACACCTTGGGGCACCACCGGGCCGCCCGCGCGCATCTTCGATGACGACATACGACGGGCATAACGGAACGCACGCTTCTCGGTCTGGGCCAACGCTCCGGCGACGTCGGCGGCCAGGTCTGTCAACTCGATCTCATCGACCGCCCCAAGGTCCGCGACCCACGGCAATTCGGCATGTGCCCCACCAAGACACACCCACACCGCTAGCGCCTGACGATGGGCCTCACGCCACAGCCCGCGCGGAAGCCGGACGGCCGCAACCAGATTGTCGACCCGCAAGGCGTCGGCTCGGCGCTGCTGCAACGTGCCAGCAAGTTCATCGGTCAGTGTCGCGGCCGACCCGACCAGCACGGCCACATTTCCGGGCTCGAGCCCGAGCACCACTTCGTCCACCCGGTCGAGTGTCTCGGCGGTATCAAGGCCCACAAGCGACATCGCCGAAACATGTTTTCCCGCAGTGGTTTCACGCACATCAATGCCACGGACCACCGCGCGCCGACGCAATGCGCGGTCCGACGTCGTGATGTCCACACCACACGCCTCAGCGACATCGAGGACCGCCGCGGAGCCCTCAGCCCGCAGTACCACATGGTCCTGTTCGAGATGGACGGTGGCAGCCTCGATGATGCACCGCAATAGCTCGACGCCCAGCGGAGTCAGTTCACGCAAGCCCAAATCGCGTTTAAGCCGCCCGCTTTCCAGGCGAGCAAGCGCATCACCCGCGCCGAGCGAGGCCTCCACTAGATCGTCGACATAGGCAAGCACCTCGTCTGGCACCTGCATATGACGAATCTCGGCGGCGATCAGGGTGTCGTCGGGGTCAAACTCGTCGGCCGCGTGAACTCGGTCGGCCTGCGACGTGCCTTCGAGGTCGGCCCCGCTGAGGACGTGCCAGCACAACAGCGTCACCACGTCTTCAAGATCCACCCCGTCAGGTACTGCGAGCGCTGGTGCGTCATAGCTGTGCTCGGCATTGTTGCCCCGACCGGTCTGCGTCAGCCAGTCGACAATCTCGGCAAGTTCGAACCGTGCCACCCCGTCGACTGTTTCCACCGGCTCAGGGAACGGCATCGACACGCCGCGCACCATTGGCCGCTTTCGCCACATGCTGACCACCGGCCGGCGTACCTTGGCAAGGTCGGCCACGTCCTGCAATGTCAGCGTGCTCACGGGCTCTCCTTCCCGGGTGGTCTCCTACAAAGTAAGCCTCGCATTGATTGGCTTCAACTGCGTCCACTGATAAGCCCCCTTATCGGATACCTATGTTGCTCATTGCTGAACTCCCGCGTCATTCTGCGTGCATACGGCTCCGCAATCTGCGGTGGCCCCGAGTGCCAGGAGGCAGACATGACCGACAACACCCCACAGACTCATTTCACCGACGACCTCAACGCGGTCGAGATCCAACGACTCACGGTGCGCGACAAGGACGTTGCGCGCGAAGCGCGACGCTGGACCGCCGGCGAACGCGGACCGATTGTCGACGATCCCGAAGCTCTCGCCACTGCCGATTTGACCGCGTTCGTCACCGAGGCGGTCAAGATCGGCGCACACGCATTGTCAGCAGTCGGCCAGGCTCAGGATGCGAAGGCACTGCAGCAGATGCTCAAGGATGTCGGCGAGAAGGCGGCCGAATCGACCGCCAAGCTCTCCGAGAGCACCGAACGGGTCACCAAGGCGGCGTCTGAAGTGATGACGAAGGCCGCCAACGATGCCAAGAAGGCGATCATCGAGGCGGATACCACCAGTCGGAAGGAGATGACCGAGGCCGTCGCCACCGCGAAGAAGGACGTCGCCGCCGAACTGCGGAAGATCTTCGGCGGCGACAACCCAGAGCTGATGGGCAAGTTGCAGCCCGTCCTGGACAAGTTCGGCACCTCGATCGAAGCCACGTTGAAGGCGGGCACTGCCGAACTCATCACTAAGGCGGCCAAGCAGTTCGATCCGTCCGACCCGACTTCACCGATGGCCAAGCACACCGCCGAGTTGGATGCCAAACAGCAGAAGCTGAGCAAGCTCATCGCCGACAACCACACCGACCTCACCAAGAAGGTCGATGACGTCGTGCTCGCACTGAAAGTGCAGGAGGGCAAGAAGTCGGTGACCGTCCGAACTACCGAGAAGGGCGCCGCCTACGAAGACGCGATTGGAGACCTTCTGCACGACATCGCTGCGGGCCTGGGCGACGAATACAGCGACACCCGAAACGTAACTGGTGTCATCTCACGCTGCCAGAAAGGCGACGGAGTCTTGACGGTCGACGGCGGCAAGGCTCAATTGGTGGTCGAGATGACTGACTCCAGCAACCGCAAGTGGGGTCCGTACTTCGATGAAGCTGAGCGGAATCGTGAAGCCAACGCTTCGCTGGGGCTGGTGCCTACTTCGGATCAGAACGGCGGTCAGTCGATCCGCATGTTGGGTACCCGACGAATTGTGTTGGCGTTCAATCCCGAAAGCGATGACCCCGCACTGCTGCGGACAGTGCTGATGGTATTGCGGGCCGGCGCGCTGACCGTTTCGAGCCGGCGCGGCGCCGAAGAAATCGCCACCGCCGAGGAGAAGATCGGTGAGGCCATCAAGCAGCTCGAAAAGATCGACGGCGTTAAGAAGCTGGCCAGCTCGATTCAAAAGAACGCCACCAAGATCGAGAACGACTGCACCGGCATCAACGCCGGTATCCAGCGGCTGCTCACCGATGCGTTAGCTGCACTCACCGAGGTGCCCAACGAGGAACCCCACGAGCCCGGCGCGGTGGCCTGAACCAGGTTTGTCGGACCTGTCATCTTTACTGTCATGTTCCCCGGCTGCGGGGCATCAGCGTGGGTGCCCCGCCCGCGCCCCTACCGATGGAGACCGAGCACCATGAACAAGCGAATCATCCTCAGCGCCATCACTATCACTGCCCTCTGCACCGCGTGCGTGCCGCAGGTCACCACCAATGCCCACGGCAGTTCCGCACAGAGTTGGGGGCTGCCGTCGAGCAGCACCCCCAGCCCGGCCGCCGCCCGGCCCACCGCCGCCGATTTCCTCGTCGACGTGGTCGTCACTAAACAACATTGCTTCGGGTCAGCCGGCTGCAACGTCACCTACACCCTCAACCCCCAGTACATCGGCGCCAAGGAACTGCCGGAGAAGACGACCGTCATCTACAAGATCACCGGTGGCGACCAGGATCAGGTGGGCAACTTCACGATCGACAAGAGCGGCATGGCCTCGTTCGACCGGGAAACCATGATCAGCGCACCTGAGGGCGCCAACCTGCAGGCCGTGGTGACCGCAGTGCTGCCCGGGCGCTGACGCTCAACCTCCAACTGGACCGCCGGTCGTCGATGAGGGGTGACGACCGGCGGCCGCCCGCCTACGACCCGGCCGACTCCCGCTCCAATTGCAGAATCGCCGCGTCGACCATGCTCTGCACGATGTCCCAGGTACTGAAATCACTGAGCCACAGATGCGGAGTATCGGTGCGGTGCAACATCGCAACGCCATGCAGGGCCACCGACAGGGCCGCGGCGGTACGGTGGGCCGCGGCGGTACGGTGGGCCGCCTCGGACGGTTCGGATTCGGGGTCCATGCCGCCGCTGGCCAGCAGACCCCGGGTCACCACACCGAGGGCAGCGCGGGCTGCCGGGGTGATCTCATCACCCTTGACCATCAGCACATAACGCAGCGGAAAGCGTTCGGCGAAACCGACATACGTGCGGCAGCCCAGCAATAACCGCTCCCGCGGCGACGCACCGGCCTGTGCCCGCTCGCTGATCTCGTGGCTCACCTGCACCCAGCTCAACTCGGCCACCGCGGCCAGTAGGTCATCGCGGTTGTCGAAGTGGGCATACAACGCCATGGTCGAGACACCGGCCTCGCGGGCGATGCTGCGTAGCGATACGTCGGCGACGTTCTCGGATGCGTCCACCACGCGGACCGCCGCGGCCAGGATCTCCTCGCGCAACAGCGCGCCCTGCCCCCGCACGTTGCGTTGCCGCGTCGATCCAGCCATTCCGTCACCCTAATCGCCCCAGGTGGACCTATGTGATCGGCAACACCACCACGTAACTATACAGCTGTAAACTTACGTGCGTATAGTCACAAATCATGATGTGGCTTATGCGCGCGGTACGCCGGAGCTGGGTGCTGCTGATCATCGCGGTGGTCGCGGCTGTGGGCGGCGTGGTGATCTACCGGTTCCAGGGCATCTTCGGCTCGCAGAGCCTTGCCGGCGGCGAAAACCACACGGACAACATCGTTTCCACGATTCCCAAGTACGTCACTTACGAGGTCGACGGCCCGTCGGGCACCAGCGGGATGATCAGTTACGTCGACGAGCGCTCGCAGCCGCAGCACGAACACTTCGACTCGCTGCCGTGGTCCAAGACCCTGACCACCACCGTGCCCAGCGT
>Ga0164242_10004214_pt1 | contig 16195 bp, 14 predicted proteins | sample OricomgcompostMG_FD_108783 | JGI IMG/M metagenome (GOLD analysis project Ga0164242, IMG submission 108783) | Miracle-Growth compost microbial communities from Emeryville, California, USA - Original compost - Miracle growth compost (MG) ... | reverse complement strand
GACATCAATGCCGCCTGCGATCATCTCGCGCGTTACGGCGTCGATGTCGTCGGTTCCGTGCTGCTGGAAAACTGATGAATACCGCAGCGCTACGATCGGCCGCGATGCCGCTGGCGCGCAAGCCCGGGGTGGCGGAGTGGACGCCGCTCGCCATCGGACTGGCGGCGCTCTACATCCCGGTCCTGTTCGGCCTGTTCCGCGGCTTGTGGGCGACCGAGGAACACGTGCACGGCCCGATCATCCTCGCGCTGTCGCTGTGGCTGATCTATCGCAAGTGGCCGGAGATGATGCGGGCCAGCGAAGGCAAGCCTTCCGCCCGTTCCGGCTGGCCGGTGTTCGTGTTCGGCCTGCTGCTGTACATGCTGGGCCAGTCGCAGGACATTCCCATCCTGCAGGTGGGCTCCTTCATCTTCGTGATGGTCGGCATCACGCTGGTCAAGCGCGGCTGGACCGCGCTGCGCGTGCTGTGGTTTCCGTATTTCTTCATGCTGTTCATGCTGCCGATGCCGGGCATCGTCGTCAGCGAACTGACGCTGCCGATGAAGACGGCGGTGTCCTACGTCACCGAGAACGTGCTGTTTGCGCTCGGCTACCCGATCGCGCGCGAAGGCGTGGTGCTGCAGATCGGCCCGTATCAGCTGCTGGTCGCCGACGCCTGCGCCGGGCTGCAGACGCTGCTGACGCTGGAATCGCTGGGCCTGTTCTATCTGAACGTCGTCACGCACACCTCGACGTTGCGCAATGTCGTGCTGGCCTGCCTGATCGTGCCGATCTCGTTTACAGCGAACGTGATCCGCGTGATGTCGCTGACGCTGATCACCTATTACTTCGGCGATGCCGCCGGCCAGGGTTTCCTGCACGGCTTTGCCGGCATGGTGCTGTTCTTCAGCGCGCTGATCCTGATCGTCAGCCTGGACGCCCTGCTGCAGTGGATCGCCGGAAGAAGGGAAGGACGCCATGCCGCTGCATGAGAACCTGAAAAGGAAATCCGTCGTCGCCAGCATCGCCCTGTGCGTGCTGATGGTGTCCTCGGCCGCCTTCACCCGCGTCATCACGCCGACCGAGCGGCTGTCGGAGCGGCGCCCGGCGCTCGATCTCGAAACGATGATCCCGACCAGGCTGGACGGATGGGAAGAGGACAAGGCGCTCAGCAACGCGGTGGTCAATCCGCAGACCGAGGAGGCGCTGAAGAAGATCTACGCGCAGACCCTGTCGCGCACCTACGTGAACCGCAACGGCGACCGCGTCATGCTGTCGATCGCCTACGGCAGCGATCAGGGCGGCGAGTCGACGCAGGCACACCGCCCGGAGATCTGCTACACCGCGCAGGGTTTCGGCCTGAAGGAAAACCATGTCGGCGAGGTCAGGACGCCATACGGCGATGTGCCGGTGCGGCGCCTGGTCGCGGTCAACGGTTTGCGTAACGAACCGATCACCTATTGGGTCACCGTGGGCGACAAGGCGACCCTGCCGGGTTTCCGCCGCAAGCTGGCGCAGCTGGCCTATGGCCTGAACGGCACGATACCGGACGGCCTGATCTTCCGCGTGTCGACGATACAGAAGGATGCGAAAGAAGCCTACCGGCTGCAGGACCGGTTCATCAACGCGCTGTTCGACGCGCTGAATCCGGCGCAGCGCACGCGGCTGGCCGGCGACATCCGGCCGGCCGGAGCGGCGGCCTCCTGACCCGAAAACGAGAAGCGACCTTCAAGTCGGCCAGTTTCAAGAGAGGAAGAATCTACCCCATGGCTTATTCCGCCTTCATCGGCACGCCCCGAACGGTCAGGGATGAACGTTTCCTGCGTTTCCTGACATTCTGGATATTGATGGGCGCCGCGCTGTACCAGCTGGCGCTGTGCTTTGTGCATACGCATCTGTTCCCGATGCGCACGTCGATCGTGGCGCTGTCGGAGTTCGTGCTGTACGCGGCCTGCCTGCTGATCGTGGCGCGCCGCGTGCAGATCGAATTCATTGCCATGCTGGCGCTGATCGCGGCCTATCTGTTCTTCATGGCGCTGGTGCGGAATGCGCTGGACTTCAAGGGTTTCCGCGACATCCTGATCATCGTGCTGTTCTACTGGCTGGGCCGCACCATGGGCAGCATGGAGATGGGCGACCGCATCCTGAAGATCCTCATCGCGCTGGTGCTGCTGTTCGGCTTCTTCGAGCTGTTTTTCCTGAACCAGTATTCGCGTGTGTTCAATGTGTTTTCCTACTACGTGAACCAGGGCGGCCTCGCCGGCGCGACCAACTGGGCCGGCGGCTCGCTGGCCTTGAACGGCATGCGGCCGGAAGGCATAGGGCGCACGATCCTGCCCGGCCTGCTCGGCAACCATCGCGTCTCGTCGATCTTTCTGGAGCCGGTATCGCTGGGAAATTTTTCGGTGATCATTGCCGCCTGGGGCCTGGCCAAGCCGCGCGAACAGTGGCGCCAGATGCTGTTCTATCTGACGATGTCGGCCATCATGATCACGCTGGCCGACTCGCGCTACGGCATGCTGACCGTCGGCTGCCTGGTCGTCATGCGCATGATCTTTGCCGGCCGCGCGCACAAGCTGGCGATCCTGCTGCCGGCGATCTGCGTCGCGATGCTGCTGGGCATCGCGGTCTTCGTCAACGGCGACCATGCCGACAACATACTCGGCCGCCTGTATCTGACCGGGGCCACGCTGATGCGCTTCGGTCCGAAGGAAATCCTCGGCTTCAACGGCTACAACTTCAATTTCGGCGACATGGGCTATGCGGTCGTGCTGACGCGCTTCGGCCTGCTGTTCTTCACCGCCGCCTGGATCGGCTTCTGGCTGATCCGCATGCAGGACGAGCGCGGCGAACGTTTCCGTTCCTACGTCGCGCTGTACGCTTCGCTGATTCTGTCGGTCAGCGGCACTTCGCTGTTCGCGCTGAAGACGGCCGGCATCCTGTGGTTCCTGGTCGGCTGCTGCGCACTGCATCAGCGGCAGCGCGCGCCGGCGGAAACGCAGGCTCCCGCCGCTGCGCCGCGCCATGCGGCGTTGCCCCGTTCCTCCCGCGATGGAAAGGTCGGCTATGCCCATTAAGGTCGCGCATCTGGTGCGCCAGTACTATCCGTCGGTCGGCGGCATGGAGGAGGTGGTGCAGAACATCGCGCGGCACCAGCGCGATCATCACGGTCACGTGCCGACCATCGTCACGCTGAACCGCTTGTTCCGCAATTCGGCCGAGGTGCTGCCGCCGGAGGACGAGGTCGACGGCATCCGCGTGCTGCGCCTGCCGTACCGCGGCTCCAGCCGCTATCCGTTGGCGCCGCAGGTGCTGCGCCATGCGCGCGAGGCCGACGTGATCCACGTGCACGGCGTGGATTTCTTCTACGACTATCTGGCGCTGACCAAGGCGCTGCACCGGCGGCCGCTGGTGGCGTCGACGCACGGCGGCTTCTTCCACACGCAATTCGCGTCGCGGCTGAAGACGATCTACTTCAACACCGTCACGCGCGGCAGCTCGGCGGCCTACGACCGCATCGTCGGCACCAGCGAAAACGACGGCGCGCTGTTCCGCCGCATCGTGCAGCCGCCCAAGCTGTCGGTCATCGAAAACGGCGTCAACGTGCAGAAATTCGCCGGCTGCGGCGCGCCGCGGCTGTCGCCGGTGATGATTTATTTCGGACGCTGGTCGGTCAACAAGGGCCTAATCGAGACGCTGGCGCTGCTGCGCGAACTGGTGGCGCGGCATCCCGAGTGGCAGCTGATCATCGCCGGGCGCGAGTACGACCATACGGCAGCCGAATTGCAGGCTGTGATCGAGCAGCATGGCCTGACTCCGCATGTGCGCCTGGTTGCGAATCCGGGCGAACAGGAATTGGCGGCGCTGATCGGCCAGGCCAGCTACTACATCTGCCTGTCGCGCCACGAGGGTTTCGGCATCGCACCCATCGAAGGCATGAGCGCCGGCCTGACGCCGGTGCTGAGCGACATTCCGCCATTTCGCAACCTGGTCGAAAAGTCCGGCATGGGCGTGCTGGTCGATACGCGGCAGCCGGATCGGGCGGTCGAGCAGATCGTCAGTCTGCACGCGCAGGGCGAAGGCGCATACGCGGAGCGGCGCAGCGCGGCGCAGCGTTTCGTGCAGCAGTACGACTGGCGCCATATCGCCGATCGCTACGTACAGATCTATCACGACCTGGTTGGAGGAGAAAGGGTGGCAGGGTATGCATAAACAACAGAACAAGCTTTGCGTCGAGGCCGGCGAGATGCCTGACCCGCCTCATCTACAGCTGGTGAGCAACAGGGAGCAGGCCATGCGTTACAAGATTTACGTGATCAATCTGCAGCGCGCGGCCGGCAGGCTGGCCGCGATGCAGAAGAAGTTCGACGACCTCGGTCTGGCTTTCCAGCGCATCGAAGCCACCGACGGCCGCACGATGAGCGACGAACAACGGCAGGAGTTCGCGCGCGCGCGTCCGCGCGCCAACGGCTGGATACCGGGCCACATCGGCTGCTTCTGCAGCCATTACCAGGCATGGACCGAAATCGCCGGCGGCGACGAAGACTTCGGCGTCGTGTTCGAGGACGACGTGCACATCAGCGCCGCGCTGCCGGCCGTGCTGGAAGCGATCGGCCCGCATCTGGAGCAGTTCGACGTATTGCGGCTGGAAGCGACCAAGCACCGCGTGCTGCTCAATCGCGCCAAGCGTTTCCCGGTGGCGGGCATCGACATGGTGGAAGTCCGCTCGGAAACCTGGGGCGCCGGCGCCTATGTGCTGCCCAGGCGCGCCGCGCAGCAACTGCTGGCCGAGCCGGTCAGCCGTCACAGCCCGGTCGATTTCTTCCTGTTCGACAAGGGAAGCTCCGTCGTCGCGCGCCGCCATCGCGTGTATCAGGCGGTACCGGCGCTGTGCGTGCAGGCCAAGTTCGATCCGGTGCAAGCCAGGCCGGAAACGGCCTACACCAGCGACATCGAGCACAACTCGGAGGACAACGCGCTGCGCCACGTGCTGCGCCGCATCGGCTGGCGCATCCGCGGCTTCCGCAACATGCTGTTTGGCTGGCGCCGCATCGCCCTGGCCGAAGACATCGTGCGCCTGTAGCCAACGCATGCAAGAAGAGAAGGATCTGCCGATGCCACGTTTTTCATTTGCGATTTCGATGCGGGCGGCGCTCTGCACCCTGGTCATGCTCGCCGGCGCGCTGATGCTGTCCGACGCATCGGCGCAATGCCTGCGCAAGCAGCCGCTGCGCGGCGTGAACGTCGCGGGCGCGGAATTCCACAGCAACCGGATTCCCGGCGTGTTGAACAAGGATTACACCTATCCGAATCCGGTCGACTTCGATTACATCCGCGACATCGGCGCCAACGTGATCCGCCTGCCGTTCCGCTGGGAGCGCATCCAGCCGGAACTGATGCAGGAGCTCGACGCGAAGGAGCTGCGCGCGCTGTCTTCCACCGTCGAGCAGGCGAATCGCGCCGGCCTGTGCGTGATCCTCGATGTGCACAACTACGCGACCTACCGCGGCCAGAAGATCGGCTCGGACGAGGTGCCGGCCGCGGCTTTCTACGATCTGTGGACGCGCCTGGCTTCCGCCTTCGGCGATCCCGACAAGGCGATCTTCGATCTGATGAACGAGCCGGCCAAGATCGACATCGCGGACTGGGCGCCGATCGCGCAGAAGACCGTCGACAGGCTCCGCAAGAGCGGCGCCAAGAACATCATCCTGGTCGCGGGCGGCCGCTGGAGCGGCGCGCACGACTGGACGAAAGGGAATCCGTCGAACGCCGAAGCCTTCGCCGACTTCCGGGATCCGCTGCATCGCAGCTGGCTGGAAACGCACCAGTACGCCGATCCCGGCTTTGCGGGAATCAAGCAGAACTGCATCGAACCCGAGCGCCTGAGCAGAGTGATGAAGCGCATGACCGACTGGGCGCGCGACAAGCATCAAAAACTCTTTCTCGGCGAATTCGGCGTGGCGCCCGGAGAGAGCTGCCTCGCGGCGCTGGATGCGATCCTGTCCGGCGCGGAGGACGCCGGCGTGTGGCGCGGCTGGACGTATTGGGCGATGGGCCGCTGGTGGGGCAAGTATCCGATGAGCATACAGCCGCAGGAAGGGCGCGATGCGCCGCAGACGGCGATCCTGAAGAAATATCTGGGGCGAGAGCGGGGACGCGGGCGAGAGGACCGGAATTGAACGGATATGAAGCAAGATGAAAGACAGACTGCAAATCGCGTATTTCCCATTCGAGAACAAGAGCAATCGCTACACCGACAACTTCAAGAAGATCCTGTCGCATTTCGGCGAAGTGTCGGAAGCGCCGCCCTTGAAGCGCATCCTGCTGAACTTCGACTTCAGGCGCTACGACGTGCTGATCCTGAACTGGACCGACAACAGTTTCGTCAATGCGCGCAAGGGCACGATCAGCTGGTTCGGCGTGCTCAAGGAATTCTTCCGCATCGCGGTGTACAAGCTGATTTCGCGCAAGACCGTGTTCGTGCGGCACAACGTCTATCCGCACGATGCGCTGGGACCGAGCAGGGAAAAGGCGATGCGCATCATCGCGCGCTACGAACGCTGCTTCGACCTGTGCTGGGTGCATTCCGGCCATCTGACCGAGGAGCACCGCTGCTACGTGCCGCATCCGCTGTACGAGATGGAGCCGGGCGCGTCGGCACTGCCGGCGGACCTGCAGCTGCCGGACAGGTACTTCGTCGTCTTCGGCCGCATCCAGTCATACAAGAAGATCGACAAGCTGATCGAGATGCTGCCGCCCGATCTGCACGTCCTGGTCTGCGGCACCTGCGCCGACGAGGAATACAGGAAGAAGCTGGAATCCTTCGACAAGCCGAACGTCACCATCATGGCGCGCTTCATCCCGGACGAGCTGGCGCGCGATTTGATCGTGCGCTCGTCCGGCATGCTGATCTGCCATTCGGAAGAAGACATGATCGTCAGCGGCAGCATCGTGTTCGCGATTTCGCTGGGCGTGCCGGTGTTTGCGGTGCAGACGCCGTTCATCACCTGGTTCCGCGACACGGTGAACGACCGCATGATCGTGGCGGCCGCGGATTTTGCCGATCTGATCGAGAAGATGCGCGCGCACCAGTCGCAGATCACCGAATTCGACATCGCCAGTTCGCAATCGCATTTCTCCGACCAGGCCGTCATCTCGCACGTGGCGACGACATTCAACCTGTTGAAACTGATATGAACCGCATCGATACGAAAACCATCTTGAAGGGAAAACGCAGCAAATGAATGGCTTGACCCTGCTGAGCCGCCTGGTGAAGGCGAAGGAAGACGGTGGCGACAGCTACGGCTATCCGCATGTCGATCTGTTCTTCTGGAAGCCGGATAGCGGCCAGCTGAATTTCGGCGACCATCTGGCGCGCGTGATCGTGAGCAAGCTGCTTGCCTTGCGCGGCCATGTGCTGGAGGAGGAAACCGCGCAGTCGCGCCGATTGTTCGCAATCGGCTCGGTGCTGCATTTTGCGCAGGACGGCGACGTCGTCTGGGGTTCCGGCGTCAACGGCAAGATCGATCCGCAGCTGCATCGTTTTAGCACGCTCGACGTGCGCGCGGTGCGCGGCCCGCTGACGCGCGACTTCCTGATGGAACGCGGCATCGCGGTGCCCGAGGTGTACGGCGATCCGGCCCTGCTGCTGCCGACCCTGTTTCCGCAGCGCTTTGCGGCCGATCCGCGCAAGCCCTATGTCGTGGTGCCCAATCTGAACGACCTGGAGCTGGCGCAGCAGGCCGGCCTGCAAAACATCGTGTCGCCGATGTCCGGCTGGAACCGTTGCGTGGAAGAGATACTCCAAGGGGAACTGGTGATATCCAGTTCGCTGCACGGCATCATCATCGCGGAAGCCTACGGCATCCCGGCGCGCTATCTGCGATTGTCCGATACCGAAAACATATTCAAATACAACGACTACATGCTGGGCACCGGTCGCAAGGCGATCGAACCCGCAGGGAGCGTCGAGGAGGCACTGGAAATGGGCGGCATGCCGCCGCCCGTATTCGATCCGGAAGCGCTGCTTGCGGCGTTCCCGCTCGATCTCTGGAACCGATTCGACTGATGCAAGCTGCCAATCTCAAACAGGCGATCTACAAGGGGACTTTCTGGTCGCTGCTGGACAATGTCGCGCGCCAGGCGATCACGCTGCTGGTCTTCATCGTGCTGGCACGCATGCTGGCGCCGGCCTTGTTCGGCTTGCTGGCGACCTCCATCCTGATCGTGCAGGGTTTCAAGGCGATCGCCTTCGACAGCATAGGCACCGCGATCGTGCGCAAGAAGACGCCGAGCGACATCGAGTACAACACCGCGTTCTGGACCTGCGTGGCGCTGTCGATTCCGTTCTTCATCGTGCTGTTCGCGATTGCGCCCTTCGTCGAGGAATGGACCGGCGCCGAGGGGCTGAGCCTGGTGATGCGCGGCGTCAGCCTGATGATCCTGACCGGCGGCCTGTGCCGCATCCACGAGGCGCGGCTGACGCACAACATGGATTTCCGCCCGCTGGCGATCCGTTCCTTCCTGTCGGTGATCGCGGGCGGCGCGGTCGGCATAGGCATGGCGTATGCCGGTTACGGCGTCGAGAGCCTGATCGCGCAGCAGCTCGTCACCTCGCTGAGCGAATTTGCGCTGCTGTGGACCATCGTGCAGTGGAAACCCGGCTTCGCGGTATCGAAGGCTGCGCTGAAGGAGCTTCTGCACTACAGCAAATATGTCGCGCTGACGGCGGCCACCAATTTCGCCAATCAGAACAGCGACCAGTTCTTCGTCACCTATTACCTCGGCGCGGCGGCCTCCGGTTTCTATGCGACCGGCAAGCGCATCACCAATACGCTGAACATCGTGATCTCGACCGCGCTGCTGCGCGTGTCGCTGCCGGCGTTCTCGCGCCTGCAGGACAACGACGCGGAACTGCGTTCGACCTACCTGCATTCGACCGGCATCACTGCGATGGTGACGGCGCCGATGTTCGTCGGCCTGGCCGTGCTGTCGCGCGACGTCGTATTGCTGCTGCTCGGCGAGAAGTGGCTGCCCTCGGTGCCGGTGATGCAGATCATCACGGTGATCGGCTTTCTGACTTCGATCGGTTACTACAACCAGAGCGTCATGCTGGTGCGGAACAAGCCGCAATGGCAGGCCAAGCTGACGCTGCTGTATGCGGTGACCAACGTCCTGGCCTTCTATGCATTCACCCGTTACGGCCTGGTCTACACCGCGCTGGCATTCGCCTCGCGCGCGCTGCTGCTGTTCCCGGTTTCGGTCTGGTGCGCGCTGAAGCTGACCGGCGCGCGCGCGCGCGAGTACGTCGCAACGCTGCTGCCGTCGCTGCTTTCATCCTTCGTGATGGCGCTTGCCGTGATATGCGCCGGCCGCTTGCTGCAGGACATGTCGGTGCTCGCGCGCGTGATCGCGCTGGTGTCGGCCGGCGCCGCGGTGTATGCGGCCGTGCTGTTCTTCACGATGCCGAAGTCCTACCGCAGCATGTGCCGCGGCCTGGTGACGCGCTTCGTCTGAATCCGCACGCATTCAACAGGGAGTGAACATGAATTATCTGGTGATTTCCGCGCATGATTACCGCAGCCGGCGCAAGGCCGGCGTGCACTTCATCAGCGCCGAGCTGGCCAGGCGCGGCCCGACCAAATTCTTCTCCTGCCAGTACAGCAAGCTGTCGGAGATGAAGTCGGACCCGCGCCTGTCGCTCGACGCGCTGGCGAACAGGAAGGCGATGCATGAAGGCGTCGAATGCTATCTGTGGAAGACGCTGATCCATCCGTTCAACATGCGCAAGCCGATATTGCGGCCGCTGGAGGCGCTGCTGTTTCGCCTGTATGTCAATCACGCCAGCCCGGTGCTGGTCGACTGGATCTGGTGGGCCGACGTGGTGGTGTTCGAAAGCGGCATTGCGCCTATCTTCTTCGAACTGGTCTCGCGCCTGAACCCGAGCGCGAAAACCGTCTATCTAGCATCCGACGATCTGGAGACGATCAACGTCGCTTCCTACGTCAAGCGCACCTTCGACCGCGTCGCGCCGCAGATGGATGCGCTGTGCCTGAAATCGCGCTTCATGCTCGACGGCGTGCCGGCTTCCGACAACCGCTACATCGTGCCGCACGGTTTCGATTTCTCGGTCGCCGATCATGCCGATCCCTCGCCGTATCCGGAAGGACTGCATGCGGTTGCGGTCGGCTCGATGCTGTTCGACCCCGGCTTCTTCGTGATCGCGTCGCAGCTCTTCCCCGACATCACGTTTCACGTGATCGGTTCCGGCAAAGGCATCCAGGAGGGCTACGGTCCGAACGTGAAGGTCTATGACGAGATGCCGCACAAGACCACGCTGCCCTACATCAAGCACGCGACGATAGGCATCGCGCCGTATCGCGCCGCGGGCTTGCCGGCCTACCTGTCGGATACCTCGCTGAAACTGATGCAATACGATTTCTTCGGCCTGCCGGCGGTCTGCCCGCACGGCATCGTGGGCGACTACCGATCGCGTTTCGGCTACACGCCGGACGATGCCGGCTCCATCGCCGCGGCGATCAACGCGGCGCTCCTGGCGCCGCGGCTGTCCTTCCGCACGCCCTTGTCGTGGAGCGAAGTGGTCGATCGCCTGCTCGAGCCGGAACGCTTCGAGGACACCCGCATTCCCGCTTCCTCTGCGCAGCGGACGGCGCCGATGCCCGCAATGCCGCGTGTCGCGGCGTCGTGATGCCGAAGAGGAACAAGTTCTTTATAATCCTGTCAATAAAATCATCATTTCTTCAAGGAATACTGCCACATGAAAATTACCGTCATCGGCACCGGCTATGTTGGGCTGGTCACCGGCACCTGTCTGGCCGAAATGGGCAACGATGTGATGTGCCTCGACCTCGACAAGAAAAAAATCGAGATTCTGAACAACGGCGGCATTCCTATCCACGAGCCGGGCCTGCTCGAGATGGTGCAGCGCAATGTCGAGGCGAAGCGCCTGCATTTCACCACCAGCATCGAGGAAAGCGTGGCCTTCGGCGTGGTGCAATTCATCGCGGTCGGCACGCCGCCGGATGAAGACGGCTCGGCCGACCTGCAGTACGTGACGGCCGCTGCGCGCAACATCGGCAAGCACATGAGCGAGTACAAGATCGTCGTCGACAAGTCGACGGTGCCGGTCGGCACGGCCGACAAGGTGCGCGCGGCCTTGTCGGAGGAGCTGGCGGCACGCAAGTCGAACCTCGAATTCGCCGTGGTCTCGAATCCGGAATTCCTGAAGGAGGGCGATGCAGTCGCCGACTTCATGCGCCCGGACCGCATCGTGATCGGCGCCGAGGACGAGCGCGCGATCAAGATCATGCGCGAACTGTATGCGCAGTTCAATCGCAACCATGACCGCATCGTCGTGATGGACACGCGCTCGGCGGAGCTGACCAAGTACGCGGCCAACGCGATGCTGGCGACGCGCATCTCCTTCATGAACGAACTGGCGAACCTGGCGGACATCGTCGGCGCCGACATCGAGCAGGTGCGCATGGGCATCGGCTCCGATCCGCGCATCGGCTTTCACTTCCTGTATGCCGGCTGCGGCTACGGCGGCTCCTGTTTCCCGAAGGACGTGCAGGCGCTGATCCGCACGGCGGACGAAAACGGCATCAGGCTGAAGGTGCTGCAGGCGGTGGAAGATGCGAACGAGGCGCAGAAGACGGTCCTGCTGGACAAGATCACCAAGCGTTTCGGCAAGGACTTGAGCGGCAGGAATTTCGCGGTCTGGGGCCTGGCGTTCAAGCCGAACACCGACGATATGCGCGCCGCCTCCAGCCGCGTGCTGATCAAGGGCTTGTGGGAGCGCGGCGCCACCGTCACCGCCTACGACCCGGTGGCGATGGACGAGTCGCGCCGTATCTTCGGCGACGAACCGCGCCTGAAATATGTCGACGCCGCGCCGGCCGCATTGCAAGGCGCGGATGCGCTGGTGATCGTGACCGAGTGGAAGGAATTCCGCGCGCCGAATTTCGACGCGATCAAGGCAGACCTGAAGCAGCCCGTCGTCTTCGACGGCCGCAACCTGTACAACCCGGCGCAGATGCGCGAGCGCGGCATCGAATATTTCGCGATCGGCCGACGCTGATTCTTTTGATGCTCACCCGCTGTGCGGTGCAGCATTGTCAAATCAAATCGTTTGCGGCATGCAAGAGATCGATTGCAGCGCCGCAAATGATTCCCTTCCCGACATTCCCTCAGTAACTTGATGCGATAGCGCGCAGGAAAATCCGCGCCTTCGTTTTCTGCACGAATTTGTCACCGTATCGTCATAAATTCCCCGTTTTCGCCCGTTGAAAACCGATTTCGGTGCAGACCGGAACGGTCTTGTTTTCTCCCTCGATTCGATGCCTGTCCTGAACTTGTCTCGCACGGTGCGCCGCACAAGAAAAGTGTGTAACGGGTTGAACTTTTCACATCTTTATTTTTCTACTACAGGACTTCGGGCGCATGGCCCGCGGGTTTGGGGAGAACGTAGAAAATGGGTTTGCCTATCACATTGCCGATCGCGGACTATCCGGTCCGGGTCACGACACAGACAGAGCTTGCGGCCTTCCTGCTGCACGCCTTGCGCAGCAAGCAAAAGGTTTCCGTCTTCTTCGCCAACACCAATTTCATCGTCCAGTGCCGCAACCTGCTCGACAGGATGCGCGACCGTTCGGTGACGATCGTCAATGACGGCGTGGGCATGGATTTGGCCGCGACGCTGGTGCACGGCCGCCGCTTCAAGGAAAACCTGAACGGCACCGACTTCACGCCTTTTCTGTTCCGCACTTCTTCCGTGCCGCTGCGCGTCTACATGATAGGCGCCAGGCCCGAGGTGCTGGCCAAGGCATCGGAATACGTGCACCAGCGGCTGTGCCAGCGCGTGGTCGGCGTATGCGACGGTTACGACGGCCTCAGGAACACGCCGGATCTGATCGCGCATATCAACCAGGCCAGGCCGGACGTGGTGCTGGTGGCGCTCGGCAATCCGGCGCAGGAACGCTGGATACTCGATCATCGCGCATCGCTCGATGCGGGCCTAGTGATGGGCGTTGGCGCATTGTTCGACTTCTGGGCGGGCGACAAGTCGCGTGCGCCGAAGCTGGTACAGAAGATGCGTCTCGAATGGCTGTATCGGCTTGCGCTGGAACCGCGCCGACTGATGCGCCGCTATACCGTCGACATATTCGTGTTTTTTTCCCATTGCTTCCGTTATCGCAGCTTTGCGAAAGCCACGGTGCAGCGAAGCAATACCGTTTGACGCAACGCATGCGTCGGTACGGCGCATGACCATCAACCAATTCACGGAAAATCCTATGAAAGCAATGATTCTTGCAGCAGGCAAGGGCACGCGCGTCCAGCCGCTTACCTACGAAATGCCGAAGCCGATGATTCCGATTCTCGGCAAGCCGGTGATGGAATATCTGGTCGAGCACCTGGTCAAGTACGGCATCAAGGACATCATGGTGAACGTCAGCTACCTGCACGAAAAGATCGAGAATTATTTCGGCGAAGGCCAGCGCTTCGGCGCGCGCATCGGCTACTCGTTCGAAGGCTATACCAACGACAAGGGCGAGGTGATGCCCAAGCCGATCGGCTCCGCCGGCGGCATGAAGAAGATCCAGGATTTCGGCGGCTTCTTCGACGAGACCACGCTGGTGATCTGCGGCGACGCGATCATCGATCTCGACATCCAGTCCGCGCTGTTCGAGCATCGCAAGAAGGGCGCGAAGGTCAGCATCATCACGAAGGAAGTGCCGCTGGAAAAGGTGAACGAGTACGGCATCGTCGTAACCGACAAGGACGGCCGCGTCAAATCCTTCCAGGAAAAACCGAAGAAGGAGCAGGCCCTGTCCCGTCTCGCCAGCACCGGCATCTACATCATCGAGCCGGAAGTGCTCGACCTGATTCCCTCCGACCGGCCGTTCGACATCGGCTCCGAACTGTTCCCGCTGCTGGTGGAAAAGAACGTGCCGTTCTTTGCGCAGAACCGCTTCTTCAACTGGATCGACATCGGCAACATCAAGGATTTCTGGGCCGTGCAGCAAAGCGTGCTGAGCGGCGAAGTGGCCCACATGACCGTGCCCGGCACCAAGATCGCCGACGAGCTTTGGGTCGGCCTGAACGTGCGCATCGACTGGAACGGCACCAGGATCGAAGGCCCGGTCTACATCGGTTCCGGCAGCGAGATCGAAGCCGGCAGCACCATCATCGGTCCGACCTGGATCGGCCACGGCAGCAAGATCTGCAGCGGCTCGGTGATCGAGAAATGCATCCTGTTCGAATACACTCGCGTCCAGCCCGATTCGGAGATGAGCGAGCTGGTGGTCTACAACGATTATTCCGTCACGCGCGACGGCAAGATCCTGCACATCACCGACGCCAAGGACGCGGCCTGGCGTGACGCGCGCGATCGCCGCGCCAAGGCCCGGCCCGCCGTCAAGCCCGTCAAACTGGTCGAAAGCGCGGGCGCGCGATGAAGATCTACCCCGTCATTCTGTCCGGCGGCTCGGGCACGCGCCTGTGGCCCTTGTCGCGTTCGGTGCTGCCCAAGCAATTGCTGCCGCTGGTGTCGGGCAACACCATGCTGCAGGACACGGTTCTGCGCGTGGCGGACTGGCCGGACATGCAGCCGCCGCTGATCGTATGCGGCAACGAGCATCGTTTCCTGGTGGCGGAACAGATGCGGCAGATCGGCATCGAGCCGAACGGCATCCTGCTCGAGGCGGAAGGGCGCAATACGGCGCCGGCGGTGGCGGTCGCGGCCCTGCATCTGCAGGCCATCGATCCCGAGGCCGTGATGCTGGTGCTGCCTGCCGATCACGTGATCCAGGATGTGGAAGCATTCAAGGCGGCAGTCGAGCGCGCCATGCAGCCGGCTGCGGTCGGTTCGCTGGTGACCTTCGGCATCGTGCCGACCCGGCCGGAGACCGGATACGGCTATATACGCCGCGGCCCGGCCGTCGCCAATGCGGACGGCGTCTTCATCGTCGACCAGTTCGTCGAGAAGCCGGACCTGGTGAAAGCCAAGCAGTTCATCGATGACGGCCGCTATTCATGGAACAGCGGCATGTTCCTGTTCCGCGCCTCCGCGTATATGGACGAATTGCGCAGGCTGCAGCCCGACATGGCGGCATGCTGCGAGAAGGCGATCGCCGAAGCGTACAAGGACATGACCTTTTGCCGTCTGCACGAAGCTGCCTATGCGAAGTGTCCGTCCGATTCGATCGACTATGCGGTGATGGAGCGTACTTCGCTGGCCGCCGTGGTCCCGGCCGACATCGGCTGGAGCGATGTCGGTTCGTGGTCGGCGCTGTCCGATGTGCAGGCTCCCGATGAGAACGGCAATGTGATTCGCGGCGACGTGTACACCGACGGCGTGAAGGATTCGCTGATCCGCGCGGAAAACCGTTTCGTCGCCGTGATCGGGATGGAAAACGTGATCGTGGTCGAAACCAAGGACGCCGTGCTGATCACCTGCAAGGAAGAGGTGCAGAAGGTCAAGCAGGTGGTGGATTACCTGAAGAAGAACAACCGCTGCGAACACCTGAATCACACCAAGGTATATCGGCCCTGGGGATCATACGAACCGATCGACGCGGGCGGACGCTTCCAGGTCAAGCGCATCACTGTCAATCCGGGCGAGAAACTGTCGCTGCAGATGCATCATCACCGCGCCGAGCACTGGGTGGTGGTCACGGGAACCGCGCGCGTGACGAACGGCGACGAAGTACGCCTGTTGACCGAAAATGAATCGATCTATATTCCGATCGGCAATACGCACCGCCTCGAAAATCCCGGCATGCTGCCTCTGCATCTGATTGAGGTGCAATCCGGCAGCTATCTGGGCGAGGACGACATCGTGCGCTTCGACGATGTGTACAAGCGCGCATAGCGCACCGGAGCAGAGACGAGCCGCCTTGCTTTACGGCAAGGCGGCTTTTTTATTGTCAAAAACAATTGTCTAATCTGTTTGGAAAAATGCGGTGGTCAGGCTTCTCGTAAAGCCGAAAAAGGCCATTGCGAGGGAAAGGGTTTTTGCATGAAAAACATCGGTTTTGTCAGGAAGAAATGCCGTCGACAGCCGCCAGTGTTTCCTTGAAAAATGTTTTTTAATCGAAACAATATACTGATTTATAAGGGAAAAGTCGGATTTGTCCGGCGTCTCTCATGCGCCATGTAAGACCTTTGGTTTTTATTGTCTTTTTTTTACAAAAAT
>Ga0164242_10004213_pt1 | contig 16195 bp, 10 predicted proteins | sample OricomgcompostMG_FD_108783 | JGI IMG/M metagenome (GOLD analysis project Ga0164242, IMG submission 108783) | Miracle-Growth compost microbial communities from Emeryville, California, USA - Original compost - Miracle growth compost (MG) ... | reverse complement strand
GGTCGTCCAGGCCCTTGGTCTGCTCGGCGGCCAGGAACAATTCCTGCCCGAAATACGGCATTTCCGCCGCCTTGTGCGCCTCGTCGAAGGCGATCACATCGGCAAGCGTGCGCGTCGTCACGCCCGGCGGTGTGGTCGCGAGATACGCATTGAGATCGGCCTTGAGCTCGGTCATCAGCACCGTCTGTTCGGCCTCGCCGAGCCCGTCGAGCTTCGGCTCCTCGACGTCGACGAGCACCGCCCCCGCCTTCTTGAGCACGCCAAGCGCCGCGTCATAGGTCGCGGCCAGGTCGGGGGTCATGTCGGGGCGGAGCACGGCGATTCGCACGCCCTTCAGGCTCGCCGCGCCCAGCCCCGCAGCATAGGAGCGCGGCGGCGCGGGCCGGCCGCGCATCGCCGGATCGGCGCGATCGGCGGTGGTCATGGCATCGAGCAGCAGCGCCACGTCCTTGACGCTGCGCGCCATCGGCCCCGGCGTATCCTGACTGTGGCTGATCGGCACGACATGGGTGCGGCTGACCAGGCCGATCGTCGGCTTCAGCCCGACCAGGCCGTTGACCGACGAAGGGCAGACCACCGAGCCGTCGGTCTCGGTGCCGATCCCCGCCGCCGCGAAGCTCGCCGCGACCGCCGCGCCGGTGCCGCTCGACGAGCCGCATGCGGTGCGGTCGAGCGCATAGGGATTGCGCACCAGCCCACCGACCGCGCTCCACCCGCTCATCGCGCGGGTCGAACGGATATTGGCCCATTCGGACAGGTTCGCCTTGCCAAGCATAACTGCGCCCGCCGCGCGCAACCCGGCGATCACCGGGGCGTCGCGATGGGTGATGTTGTCCTTGAGCGCGAGGCTGCCCGCGGTGGTCGCGACCGGGTCGCTGGTTTCGATATTGTCCTTGACCAGGATCGGAATGCCGTCGAGCGGGCCGAGGCTTCTCCCCGCCTTGCGACGCGCGTCGGCGGCTCTGGCCTCCGCGATCGCATCGGGATTGATCGCGATGACGGCGCGCAGGCTGGGCCCGGCGCGATCCATCGCGGCGATACGCGCGAGATAGGCGCGAGTGATCGCCTCGCTGGTCGCCGCTCCGTGCGCCATCTCGGCCTGAAGCATGCCGATCGATTGTTCCTCGACCCGCACGGTCTGCGCCCGCGCCGCGGTTGCGGCTCCCAGCGCCAGCATCATCGTCACGATCGCGCGCATCGCCCCTCCCCGTCGTTCCCGTTTCCGCGCGAGCTTATGCCATGCGGCGGCGGGCGGAAAGCGGCGCGTGACGATCGGGCGCGGAATCACGCGCAAAGCCGCTTGCCACCGCCGCACCGTCCCGCTAAAGCGCGCCCCTCACGGGCGTGTAGCTCAGTGGTAGAGCACTGTGTTGACATCGCAGGGGTCGCAAGTTCAATCCTTGCCACGCCCACCATTGAAAACCCCGCCTTCCTGACCGGTTGGCGGGGTTTTTCTATGAGCGCCGGACATCACAAACGCTCTCGAGTTCGGGAAGGCCGCGCTTCCTGCTCACCGGTCCTGGAGCGATGCTTCGGTTCCCATGGCATAGCCATAGGTGTCGAATACGGGCCGATCCAGCTCGACGATCAGGCGCTTCAGATCATCGGGATAGTAAAGTTCGGGCGCGTCATGCCGGCTCCTGTTCATGTCGGGGGCGTGGTTCAGAAACGCGCGCCACTTTTGCGGCTCCGGCTCCGGATAATGGCTGGCGAGATAGGCGCGCAGCGACGAACGAAGGCTTTCCGCCGGCAAGATCGTCGCGTTGGAAACGCCGCGGTACATGCGGTCATAGAGGAAAGAATAGAAGCCGCGGCCGCTGCCGGCGATCTGCGCGATGCACCGCTTCGTCAGGTTATGGCCGGCCCCAACGAACTGATCGGGAAAGACACGGACGAGCGCGTCGACCAGCGCCGGCCGGCGCTCCAGTGTCGCCAGCCGCTCGACGGTGGCCGCAAAGTCGAACCTGCCGCCATCGCTGCACACCAGGAACAGGTGGTTCGGGCGCGGGATCTGCCGTTGGAAATGATACCAGGACACGTAATAGGCGAGCGGATTGCGGACCGTGCCGAGCACCGGCAGATGTCGAAACTCCTCGGGAATCTCGCTTGCCGGCAGATGGTAGCCAAGCTTGCGCGCTCCCGGCAGGCACGTCATCATCAGCTGATTGACGAAGGTGCCCCCGGATTTGTGAAGATGCAGGAAGATGAACTTGTCGCAAACGAGCATGGGCGTCCTTGCGTAATCGACAGGCAAGTCTATCAGCCGCTCCGCGGCGCGTCGATGGTCGGTCCGGGGCGGAGTTGAGCGTCCGATCCATGACGCACTCGACAGCAGCGGACCAACGCTACCGGGACGTGCATGACCGAATGGCGCGCGGCGACCGGCAGGGCGCATTGGCTGTGGTCGAGACATGGTTGCACGACGATCCGGGCGACGCGCGCGCGCATTTCCTGCGCGGCCGCATCGATCTCGACCGTGGCCTGCCGCAGCAGGCGCTGGAAAGCCTCGTCCGCGCGGTCGAGATTGATCCCGGAACGGCCTGGTTTCACGCCTTTCTGGGCTATTGCCGGCTGAAGCTCGGCCAAAATGCCGAAGCCCTGCGGTGCGCCGAGACCGCCGCTGCGCTGCCCGCCGACGACCGCACGCTCGATCTGATCGCCACCATCCAGTCGCACCTGAACCGCCACCGCGACGCCGCGACGACGCTGCAGCGCGCGGTCGCCAAAGGTACGCAGATCCCGACGATTTTCTTCAACCTGGCGGTCAACCTCAAATTCTGCGGGGATTTCGACGAGGCGAAGGTGGCGCTGGAAAGGGCGATCGCGCTCGATCCCGAACACGTCAAGGCGCGCGCGATGCTTTCGGAACTGCGCCCAGCGACGCGCGAGCGCAATCAGATCGCCGATTACGAAGCGCTGCTCCAGCGCGCGCGCGACCCCGCCCAGCGCCTGCATCTGTGCCACGCCGCCTCGCGCGAATGCGACGCGCTTCGTGACTATGACCGGTCGTTCGCCTTCCTCGAAACCGGAAAGGCGGGTATGCGCGCGGCCATCGATTACGATTTCGCCGAGGACAAGGCGCTGTTCGACGCGATGCGTGCCTTCGGCGGAGCGAAGCCGGCCGGGGGGTGCGGCGACGAGCGGCCGATCTTCGTCGTCGGGATGCCGCGATCGGGCACGACGGTGGTCGATCGCATCCTGTCGGGCCACCCCGTGGTCGCCTCGGTGGGGGAGACGCTGCATATCAGCGCCCTGCTGCAGGAGCTGGCCGGGCGCCGTTCGCCGCAACTGCTCGATCCGCGCGACGTCGCCCCGCTGCTGGCGCATGACGATCTCTCCGCGCTGGGACGCGCGTACCTCGATCGTCTGCCGCAGCCGTTGCCCGATCGCGTCGTCGACAAGTTCCACCTCAACAGCCTTCTCGCCGGTTTTATCCTGCGGGCGCTGCCCAACGCGCGGATCGTGTGCGTCGTGCGCGGCGCGATGGACACGATCGTCGGCAATTACCGACGCCTGCTCGACTATCGGTCGGCCGTTTATCGCTACGCTTTGTCGATCGAGACGATCGCCCGCTACTATGTCGAGTTCCGCAAGCTCGCCGATTTCTGGGCTGCGCTGTTCCCCGATCGCTTTCGAATCGTCTCCTATGAGCAACTGATCGCCGATCCGGACGGCGTGACGCGCGAGATGCTGGCCTTTTGCGGCCTCGATTGGCGGCCAGGCGTCACCCAGATTGAGAACAACGCGGCGCCGGTCGCCACGGCGAGCGCAGTTCAGGTGCGCGAGCCGCTGAACGCGCGATCGATCGGCACCTGGCGCCGCTACCAGCGCCACCTCGAACCGGCGCAGCGCATCGTGCGCGACGCGGGCCTCGACCTTTGACGCCCTGAGCCGTCGTTTCCCAACGGGCCTTGCCCGGCCCCGGTGCGGAACGGCGAACGGCCTCCGAACCGGCAGCGGGCAGCCGGCACATTTCGCGCGAATCCCGACGGCTAGCGGCTCCGCAGCGCCCGTTTCTCTTTACGGACAAAAGGAAAATTGCTTTCGATTTTCGATCGGGATCACAATCTTTCGGATCGAAAATTATACCACTAGTATAGCGAACTATGTGACGCTGCGCCAACCCTTCTCCCTGTCGAACGAAGCGAAATCGAAAGACTTTTTTTCGTGATGCGCTTGCGGTTCGCGCCGATTTCGGAATTATCCGATTATTGGATGAGTCCTCCGAAGAGGGGGCTGTGGAAGGGGAGAGGATTTGATGGCGTTTTCACATATATTCTCGATGCACGGCGGCAAGCTGAGAGGCAGCCGGTGGCTGTCCGGTGTTTCGGCGCCGGCGTTGATCGGCGCGGTGGTCGCGCTGACCCCGCAAGCCGCCTTCGCGCAAAGCGCGACGGATACTGCGCCCGACCAGGCGACGACCGTCGCTCAGGGCGAAAGCGCTGACCAGGGCCAGGACATCGTCGTAACCGGCATCCGCGCCGCCATCACAAAGGCGCTCGACATCAAGCGCCACTCCGATTCGATCGTCGATGCGATTTCGGCCGAGGACATCGGCAAGCTGCCGGACGCCAACATCGCCGAGGCAGTGCAGCGCATCCCCGGCGTGTCGATCGACCGCGAGGGCGGTGAAGGGCGTCACATCAGCATCAACGGACTGGGGCCGGAATTTTCGCTCACCCTGCTCAATGGACGGCAGATCGCCAGCTCCGATTCCAATCGTTCGTTCAGCTTCGATACCATTGCGTCGAGCCTCGTTTCCCAAATCGTCGTTTACAAGACGATCAATGCCGACAATCCCGAAGGGGGTCTTGGCGGGACCGTCGACGTTCGAACTACCCGGCCGCTGGATTTCGATGGCTTCAAGGCATCCATCCAGGCCTCTTACAACTATGATGACAACAGCAAGGCCGGTTTTCCCCAGGTTTCCGGCCTGATCAGCGATCGGTTCCTCGACGGTCGCCTCGGCGTCTTGCTGTCATTCACTCATCAGAAGCGCCGCAATTTGCACTATCAGGCTGGTACGGGCGCCTGGGGCGTGAACTACTTCATCGATCCGGTCGGTCATTATTATGTCGAGGATGCGCTGGGGGACGACGCCTGGCGCCCGTGGAATGTCCATTTCGAAGAAGACGAGAGCAATCGCACGCGCGACGGCGGAACGGCCGTCCTCCAATTCCAGGCGAGCGACAGGCTGACGCTGACCGCCGACTATCTCTACTCGAAATTCACCGTAAAGGACCGGACCAAATACGGCGGCGCTTATCTTTGGGCGTTCATTTGCGCGGAGAAGAATGCCGACGGCAAATGCGTGAAGGGGACGCCCGGAACGGTAATGGACAACGACCATTACTACACCACGCTTGACATGTCGGGCCCGGTCGACGGCGTCCCCCAAAACGCCGGATCCTACCTCTGGCAATATACGTCGTCCGAACGCCCGACCACCACGCAAATGGCCGGTTTCAATGCCGAATGGAACCCGTCGTCACGGTTCAAGGGCATCTTTGACGCCTATTGGTCGCAGGCGATCAACGACAACCGCGGCCTCAACACGCTCGTAAATCTCGAAATGGGGCATCAGCCGGAATATACATTGACCATGCCGCCCAGCGGATTGCCGGTGCTTGACACGATGGGCAACGACCTTGGAAGCCATCCGCAGGACTTGGGGATTTCGCAGGTCTATAACTCCGGAACATACGTCAAGGCAGTCAACAAGGGCGCCCAGGCCGACTTCGATTGGACGGTGTTTTCTCGAACCCATCTGAAATTCGGCGCCAGCTGGAACGAACAGCGCAAATCCGACGCCGGCTACTCGACGCCGCAGCCCATCGACCAGTTGTACCATGCGACCGGCCTGGGCCAGCCGTTTCCTTCATCGGTCATCAACGGCGTCACCACCGTGGACGGATTCCCGGTCTTCAACGTCGACACCGACGCACTGCGCGCCTGGATGGCCGATCCGGATAATCTGGCCAAACGGCCTCATCCGGACAATGGCTCGTTCGACAGGACCCTCGACGCCTTCAACGAGAACGGCGGATGGACGGCGCGGCGCAACGCCAGTGCGTTCACGGTCGATGAAAAGGATACCGACGCCTACGGCCAGATCGCCCAGGAATTCTTGGTGGGTGGACTCCCCAGCAGCATTGTCGCGGGGTTGCGCTATTCGCAGACGGATCTGACATCGTCCGGCACGTCACGCATCATCATCGGCTATACCCCGAACACGCAGAACGCGAACAACCTGGTCGCCGTCTATGCGGACGACGGAGCGCAAACGCCGGTCTCGGCGAAGCACAGCTATCATTACTTTCTGCCTTCGCTTAACGTGAAGCTGGAGTTGACGCCCCACCTGATCTATCGCTTCGCGCTCACCCGTACGATGACCCGCCCGAGCCTGGGTGCTCTCGCGCCTGCGATCAGTTGCTGCGGCGGTACCGTCCTGAGGCGCACCGGATCGGGCACCAACCCGGCTCTCGCCCCCTACACGTCGAACAATGTCGATCTGTCGGCGGAATGGTATTATTCGAACCGCGGCGCTTTCGCGGTCGCCGCCTTCTACAAAGACGCCCAGAACTTCATCGTCAACCTGACCGAACCCGAGCAGGTAACGACCATCACGTCCGTCGACCCCGGTATTCTGAAGAACGGTCAGCCCATGTCGCTCTCGGAGCTTCAGACGTCCTATATCTCGCGGCCGCGCAACGCGGCGAGCGCGAACGTCTCGGGCATTACCGCCGCCTGGACGCATAGTTTCGCGTTCGGCCTCGGCTTTCAGGCCAACTATACCAAGGTGTGGAGCCACACCAGAACCGAGGCTCCCGACGCACCGACCTTCGCCATGCCGGGCGTCAGCGATACCGCGAACGCCATCCTGTTCTATGAGAAGGGTCCGATCTCCGCCCGTGTCGCCTACAACTGGCGCTCGGCCTACCTGGTCAGCCCGGCCGACAGTTTCAACCGGGCTGTCTATGGCGACGACCATTATCAGGTCGATGCGCGGATCGGCGTGGACCTCGGCCACGACCTGGAGGTAGGCGTCAGCGTCGTCAACCTGACCAACTCGAAGAACCGTTATTACTCACAGAAGAAGCAGTATTTCGAGGCGCTGGATGACTACGGGCGCCAATATTCGTTCACCGTTTCGAAGAAGTTCTAGGCTCCTCGCTGATCCCGTCGCGGCGGCCTCCCCCGCGACGGGACTTTTTGGACGAAGACAATGTATTTCGCGGACAGTTACCGGCACGTCGGCACCATCGACGTCACCCCGCTCAAAGAGGTGGTCCTCGCGCTCGGGGAGGATGACTGGAACGCATCGCAGGCGCGGCAGCACATCTACAAGGTCCACGCCCGAACCCGCACCATCCAACTGATCTATGACGAGGATATGCGCCACGTCGATCCGACGCGTCGTCCGCTGATGGATCGAATCGAGCCGGTGCTGACGCCCGCCATGAACGCCATTCGTGACTTTTACGCGCCGTTCCACGCCGCAGCGGGGACGCCGGTCGAGCAGGGCTATTTCATCCGCATCGTGCTGGTGCGGCTTGCCGGCCAGGCCGAAGTCAAATCGCACACCGATACCGGCATGTCGCTGCAGCGCGCCCATCGCATCCACCTGCCCATCGTCACCAACGACAAGGTGCTGTTCGCGGTCCGCGGCGATATTCGTCACCTGGCGGAAGGGGAATTGTGGGAAATCAACAATCGCCGCCCCCATGCCGTGCGTAACGGCGGCGCGGATCGTATTCACGCCATTCTCGATTATGTCGTCCCCGGCGAATCGATCGCCGACCCCGAGGGCACGGTGATCGCGTGAGCGCAGGGACGGCCACTTCCCCACATTCATCGCCAGGGAGCAACATCCGCATGAATTTTTCCGCCAAGGCGATCGGCCGCGCGCTTAGGCTCGGTTCCGCGACCATCGCCATCGGCCTCTGCACTGTCGCCGCGCCGGCCTGGGCGCAGGACAACGCCAGCTTCGGCAACGGCACGATCAGCCTGGATTGGCAGGCCGACGGCCATCTCTCGCAGATGCAGGTGGTGGATCATGCGAACCATCGCACGATCGCCGTTACCGCGCCGTTCGCGCTGCATCTCGGCGACGGATCGGTGATGACGCCGGCCGATCTCGTCCAGCAGGGCGCGTCGCGCGCCAGCACCATCGCGCCCGATCCCAAGGCATCGCGCCTCGCCGAGCGCAAGCAGCGCGAGCAGCTCGATACGACCTTCACCGACAGGGCCCGCCGCTTCCGCCTCGACTGGAAGCTGATCCAGGTTGCCGGCGCGCCCTATTTGCGCGCTGCGCTCACCGTCACCGCGCTGAAGCAGGACGAGAAGATCGCGCGTATCGACCTGTTCAATGCCGAAGCGCCCGGCGCCGAGGTGGTCGGCCGCGTCGATGGCTCGCCCGTCGTCGCCGGCCCCGATTATCTGCAGTTCGAAAACCCGTTGTCGCACAGCACCACCGGCGTCGATCGCCCGGTCATCCGCATGTGGGTCGATCGTGCGCTGCCGCTCGAAAAGGGCAAGTCCGTCACCTATTCGGCGGCGATCGGCACGACGCGGCCGGGCCAGTTGCGCCGCGATTTCCAGATCTATGTCGAGGATCAGCGCGCGCATCCCTATCGCACCTTCCTCCACTATAACAGCTGGTACGACATCGGCTATTTCACGCCCTATACCGCCGACGAAGCGGTCGAGCGGATCAACACCTTCTGCCGCGAGCTGTCCGAAAAGCGCGGGGTCAAGCTCGACTCGTTCCTGTTCGACGACGGCTGGGACGATCGCAGCGGAAGCTGGAACTTCTCCAAGGATTTCCCCAACGGCTTCGTGCCGCTGAAGAACGCCGCCGCCAAATGCGGCGCGGCGCCGGGCATCTGGCTGTCGCCGTGGGGCGGCTATGGCAAGCCCAAGGCCGAGCGGATCGCCAACGCCGCCGGTAAGTACGAGACGATCGACGGCGGCTTCGCGCTGTCCGGCCCCAAATATTATCAGCGATTCCATGACGTGACGATGGACCTGCTGACCAAACAGGGCATCAACCAGTTCAAGTTCGACGGCACCGGCAATGCCAACAGCGTTTTCCCCGGCAGCCGATTCGACAGCGATTTCGGCGCCGCGATCTCGCTGATCGAGGATCTGCGCGCGGCCAAGCCCGATCTGTTCATCAATCTCACCACCGGCACCTATCCCTCGCCCGCGTGGCTGCGCTACGCCGACACGATCTGGCGTGATGGACAGGACCATGATTTCTCAGGCGTCGGCCCGTCGCGCGAACGCTGGATCACCTATCGCGACCAGCAGGTTTACGAGAATATCGTGATTGGCGGCCCGCTGTTCCCGCTCAACTCACTGATGCTGCACGGCATCATCTATGCGCAGCATGCGGTGGGCCTCGACAGCGATCCGGACAACGATTTCGCCAACGAGGTGCATTCCTATTTCGCCAGCGGCACCGAGCTGCAGGAGATGTATATCACGCCGTCGCTGCTCACCCCGCAGAACTGGGACACGCTGGCGCAGGCGGCGCGCTGGTCGCGCGACAATGCCCAGGTGCTCAAGGACTCGCACTGGCTGGGCGGCGATCCGGGGCGGTTGCAGGTCTATGGCTGGGCGGCGTGGAGCCCGGACAAGTCGATCGTCACGCTGCGCAATCCCGACGACAAGCCGCAATCCTTCCTGCTCGATCTGCCCCGCGCGCTCGAGCTTCCCGCCGGCGCGGCGAGCCGCTTTACCGCCAAGACCTTGTGGCCCGCAGACGCTGCGGCGCCCACCGCGCTCGGGGGCGATGGGCCGACCACCATCACGCTCAAGCCGTTCGAGGTGCTGACGCTTGAGCTGACGCCGCGGAGGGGAGCATGAGCATGATGGCTACCGATCGCCGCCGGCTTCTCGCCGGCATGGGCATTTCGCTGCTCGGCCTCGCTTATGGCGGCGCGGCCTGGGCGCGCACGGTGGCGGGAACCGGCGGCCGCTTCGCCTTCGCCACGCCCGACGTTCCCGAAGGCTTCCTGCTCGACGGCAAGCCGTTCCAGGTCCGCTCGGGCGAGATGCATCCGGCGCGCATCCCGCGCGAATACTGGCAACAGCGCATCCGTATGGCCAAGGCGATGGGGCTCAACACCATCTCGCTTTACGTCATGTGGAATCATCAGGAGCCCGAGGAGGACCGGTTCGATTTCACCACCGGCAACCGCGATATCGGCGCTTTCATCAGGCTCTGCGCCGACGAGGGGTTGCACGTCTATCTGCGGCCCGGCCCCTATGTCTGCGCCGAATGGGATCTCGGCGGACTGCCGCCGTATCTGCTCAAGACGCCGGGCATCAAGCTGCGCCATCGCGAGGACGCCACCTATATGGCGGCGTGCCGACGTTATATCGAAAAAATGGCGGGGATCGTCGCGCCGCTGATGATCGACCGGGGCGGGCCGATCCTGATGGTCCAGGTCGAGAACGAATATGCCTCGTTCGGCAGCGACGCCGACTACCTGCCCGCCATCCGCAAGATGTGGACCGATCACGACATCACCGGGCCGTTCTCGGTCTCCGACGGGCTCGGGCAGATCGAACAAGCCGGAACCTATCTGCCCGGCGCGGCGCTGGGGCTTGACGGCGACACCGATTTCACCGCCGCGCAGCGCGTCGCCCATACCGCCCCCGTCTGGGTCGGCGAAGGCTATCCCGGCTGGTTGACGCATTGGGGAGACCCCAAATTCGCCACCGGCGATTATCGCGACACGCTGCGGCAGCTTATGCAGGCACGGCGCTCGTTCAATCTCTACGTCGTCCACGGCGGCACCAATTTCGGTTTCGGCGCGGGGGCCAATGCGGCGAACGACGGCGGCAAGTTCGAGCCGAGCATCACCAGCTACGATTACGGCGCGCCGATCAACGAATGCGGCCTGCCGACCGACCAATATCATGCGTTGCGCGGGATCATCGCCGTCGCCACCGGCGCGGCACCGCCGCCGATCCCGGAAGCGCCCGCGCGGATCGCCTTTCCGGCCGTCCGCACGGCGCCGGTCGGTTCGCTGTGGAATGCGCTGCCGGAACCGGTCGAGATCCACCAGCCGGGACCGATGGAACTGGTGCTCGGCCAGACGCAGGGCATGATCCTCTATCGCCGCGAACTTGCCGGAAACGAAAGCGGCGTGTTGCGGATCGACGGATTGCACGACGAGGCGCTGGTGCTGCTCGACGGCGTCCCGCTCGGCTCGCTGTCGCGGGTCGCCGCGGCGAAGCAGCCGGATGCGGTCACTATCCCACCCGCGAAGAAAGGCGAGCGGCGGCGGCTCGACGTGCTGGTGTTCGCCTACGGCCGAGTCAATTACGGGCGCTACATGGAGGACCGCAAGGGCATCCTCGGCACCGTCAGCATCGACGGCAATGCGCTGCAGGACTGGTCGGCATTCGCGCTGCCGCTCGACGGGGATCACCTCGAACGGATGCGTGCCGCCCGCCCGGCAGCGGGCGGCCTGCTCCACCAGGCCGAATTCACGCTCGACCAGCTCGGCGACACCTTTATCGACATGGCGGCATGGAAGCTCGGCTTCGTCTGGGTCAACGGCCATCTGCTCGGCCGGCATTCGGCGCTCGGCCCGCAGACGCGGCTCTATTGCCCGAAAAGCTGGCTGCGACGCGGAACCAATCAGGTGACGGTCCTCGATCTCTATGCCGGCCCGGGGCTCAGCGTGCGCGGGCTCGCCCGGTCCGATACGATGGCTGCGGCCGCGGGGGAGCCGGCGTGACCGGAACCCGTTCGCCAGCTTCCGAGGACTTACGGCTATTGCCTTTTGAAACCTTTCGTTTCATCGAGGCTGACATGAATTCGACAGAACGCAGGCACGAAATCGTCCAGTTGGCGCTCGCCGATGGACGCGTCAGGGTCGTCGATCTCGCCGAGCGGTTTTCCGTTTCCGAAGTGACTATCCGCGCTGATCTCAAGCGGCTCGACGCTCGCGGCATCCTTGCACGGACTCACGGCGGCGCGGTGGCGAACAACCGGATGATCCGCGAGCTCTCGCTGATGGAAAAATCAGCCGAGCACATCAGCACCAAACGGCGGCTCGCCGAAGCGGCGTGCAAGCTGATTACGGACGGCGATTCGATCATCCTCGATTCCGGGTCGACCACCGCCGAGATCGCCAGATTACTGTCCGGGTTCGAGCGGCTGATGGTGATGACCAACGGGCTCAACGTCGCGGTCAACGTCGCCGACTGCGACAATATCCAGTTGATGATGACCGGCGGAACGCTGCGCCGAAAATCGCAGTCGTTTTTCGGCCGCCAGGCGGAAGACGCGCTGCTGCGGTTCAATTTCGACAAATTGTTCCTGGGCGTCGACGGTCTCGATTTTCGCGTCGGCATCACCACGCATTTCGAAAGCGAGGCGTCGCTCAACCAGCGCATGTGCGAAGTGGCGAACCAGGTCATCGCCGTCACCGATTCGTCGAAGTTCAACCGCGCCGGCGTCCACAAGATTTGCGGCCTCGACGAACTCGACGTCCTCGTCACCGATTCCGGCATTCCGGACGCCTTTGCCGATACGCTGCAGAATTGCGGCGTCCGCCTTGTGATCGTGGAGGCCTGATGCCCATTCCCGCAGAAACTCCCGACAAACATGTCATGGACTGGGGCGGCGCAAGCGCCATCCGGCGCACCATCGCGGCCAATCTTCGCGGCGAAGGCGGCGGCATCTATTCGGTCTGCTGCTCGCACCCGCTGGTCCTGGAAGCCGCCGTCGACCAGGCGCTGGCTGACGGCGCTACGCTGCTGGTCGAGGCGACCGCGAACCAGGTCAATCAGTTCGGCGGCTATACCGGCATGCGCCCGGCCGATTTTCGCGATCATGTCCACGCCATCGCCAAGGCGCGCGGCATGGCGGCCGAGCGGATCATCCTCGGCGGCGATCATCTCGGGCCGGTATGCTGGACGAAGGACGACGCCGCGACCGCGATGGACAAGGCGGCCGACCTGGTCCGCGCCTTCGCCGCAGCCGGCTTCAGCAAGATTCATCTCGATTGCAGCATGCCGCTCAAGGGCGATCCGGAGGTGCTCGATGACTCGATCGTCGCCGATCGCGCGGCCCGACTGTGCGCCGCAGCCGAGCAAGCGGCCCGCGAGGCATTCGGCGAAAGCGGCATCGTCTATGTGATCGGAACCGAAGTTCCTCCGCCGGGCGGCGCTGATGAGGCGCTGTACGAGGTTGCCGTGACGCCGGCCGAACGCGCGCAGCATACGCTTGAAATCCACAAGCAGGCTTTCCTGCGCGAGGGGCTCGAAGATGCCTGGGCGCGCGTCGTGGCGCTCGTCGTCCAGCCGGGGGTCGAGTTCGATCATGGCGCGGTGGTCGATTACGTGCCCGAAAAGGCGACGCGGCTCAGCGCGCTTGCCGGCGAGGGCACTGGCGGAATCGCGTTCGAGGCGCATTCGACCGATTATCAACGCCCCGACGCGTTCGCAGCGCTGATCCGCGACCATTTCGCGATTCTGAAGGTCGGCCCGGCGCTCACCTTCGCATTGCGCGAGGCGCTGTTCGCGCTGGCCCAAGTCGAGACGACGCTGGTTCCTGCGGCCGAACGCTCCCGCCTCGTTTCCGTCTGCGAGAGCGTCATGGTCGACAAGCCGCAGCACTGGCAGCGCTTCTATCACGGCGACGAACAGGAAAAGGCGCTGCTCCGGCTCTACAGCCTCAGCGATCGAATTCGGTACTACTGGCCCGATCCGACCATCGACCAGGCGGTCCATCGGCTGTTCGCCAATCTGGAGACGCGGCCAATTCCGCTGGGCCTGTTGAGCCAGTTCTTTCCCGAAGAGTTCGCCGCCGTGCGCGCCGGCGCTCTCGAACCCGAGCCGCGACACCTCGTGAAGGCGCACATCCGCCGCGCGATCGCCCCCTATGCCGCCGCCTGCGGCCCCGCTGCGTGATGGATAGCCGAATGACAACCGCCGAAATCGAAGCCGCCGACTGGACGACGCGCGAGATCGAGCAACAGCCCGACGTGTGGCAGGAGGCGTTCGCCCGGATCGCGGCGCAGCGCGAGCGCCTCGACGCGTGGCTGGCGCCCCTGCTCGCCGACCCCTCCCTCAGGATCGTCCTGACCGGCGCCGGCTCGTCGGCTTATATCGGGGAGACGCTGGCGCCGGCATTGACCAAGGCGCTCGGCCGCCCGGTCGAGGCGATCAGCACCACTGCGATCGTAGCGACGCCCGACGCCCATTTGCTCGCCGATCGTCCTACCCTGCTGGTGTCCTTCGGCCGCTCCGGCAACAGCCCGGAAAGTATCGGCTCGGTCCGGCTCGCCACCCAGATCGTGCGCGATTGTCATCACCTCATCGTCTGCTGCGACGGCGCCAGCGCACTCGCGACCTATGACGGCGGCGGCGAGAACCGTGCGATGCACCTCATCATGCCGCCAGCTGCGCTGGATCAGAGCTTCGCGATGACCAGCAGCTTCACCACCATGATGGTCAGCGTGCTCGCCGTATTCGCCTGGGATGAAGACCAGGCAAAGACAATGATCGCGGCGGCACGCAACATCCTGGCCGCACCTGCCACGGACATCGAAAAGATCGTGTCGCGCGGATTCGATCGTGGCGTCATCCTCGGCAGCGGTTCGCTTCAGGGGATCGCCACCGAGGCGGCGCTCAAGCTGCTGGAGATGAGCGCCGGCGAGCGTGACGCCTATGCCGAAAGCCCCTTGGGCTTCCGCCACGGCCCCAAGTTCGTGGTCGACGATACTACGCTGGTGGTGCTCCTCACCCACCCCTCGTCCTATACCCGGCGCTACGACCTCGATCTCGCCGCCGAACTGCAGCGCGACGACCGGGCGCGCGCCGTCGTGCGGCTGGACGAGCACGAGGCGCTTCGCGACTTGGGGCTGGATGCGGCGTGGCTGGCCCCGATTTACCTGATCTGGTGTCAGCGCCTCGCCTGGCATGCGGCACGCGCGCTCGGTCATGCGCCCGATAACCCTAGCCCTTCGGGCACGCTCAACCGCGTCGTCCAGGGCGTTACATTATACCCGTTTGCCGCGTGATCTATGGAATAGACATCGGTGGCACCAAGATCGAGTTCGTCGCGTTCGACGATGATCTGAACGCCGTCGATCGCGTCCGGGTCGATACGCCGGCCGATGATTACGACGCGTTCCTGAGCGTGCTGGATGCGCTCGTTTCCAAGGCCGATGCACGATTCGGTGAGCAGCCCCGCGTCGGCCTCGGCGTGCCGGGGCTGACCGATAGCGAAGGACGTGCGCTGTGCGCCAACCTGCCCGGCGTCAGCGGCCATCATGTCGGCGACGATGTCGCCGCGCGGATCGGCCGCCCGGTGGCGACGCTCAACGACACGCGCTGTTTCGCCCTGTCAGAGGCGCGCGGGGGCGCCGGCGAAGGCTATCGCGTGGTGTTCGGCGCAATCCTGGGAACCGGCGCCGCCGGCGGCCTGGTGATCGACGGCCGCGTCGAGGACGGGCACCGCGGGCTCGCCGGCGAATATGGCCATCTGCCGTTGCCGGCCGCGCTGCAATGCAAATACGACCTTCCCGTCCGCCGCTGCGGCTGCGGCCTGCCCGGCTGCCTCGAAGCCTATGTCGCCGGCGAAGGCCTGATGGCGCTCGCGAAGCATTTCGGCGCGACGGCGGCGGATGCGCCGGGGCTGGCCGCCGCATGGCGCACCGGTGACGCCGCGGCGGTGGCGACGCGGGATGCCTTTATCGACATTCTCGGCGCGGGCTTCGCCAATATCGTCAAGCTGTGCGATCCCGACGTGATCGTGATGGGCGGCGGCCTGTCGCTGATCGACGAGACGATCGAGCTGCTGCCGCAGGCGATCGCCGTGCATCTGTTCGCCGGCTTCGCGTCGCCCCCCGTGGTGCGCGCGCGGTTCGGCGATGCCAGCGGGGTCCGCGGCGCCGCGCTTCTTGCTCAAGGGTTACCGGTATGACGGGCTATGCACTCCGCGCCGCGACGATTGTCGCCGAGGACGCCGATCTCGCCGGCGGCGCGATCACGGTAGGCGGCGGCCGGATCGCCTCACTCGACGCGTCCGGCGACCAAAATGTGCTCGATCTCGGCGACGCGACGATCATTCCCGGCCTGATCGACATCCATATCCACGGCCGCGAACGGCGTGACGTGATGGACGCCGACCCGGAATCGCTGCGCGTGATCTCGGCGTCGCTGGCGC
>Ga0164242_10004212_pt1 | contig 16197 bp, 10 predicted proteins | sample OricomgcompostMG_FD_108783 | JGI IMG/M metagenome (GOLD analysis project Ga0164242, IMG submission 108783) | Miracle-Growth compost microbial communities from Emeryville, California, USA - Original compost - Miracle growth compost (MG) ... | reverse complement strand
CGGATTCGCTGAACGCGCACCCGACCATCCGGCGCGATAACGACCCGGTCCGGCGTGTAGGTGATCGTCCTGCCGCCGACCTGCACCGACCACGACTCCCGGTCATAGGTCCCTGTTTCGGAGGCGATCAGGCGGGCGATGGACACCACCATCGTCTCCGCCGCGGTGCGGTAGTAACCCTCGAATCCATGACCACCAGGGCCGTGCTCCGCCCATTGGCGAGCGAGTTCCTGTAATGCCTGGTCGGGGCTCGCCGGCTGGCCTTTTTCGGCTTGCTGTTCAAGCCAGCCCATCGTGCGGTGGACGCAGCGATGGAATCGCAGATAGGCGGACGAATCCCGTCCCCCGCGCAAACCATCCAGTACCTCATAGCGATAGCGCGCCGGGCACCTCAAATAGACATCGAGTTCCCGCTCGTCATAACCGTCGCGCGGGGCAAGAGGCGACCAGACCCGCGCCGCTTTGAGCGTAGGCACCGGACCACTGAAACGCCTCACCTGAAGATGACGAGAGACGGTGTCGAGAAACTTCGACGCGCTGGCATTGACTTGGGTGTAGCGCTCGGCCCGGGTCAGGCAAAGATGATCTCGCGCACGCGAGAGGCCTACGAAGAAGAGGCATTCTTCTTCTGCGTCGTGGTCCTCTTTCTGCATAGTGAGCTTGCCGAGTGTCGCCGGCGGGGGACAGCGCACCCATTGACGATTGGTCGGCATGTAGCGGGTCGCAAGCGCCGGCAGATGCACCCCGCGGAACTCCAACCCCTTGCTCCCATGAATCGTCATCACCCGCACCGCGTCGAAATCCGCTGCTTCGGAGATAACAGCCCGATACCGGCTGTCCTGGCTAAGCGCTTCAATGCGGCGGATACGTTCGAGCAAGGCCTTGCGGCCCGGGTCGCGCAGATCGGTGTGTCCTTCGACATCATGTTGCTCGCTGCACACCTTGAGGAGCTGATAGATCGCGATCAGCTTCTGCTGCGCCTGGGCGTCCGGAGCCTCCAGCAAGGGCCGAAGATAGTTACTGCGTTCGAACAGCCAAGTCGTGAGCAGCGCCCATGGCGAGGTGGTCGGACCCATGCCGTCAAGATGCTCCGCCAGCTTGCGCAGACCCGCACGGCCGGTCTCGCTCAGGCCCTCAATCTCATCCAGTCGAGCAAGGGCTTCATAGACAGTATGGCCTTGATCCTGAGACCAGCGAATGACCACAAGAGCGTCGTCCTTGGACGCCGCGTACTCTGGCAGTTGTGCGACACGGACCAACCCAATGCCGCCGAACTCCGCGTCGATGGCGACGAGGGAAAGTAGATCTCGGACATCGTCCCTTTCGAACAGGTCCCCAAGATAAAGGAGAGGAACGCCGAGCTGCTCTAGCACATCGGTGATGCGCGAAAGTGTGAGATGGCTGCGCGCGAGGATCGCCTGATCTCGGTAGGCAATGCCGCTCGCACGAAGGGCTTCGATCTGATCGCGGATGGCAGCAGCCTCTTCCGCGACTGTGCCGGCCACGGTGAGCGACACCTCGCCGAGTTCACCGCGGAACGCACCCCAGTTCGCCGCTGCGCCGGGGTCGGCCGCCATGTGGCGCGAGAACTCTGAGAACGCGCGCACCACCGGCCCGCCTGATCGGTAGTTGCTGGCAAGCGATACCTTCGAACCGCTGAAGTCCGTCTGGAAGCGCTCGACGTTGGCCGGTGACGCTCCACGGAATCGGTAGATTGACTGACGCTGATCGCCGACCACCCACACGTCCTGGCAACCGCCGGCCAGCAACTGCAGTAGCCGCGCGCTCGCGAAGTTCACATCCTGATATTCGTCGACCAAGATGTGCTGGAAGCGCTGCTGGAACTCCACGCGGATATCTTCGTGTTCCGCCATCAACTGCGCGGGCAGCATGACGAGATCGCCGAAATCAACGGCGTCCGCCTCACGCAGTGCATCCTGATAGATTTTGTAGATTTCGCCGACTTCGACCGCTTTCTCGGCAGCCTCGACTTCGTCAGGCGTCGCATTGGCAAGCGCGGCCCTCGCCTCGGCCAGATAGTCCTCCGGCGCGATCAGCTCATCCTTGCAGCGCGAGATTGCTTGCAGGACGTAAACCAACTCGTAGGCGGGCTCGAACAGGTTCTGATAGTGGCGCAGCGGAAGGCGCGAGAGGTTCGCTTCGAGAAGCGCGAGCTGAGCAGTCTGATCGAGAATTTTGACGTCGGCCGTGCGTCCGAGACGGCCAGGCCATTTGGTGACCATCTCCAGGCCGAAGCCGTGGAATGTCCCGACCCACATCTCGATCGCCGCGTCCCGATGGGCGTCGGAAAGCCGCTCACGCATCTCCTCAGCAGCCTTTTTCGAGAAGGTGAGTGCCAGGATCGAACCTGAAAGGGCGCCCTGGCCAAGCACATGCCCGATCCGGTGCACGAGCGTGCGGGTTTTGCCCGTCCCCGGTCCCGCATCGACGAGGAGAGGACCACCATCCCAGGTCGCCGCCTGCTTCTGGCTTTCATCAAGCTCGATCAGAACGGCCGGGCCGCGCTCGTCCGGTTCGCGAAGGGACGGCAGCAACAGGGCGCGAATGGCCTGGTTGAGGACGAGACCATAGGGAAGGCCCAACTCCTCGGCGACTTCCGACGGGCGATGCGCCCTATCCACAATTTCGGTGCGCAGCCAGTCGGCGGGGCAGAGGAATTCGCCGGCGAAGATATCCGCCTGCAACTCCTTGCGTTCGCGCGGCGAATAGCCCTCCACCACACCCGCTTCGCTGTCGATGGGATCCCCGCCAAGCTGCGCTTGGACGTTTCGTACCTCGTTGCTCGGATCATGATGGAGTTCCGAGTGACCGATCTCGTGAGCGATCACGACCACCTCGTCCTTCGGGTCCTGGCCACTGACGACGTACACGAGCCCGTCCGCACGTTCGAAAGATCCGTGCACGCCAATCCCGAACACTTCACCGGGCTGGCAATAACGTAACTCCAGATCGGCATCTTTCAGGACGGCATCGACGAGAGCGCGACCCCGACGGTCACCCTGGGCGACACTCAATGCTTTTGAATGGCAAGCGCGTGCCTTCAGCCGAATGTCGCGCCAGGCGTCCATGGTTAGTCCTCCTCAAGCCAGTAGGACTTGCGCTCCGGTGACATGCTGCTTCGCCGGATGCTCTCCTCATAACTGCACTGTACGATCGTGGGCTGCTGCGACGCCTTCGCGTGGCCCATGGAAGGATGGGACTGCGCATAGGCAAGCGCATGATCGAACTGCGCACGGGTCGCCTTAAGCTGGTCGAGCAACGCCTTTACCAATCGGGGCCCGATAGGAGGTGACATCCGCCCACGAAAAAGGTCCGACAGGACATCGCGGCCGACATCGATGGCGCGGCCGAGCTGCCGTGTATCCAATCCCGCACTGGACAGCAGTTGGTCGAATGTCGTCTCCGGCACAGCTTGAGTTTTGGCCTGTTCGGCTGCTTGAGCATTGTAGATGGCGTTGAGTGCACGGCTGCGAGCACGGTTCATCATCAGTTCGTCGACCACCTTCTCCTCTGCTTCTTCGTCAGCAGCCCAATCACGCATGATCCCGGCATGCGCGCGGATGTCGTCAGCGAACTCAGGGTAACGCTGTGTCCAGTTGATGATCTGATTTAGCGTCGGGGTGGCGCATTCCCGGTGGAATGCGAACAAGACCTCGTCCCGCCTCGTGGCTTTGGTTTGGTCCGTCATGACTTAGCTCCAAGAATGGTTCTGATCTCTTCCTCTGTCTCCTTGACCCAGGTCTCAGCGGTCTTCGCGCTCACGCCAAGCGCCGAAGCGATAGACTCGACCTTAGTGGAGTTGCGCGGCACGCCTTCCATATGAAGACGGAAGGCGAGAACCTTCCGCGGATCGGAGATCCGCTTCAGCACGCTCTCGACGTGAGCGCGCTCCTCGTCATCCGTCGCCAGGGCCTTATGTTCGTTCGGGCGCTGCTCTTCGTCCTCGGAATAGACGTACCGTTCCGAATGCAGTTGCTCACGGCGGATAGCGTCGGCGGCGCGGAGTTTGATTCGGGCAACAAAAGCTGTCCGCATCCCAATGCCGTCTGCTGAGGTCGGCTTGAGGACCGCCTCAATCAGTTGGTGATGGACCTCTTCGATCATGTCCCACCCCTCGTTGCGATGGTTCTTGCCGATGTGCTTGCGCAGGATGCGCATCATGCGTTCGGCAATTTCATTCATGAGGGGATTGATGACGCGTGGATCGCCAAACGCACCAATTTGCTGGGCCGCAGCAACTAATTGGCGGCCCTGAATTTTTCTAAGCGACTGGTTCTTGATGACCTGCCGCCAGGCGGCAATATCGTCGGGATCAGGTCCCTCTTCCAGTTTGTCCATAGTCCTTCCCCAACAGCCCTGGCGACGCGGTTCGGAGGTGGAGCGAAGCCAGATCGAAAAAACCGGAAGTGCTCCGCAAGATATATCTATCGTTAGTAGTCCGACCCAAATTAACATTGAAAAATCAGAGAGCGAAGGGTGCTCTATGAAGCTGGCTGTTCGTACGGCATGCGGGGAATCTGTTGTTTCGATCGTCTGTACGGCCGCGCAAACCCGCAATCATAGGAAAGCTCGTCTACCATGAGGATCCCCATGTCGACGTCGCTGCGTTTCGGCTCGACTGCATCGACACCCCAAATGGCGGCAATGGCGTCGGTAGCTGAACGGCAGCTTACCGCTCGGCAATCTCCAACACCGGACAGTCAGCAGTCGGCCCCAAGTCTGACGTCCTGGTCTTCCGCTATTTTCGCTTGAATAGGACCGGACATCCGCCGACACAGTCGGTGACTAAGCCGAGCCAGGATCTTGCAGCGGAGTCGCTCGTGACGTAGGCGTTGAGAAATGCGAGCGTGAGCTGCAACACGGCGTCCTTGTGCGCAGCGACCGGCGCCTGATCGGGTCGTGCTATCCCGCCGAGATAGTGATCAGCGTCGTTCAGCACCGCGAGATACTTGTCGCCGGGCGGCGCGAACTCATACGGTTCGATCTTCCAGCGCCAATCCTGCCCCTTGGCGCCGCTATCCAGCGTGCCGGTAACATTGAGCGTCGGTCCGGTGACGTCGTCCCATGACCCTTGCCGCAGGCCCTGCTGGTCGCGTCCCTGGGCGCTCAGCAGGATCGCCGCGGCAAAGCGGCCGTCCTTGAAGCTGCGCGGCCCTTCGCCGGGCACATCGATCTCGGCGCCGGCGAACAGTTGCGAGGTAAAGGCGCCGAACGAATGGCCGACGATCGCCCCGGAAACAGGTCCGCTCGGCTTTCCGCAGGTGGCCGCGAAGACGGCCTCCAGGCCGTCCATCACCTGGCGCACGATGCGGATGCGCTCCTTCCAGTAGAACGGCGTATGCAGGATGTCGTACATACGTGCGCGTACCTTGGGATCGGTAGCCCAGCCGGCAAGGTCGCCGTCCGGAAGAAGGCCGAGTTCCGGCTCGGCCGCCGCCACCGCTCCGATCCAGTCTGGAAAAGTGGGATGGACGACGAGGTACCCGTCAGCCGCCCAATGGCTCGAAAGCTCGGCATAGTCGCGACCGCTCGCGCTCAGCCCATGGCAGAATACGACGAATCCTTTCGCCGGTGCGTTCTGCGGCCAACGGCAGACGAGCGGTAGCGCTATGCCGTCTGTCACCCCTGGCAGTACAATGTCGGTGCGGCCTTTGACGCCGAAGCCGCCGGAAGCGCATGGCCGAGAGGCTCCCGTCATGACGCCATACGCTCCATTTTTTTGGCCCGATGGGTGGAGTCCTCGGCATAAAGAAAGCAGTTCGCGACCCCTCCGGCGGCGATCGGATAGGGCGGCGGCGTTTCGGCCTGGCACCGTGTCATCGCCATGGGACACCTGTTCTTGTACGGGCAGCCGATATCGGCATCGCGCGGTGCTTCCTGCGCCGGAGCCGATTTTCGCCGCGCCCTGCGGCTCCGCTGTTCGGTGGGGTCCAGCGTGGGAACAGCCTCGAGCAGCGCTCTGGTGTAAGGGTGGGCCGGCGTGGAATAGACGCGGTCGGCCGGCCCCTCCTCGACGATGTGCCCGAGATACATGACGGCAATCCTGTCGGAGATGTGATGCACCAGCGCCAGATCGTGGGCGATCAGGAGATATGCCATGCCGAGTGCATCACGTCGCTCGTAGAGCAGGTTGATGATCTGGTTCTGCGTGGAAACGTCGAGCGCACTGACCGGCTCGTCGAGCACGACCAGACGAGGCTGCAAGGCGAGCGCCGAGGCGATGGCAATGCGTTGCCGTTGCCCGCCGGAGAGTTGATATGGGTGCCGGTCGAGATGCTCCTTGGACAACGAGACCATGTTCAGAAGTTCGACGGCGCGGGTCCGGCGCTGCGCCCGTGTCATTTTCAGGTGAACCTTCAGCGGCTCCGCCACGATGCCCTCGACGGTCATAGCCGGATTGAGCGACGAGAACGGATCCTGAAAGACAGCCTGTATTTCCTTGCGGATGTGCGGCGGATATTTCTTCCGCCCGGCCAGTTCGCTGCCCGCGAAGCGGATCGAACCGGAAGCGGCCGGTACAAGGCCGAGCACCGCATTGGCAATCGACGACTTGCCCGAGCCGGATTCGCCGACAAGGCCAAGCGTCTGGCCGGGGTAAATGCTCAATTTGGCGCCCTTGACGGCATGAAAGGGCTTCTGGCGCAAGGCAAGGCCGGGACGGATCCAATAGGTGACCCTCAGATTCTCGATCTCGAGCAGGGGACCATCGGTCATTTGTCGGCTCGCAGATTGAGTTCGGCGGCACGCGTACACCGCACCATCCTCTGGCCGGTTTCCGCGAGGGGGATGCGCATCTCGCACTGCGCCTGCGTGTAGGCGCAGCGATCGGAGAATCGGCATCCCGCAGGCCATGAACCGGGTCTGGGAACGCTGCCCCGTATGGTCGGCAGCGGCGGATTGCGCCCTGCCTCATGCGGAGAAGCCGACAGCAGACCTGCGGTGTAGGGATGCAGGGGCCGGGCGAAGAGATCGCCGACGGGTGCGACTTCGATGATCTCCCCCGCATACATCACCGCGATCCTGTCACAGACGTCTGCGGCGACCGCCAGATCGTGGGTCACGAAAAGGATCGCCATGCCGAACTCTTCCTGAAGATCGCGAAAGAGGTCGAGGATCTCCTGCTGCACGGTGACGTCGAGCGCCGTCGTCGGTTCATCCGCGATCAGAAGGCTGGGGTTGCAACTGAGCGCACGGGCGATCGCGATGCGCTGTGCCATCCCGCCCGATAATTCGTGCGGATAGGCTTTGGCCCGCTCGGCCGGGCGCGGAATGCCGACGCGGTCGATCAGTTCGATGGTTCGCGCCCAGGCTTCCTGCCGTGACATTCCCTTCTTCGTCCGCAGCACTTCGGCGATCTGGTCGCCCACGGTGAAGGCGGGGTTGAGGCTGGTCGTCGGGTCCTGGAAGACCATCGCGACCTCATTGCCCCGGATCGCCTCCATTTGCTTCTGCCCCACACCACGAAGCTCCCTGCCGTTGAGTGTGATCGCGCCGTGCGTGGAGCGCCCAGCGGTCCCGATCAGTCCGAGGATCGCCAAGCCGGTGATTGTCTTGCCGCTGCCCGATTCCCCGACCAGTCCCAACGTCTCGCCGCGCCCGACGCTGAAGGACAGGTCCGTAACCACGGGCACCTCGCCGCCTGCGGTGGAGACGACGACCTGCAGGCTTTCAACGCACAACACGTCGTCCCGGCGGGGAGCGGATCGGGGGCCGGCCTCCGCATTGCTTTCCGCCGCATCGAAGCGAGCGACGGGGATGGCCGGGTTGACGCCGACCGTGATGCCCCGTCCGATCGTGTCCCTGAGCGTGTCGCCCAACAGATTAACGGACAGCACCGTCAGGACGATGGCTATGCCGGGTGGGATGGCGAGGAACCAGTCCAGCTCCATATAGCTCGCCGCCGTGTTGAGCATCGTGCCCCAGCTTGCATCCGGCGGCTGCACGCCAAGACCGATGAAACTTAGTCCCGCTTCCGCCAGCAGTACCGCGCCCACCGTCAGAGTGGTCTGAACAATGAGCGGCGGCGCGATGTTGGGAAAGATGTGGCGCAGCAGGATGCGGCTATCCGATGCTCCGATGACGCGCGCCGAGCGCACATAGATTTCCTCACGTTCGGTCAACACGACACCCCGCGCCAATCGTAGAAAGGAAGTGGAGAACAGTATCCCGAGCGCAATCATGGCGCGGTGTAGGCCGAGGCCGAGAATGGCGATGATGACGATGGCCACCATGATGCCGGGAATGGACATGATGGCTTCCACGATGCGCATGACGACCCAGTCCCACCAGCCGCCGCGATAGCCGATGTAGAGCCCGAGCGGCACCCCCAGGATCATGGCGATCGAGGTCGCTTCCGCCGCCGCGATCACGGCGATGCGGCAGCCGACGATCAGCCGGCTGAGGACGTCACGCCCAAGATCGTCTGTGCCCAGCCAGTGGGCGGCCGACGGTCCCTGCATCGCGTGGATAAGATCCTGCTTGAGCGGGTCGTACGGATTGATCCAGCCTGCTCCGAAAGCAAGAACGACCAAGGTCAGCAGCACCGCTATGGAGGGCACGGTGACCACATAGAAGGAGCCGCGCCGGGCCCTGGAAGCCGGCGATGCAGTCCTTCTCGGCGTTTCCGATTGGACGCTCACGACGGCCGCGCCTTCGGATTGAGATAACCGTAGATCAGGTCGGTGGCGAGTTGCACGATCACCACCAGTCCGACCATCACTAGAACGAGCCCCTGGATCATGGGGATGTCCTGCCGGCGAACCGCCGTGATCGCCAGTGTCCCAAGCCCGTTGATCGCGAAGACCTGCTCGACGATGAGCGCGCCGCCGAGAAGAACGGTGATCTGGAACGACAGCACGGCCGCGACGGGCACCAGCGCGTTCTTCAGCGCATGCTTGAATATGACGCGCCGCCGGGAAAGACCCTGGGCGCGGGCGGCCCGGATATAGTCCTGCTGGAGAACGCCGACCATCGAGGATCGCACCTGACGGGCGATCGCGGCGCTAGAGGCGAGGCCGAGCGCGAAGGCCGGCAGAGTGACGCTGCGCAACCAGCCCCATGGCGATTGGGTGATCGGCGTGAATCCCGTTGCCGGAAACCAGTGCAGTCCGACCGCGAAGATCGCCGCCAGAAGCAACCCGAACCAGAAGTTCGGAACAGCCTGCCCGAAGGTGGCGCCGAGGGTGGCGAACCTGTCGACGAGCGAGCGGGGCTTGAGCGCCGCTGCTATGCCCGCTGCGAGGCCGACGATGATGGCGATCAGGGCGGCGACCACCGTCAGCGAGACGGTGACCGGCAGCCGCTGCATAACGGCGTCGGTGACCTTGACGCTGTTGAAGAAGGAGGTGCCGAGGTCGCCGTGCAGGGCCCGGTCAACCCAGTGGACGTAGCGCGTGACGATCGGGTCGTTGAGGCCAAGCCGCTCTCGGACTGCCGCATATTGTTCGGGCGTGCCCTGCTGGCCGACGATCAGGTCGGCGGGATCGGCGGGCAGCAGGGAGGTGAACGAAAAGGTCAGCACCGACACGATGAACAGCAGCGGGACGAGAGCCAAGAGTCTCTGAATGACGAGCCTGAGCATGGAGTTCGGCTGACCTCCCGCCCTAATTCTTCATCGTCAGGCCGCGGAAATAGACGGTATCCTCCCCCGGACGGTATTTCAGCGTCGGATTTTTGGCCAATTCCTCATTCACGCCGAACAGAAGCGGCGTGGACGTGACGGCGATCAGGTAGGATTCGTCCGCAAGCTTATTCATGAGCTTCCTGTAGATCGGCGCCCGGACATCGGGATCCGCCGACTGGACTCCCTCCTGCAGGAGTTTCGCAAGCTCGTCGCTCGGCTTCACCTTGTACGTGTTGAACGAGGCATCCTGATTGATGTACCAATTGCCGAGGTAAAGCGGGTCCGCCTGGCTGTTTATGACGAGATTGGTCGCGGGGAAATCCGTCGTCATGCTTCTGCGGGCCAACGTGCCCGGCTCGACCGGCACGATGTTCATGGTGATCCCCACGTCGCGGAAAAAGCCGGCGAGCGCTTCGAGGCGCGGCTGGAAGATCGGAATGCTCGGCATGTCGAACGTAAAGCCCTTCGCGTAACCCGCTTCCTTGAGCAGTTCCTTTGCCTTTTCCGGATCGTATTTGTAGCGGCCTTCGAGGCCGGGATCGTGGGCCCATATGCCTTTGGGATAGGGCTGATAGGCCGGTTCGGACAGGCCGAAATCGACGGCCCTGTTGTAAGCGTCGCGATCGATCGCATAGTTCATCGCCTGGCGCACGCGCTTGTCGGCGAAGGCGGGCACCTTGGTGCCTGCGCGGTCCTGGATGATCACCTGATAGGTGTAGCCCCCAACGTTCTTCACGAGCTTCAGGCCGGGCGTCCTGCCGATGATGGCCGCCTGCGGATTGGCGAGCCAGATGCCGACATCGACCTGGCCGGTCTTGAGCGCGTTGAGACGCGCCGTATCGTCCGGCAGTTCCCAGATTTCGATGCGCTGGAGCCCGACCTGGTCGGGCGCCCAGTAATCGGGATTGGGTTTGTAGACGCGGACTTCTCCCTCGCGCGAATCGGCCTTGTCATAGAGATAGGGCCCTGTGCCGACGGGATTGCGGTCTAGGCCCGGACTGTCGAACGCCTTGGGGCTGATCATCATGCCCGGCTCGGCGGTCATGTCGGAAATCAGCGAGGGATCGGCCTTCTTGAGCGTGATGGTGACAGTGTAGTCGTCATCGGAAGTCACGTCCGCAATGGGCTTAAGCGCGGCCAGCACGTTAAGCTTGATGCCGCGCTTCAAATTGGCGACCACGGCCTCGGCGTTGAAGGGCGTGCCGTCGCTGAACTTGACGTCCTTGCGCAGGCTCAGCGTCACCTTCAGGCCGTCGATCTTGTAGCCGGTCGCGAGAAACGGCACGAGCTTGTTGTCCGGCGTGCGCGTGAACAGCGTTTCATAAACCGGACGCATATAGGAAATGCCGCCGCCGGAGTGCTGATACGGGTCCAGCGTGACAAGCTTGACTTCTTCGGCGAAGCGGAAAGTGCCTGACGGCGCAGCACCTGCAGTGGTAGCGCTCGCGCTCAGGGCGACGGTCATGGCTAATGAAAGTATCGAACCTCTGATCCACGGCTTCATTTGCATTCCTCCCAATGAATTGCCGAACGCGACCTCCGGTGGCTTTCAGCCAACAATTATCTCGCCCTTGCGCTGTGGGGCGAGGCGAACTGCGGCTCTCTGGTGAATTCCTCGGTATCGGCGCCCAGCCTGGGCGCGGGCGGCAGCGATGGCGGCCCGGCATCGCCCCAGCGAAATGCAGGCGCCAGCGCGACGGGTTCGCCATCGATGCCAATACCGGGCGTCTGCGGATAAATCTCGCTGAGATAGTTGGCGAGATCTCTGACTCGCGCCGAAGGCACGCCGGCTTCGTTGAGGGCTTTCTCCAAGACGCCGGCGCTGGCGGCGGCGAAGGCGCCCGCCAGTTGCTCTCGCAGCCCGTCGGTCGCGACGTCGGCGAGAAACGCATCCTCCGACAGGCCGGAGGGTAAATTAGGCGGGCAAGCCAGTTCCGGTCGGCCCAGCAATCGGCACAATGTCGTGAACTGGCCCATCGTATTCGCCGCGACGGAGATATGGCCATCACTGGTCGCAAAGGTTTCCGCGCCGGGGCTTCCGACGAAACCGCGATTCCCGACGCGGTCGGGCGTCTTGCCGGTGGCGATCGTGTTGGCGACCGGACCGGACATCAGCGCCAGCGCGCAATCGACCATCGAAACGTCGAGCGTGATAGGCGCGGTGTCTCCGCGCAACCGGCGGATGATCGCGGCCAGGATTGCCTCGGCCGCCGAGATTCCGGTGGCGATATCGATAACGGGAAAGCCGACCTTTATGGGTGCGTCGCCTTCGCTGCCTTGGAGCGCCATCATCCCCGTCGCCGCCTGGATGACATGATCGTAGGCGCCGCGCGCGCTGTTCGGGCCGCTTTGGCCCCATCCGGATATAGAGCAGTAGATGATGTCGGGCCGCACCGCGCGAATATCTTCCGGGCCAACGCCAAGTCGGCGCGCCACGCCCGGCCGAAAATTCTCCACGAACACGTCGCAGCTTTCCGCCAGTTGCAACACCGTGTCTCGCGCCTCTTCGCTGGTCAGATTGACGAGGATCGATTTCTTGCCTGCATTGAGCGCGCGAAAGCCGGGCGTCAGGCCGCCGAGTTCAGGCCGCATGTCGAGGGCGCGCATCGGATCTCCGCCCCCGGGCCGTTCGACCTTGATCACCTCGGCACCCATGCAACGAAGGTGATGAGTGGCGCAGGGACCCGCTAGCACGTGCGTCAGGTCAAGCACCCGAAAACCTTGAAGGGGAAGCATGCGGTTCTCCTCTTGTCGGGCGCTCGGAAGAGCGTCGACCGCACCTGGCGGAGGTATCCCGCAGGCAATTTGGCTCCTCCCAGAGCCGCCGGACTGGAGCATACGGCCGGAGGCGGTATTACAGGTAGTTAAATCTCCTAACGACTGTGTTATGGATTCCTAACATCAATATTGGGCCCGCCGATGGATTTGAGACAGATCCGCTATTTCGTTGCCGCCTGTGAGGAAGGCTCGCTGAGCGCCGCGGCCGGGCGGCTGCACTGCACCGCGTCAGGCGTCAGTCAACAGATGAGCGCACTTGAGGCGCGTCTGGGCACGGGCTTGCTCGAGCGCACCCGGCGCGGCGTCAACCCAACCGCCGCAGGATGGCGGTTCTATAATCGCTGCCTGGCGATCCTCAAAGCCGTTTCCGAGGCCGAGATGGAGATCGAGGATTTCTCGGCCGGATTGAGCGGGACCGTTTCAGCCGGCTTTGCGCCCGGTCTGGCAAAAGCCGTGCTCCCGCAAACGCTGGCGCGCTACACGCGCGAATTTCCGAAGGTTGACATCGATATCGGCAGCGGTACGGCGGACGCGCTGGTTGCGGAGGCATCGGGCGGCATCCTGGACTTCTATGTCGGTCAGTTCGCCAAACCCCAGACCGGGCTCACGGCCACGCCGATCGGTCGGTTTCCTGTCGCACTGATTTCCGGCTCGCGCCGCGGCTTTACGCAGATGAAGCCCGTTCGTCTGCACGAAGTGGCGCCGCTCAAGCTGTCTGTTCCATTGGCGACGCACAGCCTGCGGACGAGGATCGACTACGCCATCCGCAACGGCGAGATAGCCGTGGAGCGTACCGTCTCGATCGCCAGCCTCTCGGCCGTTCTGGAGTTCGTGGCACAAACCGACTGGTCGTCAATCCTTCCCTACTGGATCGGCCTAAAGGAACTCGGCAACGAACGGATTACCGTCAACCCGATCATCGAGCCCTCGTTGAGTGTCGATCTGGCCCAGATACATCTCGCCCAACGTCCACTGTCCCGCTCGGCGCAACTGCTCTACGAATATTTTTGGCAGGAACTGAAGCGCAGTGAAGAGGAGTGGCAGCGCATGCTGCGGCAGATTTAAGATCCACTTACAGAAAGCATTAGAAGAAATTAGTATTCTTGATGATCCGCTGGCGCTAGGCTTCTTTCCGGAGGATTGTGAACCCGTTGCCTCGATGAGGTGCGAGGACATGCGTCGGGCTCTGGGCTGAGGCCGCAGGCCCCTTATGGGAGCGCCTCGCTGAGGCCGGGAGGAAACGATCATGACATCCCTTGAAAAGGGTGGCGATGCCTCGTCCGGACGCGGACTGAACCGCAGGGCATTCGGCGGGCTAGCCCTTGCCACCATCGCCGGCGCGCAGATGGCGTCGGGCGGAGCGGCTATCGCGGCGCAGGCGCTTGAACTCAAAATGCAGTTCGCCTCGCCGGACGGGACGCCATGGAACGATATGGACCGGCGTTTCGGCAAACAGCTCGAAGCGATCACCGGCGGCAAGATGAAATATTTTCCTTCGAACTCGGTCACGCCGTTCAAGGACTGGCTGCAGGCGACCGGCTCGGGCCTGTTGGACATCGGTTTTGTCTGGCACCCGGTCCTGGCGGGGAAGTTCCCGCAGATGGAATTGTTCAGCCTGCCGGGGCTGTCAAAGAACCAGTCCATCGCCACCCTGGTCTACTGGCGCCTGCGGGACGAGTTCCCGGAGATGGGTAAGCTGTTCACTGACAAGGACAATGTCGTCGACCTGGCGACTTTCGTCGCGATGGGATCGCATCTGCATTCGCGTGAGCCCCTGCGCAAGATGGCCGATCTCAAGGGCAAGGTGTTTGCCGCGCAGGACTCGGCGGGTGTGCAGGTACTGCAGAAACTCGGCGCGAGCGCCAGCGTTATGGTGGGCCCGGACGCCTACCTGGCCCTGCAAAGAGGCGCGGTGAGTGGCGTGCTGTGCGCATGGGGTTGGGTAAACAACTTCAAGCTCAACGAAGTGACCACCTATCATACGCTGCTCAATCTCAACCCGGGCAGCTACAGCACCGTCATGAACAAGAACACCTGGAACAAGCTGACGCCTGAGCAGCAGGGCCATCTGGCCGATCTCAGGCCGGTCTACTTCTTCTACAACACCACCGACGGTGCTGCGGCCGCCATGTCCAGCATCCCGTCGGAGAACATCTTCTCGCTCGCCGCCGACGACCAGACCGCGCTGACTTCGCAGATGAAGCCGCTGTGGACCGATTGGGTCAAGAAGGCGGACGCGGCGGGTATGCCGGGCCAGAAGATACTGGACGAAGCCGCGCGGCTCATGAAGCTCTATGACCAGAACTAAGGCCGATCGCATATGAAGAGAAACGGCTCTAGCTGAAGCCTCTAGGCTATGCGCGGCGGCGGTTTTTCCCTCCCGACGGTGCGGCGCTCTCGTCAGCCCTTGGATGAAGCAGTGTGACGCAGATAATCCAGCCGACCGCGGCGAATATCGAGATACCGGCCATGTTCGAAACGGCTGCGAACGGCCTGAGACGCGCGCTCGTGTGGCCGGGCAGAATGTCGCTCTATCTCGGCGGCGCGGCCCTTGTGCTGATCATGGGCCTAACAGTCGCCGACGTTGTCCTGCGCAACCTGTTCACCATGGTCGTGCCAGGCGGTATTGAGATGACGGGGCTTTTAATGATCCTCGTCGCATTGTCGACGCTCGCCATCGTCGAGATCGCCCGGAGCCATATCCAGGTGGACCTGGTTCTTCAGTGGCTTCCCGAGTCCATCCGAATTCCAACGATCGCGGGCGGGCTGCAGATCACGTGCGCCATGATGATTATCACGATGGTGCAGATCGCCAAGCAGGCGCTCTATCTGAAGGAGAACGCCATAGTGACTGGCGTTCTGCGGATGCCGGAATGGCCATTTGTTATGGCTGCTGCGCTTTTTATGCTGCTGTTCGCGGTGGCACTTCTTTCCAACATCCTCTCGGCTCTCGGCGCCATTGCAAGCCTGCGCAAGGTGGGCCCGCTCACCATCTATCTCGTGTGGACAGCGGCCGGCATCGCACTGTTTTACGTTGCGCTCGAGCCGCACACGCTGCCATTTGCCATATCGTCGGATATGCGCGGCATCTTGAGCATTTGCCTGTGCTTCGTCCTAATCTTCCTAGGCGTGCATGTGGCGGCCGCAATGGCAGTGACAGCGCTTTTGGGCATTAGCCTGGTCATCGGCTCCGTGGCCAGCCTGACCAGCCTCGGCACCACCTCTATCGACGTTGTGGGAGACCCTACCTGGAGCGTGGTGCCGCTGTTCACCTGGATGGGCCTGATCGTGGTGGCCTCGGGCTTCGCGGAGGACCTCTATCGCTTCGCCTACCGGTGGATAGGCCATTTGCCGGGCGGACTCGCCTCGGCAAGCACGGTCGCCTGCGCGGGCCTGTCCTCTATCGTCGGCGATACGCTGTCGGGCGTCTACTCGATGGGCGCGATTGCCCTGCCGCAGATGCGCGCCTATGGCTATGACATGAAGCTGGGCACGGCCTCGATCGCCTGCGCGGCCACTATCGGCGTTATGATACCGCCAAGCTTGGCTTTCATCGTCTACGGCATGATCACCGAGGTCTCGATCGGCAAGCTGTTCATGGCCGGGGTGCTGCCCGGCATTCTGTTCGCTTTTATCCTGGTTTCGCTGATCACCATCCGGGCGAAGATCAATCCGAAGCTGGCGCCGCGCGGCGAGACCAGTACCTGGGGCGAGCGCGTGACGTCGGCCGGCCGCGTCTGGCCGATCATGCTGTTGATGCTGCTCGTGCTCGGCGG
>Ga0164242_10004211_pt1 | contig 16198 bp, 31 predicted proteins | sample OricomgcompostMG_FD_108783 | JGI IMG/M metagenome (GOLD analysis project Ga0164242, IMG submission 108783) | Miracle-Growth compost microbial communities from Emeryville, California, USA - Original compost - Miracle growth compost (MG) ... | reverse complement strand
CGAGTACTGACTCGGCTTGCTGCGAGAACGGTAGTTCGGAGCCTGGCCAGGCAGGTTGGTGCGCTTAGCCAGGGCTTTGTGAGCTTTCGGGTGCAGGGCGTAACCCTCGCGGCGGGAAAGCTTGACGACAGAGCGGGTATCTCGTGCCATGGTCTAGACCCTCCGTGCTTTCTTAGGGCGGACGCCGCCGTGCGGCACGCCAGTTACATCAGTGATACTTTCGACAGTGATGCCGACCGCTTGCATAGCACGGATAGCGGCATCGCGGCCAAGACCGACACCTTTGACGAAGGCATCGACTTTACTGAGGCCGTACTGCTGCTTGGCAGCCTGGCCGGCCTTTTCAGCGGCGACCTGAGCGGCGTAAGCAGTACCTTTTTTGGAACCGCGGAAACCGCAGGCACCGGCACTGCTAGCAGCCAAGGCGCCGCCCTGACCGTCGGTCAGTGTCACGATGGTGTTATTGAATGTAGCCTGAACATGCAGCTGCCCAGCGGCAACGCTTCGCTTCGACTTTTTCTTCTTAGTGGTTGTAGATGTATCTGCCATATCTTAATCCTAGGTCTTACTCGCTACTTTCTTAGCGGTACCGCCCACGGTGACCTTGCGGCCGCGGCGGGTGCGGGCATTCGTCTTGGTGCGCTGGCCACGGGCTGGTAGATTGGCGCTGTGGCGGAGGCCGCGGTAGGCCTTGATGTCTTTGAGTCGCTTGATGTTAGCGGCGACGACACGTTGCAGTTCACCTTCTACGGTCAGTTGCTCGTTGATGTAGTCTTGGATGCGGGCGATCTCAGCATCGCTCAAGTCTTTGGTACGCGTAGTGCGCTCGACTTTAGCGGCTGCCAGGATATCCTCAGCGGTCTTAGGGCCGACGCCGTAAACATACGTCAAAGCGACCCAGATCTGCTTTTCAGCGGGGATGGTTACCCCAGAGATTCGTGCTGCCATATATTAACCCTGCCTCTGCTTGTGCTTCGGCTTAAACTTGTTGATAACGTACAGACGACCCTTCCGGCGAACAATCTTGTCGTCGGGGCTGATCTTCTTTACGCTTGCACGTACTTTCATACGGATCATTGCTCCTTTCGCAATAACACACTGCTGTTAGTGATGATAATTAACCTTTGCGATAGGTGATTCTGCCCTTACTGAGATCGTAAGGCGTCAACTCAACCGTCACGCTGTCGCCCGGGACGATACGTATGAAATGCTTCCGCATCTTACCGGCGACGTGAGCTATAATTTGATGGCCGTTTTCAAGTTCCACACGAAACTGAGTGCCCGGTAGGGTCTCTACGATGGTACCTGTCAGTTCGATTACTTCTTTACTCGCCGCCATAAATATAACAAGGGTAAATTATAGCAGTATTTACTACAGATTGTAAAGGGTAAAAAATACAGGCCCCAGGGTTATTTTTTGGAAGCTTTGGAACGGCGCGGTATCAGGCGGAAACGGCGGCGTTTGGTCGTGACGTCGGTCTCGAGTCCTTCGGTAGCTGCATCATAGAAGAAGTCCGAGCTCTCGTATGTGTCGTAGGTGACCATGAGGGCGCGGGACTCGACTGCCCGCAGGGTTTCAAGTGACACTGATACCAAGATAAGCACGCTGGTACCACCGATGGCGATATTACTGGTATTTAGGAACACCTGGGCGACGATTGGCAGAATGGCCAGCAGGCCGAGCGCGAAGGCGCCGAAGAGCGTCAAACGGTTCACCGTACGGCTCAGGTATTTCTCCGTCTGTAGGCCGGAGCGCACACCTTCGATGAAACCGCCCTGTTTCTGCAGGTTCTCGGCGATCTCTTTGCTGTTGAATGTCACGCTGGTATAGAAGAAGGTAAAGATGAACACCAACAAGAAGTACGTAACCGGATATATATATGGCAACCAACCGCCGGCCGCGAACGTGGTGGTACTCGGCGTCTGGAACCAGGTGCTGAGGTCGGTGCCGATATGCTGCAGGCGCAGGCTATGATTGTTCGCGAGCAGTTGGCCGACAAAGCTCGGTACGCTCAAGAACGCTACCGCGAAGATGATCGGCACCACGCCGGCGGTAATGAGTTTGACCGGCAATATGGTAGTAACACCACCATACGCACGGTTACCCTGGACGCGTTTGGCATAGTTCACCGTGATACGTCTGGCCGCTTCGTTCAGCATCACCACGATCCACGTGACGATCAGGACCGCTGCTAAGATGGCGAGCGCGTACCAGAAGGCCCGCTCGTTGATAGGCAGTTTGTAGCCGAATACTTTCCAGTGATCGCTTTTGTCGTAGATACTGCTGGCGATACTGCTGATGGTGCTTGGCAGGCTGGCGACGATGCCGACGGTGATGATCAACGATATACCATTGCCAACTGATTTCTCAGTCACGAGCTCACCCAGCCACATAAGCAGCATAGAGCCGCCCGTCAGGGCCGCGACCATGAGGGCCCACTGCCACAGCGATGTGTTCGCTGTGATATCACCGATACCGCCGATCTGCTCAGCTTGTTGGCGCACCAGGTAGATGGCGCCGATACTCTGAATGATTGCCAGTGGGAACGTCAGGATACGAGTGTACTGGTTGATCTTCTTCTGGCCGGACTCACCTTCTTTGTGGAGCGCTTCCAGGCGTGGGATCGCCTTGGTGAGCAGCTGCATGATGATGCTGGCGTTGATGTACGGGCCCATACCGGCGATCATGATACTGAAGTTCGCCAGGGCACCCCCGGACAGGACGTTGATGAAGCTGAGTAGCTGCGGAGTGTTGCTGGTGAAGAGGTTCTGCAGCACCTGCTTGAGCGTCTCAGGGTTGCTTAGGGGGATCGGTACGTGCGCCAATATTCGATATACGAGTAGTATGCCCAGTACCGCCAGGATGCGTTTGCGCATGTCGGCGTGACCAAGCGACTTGCCAATGATCTTCCAGTTCACCTTATTTCCCTTTTGAGTCTTAAATCTGCCCCTGAGTATACAGGGTTGACCAGGCGTAAGTAAAGCCACGGCAGTAGGTTTCGCCCGGCCGTTCATGCTACGCTAGCGCATATGGTCCGTATCGACGCGCTTAATCTGACATTGTTCGGCCTGTGCTGGACCGTGCTGATCTATCTCATAAACTCAGCCATCGCTGGTCGCTGGAAGCGGATCGACCCCAAGCAGGCAGCGGTCTACTTCACTACCGTAGCGCTTATAGGCTTGTTCGGCGAGATTTTTCTCGATAGCGTTTACGACTTTTTCGTCGGTCATCCGCTGTGGTACTACAACATACTGCCAATTCAGGGCGGTTACACTTCCGCCTACGCTATCGCCACGTGGGGTCTGTACGGGCTGCACCTCTACCTATTACACGACAGCCTGGCCACTAAGTGGTCGATTACCCGGACCCGTCATCTGGCGCTTATCTTTTCACTGGAAGCGCTGTTAGCTGAAGCGCTCCTGACACTGAGCGCTAAGCTGGTTTTCGGCCGCTACCTGTACTATTACCTGCCCGGCGACCTGTGGCACGTTACCTCGGTGCAGAACATGCCATTTTATTTCATTTGCGGCGTGATCGTGCTCAAAACCCTCAAGCGGGCCCGGCGTGACCCGAAGTTCTTCACGCTCATGAGCAGCTTCCTGCTCATCGTCCTTGTCTTCATGACCAAAAAATAAAAGACCTCCGGCATCCAGAGGTCTTTTAATTAAGAAGAGTGTGTCTTACTTGTCTTCTTTTTTGGCAGCTTTCTTGCTGCTCGTTACCGGGCGACCCTGGCGGCTGACGGCTTTGAATTCGCCGCCGGCTTTCTGGACTGCTTCGATAGCGGACTGGCTAGCAGCCTGCAGTTCGATGGTAACCTTCTTGGTCAGTTCACCACGGGCGAGCAGCTTGACGCGTACGTAGGCGCTGCTCACGAGGCCCTTTTCGGCCAATACGGCGTTGTCTACCTTAGTACCAAGGTCGTTCAGCTGGTCAGTAAAGACGTTTTCAGCTTTGACGTGCAGGCTGCGGAAACCGTGCAGTTTCGGCAGACGCTGCATGAGTGGGTTCTGACCACCTTCGAAGCCGGGGCGCTTGCTGGCACCGGTGCGGGACATCTGACCCTTGGTACCACGGCCGGCGGTCTTACCCTGGCCGGCGGCGATACCACGACCGACGCGCTTCTTGCTCTTGCTGATCGGCGATGCGAGTTCGTGATATTTCATTATTTAGCCTCCTTGGCGACGGCTTTTTTAGCTGGAGCCTTCTTGGCAGGAGCGGCCTTGGTGGTCACCCAGTCTTTGGCAGGTACCAAGCTTTCCAGAGCAGCAATGGTAGCGTAGGCGATATTCGCTTTGTTGCTTGAACCGAGGCTCTTGCTCAGTACGTTGCTGACACCAGCGACTTCCAGGATGGTGCGTACCACACCGCCGGCGATCAGACCGGTACCGGCGCTGGCCGGTTTGATGAGGATACGTGCACCGCTCACTTTGCCTTCGGCTTCGTGAGGGAGCGTGCCCTTGTACAGATTGATCTTGGTCATGCGCTTCTTGGCAACTTCGGTCGCTTTGGTGACGGCTGCGGTCACATCGGCGCCTTTGGCGATGCCGATACCGACCTTGCCTTTGTGGTCACCCACTACGACGAGAGCGCGGAAACGGAAGCGGCGACCGCCCTTAACCACGCGGGCAACGCGGTCGATGTGGACGATCCGCTCGTCAAACTCTTTCTTCTCTTCGACCACGGGGCCGCGGCCATCACGGCGTGGCGGACGGCTGTCGCGCTGACCGGGACGTGCGGTGTTTTGGGTCTGGGGAGCTACGTCTGCCATATTAGAACTCCAATCCTTTCTCGCGTGCAGCATCTGCAAGCGCTTTTACACGGCCATGGTATTGGCGACCAGCACGGTCGAATACGACTTGGCTGACTTTGGCGGCCTTAGCTTTGGTGGCGATTTCAGCACCGACCCAGGCGGCTTTTTCGGTCAGCGTGCCTTTGGCGGCCTTGCTACCGACGGTCGATACGGCTACCAGGGTAGCGTGCTTGGTGTCGTCGATGATCTGCGCGCTGATGTGGCGGGCGCTCACGTGTACGCTCAGGCGTGGACGTTCCGCAGTACCGCTCACTTTGGCACGGATGCGGTTCTTGCGCAGCGCCAGGTTCTTGGCCTTAAGTGCGAGGCTGTTCATACTACTTGTCCTTTCCTGACTTACCGGACTTGCGGATGATACGCTCGCCCACGTACTTAATACCCTTGCCCTTGTAAGGCTCAGGCTTCTTGAGGGCGCGGATTTCTGCCGCGACCTGACCGACCTGCTGCTTGTCGATACCGGTGATAGTGAGCTTGTTCTGCTCAACCGTAGCGGTGATGCCCTGCGGCAGGTGATACGTTACTTCATGGCTGAAGCCAAGGCTCATCTTGATGTCCTGGCCAGCGGTGCTCCAACGGAAACCGACACCATTGAGTTCCAGCTGTTTGCTGAAACCGGCACTGACACCAGTGACCATGTTGGCCAACAAGGCGCGCATCAGACCGTGCTTGGCACGGATCTTCGGCTCGTCATTGGCACGCGTCACGATGACTTCATCGCCTTCTTGTTTAACGGTGATGCCAGGCATCGTGAACTGCGTGAGCGTTCCCTTCGAGCCAGCCACGGTGATGGTGTCTGGGTCGACAGTGATTGTCACGCCGCTCGGGATACCGATTGGTAGTTTTCCTACTCGACTCATATCTTTCCTTACTTATTACTTTCTTTGCTTAATACTTGGCTCAGTGCTTCGGTTACGAACATAAGCTCAGCTTCAGGTTGTTCCTGCTGATATTGAGCTGCCTCTTCTGGGCTGAATGTTCGTAATACCTCAGTCATTGGTTTAATATACACTCGCGATTAATTCACCGCCGAGACCTTGCTGGCGCGCTTCCTTATCGGTCATCAGGCCCTTAGAAGTACTGACGATGATGATGCCACGGCCGCGCTTGACGCTCGGGATTTCCTTGGCACCGCTGTAGGTACGGCGGCCAGGTTTGCTGATGCGCTTGATCTCAGTGATGCGGGCGTTCTCATCCTCTGGGTTGATGACGATGTGCAGCTGCTTGCCGACGCTCAGGTCGGTCACCGATACGCTCTCTAAGAAGCCGTTCGCCTGCAAACTGCGGGCCACGTGCTCTTTGATCTTGCTGTGCGGCAGGCTGATCTCGGTCTTCCGTACGGCGATCGCGTTACGGATCCGGGTCAGCATGTCGGCGATGGGGTCAGTTGTGGTTACGCTCATCTTACCAGCTCGCTTTCGTTACACCAGGGATTTCACCCTTGCTTGCATGTTCACGGAAAGAAATACGGCTCAGGCCGAATTGGCGCATGTAAGCATGCGGCCGACCGGTCTCAACGCAGCGGTTCTTCCAGCGGGTGGGGCTTGAGTTGCGTGGCAGTTTTGCCAAGCCGTCGAAGTCGCCCAATTCCTTGAGTTCCGCACGCTTTGCAGCGTATTTCTGAATCATTTTCTGCCGCTTCGCGTCACGAGCGACGATGGATTTCTTGGCCATACTACTTGCTCTCCTTCTCGAATGGCATTCCGAATTTCGTTAATAGTGCCTGGCTGTGGTCGCGTTCCTGTGCCTTCACGACGAAGACGATCTGTAAGCCGTGTGGCGTGGTGGTCTCTTCGAAGGTCAGCTCCGGGAACACGCTCTGGTCGGTCATGCCGATAGAGTAGTTACCCTGCTTGTCGAATGCTTTCAGGCTCACACCGTGGAAGTCGCGCAGGCGCGGCAGGACGATGTTGATGAGCCGGTCCATGAATTCGTACATCCGCGCACCACGCAGTGTGAGCTTCAGGCCGATCATGTTGCCTTCGCGCAGTTTGAAGCCGGCGATGGAGTTCTTGGCTACCGTTTCAACGGGCTCCTGACCGGTTACCTTGCGCAAGGTGTTCTTGGCGGCGTCGATGGTCTTCTTGTCTTCTTTGGCACGGCCCAGACCGACGTTGATGACGATCTTCTCAAGGCGCGGGACCTGGTGGACGTTATCCAGCTCGAGCTCCTTTTGGAGTTCGGCAACCACGCGGCTGTTGTAGTCGGCCTGGAGACGCGGAACGTACTTCGCTTCTTTGTTAGCTGCAGCCATTACTTGATCTCCTTTCCGCTCGCCTTGTACACGCGGGTCTTGTTGCCATCTTTGTCGAGCTTGTAACCGATGCGGGTCGGTTTCTTGCTGGTAGGGTCTACTACCGCAACTTTACTGACCCAGATAGGCTTCGTCAGTTCGATGATGCCGCCCTGCGGGTAGGCATTGTTCGGCTTGACGTGCTTCTTCACGATGTTGATACCTTCGACGGTCACCTTGTTTTCGGCAGGGTGCGTGGCGACGACCTTACCGGTCTTGCCTTTGTACTTGCCGCTGAGGACCTGTACGGTATCACCTTTTTTCAAACGGATTTTGAATAGCTTGTTCATAGTTAGAGTACCTCCGGTGCGAGGCTGATGATCTTGGCGTAGCCCATGTCACGGAGTTCGCGGGGAACTGGACCGAAGATACGGGTTGCGCGCGGCTGCTTCTCATCGTTGATGATGACAGCGGCATTATCGTCGAACTTGATGGTGGAACCATCCTTGCGGGTGATTTCCTTCTGAGTCCGGACCACGACCGCCTTGACGACGCTCTTCTTCTTTACGGTGCCGTTCGGGCTGGCTGCCTTCACGGTCGCGACGATGACGTCACCTACACCGGCGTAGCGGCGGCGGGTGCCACCAAGTACGCGGATGCAAAGGATTTCCTTAGCGCCGCTGTTGTCGGCTACGACCAGGCGGGATTCTTGTTGAATCATTACTTGGTCTCCTTTTCGGCCACGCCCGGCACTTCAGGTGCCTTCTCGACGTGCGTTACACCTGCCCGTTCGACGACGCTTGCCAGCTTGTGGCTCTTGCGCTTGCTGATCGGGCGGGTTTCCACGATGATGACCTTGTCACCTACATGGGCTTCATTCTGTTCATCATGGGCGATGAACTTCTTGCTGACCGTATACTGCTTGCGGTACAGCGGGTGCGTCTTGCGCTCGCGGACGGTGACGACAATAGTCTTGTCGGCCTTATCACTCGAGACGACGCCGGTAATTGACTTCGCCATTACTTGGCCTCCTTAACTAATTGTTCGCTTAATACGGTGAGCATGCGGGCCAGGTCCTTGCGTTTGTTACGGACAGCGCGCAGGTTCTGGTTATCGCCCATGTAAATGTGGCGCTTCAGCTCACTGATTTCGTCGCGTAATTTGCTGGTCTCTTGGGTCAGCTCAGCGGTAGATAGTTTGCGGATATCTGCGATTTTCATGTTATGCCTCCTCCTTCACCAGGAATTTGGTCTTCACTGGAAGTTTGTGGGCAGCCAGACGCATCGCTTCGCGGGCGATTTCCTCGGAAACACCCTGCATCTCAAACATGATGGTGCCAGGGCGGACCTTGGCTACGAAGAATTCGGGTGAACCCTTGCCGGAACCCATCTTGACGTCGAGCGGCTTGCGCGTGACAGGGGTGTGCGGGAAAATACGGATCCAGATCTTACCGCCGCGCTTGATGTAGCGGGTCATAGCCTGACGGGCTGCTTCGATCTGACGGCTGGTGATACGCTCGTGGCCCTGGGCCTGCAGCGCGTAGTCGCCGAAAGCGATGTAGTTGCCGCTGGTAGCGACGCCGCGGATCTTGCCCTTGCGGACTTTGCGGAATTTGGTGCGTTTCGGTAACAACATACTAGTTGTCCCCCTTGTAGATCCACACCTTTACGCCGATGATACCAGCACCAGGCCAGGTAGCCCGGACTGCGGCGTAGTCGACGTTGGCGCGGATGGTATGCAACGGCACACTGCCGGCTACTTCTTTTTCGCGACGACTCATCTCGGCACCGTTCAGACGACCGGCTACCTCGATGCGGATACCCTTGGCACCGGCGCGCATGGTAGCAGCGCTGGCGCTCTTGATAGCGCGGCGGAAGCTCATGCGGCGCTCCAGCTGGTGAGCGATGTTCTCAGCAACTAGCTTGGCGTACAGATCAGGCTTCTTGACTTCTTCGATGTTGACGCGGACGGCTACTTTGTAGACTTTCTCAATCGCGTCTTTCAGCTCCTGAGCGCCCTGACCACCACGGCCGATGACCACACCGGCCTTAGCGGTAGCGATAGTGACGGTCACGAGGTTCGGGGAACGTTCGATGTCGACTTTGTTAATAGCACCACGGGTGCCGAATTTATCCTGGACCAGCTTGCGGACCTTGAGGTCATCGGCCAGGTACTGAGCGTACTGGTTCTTGCCGACGAACCACTTGCTGCGCCAATCTTTGTTGGCCTGCAGGCGCATGCTGATGGGGTTTACTTTCTGTCCCATTACTTTGTCTCCTTCTTTGCTGCAGGCGTGGCTGCTGGCTTGGCTTCAGCCTTCGGCTTAGCAGCCGGACGCTGTTCGCCCTCGACCAACACCCGGATGTGGCTGCTACGCTTCTGGTATGGAAGTGCGCGGCCCATGGCTGCCGGACGGAAGCGCTTGGTACGCGGACCGTGGTTAACGGTGATTTCTACGATACGCAGGCCCTCTGCCTTGTAGTTGTGGTTGTGGGTTGCGTTCGCCTGGGCGCTCTTGATGGTCTTGAGGACCGGGAGAGCGGCACGGCGCGGCGTGTTCTGCAGGATGACGATAGCATCCGCTACGGTGCGGCCACGAACCAGGTGGGCGACTTCACCGACCTTGCGAGGACTCATCCGTACGCCTTTACTTTCTGCTTTAACTGCCATAACTCTTCCTACTTACCTTTCGCCAATTTGCCGCCGTGGCTCTTAAACTTACGGGTCGGGCTGAACTCACCAAGCTTGTGGCCGACCATGTTCTCGGTAACGAACACCGGTACATGTACCTTGCCATTGTGGACGGCGAAGGTCTTGCCGACGAAGTCCGGAGCGATCGTGCTGGCACGAGCCCAGGTTTTGATGATGGTGCGGTCTTCAGCGCCCAAGTTAGCTACTTTCTTCGCGAGCTTGGGATCGATGAATGGCCCTTTCTTAAGTGAACGACTCATACCTTATTTCCTCTTGGCCGCGTGACGGCTTCTTACGATCATGTTACTGGTAGACTTGCGGCGGCGGGTCTTATAACCCAGGGTCTTCTGACCCCATGGGGTACGCGGCGCCTTGGCCATACGGTGACGACCACCGTCACCACCACCGTGCGGGTGATCTACAGCGTTCATAACCACACCACGGACGCTTGGACGCTTACCGAGGTGGCGGTTACGGCCAGCCTTACCGATCTTGATGTTCTGGTGCTGTTCGTTGCCGATGACACCGATGCTAGCGCTGCAGTCGAGGTGTACCCGGCGGACTTCACCGCTTGGGAGACGGACCTGAGCGTAATCGCCCTCTTTGGCCATCAGCTGTGCGCCGTTACCGGCACTGCGGACCATCTGTGCGCCTTTACCGGGCTTGAGCTCGATAGCGTGGATGGTCGTACCGACCGGGATGTTGCGGATCGGCAGGCGGTTGCCCATCTCGATAGCGGCTTCGGCGTCAGCGACCAGTTTCTGGCCGACTTTCATGCCGTTGGCAGCCAGTACGTAATGGTACTTACCGGCAGTGTCTTTGACACGGGCGATACGGGCGCTACGGTTCGGGTCGTACTCGATGTGCTCGATCACGCCTTCGCCCTTGAAGTCAAAGTTTACCAAGCGGTAGAACTTCTTGGCGCCACCGCCCTGGTGACGAGTGGTGATACGGCCTTGGTTGTTACGGCCATTGCCGCGGCGCTTGATGACAAGCAGCGATTTGACGGGCTTCTTGGTCGTAATGACATCGAAGTCCTGGCTGCTCATGCCGCGCCGACCGGGGGTCGTGGGGTTGTATTGCTTAATCGCCATTATTTCTTCTCCTTGCTCGAAGCGGTCTTCTTCTCGGCCTTGGCGTCCTTTTTGTCAGCCTTATCGGCTTTCTTGTCAGACTTCTTAGCCTTCTCAGCTGCCTTCGTCGCCTCAGCCAGTTCTGCTTCTGCGGCTTCGAAGAACGGCAGGTGACTACCGGCAGCCAGCGTGATGTAGGCTTTCTTGATGTCGCTCTGCGTGCCCTGCCGGTTAGCGTAGCGTTTACCAGTGGTGTTCATGACCCGCTTGGACTTACCTTTGCGGTTCACGGTGCGCACGGTAGCGACCTTGACGTCGAATTGCTTTTCGACGGTGGCAGCGATCTCGTGCTTGTTCAGTTCACCTGGTACGTCGATAACGAACGTGTTGGTGGCTTTGCTGGTAGCGTAAGCCTTCTCGCTCAGGCGTGGTTTTAAGATATGCATTAGTTCGTACCTCCCAACCATGCTTCGATAGCTTTCTGTGCGTCAGCAGTCAGGATGATGCGATCCGCGTTCATGGCGTCGAAGACGTTCACATAGGTAGCGGAGACGAGTTTGACCTCGCTCAGGTTACTACTCGCACGGATCAGCTCCGGCGTCTTTTCGGTGACGACGAGCAGTACGTTGCGGCGGGCGTCGAGCTTGGCCAAGAGTTTGACCAGTTCGGCTGTCTTGCCTTCTTTGCTGGCCAGCTTCTCGACGACGGCGATCTTGCCGGCCTGGTTTGCCAGCGAGAGAGCTTGGCGGATAGCTAACCGTTTGGTAGCGGTCGGCAGTTTCTTGCTGTAGTTTTCTTCGCCGGTCGGGCCGAACACGATACCACCACCGCGCCAGATCGGGTTACGACTAGAACCGAAACGAGCCTTACCAGTACCCTTCTGCTTCCAAGGCTTGCGGCCACCACCGCTGACCAGACCGCGGGTCTTTACGACAGCGAGGTTTTCGCGGCCGTTAGCCAGGTACGTGTCATACGCCTGGCGGACGAGCTGGTGGTTGGTGACTTCTACGCCGAACACTTTGGCGTCAAGCTTAGCAGGGGTCACAGCCTTGCTGCCACTGGCGGTGTAAGTTGGAACTGCCATATTAGTTTGCCCCCTTGATGATTACGATTCCCTTGTTCGGGCCCGGAACTGCACCGACGACGCCGATGTAGCCTTTGTCGGCATCAACGAGCGCGATCTTCAGGTTACGGACGGTAACTTGGTCGTGACCGAGGTGACCGGCCATCTTCTTACCCTTCAGGATGTGCTGCGGGTACATAGAACCGATCGACCCGACCTTACGGGTGTTACCCTTACCACCGTGCGTCTTGCGCTGGCGGTGGAAGTTGTGGCGGCGGATAGTACCAGCCCAACCCTTACCTTTGCTCGTACCCGTTACGTGTACTACGTCACCGATTGCAAAGGCCTCAGCGGTAAGGCTTGCGCCCACCTGGAGGTCTTCAGTGATTTTGGGTACGCGGAACTCGCGGACGATCTTCGGCATCTTGCCGGCTTCTTTAAAGTGGCCAGCCTGAGCTTTGCCTGTTTTGCCTTCTTTGGCTTCTTCGAAACCGACCTGGACAGCGGTGTAGCCGTCTGTTTCGTCGGTTTTCACCTGCGTGATGACGCAGGGACTAGCGGAAAGCAAGGTAATAGCCTGGACGACGCCGTCTTCTGCGATGGCGCTGGTCATGCCTACCTTTCGTGTGATGAGAGCTTTCATAGTGTCTCCGTGGTTAGTTCACGTCCCCTTACAGCTTGGTCGCCGGGTAAAATCCCATGGGCCAAAACCATAAAAATGCCGGTGGCTGGCGGTTTCTACCCCTGTTACGGAGTGACCTTTCCAAACTCACCTGGTTGTGAATCGTTTGATATACCAATACAGAGTACCATGTTTCGGCTACCCCTGTCAATGCGTTGCAAATACTACAATGCTGTGAGGCTTTTGATAAAGCCTGGGTCAAGCCCCAGAGCCACACAATAGGGCATGGCAGGATCGAATGCGTTCGTGTCGTGCTGCAACCGGACGAATGCAGTTTCTTTGAGGAACAGCCGGTAGCCTGCAACATCAGGCCAAAGCGCATGGAGCAGCGGAGTCGCCCTGGTCGGCACGCCATCATGCATCCGGTACAGATAACGGGCTAGGCTGAGATAGAGCTCCCATAAGAACCAGAGCGGTAGGACAGCGAGCCACAACACCATATGGACGATACCCTCATCAAGCCCTGCAAAGCTGCTACTCGCTGCCGCATCGAAATGATACAGCGGCACGATGCAGACGATAGCCAATATCAATGCACTGACACGCGCCACTACATCGCCGAACAGAAGTTCTCCGAAATAGGTAGACCTGAGAAAACCCTTGGCCGCGAGAGACTGAAGAACGGATGATTCAAAATCTGCCTGTGGACCGACGGTAGCGCTCAGAGCCGAACGCAGGCTTGTCCAGCTGATCTGGTTGGTAGGCAGCGACTGGAGATATCCCAATACACTCGCCTCCCCGTCGTCAACAGGTGGTTTCGCGTCTGCTGCCAGATGCACCATGAAGTCACTGGAGCCTCGGGGAACAAGGGTTAAGGCGCCCTTGATCTGAAGTTGCGCCAAGGTCGCGAGCAGCTCGTTACTCCCGAATGTCGCATCAATCAGATAGCCGAGCTCGGCGGCGGAGAGCTGTTTGGGCGCCTCATATTCGGCGATAACCGTGCGCCGACGCTGGACCTGACGGAATAAGAGCGCAGCCATGGTGGCGAGCAATAACGTCAGCACGATGCCGCTGATCATCGCGGTACCTATCGCAATGCCGATGATCTGCCAAGCGTGCACCTGATTAGCCTCCGATGAAAATACCGTAGGGGGCGATCAGTCCGATGAGCGCCGCTACCACCAGTACCGCGTATTCGACTTTGCGATCGATCTGGAAGTGGTCGTGACTGGCGAACAGCAGGCCGACGAGAAAGCCGACCGGTATCGGTACGCCGGTAGTAAGGTTACTGCTATGTATCTTGAGCCAGAGTGAACCCAGGACGACATAGAGTACGAGTTTAAGTAGGAACACACCGTCAAGTTCGGGTGATTGTGTTTGTTTTTTAGCCATAAGTTACAGTATAGCAGCTCAGTCAGACAGCCTCGGGCCGATCAGCCACCATATAGTAATGTGCACCGATCGGAATGATGCTGCGTGACTCTTCGCGGTCGAACTGAATAGCCCGCTCAAACTCCGCACCGGCGATCATAGCTGCTTCGGAATTCTTGGTGTTGTTCGCCTTCAAGCTATCAATACTTCTGTAGAGACCGCGCAGTGCGAGTCGGCTCTCCCTTGGCATTTGATCGATCAACAGAAGCGCGGTCGACTCCTTCTTGATCTGGACGGGAATCCTGCCAGGCAGGACGATATTAGCGGCTTGACGGCGACGTCGTACGAAAGCATAGGGGAAGTGCGGGTTATAGCCCTGGCGGCCAAAGGCATCGAGGTGCTGCATACTGTAACCCCGATGGGTCTCAGTGCCTTCAAGTATCTCGATGTCTGCATCAGGCTGAAGAGCATGTACCTGCCGAGGTACATCATTTGCCATATCGTCTATACGGCCCGTGCCCGACCAATCGCCCGTCTGCCACATTCCGCCGAGCTCCAAACCGATAGAGCTGGTATGTTCGGTGCTGGCGTTAGTATTGGGGTGCAATGAGTAGTCCAAGCCGTTATACGTCTCTGGCAGCGCAAAGAATTCAGGAGCCAGTTCGGTGAACCATTCGATAAAACGACCGATTTTCGCCGGCCTGCCAGCTAAGCTCGTATAAATATCGAGCCGGCTCTGCCCCTTTTTGCCGCTTGCCGAAGACGGTGTCTCAGCATCCAAGTGCAGTTTCGTCCTACTGAACCGCTCGTGGAGATCGCGGGCGCTATCGGTCATCTGTTTGGCCAGATCGACCTTTTTGAGTAGTTCCTGGATCTGCGATACCCTCTCCTTCTCCTCGAGATCCATGAAAATATCACCGAACCGCAAGGTGAGGTCATGTTCGCGTTCTTTATCGATCTCGTGGCTATGCCGAAGCCACCCTATTTGCACAGGGTGGTTGATATCATTGTTATACTTCGGCGCCATAATGGTTGGATGTGAGTTACGCCCACCGCATTGATGGGAGATTTACATCTTGATTTCGACGTCGCAACCGGCCGGCAGGCTCAGGTTCATCAGCGAGTCGATAGTCTTCGGGGTAGGTTCGAACACGTCGATCAGGCGCTTGTGGACGCGCATCTCGAACTGCTCGCGGCCTTTCTTGTACACGTGCGGGCTCTTCACTACCGTAAAAGTACTCTTGCGAGTAGGAAGTGGGATTGGACCAGCCAGGCTAGCGCCAGTGCGTAGCGCGGTATCGACGATCTGCTTCGCAGCCTGGTCAATGACTTTGTGGTCGTATGCCTTAAGACGGATACGGATCCGCTGTTTCTGGTCGGTTTTGGCTTCTGCCATAGGAAATAACTCCTTGTATTAAGTGCGCCGTAACCTCTTCCGGAGTGATGAGTGACCGGACGAGTTCTCGGACGCGATGGTAGTAACGGGTAAATTTTACCCTATATACGACTATTTTTCAAGTAGACCCGGCGCAGCATGGCCGCTTCGATCACCTAGCCGGATCTGTCTACGAGTGTGAGAATAGGCTGTCGGTCGCTTGCTCGTGGCAAGCGAAGACGACTGCGCCCTGGCCTAGGTGCTTCTCTGCTGCCTGGTGGGCGGCATCATCGAACGCTTGGCTACGTTCCAGTCCAGTGGCGTCAGCGGCCATGTTTACCACCACTGAGTCCTCAGGGTAACCCACGACATGCGCCTCAACTATTGTTTTCATATCTCACCTTTCATTAGGAATCTACACGGTTGACCATACGCCGTCTGCGTATGCACGTCAAGCGGCCATGTTAGAACGGCGAACAGAGGAGTTTCATCTGTGTCCGAATCGATACGCCGCTTAGCGATCGACGGCAGGATACACGACGTGTGTCTCACCTCTGAGGGCTGGATCGATCGGCCGCACTTCAAACTCAGTCGGTAGGCCTTCGGCAGCCATAGCGTCGTGCCACCGTCCATCCCGGTGTGCATCCGTCCGTATGCATTCTATGAGGCATAGACCGCCGAGGGATCGGCTCAGCCGCATCGCTTCTTCTATCTCCTTTTCATTGGTGGGGTCGGCGATGTCATGAGACCAGGGTGGTGTCTGTTCTCCGCCACTAAAGATTACCCGTGCTTTAAATGTCATAATCCCTCCTCTTTGTTTTAACAAAATAAAAAGACGCTCCGCAGAAATGCAGAGCGTCTTTCGGTAGTAGAACTACTACTTGTTGATCTTGGTTACGACACCAGCACCAACGGTGCGGCCACCTTCGCGGATAGCGAAGCGCAGACCGTCTTCCATG
>Ga0164242_10004210_pt1 | contig 16198 bp, 12 predicted proteins | sample OricomgcompostMG_FD_108783 | JGI IMG/M metagenome (GOLD analysis project Ga0164242, IMG submission 108783) | Miracle-Growth compost microbial communities from Emeryville, California, USA - Original compost - Miracle growth compost (MG) ... | reverse complement strand
TGGCGGGCGTCGATGCGCTGGTGGCGGCCATCGACGGGCTCGACGCGCTGCACACGATCGCCCGGCCGGACTCGACGCTGGTCGTCTTCGGCACCGACGACACCTGTGACGTGTTCACGCTGACCGACCTGCTGTCCCGGGCGGGCTGGTACGTGCAGCCGCAACTGTCGTTCGAGGGCACGCCGCCGACGATCCATCTGTCGGTGAGCCCCGCGACGGACGTGGACGCGTTCGTCGGAGCTTTGCGGGAGGCCGTGGCGGAGGCGGTGCGGGCCGGTCCGGCGCAGGTGGCGCCGGACATCGCCGAATTCGTGCGGGCGCTGGACGCGGCCACGCTGACCGACGAGGACTTCGCGGGCCTGCTCGCCGCGGTCGGGATGGGTGGCGGGGGCGGGCTGCCGGAGTCGATGGCCACCGTCAACGCGTTGCTCGACATCGCGGCACCAGCGTTGCGCGAGACGCTGCTGACGGCATACCTCGACCGGCTCGCGCGCCCGGTCCGGCGCGGGACCGGCGAGCGGCATACGGTAGTGCCGTGATCGAGCTGAAGTCCCCGTCCGAGATCGAGGCGATGCGCCCGGCCGGCCGCTTCGTCGCGTCGGTGCTGACCGCTTTGCAGGAGGCGGCCGATGTCGGCGTCAACCTGCTCGAGCTGGATGCGTTGGCGCACAAGATGATTCGTGACGCCGGTGCGGAGTCGTGCTACATCGACTACCACCCCAGCTTCGGTGCGATGCCGTTCGGGAAGGTGTTGTGCACCAGCGTCAACGATGCGGTGCTGCACGGGTTGCCGCACGACTACACGCTGCGCGACGGCGATCTGCTCTCGGTCGACTTCGCCGCGAGCCTCGACGGGTGGGTGTCCGACTCCGCGCTGTCGGTGGTCGTCGGCACCCCCGACCCGGAGGACGTGCGGGTCATCAGGACGACCGAGGAGGCGCTTGCGGCAGCGATCGCGGTCGCGACGCCCGGCAACAAGCTCGGGGACATCTCCGCGACCATCGGTGAGGTCGCACGAGCGAACGGCTACCGGGTCAACACGCAGTTCGGCGGGCACGGCGTCGGCCGGACCATGCACGGTGACCCGCACGTGCCCAACGACGGGCGCGCCGGTCGCGGGCTGAAACTGCGTCCCGGCCTGGTGATCGCGATCGAGCCGTGGTTCATGCGTGACACCGACCAGATCTACACCGACCAGGACGGCTGGACGCTGCGCTCCGGCGACGGCTCGCGCGGCGCCCACTCCGAGCACACCATCGCGATCACCGACGGCGAGCCGATCGTCTTCACCGCCCGCGCGGCCGGCTGACCCAGCCGCTCGGCCCGGCATTGCGCGGCTCGGAGCGTCCTGCGAAGTAGAGTGGCCGCGATCGCCATACGCCACCGCCATAGGAGCCGGCCCGCTCGTGTACGTCAAGAGCCTGACCCTGAAGGGCTTCAAGTCCTTCGCCTCGGCGACCTCGATGAAGCTCGAGCCGGGCATCACCTGCATCGTCGGCCCCAACGGCTCCGGCAAGTCCAACGTCGTCGACGCGCTCGCGTGGGTGATGGGGGAGCAGGGCGCCAAGAGTCTGCGCGGCGGCAAGATGGAGGACGTCATCTTCGCCGGCACGCCGGCGCGCCCGCCGCTGGGCCGGGCCGAGGTGACGCTCACGATCGACAACTCCGACGGGGCGCTGCCGATCGACTACACCGAGGTGACGATCAGCCGCACGATGTTCAAGGGCGGCGGCTCCGAATACGCCATCAACGGCACCTCCTGCCGGCTGCTGGACATCCAGGAACTGCTCTCCGACTCCGGCATCGGCCGGGAGATGCACGTCATTGTCGGTCAGGGGCAGCTGGACGCGGTGCTGCGCGCGACGCCCGAGGAACGCCGCGGCTTCATCGAGGAGGCCGCGGGCGTCCTGAAGCACCGCAAGCGCAAGGAGCGTGCGCTGCGCAAACTGGACGCGATGGAGGCCAACCTCGCCCGCGTCACCGACCTGACCACCGAGATCCGCCGGCAGCTGGGACCACTCGGCCGGCAGGCGGAGACTGCCCGCAAGGCCGCGACCATCCAGGCCGACGTGCGCGACGCCCGGCTGCGGTTGCTCGCCGACGACCTGGCCCAGCTCACCAGCAACCTGGAGCAGGAGGTCGCCGACGAGACCGCGCTGCTGGAGCGGCAGCAGGCCGTCGAGCGGTCTCTCGCCGCGGCCAAGTCACGTCTTGAGCAGCTGGAGTCCGAGTCCGCACAGGCCGCACCGGCGTTGACCAAGGCGCAAGAGCAGTGGTTCGCGCTGTCCTCACTGCGCGAGCGCATCGAGGCGACCGCCTCGCTCGCGGCCGAGCGGGTGCGTCTGCTGTCCGAGGACGACCAGCACGAGGAGTCGCGCTCCGGCCGCAGCCCCGAGCAGTTGCAGCAGCAGGCCGCCAAGGTGCGCGACGAGCATGACGCCCTGCAACAGCAGATCGCGCAGGCCCAGGTTGCGCTCCAGCAGGCGACCGAGCGCCGGGCCGACCTCGAGCAGGCGCATCAGGCCGAGCAACAGCGATTGACCAAACTGGCCCGTGCCGCGGCCGACCGTCGCGAAGGGCTGGCGAAGCTGGAGGGACAGGTGGCGGCCCGACGCAGCCGCACCGAGGCGCGCGAGTCCGAGCTCGGCCGGCTGACCGCGAGCATGGCGGAGGTCGCCGAGCGGTCCAGTCGCGCGGAGAAGGAATTCGCGGCGCTCGAAGCCACCATCGCCCAGGACGAAGCCGGCGAGGAGGACCTCGATGCGGCATACGAGCAGGCCCAGGGCAAGCTCGACGCGGTCAAGCAGGCCTTCGAGTCCGCGCGCGAGGAGGAACGCACCGCCGACCGGGATCGGACCGGGCACCAGGCGCGCCTGGAGGCCCTCGAGCTGAGCCTGCGTCGCAAGGACGGCGCCGCACACCTGCTGGGCGCCGACGGATCCAGTGGCTTGCGCGGCTCGGTGTCCGAGCTGGTCTCGGTCGAGGCCGGTCACGAGGCCGCGATCGCGGCGGCGCTCGGCTGGGCCGCCGACGCCGTGGTTGCCGAGTCGTTCGACCAGGCGGCATCCGCCGTCGACACACTGCGAGCCGACGACGCCGGACGTGCCGGGCTGCTCTTCTCCGGCGCACGCCCCGAGCCGGTGGACGCGTGGCCGTCCCTGCCCAGCGGTGCCCGGTGGGCGCGCGAGGTCATCGGTGCGCCGCCGGATGTCGCGCCCACCGTGCAGGCGCTGCTGGACCGGGTCGCGCTCGTCGACTCCGCGGAGCTGGCGAAAGTCGTGGTGACGCTTGCCGATCGGATCACCGCGGTCACCCCGGACGGCGACGTGTATGCCGCGGGCTTCGTGCGCGGCGGTTCCGCGGGGGCACCCAGCCTGCTGGAGATCCAGTCGGCCGTCGACGAGACCCGCGAGCGGGTCGAGGAGGCGACCCGCCGCAAGGAGAAGGCCCAGTTCGCCGCGCAGCAGGCACGCACGCAGGCGGTGGAGCTGAGCGAGGCCGTCGACGCCGCCCTGGAACGGCTGAACGAGTCCGACGCCCGGATGTCCGCCGTCGCCGAGCAACTCAGCCAGCTGGGTCAGGTGATCCGCGGTGCCAAGGCGGAGCGGGAGCGGCTGCAGGCGCAGCACGCCGAGGCGGAGCTGCAACTCGAGGCCGGCCGCACCGAGCTGGAGGACTTGGAGCAGCGGCTCGCGGCCGCGTTGGAGGAGCCCAGCGAGGAGGAGCCGACCACCGACGAGCGCGACCGGTTGGCGGCCGAGGCGGCTGCGGCGCGCAGCGCGGAGACCGAGGAGCGGCTGGGGTTGCGGACCCGCGAGGAGCGGGCGAAGTCGCTTGCGGACCGGGCCAAATCCCTTGAGGCTGCTGCACGTTCGGAGATCGAAGCACGCGAACGGGCGCGCGCCAGGCGCGAGCGACGGGCCCGTGACGCGCGCGTCGCCAAGGCAGTTCAGACAGGCGCGGGTCACGCGATCACCGTCGTGGCGCAACTGCTCGACGTCGCGACCGAGCGACGCGCCGAGGCCGACCGCATCAAGGCCGAGTTGGACCGTGCGCTCAAGGAGGAGCGCGCCCGGGTGGCCGGCGTCGGGGACGAGTTGCGCGAGCTGACCGACACGGTGCACCGCGACGAGGTGGCACGCGCCCAGCAACGACTGCGGATCGAGACGCTGCAGAACAAGGCGATCGAGGAGCACGGCATCGATCCGGACGTGCTGGTCGAGGAGTTCGGCCCCCACCAGCTGATCCCGCACGTCCCCGGCCCCGACGACGACCCGGACAACCTGCCCGAACCAGTGGCGTTCGTGCGCGAGGTCCAGGAGAAGCGGTTGCGGTCCGCCGAGCGCAAGCTGAGCCAGCTGGGCCGGGTCAATCCCCTTGCGCTGGAAGAGTTTGCGGCGCTCGAGGAGCGGCACAAGTTCCTCACCGAGCAACTGGAGGACCTGAAGAACTCCAAACACGACCTGCTCGACATCGTGGCGGAGGTCGACAAGCGGGTGGAGGAGGCGTTCACCAGTGCCTTCGAGGACACCGCCCGCGAGTTCGAGGGTGTCTTCAGCAGGCTCTTCCCGGGCGGCGACGGTCGCATCACGCTGACCGACCCGGGCAACATGCTGACCACCGGCATCGAGGTGGAGGCCCGCCCGCCCGGCAAGAAGATCAAACGGTTGTCGCTGCTGTCCGGTGGCGAGCGGTCGCTGGTCGCGGTCGCGCTGCTGGTCGCCATCTTCAAGGCACGCCCCAGCCCCTTCTACATCATGGACGAGGTCGAGGCGGCGCTGGACGACGCCAACCTCGGCCGGCTCATCACGCTCTTCGAGGAACTGCGCGACTCCAGCCAGCTGATCGTCATCACCCACCAGAAGCGGACCATGGAGATCGCCGACGCCCTGTACGGCGTGAGCATGCGCGGCGACGGCGTCACGACGGTGGTGTCGCAGCGCATCAAGGACGTGCTGCCCGGCGGCGGTGTCGAGGTGGAGACCACGCACAGCGTGACAGAGGGCAAGTCGGTCGAAGACTCCGGCATACCGGCCCTGTCCTCGATGAGCTGACCGGCCCACCCGGCCCGTCCCAGCCCACCCGGAGCCGACCGGCCCACCCGGCCGGTCCCAGCCCAGACCAGCGCGCCACCCCTCTGTGCCGAGCGGACACGAAACGTACCGAGCGGACACGAAAAGCCGCACAACTCCGCCGACTTTTCGTGTCCTCTCGGTGCATATTGTGTCCGCTCGGCAAAGGGGAGGCGGGGCGGGGCAGTGGAGTCGGGGAATAGGTGGAGGGGGGGTCGCGTTTTGGCAAGCAGTTAGTTAAAATTTGAGATACCTCAATGCAGGGAGTGAGTCACATGCAGTTCGGCGTCTTCACCATCGGTGACGTCACCACGGACCCCACGACCGGACGCACGCCGACCGAGGCCGAGCGTGTGCAGTCGATGGTCGCGATCGCGCGGAAGGCCGAGGAGGTCGGCCTGGACGTCTTCGCGACCGGCGAGCACCACAACCCGCCGTTCGTCGCGCCCGCCAACCCACCGATCCTGCTGAGCAACATCGCCGCGCAGACCACGGGTCTGCAGTTGTCGACCGCCACGACGCTGATCACGACCAACGACCCGGTGCGATTGGCCGAGGACTACGCCTACCTGCAGCACCTGTCCGCCGGCCGCAACGACCTGATGCTCGGGCGCGGTAACACCGGCCCGGTCTACCCGTGGTTCGGCAAGGACATCCGCAAGGGCATCCCGCTGGCCGTCGAGCACTACCACCTGCTGCGCCGGCTGTGGCGGGAGAAGTCGGTGGACTGGGAGGGTGAGTTCCGCACGCCGCTGCACGGCTACACGGTGGCGCCGGGCCCGCTGGACGGGGTGCCGCCCTTCGTGTGGCACGGCTCCATCCGCAGCCCGGAGATCGCTGAGCAGGCCGCGTTCTACGGCGACGGCTTCTTCCACAACAACATCTTCTGGAACAAAGAACACACCGAAGCGATGGTGCGGCTCTACCGACAGCGCTTCGAGCACTACGGCCACGGCGCCGCCGACCAGGCGATCGTCGGACTCGGCGGTCAGATCTTCATGGCGGACACCGAGGAGGAGGCCAAGCGGATCTTCCGGCCCTACTTCGACAACGCACCGGTCTACGGGCACGGCCCGTCGCTGGAGAGCTTCACCCGCGACACCCCGCTGACCGTCGGCACGCCCGAGCAGGTCATCGAGCGCACCCTCGGTTTCGCCGACTACGTCGGTGACTACCAGCGTCAGCTCTTCCTGGTGGACCACGCGGGTCTGCCGCTGGACGCGGTGCTCGAGCAGATCGAGATCCTCGGCACGCAGGTGGTGCCGGTGTTGCGCCAGGAGTTCGAGACCCGGCGCCCGGCCCACGTGCCGAGCGACCCGCCCACCCATGCCTCGCTGGTCGCCGAAGGCCCCGACTCGCCGCACCTGCAGGTGATCAGCGCGACCGCCGGTCTGGACGCCGCCGAGGAGGCTGCCGTATGACGCGCCACGTGGTCGTGCTCACCGCCGGACTGAGCCAACCCAGCAGCAGCCGCCTGCTGGCCGACCAGATCGCCGGCGCGGTCGCCGCAGAAGTGGGCGCGCGAGGCGAGGCGGTCGACCTACAGACTTATGAATTGCGTGAATACGCAGTCGATCTGGCCACCATGATGGCAACAGCCGGTATGCCGACGGCGCGGCTCGACGAGTTGCGCCGTGCCGTGTCGGCGGCCGATGGCCTGGTCGTCGTGACGCCGGTCTTCGCGGCCAGCTACAGCGGCGTGTTCAAGCTGTTCTTCGACGCACTCGACCCCGATGCGCTGGGCGGCATGCCGGTGATCATTGCCGCGACCGCCGGCACACCACGGCACTCGCTGGTGCTCGACCACGCCCTCCGGCCGCTGCTGACCTACCTGCGTGCGGTGGTGATGCCGACCGGTGTCTTCGCCGCGACGGAGGACTTCGGCGGGGGAGCCGCCGGGCGGGACCTGACCAAGCGGGCCGGGCGGGCCGCAGCCGAGTTGGCAGCGCACGTCGTGTCCAGCGGCGGCGACGCGGTCGCCGGGTTCACCCCGTCGGCGGCGACCCGGGACGCCGGGGTCGGCATACCCACTCAGGTGACGCCGTTCCGTCAGCTGCTCGGGCGGCAGCTGGGCCCCGTGACCTAACCTGGTCGCGTGAGCACCACCCGACTCGACCCGTCCACGGCCACCCCCGCGGTGCCGTGGACGCGGCGCGTCAAAGGGCCGGCGCTGACCGCGCTCGCCGGGTCGGCGGCCATGGTGGCGCTGCACTTCCACGACCCGCACCAGTCGGGATCGTGGGGATTCTGCCCGTTCCTGGCCATGACCGGTCAGCCCTGCCCGCTGTGCGGTGGGCTGCGGGCGATGAACGACCTGACGCGTGGCCGCGTGGAGGCCGCGCTGCTGTCCAACGCCGCGGCCGTCTTCATCCTGTGCGCCGGCACCGTGCTGATCGTGCGGTGGTTCGTGCGGCGGGCACGCGGCGACGGCGACGCGATCCTGCTGGACACCCCGAAGGTGCCGACCGCGGTCTTCGCGGTGGTGATGGTGGCGTTCACCGTCTATCGGTGGACGCCCTGGGGGCATTGGCTCTACCAGGACTGACAACGCGGAAAGGCCCGGCACCACGCGGTGCCGGGCCTCCTTGCGTCGTGGATCAGTGCACGGCGAGCCGCACGATGAGACCCAGGATCGACCACACGGTGCCGATGATGCCGCAGATGAAACCGGCCTTCACCTTGCCGCGACCGCCCACGGCGCCGCCGGAGGAGTCGATCTCCGCCATCGCCTGGCGGCCCATGATGATCGCCGGGATGCCGGTGAACAGACCACAGCAGACGATGCTGACGATGCCGAGCACCATGATCAGCGTGGCCTTGCTGTGCTCGCCGGCCGAGGCCGGTGCGCCGCCGTAGGGGGAGCCCGGCTGCGGGGCGCCGTACTGCGGCGAACCGTAGGGCTGCGCGCCGTACTGTCCACCCTGCGGCGGGTTGCCGTACTGTCCGCCTTCCTGCGGTGCGCCATACTGCCCGCCCTGCGGGGCACCGTACTGCGGGTAACCGGAGCCGTCCTGGGGCTTCTCGCCGCCGAAGTCCGGCTGGTTGGGGTCGTTCGGGTAGTTGGTCACAACTGATCCTTTGGGTCGAGGGGTCCGGACGAGGGTAACCAAGGAGCGGGCCGGTGTGCACCCGTGTCGCCTCCGATGTCGGTATGACGCGCCGGGCGGCATCGAGGATCCGCGCAAGATCGCGGCGCGCGAGGGACCGGTCGCCGCCGCGGAGGCGGCCGCGCGGGGCTTCTCGAGGGCGCAGCCGGTCGGTTTGAGGTGAATTGCGCAACTTCTCGCGCCATACCAAGGGTTTTGCCTTGGTAATCACAGGCTCGGGCTCCACAATGAGCCCATGGTGTGGCTGATCCTTGCGCTGGTCATCGGTGTCGCTCTCGCCGGGACCGTCATCGGTCTCGTCGCTGTCCCCGCGCGGCGGGAGGGCCGCGAAGTGCTGACCGAGCGTGCCGAGCACGTCGTCAGCTCGGTGACCGAGCGGCGCGGCCGCAAGGCGCCTGCCGGCTCCGACCCGGAGGACCGCGCGGCCAGCTGACCCGCGACGCGCCCGAAGCGGGTGGCACCTCGCCCGCGTCCCTGATCCGTTTGCCATGATGGCGACGTGGACGCGCTCTGGGAAATTCTCGTCATCATCACGGTCGTCGTGCTCGCCGGCCTGGGGTTGCTCGTCGGCTACCTGCGCACCGGTGGCCGCAAGTCGGCTCCGCCGGTAGCGCCGCCGGCGCGCGAGACGAAGACTCGCGGTGCCAACACCTACAAACCGGGCGGCACGGCGACGATCGACACCAGCAAGGGTGCGACGCAGGCGCCGGCGCCACCTGCGCAGGCGCCCGTCCCCGAGCCGGCGGTCGAGGACGAGCCGGCAGTCGTCGAGGAGACCGCGCCCGCTCCCAGCCTCGAGCGGCCGGAGTCCGCGCGGGGCCGGATGACCCGGCTGCGCTCGCGGCTGGCCAGCTCCAACAACGCGCTCGGCAAGGGCCTGCTCACCGCGCTCTCCGGCGACAAGCTGGACGAGGGGGTCTGGGAGGACGTCGAGGACACCCTCCTCGGAGCCGACCTCGGGGTCGAGGCGACCACCGAGATCGTCGACGGCCTGAAACGTCGAGTGCAGGTTGAAGGCACGCCGGACACCGAGCAGCTGGAGAGCTGGCTGCACGAGGAACTGCTGGCGCAGGTCGGCCCCGACATGGACCGCCGGATCGCCGGCAGTCGCGTCGGTGACCGGCCGGCCGTGATCATGGTCGTCGGCGTCAACGGCACCGGCAAGACCACCACCGTCGGCAAGCTCGCGCGCGTGCTGGTCGCCGAGGACAAGGACGTCCTGCTCGGTGCCGCCGACACCTTCCGCGCCGCCGCGGCCGACCAGCTGGAGACCTGGGGTGCCCGGGTCGGGGTGCCCACCGTGCGATCCGACAAGGAGGGCGCCGACCCCGCTGCGGTCGCGTTCGACGCGGTCAAGGCCGGCCAGGAGGGCGAGGTCGACGTCGTCCTGGTCGACACCGCGGGCCGCTTGCACAACAAGGTCGGCCTGATGGACGAGCTGGCCAAGGTCAAGCGCGTCATCGAGAAGCAGAGCCCGATCGACGAGTGCCTGCTCGTGCTCGACGCCACCACCGGTCAGAACGGCATGCGGCAGGCGGAGATCTTCGCCGATGCGGTCAACATCACCGGTGTCGTGCTCACCAAGCTCGACGGCACCGCCAAGGGCGGCATCGTGGTGCTCGTGCAGCGCGAGCTGGGTGTGCCGGTCAAGCTGGTCGGCCTCGGTGAGGGCGCGGACGACCTGGCGCCGTTCGACCCGAAGGCGTTCGTCGACGCGGTGCTCGACTGACGGTCAATTCACCGAGTGACGGCGCGTGGTCGCCGTCAGTCGGCGAGGAAGCCGTCACTGGCGGGGGTGGTCTACCGCCTCCGCGGCCTGGTTGACCCGGCGGTCGGCCTGGATGCGCGGGTCGGACAGCATCCACCGCACCCCGGCGGCGCCCGCGGAGCCGAACACGCGCAGCACGGGTGCGGCGCCGGGTGGGGTGCGGAAGCCGAGCATCTGCCGGGCGTATGGCGGCAGCGTCCCGACCGCACCGGCGACCAGACTGAGATAGGCGGGCCGTGCCGCCAGGGACAACGGCGGCTGCCACGCGATGAAGTGCGCCGCCGACCGGGCCTGGGGTGTGCCGCGCAGCTCCGGGCGGAACGCCTCCAGCGTCTCCTGCAGCTGCGCCACCGAGGTCGGGACGTCCTCGAAGCCGAGCTGGCCCGACACGAAGCCGATCTGGGCGACGTACTCGTCGGCTTCGGCGGCGGTGAGGTGGCCACCGCCGAACTCCCGGAAGCAGGTCAGGAAACTGTCGGCCTCCGCGGCGTGCACCCACGCCAGCAGGTGCGGGTCGTCCGCGCGGTAGGGGACACCCTCGTAGTCGCCGTGCACCCGGCGGTGGATGCCGCGCACCCGCGCGAGCAGGCGCTGCGCGTCCGGGATGGTGCCGAAGGTCGTGGTCGAGATGAAGTTGCTGGTCAGCTGCAGGCGGCCCCACGGGTCCTGGCGGTAATTGGAGTGCTGGTCGACCCCGGCCATCGCGAGCGGGTGCAGTGACTGCAACATCAGCGCGCGGATGCCCGCCACGAACATCGACGCGTCCAGGTGCACCCGCCAGATCGGGTCGTCCGGGCCGAACCAGCGCTCGCCGGTCTTGCCCCAGATGCTGTCCGCCCGGCGCGTCGCCTCGGTGCCCGCGACCCGGTCGCGCAGTTGCAGCGCGGCCTTGTGCCGCACCGCGTCGTGCGCGCGGCGCACCGGCCCGGGTAGGACGAGCAACGACATACAGCCATTATGCGAGGGCGGTCTCGATACGGGCTCCGCAGGCTCCGCCCTACTCGACCCCCGGGGCGGAATGAAACGCATTGTTAACGCACGGGATCACGCGCAACACAGACGTAACACGAGCGCGCACACCGCGGAAACCGTGCATTGCCAAGGTTTCTGGACATGACCACTACTTCATTGGCCACGGCGGCCGCGACGCCGAGTCCGGGTGACACCGCGTGGGTGCTGGCCTGTGCGGCGCTCGTGCTCCTCATGACACCCGGTCTCGCCCTGTTCTACGGCGGCATGGTCCGCACCAAGAGCGTGCTCAACATGATGATGATGAGCTTCATCAGCATGGGCACGATCGGCGTGGTCTGGCTGCTGTGGGGCTACTCCGAGGCGTTCGGCGCGGACAGCACCGGCGGCTGGATCGCCAACCCCTTCGACCACTTCGGGCTGCACGGGGTCATGGACGCGACCTACGGGACCATCCCCGGTCCGGCGTTCGTGGCCTTCCAGGTCGTCTTCGCGATCATCGCGGTGGCCCTGGTCAGCGGCGCGATCGCCGACCGGGCGAAATTCGCCACCTGGACGGTCTTCACCGTGGTGTGGGCGACGATCGTCTATTTCCCTGCGGCACACTGGGTCTTCGCGTTCGACGGGTTCGCCGCGCAGACCGGCGGGTGGATCGCCAACGGCGGCTTCTTCCTGCACGGCCACGGCGCCTACGACTTCGCCGGTGGCACCGCCATCCACATCAACGCCGGCGCGGCGGGCCTGGCGCTGGCGCTGGTGCTCGGCAAGCGGGTCGGTTTCGGCCGGGAGCCGATGCGGCCGCACAACCTCACCCTGGTCATGCTGGGTGCGGGGATCCTGTGGTTCGGCTGGTTCGGTTTCAACGCCGGATCGGCCCTGTCCGCGGGCGCACTGGCCGCGGGCGTCTGGATCAACACCCTCGGTGCGACGGCGGCGGCGATGCTGGCCTGGTTGCTGGTCGAGCGGGCGCGTGACGGTCACTTCACCTCGCTGGGCGCCGCGTCGGGTGTGGTCGCGGGGCTGGTCGCCATCACCCCCGCGTGTGCGGTGGTGACCCCGATCGGGGCGCTGCTCGTCGGCCTGGCGGCCGGGGCGGTGTGCGCGCTGGCGGTGGGCCTGAAATTCCGGCTCGGCTTCGACGACAGCCTCGACGTCGTCGGTGTCCACCTGGTCGGCGGGCTGCTCGGCACGCTGCTGATCGGGTTGCTGGCCAGCAAGGGCGGCCCGAGCGGCTCCGGCATCCAGCAGGGTCTGCTGTACGGCGGGGGCTTCCTGCAACTCGGTGTCCAGGCCGGCGCCGCCTTCTTCGTGCTCGTCTTCTCCTTCGTGGTCACCTACGCCATCGGCGTCGTGCTCGACAAGGTCATGGGCTTCCGGGTCTCGCAGGAGGCCGAACTGGCCGGGGTCGACCAGGCCGAGCACGCCGAGACGTCATACGAGCTGGGAGCGGTGTTCGGCAGCCGCTTCGGGCACCACCCCCACCCGACCGCGCACGCGGCGGCAACCGCGAAGGAAGGGACGAACGCATGAAACTGGTCACCGCGATCATCAAACCGTTCACGCTGGAGGAGGTGAAGCAGGCGTTGGAGGCCTACGGCATCACCGGGATGACGGTGAGCGAGGTCAGCGGCTACGGCCGGCAACGCGGGCACAGCGAGGTCTACCGCGGCGCGGAATACACCGTGGACTTCGTGCCGAAGATCCGGCTGGAGACCGTCGTGGACGACCTGGACGCCGGCAGCGTCGTCGACGTCATCGTGAAGGCCGCGCAGACCGGCCGGATCGGTGACGGCAAGGTCTGGGTGATGCCGCTGGATGACGTCGTGCGGGTGCGCACCGGCCAGCACGGGGAAGACGCGGTGTGACCGGGCCGGTCGACCGGGATCGGCTGAACCTCGCGGGGACAAGGGATTTCGTCCGGCCCGGGGCGGGGGTGGCGCGACGGGAGCGGCTGGCGGCATACAGCCTGCAGCTGGTGCGTGGGGTGTGGGCCGACGCGACCGCGCAGGTGCCCGTGCCCGGTGAGGGGGTGGCACTCGCGGTGGTCGGCAGTATGGCGCGCCGGGACGGCGGGCCGCTGTCCGACTACGACCTGGTGCTGCTGCACGCGGGACGCTCGTTCGGCGGTGAGCAGCTCGACGCGCTCGCCGACGCGCTGTGGTATCCGTTGTGGGACAAGGGGATCCGGCTCGACCACAGCCTGCGCACGCCGAAGGAGTGCCGTGCGGTCGCCTCCCACGACCTGGCCGCGGCCGTCGGGCTGCTCGACATCGAGCCGGTCGCCGGTGACACACTGCTGGTCGCCCAGGTGCGGCAGAGCATCGCGCACGACTGGCGCGCGAACGCCCGCACGCGACTGCCGGAGCTGGTCGAGTCGCTGCGCGCGCGGCACGAGCGGCACGGCGCACTGGCGAACGACCTGGAGCCCGACCTGAAGGAAGCGGCCGGCGGGATGCGGGACATGACGGTGCTGCGCTCGCTCGCCGCCGCCTGGCTGGCCGACCGGCCGCACGGCGGCGTGGACGTGGCGTACGACCGGCTGCTGGACGTGCGCGACGCGCTGCACGTGGTGACCGGCCGGGGCCGTGATCGGCTGGCGCGCCAGGACCAGGACGCGGTCGCCGCGCTGCTGGGCTCGCCGGACTCCGACGCGCTGCTCACCGGCGTGGTGCAGGCGGGTCGGGCGATCGCGCACGCCCTCGACGACACCGTGCGCAGGGCCGGCCAGGCACAGCGTGCCCGCACGCTGCGCACCGGACCACGGCGGCCGATCCTGCGGCCGCTCGGGCACGGTCTGCACCTGCACGACGGTGAGGTCGTGCTCGGCGCCCGGGAGCTGCACCGGCGTGGCGCGCTCGTGCTGCTGCGCGCTGCCACTGCCGCGGCGTCCCGGGACGTGCCGATCGGTCCCAGCACGTTGCGGAACCTGACCGGTGAGCTGCCCGGGGCGCCGGCACCGTGGCCGGCGCAGCTGCGCGACGCGTTCGTGGACCTGCTCGCCACGGGCCCCGGGCTGGTGCGGGTGTGGGAGACCCTCGACCTGGCCGGCGTGATCGGCGCATGGCTGCCGGAATGGTCCGCGGTGCGCGGCCGGCCGCAACGCAGCCCGGTGCACCGCCACACCGTCGACCGGCACCTCGTCCAGACCGTGGTGCGGGCCGCCGCACTGCGTGACCGGGTGCGCCGGCCCGACCTGCTGCTCGTCGCCGCCCTGCTGCACGACATCGGCAAGGTCGCCGGGGCGCACGACCACGCCGCGGAGGGCGCACCGGTCGCGGCGGGAGTTGCGCGGCGGATCGGTTTCCCCGCCGCGGACGTGCGCGTGCTGGAGCTGCTGGTCCGCGAACACCTCACCCTGGTCGAGCTGGCCACCCGCCGCGATCCGCACGACCCGCAGACCACGGAGGCGCTCGTCGCAGCGGTCGGGCAGGACCCCGACGTGCTCGAGTTGCTGGCCGCGCTCACCGAGGCCGACGCGGTTGCCGCCGGGCCGCAGGCCTGGACGACTTGGCGGGCCGGGCTGGTGCAGTCGCTGGTCGAGCGCGGGCGGGCGGCGCTGGGGGAGCGGGCGTGTTCGCCGGAGGCCGTGGAGTCGGTGCTCGACCCGGTCGTCGCGCAGCGGGTGGCGCTGCGGGCGCCATACATCGTGGTGAGCGGGACGGCGTCGGGCGCGACGATCGAGATCGCCGACCGGGACCGGCCCGGGCTGTTCGCCGACAGTGCGCGGCTGCTGGCCGGCTTCGGTATGACGGTGCGCTCCGCGCGGGTCCGCACCACCGACGGGATCGCGCACAACAGCTGGCAGGTCGAGGCGCCGCTGGCGGACCTGCCGGACGTGGAGCAGCTGGTGCGCGGGTTGCAGGAGCCGCAGCGCGCGTCGCGGCGGCAGCCGCGCGGCATACCCGAGGGACGTCGGGTGGGTATGCCGCCGTCACGCGCGACCGTCGTGCCGGGTGCCTCGCAGGACGCGCTCGTGCTGGAGGTGCGCGCCACGGACCGGCCGGGGCTGCTCGGCGACCTGGGGGATGCGTTCGCGGAGCTGGGCCTGGCCATCCGATCCGCGCACGTCGCGACGTATGCCGGCCAGGCACTGGACACCTTCTACCTGACTCCCGCTGCCGTCTGCCCGCCCGACATGGCGCGGATCATCGCTGCGCTGATCGACGCGTGTGATGGCGCATCGCCTCGCGCGGGTCAGCTCCGGCCGGAGGACGGGCCAATGGTCAGTTAACCTTGCCTGCGTGTTCAACAGCCTGTCCGACCGCCTGACGTCGACCTTCAAGAACCTTCGTGGCAAGGGTCGCCTCACCGAGTCCGATATCAACTCCACGATCCGTGACATCCGGCTCGCGCTCATCGACGCCGATGTCGCGACCCCGGTCGTGCGCGAGTTCACCGGGCGCATCCGGGAGAGGGCGCTCGGTGCGGAGGTCAGCCAGGCGCTCAACCCCGGCCAGCAGGTCGTCAAGATCGTCAACGAGGAGCTCATCGGCGTCCTCGGCGGTCAGACCCGTGAGTTGCGGCTGGCCAAGCGGCCGCCGACGGTGATCATGCTGGCGGGGCTGCAGGGTTCGGGTAAGACCACGTTCGCCGGCAAACTGGCGCGTCACCTGCGTGACAAGGGGCATTTCCCGGTGCTGGTGGCCGCGGACCTGCAGCGGCCCAACGCCGTCAACCAGCTGGAGGTCGTCGCCGAGCGTGCCGGCGTTCCGTGCTTCGCACCGGAGCGGGGCAACGTCGGCGGCCACGACGCGGCCACCGGCGAGGGCACCCAGTCCTACGGTGACCCGGTCTGGGTCGCGCAGGCCGGTGTCGGTCAGGCCAAGGTGCGGCAGTACGACGTGGTGATCGTCGACACCGCCGGCCGGCTCGCGGTCGACGAGAACCTCATGAAGCAGGCCGCCGACATCCGCGAGGCCATCGCGCCCGACGAGGTCCTCTTCGTCATCGACGCGATGATCGGCCAGGCCGCCATCGAGACGGCGCTGGCCTTCCAGCAGGGCGTCGACTTCACCGGTGTGGTGCTGTCCAAACTGGACGGTGACGCCCGCGGTGGTGCCGCGTTGTCGGTCGCGTCGGTCACCGGCCGGCCGATCATGTTCTCCTCCGTCGGTGAGCAGACCAAGGACATCGAGGTCTTCCACCCCGACCGGATGGCCTCCCGCATCCTCGACATGGGTGACGTCCTCACCCTCATCGAGCAGGCCGAGAAGGCCTTCGACCGTGACCAGGCCGCCGCGATGGCGCGCAAGTTCATGGACGAGGAGGACTTCACCTTCGAC
>Ga0164242_10004209_pt1 | contig 16199 bp, 18 predicted proteins | sample OricomgcompostMG_FD_108783 | JGI IMG/M metagenome (GOLD analysis project Ga0164242, IMG submission 108783) | Miracle-Growth compost microbial communities from Emeryville, California, USA - Original compost - Miracle growth compost (MG) ... | reverse complement strand
TTGATCAAGCAAGTCTCCTTTGATGATTTTTGAGTTCATAATTTTGTTAGTTCTCGAGTTGGAAGCGCATATGCCCTTTTGGCTTATTCTAAAGGACATCACGACTGCTGTGATAAGGAAGGCAAAGAACAGCACAATTGAGATGCATATGATGAGAACCATTTTATCAAGCAACGGAACAAGATGTTTTAAATCACCGCCGGCATTAAAACTCGCATAAATCATGATCGTTCCTATTTTACGGAGTTGCACCTAAAATTTTAGCACCTTCAATCCTTTGTAATACATCGTAAAAGCTTGATTTGATCATTTAGCAATTGTGCAACCCACGGGAATGGGTAAAAGTGGGCGCCTTAGCGGGTGAGTGGAATTGAGCGCGAACCGTAACCAACAAAGTTTTTCCACCCGCGCATCTGACTAATTTTCTTTTGTCCGACTGCTTCACCTGCGACGTAAGTACTTTTGAATGCTACTACTTCGATAATGTAAGTGAGGCTCGTTACTTTTTCGGGAAGTTTGTGTAGCGCAAAGCGCTGTCGAAATTCGTGTTTATTCCAATCAACGCTGTTGGAAGAGGCAAACCAACATCCCCATTTGTTAGATTCGGTTGAAGAGTAGAACACCTGCTTTCTGTTTTGATAAATGCCTTCGATGCGTGAGTTGTAATACCAGCGATACGTGTGCCCACCAGCATTGGAATAGTACTTTTGCGCTTCAATTTGGGCTTTGACACCTTTATCTGCCGTTTCCATCGTCGTTATAATGCGAGTGTCCGTTTCTTTCCAACGTGGCTCTGGACGTAATGATTCCGTTTTACAGCGAATGGTTAACCGTGGTGACTTTGGCGCAGAGTTTTGACGATTAGCAGCAAGCGCCCAAAGAGGTAAAGCAACACAGAGCAAGAATAAAACAATAAGTTCGCGATGTTTTACTTTCATGTGTTTAGTTTCAGTTGCAGAGTAATATAGCGCAAGCGAATGAGCGTTAAGCTCACCTGCGGTCGGATGCAGCGTTTTGTTGAGTTGCCTTTTACTCTCGAACCTGATGGATATTGGGATGTTTGCGCCTCCAAGACGCTGCCTCTTGATATTGCTGAAAGCTGTAAATCGGATACAAGATAGCGCCAAGTATGACCGCAATAACCAAACAAACGACAAATTCTATTCGCGTGATTTTGTGACACTTGACCGCCCAACCACAGCCAATAACTACAATAGCCGCATAAACTAAAAAGCCGATGAGCATTTGTGTTGATTCAGTCATTTGTCACTTCCTCCGCTGCAAATTTATATTACTTGCTAAAGCGCCGCGCGCAGCAGTTCTATTTCTGGTGAAGATGTATCTGGCATAGATGAAAGTTTGACAGAATGCCAAGCTGCGCGAAGTGATAAAACGCTATATTCTCACCTGCGTGAAAATATAAAAGTACTTTTACCTATCGGCGACTCGGTCGCATTAAATGATGCGTCAGGCTGCCGTTATTCTTACTTGTATACTAATCAAATCAAAAACCAGATGTTTCCCCAGGTATTCAAAAAAACGCGCTGATCCATAAATGATATTCCATTTTGTGCGGTCGATATCGAAATGCGCCTCAGCCGTCAGGCCATTTTCAGGCGTTCTTGTCACGGTGGCCATAAAGTCCAGTTCGGCCTTAACGCCTCTCAATTCCAGCATGCCGTTGATTTCAAAATTCGGGGCAGTTGTGCACGGTTCCTTAACGGGTTTGGCGCACAGAATTTTTAATTGGGCTGTAGGAAATAGCTTGGTCAGGAAAAAATCATCGGATTTGAGATGGGCGATCAACACCGGCTGCATCGCATTACCTTCAAGGTCTTTGTTGGTAATTGAATTCATGTCGATATCGACGACGCCGGTGATCGCGCCATTTTTAACCGCGATTTCTCCGGCAGCAATTTTGACCTCGCCGAAATGCGTTGAATTTGCATTCCTACCTGTCCATTCAATCACGCTTTTACTTGTATCAACCTGGAGTATTTGATCTTCCAGTTTCAATGAAGTTGGCGAACCATCCGGCGCATCAATTGCTTCGCCTTCCACGGGCAGATTGGCCGAACACCAGGCCTCCACACCGCCTGTTAATAAATGGACATTTTTGTAACCGGCATTTTCGAGTTTTTCCGCAGCCGTGATTGCTTCCATCGATCTGCCGCTGGAACCGCAGAGCACAATAGCAGCATTTTTATCTCCGGTGATGGCTTGAACCTGGTCGATAAACGTCACATCAAGAACACACGCATTAACGGAATTTGGCAAATGAATTTTCCGGAAACGATCATCCGGCAAAACATCAATAAGATGGAAATTTTTATCCGATTCCGTCCACTGATGCAGGTCCTCTGGAGCAAGCGGGTTGTAATTATTGGGAGTGTTCATGTGATTTCTCCAGTATGATGTGCGTGGCATTTTCCGATGCTACATGTTCTTTGCACCGGTAACCGAGCATTGGCAGATCAATCCCCTGAAATAGATGCTCTCCAGCCCCAAGGAGAATGGGTGCAATCGCAATATGCAACTCATCTATCAGCCCCGCCTGCAGGAATTGCCTAATGATTGAAACCCCTCCGCCAAGGCGAATATTCTTGCCATTTGCAGCCTCACGTGCACGAGCTAATGCAGAATCTATGCCATCTGTCACGAAATGAAATATCGTGCCGCCCTCCATTTCAATGGGTTTGCGTTCATGGTGTGACAGCACAAATACGGAGTTGTGATAGGGGGGATTGTCACCCCACCAACCTTTCCAATTGTCATCTGGCCATGAACCGCGAATAGGACCGAACATATTGCGCCCCATTATCCAGGCGCCGATGTTCTCGAATCCGCGAGCTGCAAAGTCGTTGTCGATGCCGGTCGTACCTGGTTCGGTTCCGTACATCCGCTGAAATGTCGCGGTAGGAATGAACCACTCATGCAACCTTTCGCCGCCTTTGCCCAGAGGATTGTCCAGGCTTTGCTCTGGCCCGGCTCCAAACCCATCCAGGGAAATTGAAAAACTCTCCACTCTTAGCTTACTCATTGTCGACTCCTGATTAATGTAACGCAATTTTATTTTGCGGCATCACTGGGATATATATTACAAAAACGGCAAAGACGTTTTCTGCGTGTACAAAAGTACTTTTGGTGCGTCAAAAATAGAAAAAGTACTTTTGTATATTATTGGCTACCGGATAACTTTTCTTCCTGCCATTATGATTTTGTTGGTCATTCTTAGACATTACGGCTGGACGCTAGGGATTTTCTAATTTTAGGAACTTGATTTCTAGAACTCGTGATTTTGCCAATCAGATGGAAACCCCATATCTTGAATACTGACATGAGGCATCGTTGGAAAATTGTTTATAAGCGTTTTGAGTTGTTGCGGCCATGTAGATTGTGGATTAACCACCTTGGAGAAATGACAGAGAATGCAGCAGACAAAGTAAATTCTCGTGTTGAGGATTGGATTGGAAAGAAGCACATCAAAGTCGGAAATCAGTCCTTGGGGTGGAACGGCAGGTTGAATGACCAAAGCGTTATTCCATAATCGTCCGTGATGAGCAATTATATTACGAACGTAATTAAGACTTCGCAACCAGCTTTCCATCAGTCGCCAGTCCGGTATGGCAAACCTCGTTGCAATTGAGATGCAATGTGAAGTCTTCATCCCGCTATAGAAATGGGAGAGTTGCCCAAAATCCCAAAGCTCAGTGGCAATCCAAATAGGCAGTGGAGATTGGCTGCCATATTTTTTCTTGTGATGCTGAACAAATTCATCTCTTGAGCGCTGAACCGCCTGCTCATATTTATCAAGCCAATCGTCGTATTTTGTTTTTCCACGGGTGTTAACGCCAGTAATGAAACTTGGACGAAAAAAGGCCGGATTAAGATGAGCAAATTTATCGAGAGCGCCCAATGTTAAGCTGATGTCAGCCCGCACCGCAATCTCCACCCTTTCGATAGCATCAAGGAGAAGCATCTTAAAAATCTTGTCGAATACGTAAAGATCCCGTGCATTTTCAAAAGTGCTGCCAGGGAGAAACTGGTCGCTCCGCTTTTGCAGAGGCTTTTCATGTTTATCCCGCAACTGCTTTCCTCTACTATCCAATTGTGGAACAATGATGCGAAAGGGATACCAGAACGCACTCAGTCGGTAATAACCGTTTCGATGCAAGCACTCCAATGCCGCATTATCATCCGCAACGTGCAGCCCTCGACTTTTTAATAAGGCAAGTTGGTCGGGAAGTGACACAAAAGGTTTATCGTATGCCAACATTAGTCTTACAAAAATAGAAGGCCCACCCAAATGCAAAAGCAAAGGGCGAGCCATATTAATCATTATTATATACGATACCCTCGCTGCCGTCAAGAATAGAATGCGTATTTGCCAGACACTTTGTGTCATTGTCAAACGTTGTGCCCCGGCGAGGGAAGTGGACAGACTTCCATGCTTTGAATGAGACCATTCTGAAAAGTGAAACGATGGCCCACATGTTCATCGGCAAGAACGGATCCCGCCAAGTCGCGCACGACCTGATGCACATCGACCAGAATACGCCCGTCATCTTCCAAGTGAAATGAAGCCGGCTCCACGTTTGGGTTAATCTCGCTCCATTGCTCCGTCCAGTAAGCACGCACTTCTTGAGGGCCGTGGACAAAACCACCTTTAAAGGCTTTTGGCCAAGCCACGTCAGGAGTCATGAGAGCGAGGGCGGCATCAATATTTCGTGCGTTGAAGGCGGCGTAGGCCGTGCGAAGTAATTCGATTTCTGGGGAAGATGTATCTGGCATGAGGGAAATTTTGACAGAATTGCAAGCTGCGACAGTAGCCTTTTCTTTATGCCCCGGGTGCGTTCCTGTATTGCTCTTCCAGCCACTCACATAAATTTTCGACTTCTGTAATAATCGCACATAGTTTACGTTCATCCACATATACCTTTGGCGATAACCACCATGACAATTCACCATTATCCAATTCGACAACTTTTTGGTCAGCATCAGAAACAAAATATGGATTAGGATATTTTGTTAAGTCATTTCTTGAATGGGTTATCTGAAGCAAAGTTAGTTCTTCTGGATGCTGTCCTCTATTTCTCGCAAGCACAGATTGCTCAATCAACTCAAGATCGGCGGGACACGCCTTTAGATCAAATCCAATTTCCTCAAGAATCTTACAGTATGCATGAAACCAACCTTTTTTATGCTTACGTTCATATTGAACATTTTTTTCTAATTCCTCAAGTCTATAACGAACCCAATCGTTTAAGAAAAGTTGCAGTGATGACGCAACCATTGAAAGTGAAGTTAAGCCAACGGACTGCAGTCCAGTTCTTGCATCCTGCCATTCCTGAAGGTACTGAGGTTCTCCGGATTCATCGTACTTTGACACATAAGGCGGCTCCTCATTTTCGATGGCCAAGATTAATCTAATAAAAGGCTTGGAGGCATTCTCGAAGAAGAATGTTGCAAACGTTAGACGAGCTTTAATAAAAAATACAAGGTCCAATTTTCCTCACTAAGGCATAACGATGAGTTCAGCCACCGCTGAAAGCGAACTAAAACGAATGAAGCAGGAGGTGATCGCTATGTTCATATCTTTCATGCCCAATTTTGCGCGTCCAAATTGGCGAATGTGTGCGACTTTGCCAACTTTGACAAGAGCTCCGCCATTTGTTGTCCCTGTTTTTCTGTAGAGAGCGATTTGTCAAGAATAGTGACTTGAACTGTGACGGTTTTTCCCAGGGCGACTTCGCGCGGAATGTCTTTGCCCCACTCAATTTTGTTGCCGTATAAGGTTGCTTTATATGTGGTCAGCATAATAGTAATTATACCATTTGCATTTATCAAGTAGCCTAAAGCTTCGATTGATCGGCACACGTCGGAGCACACTAAAAGTACTTTTACCCCAGCTATAAAAATAGGTTAACCTAAATTCTATCATGAATAATGCTAACCTCAGAGCTTCCGACCTTCCGCCAGCATCGTATGATCTCCATCTGCACACCTATTGGAGTTATGATGCAACTGCCGAACCGGAAATGCATTTTCAGCGCGCTGCGGAATTAGGCGTTCGTTGTATTGCTATCACCGAGCACCATAACATTGATTCCGCCGAGGAAGTTCGTGTGATCGCAGAAAAATATCCTGATGTGCAGCTGATTGCCGCTGCCGAGTTGACGGTCACCACCAGCTTTGGGTCAATTGATCTTTTGTGCTACAACTTGCCTCGTCATCCGTCTGGAGAATTTGCGCAAGTGTTGGATGAATATCACCAATGGCAACGCGCGGCCGGCGCGGCCCGATCGCGCGGGATGCAATCGCTGGGATATGACTACAGCGATGCCAGGCGATTGGAGTTGTTACAAAGCTATCGTCCCGCCCGCGTTATCGAGCGTCAGGGCGCCACCCATGTGCAGAATGGAAGGCAGATGCAATATTTCATTGAGCAAGGCTATTTCGCATCGGAAGAAGATTATCGCGCTCGCGGCAATATTCCAGCGCCACCTTATCCCGCAGTGGAACGAGTAGTGCCGGCTGTGAAGCAAGCAGGCGGAATTGTTGTGCTCGCTCATCCCACGCTGTATGTGCGTAATGACGATGTCGTTCGTTTGGATGCCCTCCGCGACGAATGCCAGCTGGATGGAATTGAGTGCGCACATCCCCGTGTGTCGCCAGAGCTCACTTTATTTTATCGCGATTACTGCAAGAAGCATGGCCTCATTTCCACGGGTGGATCGGATTGTCATCATGCGTCACAGATCCTGCGTCAAGCCTCGAACGGGCAAACTAATGAGGAGCCTAAATTCGCGCGCCATATCGGAGAAGACGTCTGGCTCGACGAATTTTTAGAGCGAATCGAATAGTTCTTAATTGAGCACTTCTGGGAATTGCCGCGCATTGCTACCTATGAAATTTCAGCAGACGTCATCCCTTCCCGTTCTATGGCATAACGGGATTGGTAGCAGTAGGTTATTTATATTCTATTGATTGACCAAAACACAGCAATCTTCCATCACAATCTTTCACAACAAATTCCCGGAATCCCCAGGGCATCGACGCAATCTCTCGCGCAAAAGTGACGCCATGCAATTGATACTCTGCATACAACGCATCAATCTCCTCCACTCTGATGTAGGCGTCAAGATATTCTTCGCGATACTTTTCGGCGCTTTGCGGCAACGGCGAATCGACAAGGCGAAAGAAAATAGACAGTCCATCCCGAATAGCTCCGGCATAAAAAGGAGGCTCACCATGGGTGAATTGAGTTTCAAATCCAAGCATCTCTTGATAATATCGGAGTGTAGACGCCAAATCCACGGTGAAGAATTGAGGGACGATACATGCAATCATAATAACGGCTATTATAATGCATCTGCTTTCTCCTCAAAAGTACTTTTAATAATAGTCCGGGAACTTTTATTGCTTTGGTTAAAAGTTACCGGAATACGACCGGAGCGCGTTAGATTTGTGCCAGGCCGCCATCGACGGCGAGCTCGCTGGCGGTCATGAAGCTGCTGTCTTGCGACGCGAGAAAGGCCGCCGCCGCCCCGATCTCCGCCGGATCGGCCATGCGCTGGAGCGGATTCATTGCGGCGAAGGCCTTCAGGCCTTCCTCGCCCACCGCTTCCTTCGCGAGTTCGGTCGCCGTCGGCCCGGGCGACAGCACATTGACCCGGATGCCGGTGCCTTTCAGATCCTCCGCCCAGGTCTTCGCGAGATTGCGCACTGCCGCCTTGCTCGCGCTGTAGATGCTCATTGCCGGGGCGCCTGTGGTGCCGGCGCTCGATCCGGTCAGGATGATCGAACCGCCCTCGCTCATCAGCGGTAGCGCCTTCTGGATCGTGAAGGTTGTTCCCTTCACATTGGTGTCGAAGATTTCGTCAATGTGCTCGGCGGTGATTTCGCCGAGTGGAAGCAGGCTTCCCGTCCCGGCATTGGCGAGGACGATGTCGAGGGTTCCGCGCTCAGTCTTCACCGCCGCGTAGAGTTGGTCGAGGTCGGCCAGATCGGAGACCGAGCCCTTCACCGCGCGGGCATTGGGCCCGAGATCGGCCACAGCGGCGTCGAGTGCTTCCTGCCGGCGGCCGAAGAGGAAGACGAAGGCGCCCTCCTCAATGAAGCGCTTTGCTGCGGCGCGGCCGATGCCGGTTGCGCCACCGGTGATTACTGCGGTCTTTCCATTTAGTCTGTTCATGATGTATATCCTTCCTTTGTTTGGTTTGTAAATATGCTTGCCCTGTATGGCGGGCTTTAATTTTAGAGTTTGTATAATTCTTTCAACGCTTCTTTCAATGTTGCAGGTTTTCTGCCTAGCAATTTTTCCAAGTCATTTGTTACTTCTTCGAACTGATGATTTCTGAAGTCAGTAAGGAGAGCGACAATGATGACAATAAATTGTTCAGGCACATGACGCTCTTTCAACGTTTTCGTAAAGTCATCTATATCCGTGTTTGTGTAGGTAACTGTTTTACCCGACAATTCGGAAAGGGCGTTGGCAACATCTTCAAACGAATACAATTCGGTGTTTGTGATGTCATACGCTTTATTTTGATGTTGTTCGCTTTGCAAAAGTAAATTTGCTGTGGCTTCGCCCATTTCTCTGCGTAACGCAAAAGGCACTTTTCCGGTTCCTGTGGGTAAATAAATTCCTGTTTCAAATACTCTTTCGCCAACATACATCGGCACCATATCCACATAAATGGTGTTACGCAAAAATGCATGTGTCAAACCGCTTGCTTTAATGTAATCTTCGGTTTGAAAATGACTTCCAAACAAAGGTTTCGACACAAGTGAATTTAAATCTTTAAGCGGAGCACTTGTATAAGCAATGAACTTCACGCTCGCTTTTTTTGCAGCGTCAACCACATTTTTGTGTTGTTGCAAACGGTTTTCGTCTGCCGTAGAAATTAATAAAACTTTCTCAATTCCCTGCAATGCCTTGTCAAGCGAATCCGTATCGTCAAAAGTTCCTAAGCGAACTTCAACACCTTTTTCTTTCAAAGCCTTTGCTTTGTTTTCATCGCGTGCTAATGCCACGATATTGTTGGCATCTGTGTTCTTCAGTAGTTGATTAACTACTGCTGTTCCTAAATGTCCCGTTGCACCTGTTATTAAGATTTTGCTCATTGTTCTCATTTCCTTGATTAAATATTTTAGTTTTCCGTCATAGAACCTGTTTGCGATCTCTGAAGATAGTATGTTCTGTGTCATTTCGACCGGAAAAATTTGTCTCAGCAAATTTTGTAGTGGAGAAATCTTGCCGTTTTGCTACTTTTACAAGATTTCTCCACTTCGCTCGTTCCTCGCTTCGGTCGAAATGACACAATTTACTATTTGTGCCACAACACCTTTCCGCCATAGAACTACTAGTCCCCGAATTTGATGAAGTCCTGAAAGATGAGTCGGCCCCAGGTCTCTCCCTTCGCCTGGACGAGCATCCCGCCTTCGCCGAGCTTCCCTAACAGAACCGGGGCAAAGCCGAGCCGATCTACGAGATTCACCACTTCTTCGCTTGCCGCCTCGTCGTCGCTGGAAACGAAAATAACTCGTTTGCCACCGTGTGTCGCCGATTCGTCGGCAAGCGTTTCGGCGGGCAAATGGTTAAACGCCTTGACCACTTTTGCCCCTGGTATCGCCGCCGCCAATGCGGCGCTGGAGGGCAATCCACCGAGTTCCTCCGGGGGAACGCCGAACGCGTTCATCGCATCGATCACGATCTTGCCTTGCCAGCTCGGCACTGTTTTGGCGACATCTTGATAAGCCCCGAAGGGAATAGCGAGAATGATGACATCGGCATCAAGCGCATCGGCCATCGGCCGGGCGACGACCGTTGAACCGATCTTTGCCGCGAGTGGGGCGAGGGCTTCTGCGGGCCGCCTGCTCGCCACGGTGACTTCGATTCCCTGACGGGCAAACGCCTGGGCAATGGCAGAGCCGATATGGCCCAGACCAATGATCGCATAACTGGTTTGTTGACTGATTTGTTGTTCCATAGTTCGGTATTTTAGAACTAATGAACTAATGTGTCAAGTGTTTTTTTTTGACCGGCAATTTTGAATCTGCTACACAAGCTGATAAAACAGCAACTTCCAATTGTTTATATATCCCGAACCAATGGACAAAAGACTCGAATTTGGGTAAAATAATAGATGTTATGAAACCGATTTTCCATCCCCATCCCGACGAGATCACCGTGCAGGGCATTTTGCACGCCCTGTCGGATCCGGTGCGGGTGCAAATTTACAAGCAGCTTTTGGGCGCCGGATGCTCGAAGAACTGCACCACATTTATGAATGTCGGCGCCACGCCCTTGCCCAAGTCAACGCTCTCCCAACACTTCAGAATTTTGCGCGAGGCGGGGCTGATTTACAGCGAGCGCAAGGGCATCGAACTGCAGAACCGTTCGCGATGCGAGGACTTGCAGAAGTTCAAGCCGATGCTGCTGGAAATTCTGGCAGCCTATGAGGATGCGTGCCCCAGCCGTCAAAACGTCGTTGCGGAACCAGTGACGACGGCTTAATACTAAAAGTACTTGGCATTATGACGAATTGAGTGGGTAAAAGCCATCTGGCTACTTTAAAGTAGGTGAACGCAAAAGTACTTTTAGTAACTGCAAAGCCGATCCCGAAGGGATCAGATGTCTGTAGCCCGAGGTCGAAGACCTCGAGGGTGTATTGGACCCGTGAATCGTCGACCCCGCAGGGGTCGCATGTAATGTTGTCGCGCTCACAAATAATGGAACAGCCGTCCCGGCGAATAAACAGGTATGCATGTAATGTTGCCACCACCACATACGACCCCGTTGGGGTCGGCGTGTTGTGCGATGCGACTGACCCTGGAGTCTGCGACTCCGGGCTACAGACATATGATCCCTTCGGGATCGGGCAGCGTGGAAAAAGTACTTTTATCGCTATCTATAGACGCCCTCACTCGCCAAGGTCAACATTTACCCACACCAAATGTTATAGAGCCAAGTACTTTTATGTCCGATGCGCGCACTGAAAAAGACTTGCCGTGACTCAAAAACAAAAAACCTGCCATCTTGTAATGACGGGGTTTTTGCTTTGACCGATAGATCGTAAAAGTACTTTTAGCCTATTAATATATTCGCCGCTGGAAGCGAAGATTGGAGAAACGACGAACGAAGTTGTAGGCAATCGGGTGCAGCGCCTTGTCAGGCTGCTGTTGGGTCAGTCTCGCAAGGATTCAATTATCTCCGATATGTCTCTATCGGGTTTATAAATACCTTTATGAGTGCAGTGATATTTGAAATATTCTACAATTGCCGCGCGTTGCGAGGCCGAAAGAAGTTTGACGTATTTCTCTCTCTTGGCGCTAATATATGCATCGACTGAAGGACGATGAGCAGACGCTATAGCGTCGTATACATTCGGCATACAATCTGAATCATCAAGTTCCGCTATCATAAATGCAGGCAAATAGTAATGAAGTGCTTCCCCCTTAAAGAAAAGCACGGCATCATCACAGCCGATGAGGGTCTGCGTGTTGTGCTGTTGCCATGTTGTACCTTTGAAATACTCAGCTATCACATCACAATCGTCACATCCAATAGGAGTGTCCGAGCGGCCACACCGCGCAATGCGGTCATCTCCGGGATACTTTACATCCTCGAATGCTTTCCTTATGAGAGATTTTAATTCTTCCAGTTCCATTTAAATCTTAAGTCTTACACACGCAGCAAGCTAACAACTAAGCTCAACTGCCGCCGAGAGCACAGGCTGTAGGCGATCGGGTGCAGCGCCTTGTTCTCTCGCTATTAATGCATTGCAGTTGCTGTTTTGGGAGCTGCTGCAAAGTACACCTTAATTCGACAGCATTCCCAACGAACCGGTTATTTCGTTTGTTTCCAAGAATTGTTTTTGCACGTTGGTGTTCATGGGTTCATCTTCTGAATTTGCAGCCGTTGAAATCATGGTTGAGTTGATAATGCGGCGAGCTTGCGAATCCGGGGTAATCGTTGCCTGGTGCATCACGCCCAACATATTCTGGCTGTTCTCTAAATACGGCAGCGAACTATTGTTGAGTAACAAAATGTGTGACTGTGCCGGATTGAAAGCAGCAAGTTTGGTGATATAAGGCAGCAAACGCTTTTCGTTGTCCGCGAGCATCGGATTGAAAACGGTAAGTAATTCCTGCGGCATTATCTTCCAGTCATGTGCGGCGTGCGAATAATCCGCAATCGCGAGTTCGCTTTGAATTGGCGTTGATTCGTAGCCGAGCATTAAAAACGCTTCGTCGGGCGCGCCATCCAGATGAAATTTTGTGGTGACTTGTGAATCGAAGCGGCCCATCGAAAGATAAACAAGATGCTTTCCGGTTTTCTTCTGATGCAATGCGTCGAGTGCATTTTTTAGCGACCACATCACAGAACGTAATGTTTGAAACGGAATACGTTCCTGGAATGAGAGCAACGCAACGCCGGGCGCTGAAAAGTTGGCGCGGAAGACTTGTGCATAAACGCGGCGCACGATTAAGCCATCCAAACTATTGTCGTTCGGCAAGCCTTCGATAAGCGTATGGTATTCCGATTCGTCCATATATCAGAGTGTAACGGAGTTTGACTTTCGGCTTCCATGTGGTTGGCGCAGCGCCTTACTAAGGCCAGCTTAAGCTATGGATGGATCTTTTCGCCATTGTTTAACATATCAATAAACTGAGCGATTTTCTTTGCACGCGTTTCGGCTCTTTTTACATTCTGAATTCTGAACAGAATTGCGCACCGGTTTTTGCTATTGAGGGTTGCAAAGAACCGTTTTGCTTTCGGATTTTTGTTAAGAGCTTTCTGCAAATCATCTGGCACCGTTGATGTGCTTGCAGATGAATAGGCGGCTTCCCAGCGTCCATCCTGCTTAGCACGATTGATTTCGCGAAGCCCGGTTGGTTGCATCCTTCCTGCTGAGATCAATGCCTCAGCTTTTGCCTTGTTAATCTTTGACCAGATGCTTTTAGTCGTTCTCGGGGTGAACCGCTGAAGCCAATAGTGCTCGCTTTCTGCTTGCTTTTGTCCATCTATCCAGCCATAACAAAGGGCGCCTTCAAGTGCCTGAGCATAAGTAAGGGTTGGCTGCTCCGCAGATTTCTTCGCTATGCGCAGCCAAACGCCGGTGACAACTTCTCCATTTGAGCTAAGCCATGCTTCCCAGTCTTCCTGATTAGCGAATATGATTTTGCGGTCGTTCATGTGATATTTGTGTGTGGCCTAACGATAAGCTCACCTGCCGCCGAAAGCCGGGGTGAAGAACGAACGGAGCTATAGACGGTCGGGTGCAGCGCCTCGTTAGTTTGCGGTTGACGCCTTGCGGTAGCAGTCGTAAAGCACAACGGCAATGACATAAGGAATGCCAATTGAAGCGAATGACCAAACACCGCTCCATAAATCTTTGGTGCCACCGAACATTAAACCCATGACGACAAACCCCAGAAAAGCCGTAACTGCTGAAAGCGCGCCCGCTAAAACAGACAGCAGCACGTTCACGCGCCCACCAACTTTATAAACAAAGCCAAGAAGCAAGCCCGATACGATTATTAGCAGAATGATTTTGCACGAATCATAAACCAAAGCAAAAAGAGGCGATTTGCCCCAAAGTGCAGCGGCCATGAGCGAGAATAGGAAACCAATTAAAACCGGCAGGAATGAAGATTGTGCGTGTGAACGATGAGGAGAAAGATTTGGAAATTGATGCCAGAACCAACGTCCAGCCCACACAGATAAAGCTGCGGCTGCAATTAGGAAAGGAATTACAACGAATAAGAAAAGGTTCTCCGTGTAATGCCTAACATCATCAAAAACGTGAGCGAAAATAAACAACCACAGGACTGACCCACCGAACCAAATTGTTGCACATCCGGCTGGTTTTGCTTGATTCTGTTCGTCCATGTATTTGTATTATATTCCATCAAAGCTGCGTGCGAGCCTAACAATTTATTATACCGCACGTTAAATTAATACGGCATTTTTCCATATTATTGCTCGTTGTGTAAGAATTATGGCAATTCGAATATAACTACCAATGCGGTCTAACCATTGAGTTAACATAAAATACCGCAAACCGAAAAGTTCCGCCAATCTAACACAACTCTATTCGACCGATTAATTTTAACAAGATAAAAAGTACTTTTAGTAACATCACGAACGGACTCCTTGAAAAACGTTTTTCAAAGAGGGTAAGATTAAAGCCATGACCAAATATCGCAAACGTGTCCTACTTGCGGGGCTTTTTCACGAAACGCATACGTTCTTATCTGAAGTCACTACAATAGAAAACTTTGATTGCAGCAACGGCGAAGAATTGCTTGCCATGCGTGGCAATGGTTCGCCGATGGCGGGCGCGGTGGAAGTGGGACTGGAATGTGGCTGGGAAATGATTCCGTCCGTTGACATGCGCGCGATGCCGTCGGGCATTGTGGATGATGCTGTAGTGGAAACCTGGTGGCAGCAGTTTGAGCCGGATCTTATCACCGCGCTCAGCATTGGGTTGGATGGCATTTTTCTGGTGTTGCACGGTGCCATGACCAGCCAGTCGTTACCGGATGTGGAAGGAGAAATTCTCAATCGCATTCGCGATATCGATGACGCGCGCGACGTGCCCATTTTTGGCGTCACTGATTTGCACGGCAACATTTCGCCGCGTTTTGCGGCGTATGGGAATCTGTTTTCTTCCTACCGCAATAATCCGCATACCGATGCGCATGAAAGCTCGGTGCGTGCGGCGCGGCGTTTGGATCAATTGATGAAAAGTGGCCAAAGCGCGACGACGGTTTCGGTGCATCCGCGCGTGATGTGGCCGCCGACTGGAACCGCCACGGCCAGTAATCCGATGCAACAATTGGAAATGATGGCGCGCGATATTGAAAGTACTTTTGATGATATTTTGGATGTCAGCGTCTATGCCGGTTTCGCTTTCGCCGACACGCCGGATACCGGCGTTGTCATCACCGCGTCCACAGTGGGCGATCCCGCGCAAGCGAGAAACGCCATTGAAAAACTGGCGGATTATGTCACCGAACACCGCGAAGACGGCAACGTTTTGGAACCGCCCATTGAAAGCGTCATCGAAGAAATCAAAGCGCAACCGGCTGGCCCGATTGCGGTGGTGGAACCAGCCGATAATATCGGCGGCGGATCGCCCGGCGATTGCACCGGAATTCTGCGGGCTTTTGTGGAACACAAAGTTTCCAATTGCGCGGTTGTGATTAACGATCCAGAAAACGTAAAAGTACTTTCATCGTTTTCCATCGGTGATAAAACGCGACTTTCCATCGGCGGCAAAAGCGGGGAGTTATCCGGAGGGCCGGTGGAATTGGAAGTGGAATTAATTTCGCGCAGCGACGGCAAATTCCGCCTCGAAGATATTAATAGCCATCTGGCGAGTATGATGGGACAGGATATCGACATGGGAAATTGCGCCGTGGTGCGTCATGGCGAAGTGCAAATTTTGCTGACTTCGCTGAAAACGCCGCCGTTCGATCTGGGACAGTTGCGCAGCCAGGGAATTATTCCCGAAGAACTCTTCGCCATCGGCATCAAAGCCGCCGTGGCGCATCGCCGCGCTTACGATCCGATTACGAAAGCCTCGTTTACTGTGGGAACGCCCGGCCCATGCAGCAGTGACTTGAAAACGTTTCCCTTTAAACTGGTGAATAGACCGATTTTTCCGTTGGATTAAAACTTTCTGCTACACACTTTTGCTGGAAAAGTACTTTTTCAATGCCTAACGAACTCAATTTCCTGGAGCGCCAGGTATTGGAAGCCATTCAATCCAGGATCATTCCGTGGTTGCAAAATGGTGCTCCACTGGTGATGTTGAATCCGCCGCCTTTTATTGTGTCGCGCGGAAAACCTAACATTAATATTCGCGAAATGCCTGCCGACGCGCTTCCTGCCTTGCATGGTATTGGCGGCGAAGTGCGGGTGCGGCATTGGCATGACAAAAATTTGAATGCCTATAACATTCCTTACTGGGGATGTGTGATGGAAGGCGAAGCTGATTTGGTGGTGGGAATCACGGAAGAAATGAGCCAAGCCAATAAAATAAAACCAGCGCGGTGGGTTGTTTCACTTCCTGTGGGAACATTGTTCTGGATGCCGCCGGGAGTTCCCATCACAATGAGCGGGTTGCATTGGGAACGTCCGCATCCCGAAAAAGCGCATTCGCGTATTTTCTGGATGCACGTCACGC
>Ga0164242_10004208_pt1 | contig 16202 bp, 19 predicted proteins | sample OricomgcompostMG_FD_108783 | JGI IMG/M metagenome (GOLD analysis project Ga0164242, IMG submission 108783) | Miracle-Growth compost microbial communities from Emeryville, California, USA - Original compost - Miracle growth compost (MG) ... | reverse complement strand
GGCAAACAAGATGCCCGAGGGCAGAAAGTTCAGGTGCAGGTCACCCGCGGTCCAGTCACCGGTAGCTGTGCCCAACGCAAAGGTAGCGAGCACTGTTCCCCAGTAGAACTTCTCCCGGCGGCGGGTGTCGATGCTATGGATTGACAGCGTTCCCTCGCTCGCATGCCACCGCCAGAAGATCAGTGCGAGCACGATCATGTAGAACAACGTGGTTGACCAGTACGGGGCGTTAAGGAACTGGTGAGGCGCATCTGCGGCCATAGTGCCGAAGGTCGCCACCATAGCCACGGCGAACCAGTAGACCGCTGTGACGTAGCTTGGGGTGTGGAACTGCAGGCGCAGCGCGACGACGAGCGCCGCGAGAGCGATAAGGGTGCCCAACACCGCAACGAGTGTGTTCGCACTACCGTCTAGCCAATCCGCAAGAGCTTCGCCCATGGCGGTGCTAACGATCTTGATAGCCCAGAACAGCAGGGTGATCTGAAGCGGCACCTTGATCGCGGCCGGGACGACTTCGCGGCCTCCGACGAACCCGTCGACGGCTTGCGCGAGCGCGCGTCTCACCCGCTGTGCCTGGCTGACCACTACTACCTCCGGCGAGAGAGCGCTGGCGTACGCGGCGACGCTACTACTAAACATGTCGTAGCTTCGAGATGATCACGGCTACCGCTCAGGCGTTGTGGCCAATCGGACGAACTGCGGCAAGGCTGTCGCCTGCGGCGGGCCATACGTTGCCGAGACTGGAATGGCGACAGGCGGTGTTGCTGGGTCCACAGAGGCGTTGCGGTGTCCGAAGACCCCGGCGGCGATATTCATGATCTTCGTAAGTCGGGTCAATGGGCTGCTTCTACTGCTGGCCGAATGGTTGCGTCGCCGCCCGGCAGATAGCCCAACCGGCGGGGGAGTCGACGATGCGTCGATCTACGTGGACGAGTGGGGTCAGCGGACTGGTCTCCCACGCGCGACTGGCCGCGATACCGGTCTGGCGGGCGGAATTGATCGGGACGCTGCAGCTGAGTCGCGCCTGCTGCTCAGCGGTGGTGGTATACCGCCTCGGCGATCTGAACGACGTTGTTCCCCCAGAGCGCGACCGTGGCGGCAGCGGCCCAGCTGGCTCCGAAGCCCAGTAGCACCAGACTCGCCAGGCTGCGTCGGCGATGCGTGGGCGGGGCTAGCAGTGCCTGGACGCGCTCGACGACGTAAGACTCGGCGATGGCCAACGCCTCGTGAGAGCCGCAGCGCTCGGTGCGGACCAACGCCGCCTTGGCCAAGGTGTGCGCAGCGAGTTGACGGTCGCCGACCTCGGCCGCGGCCTCCTCGTCAGCCCACCGTTCGACGCTGGCGGCTACCGCGTCCGCAGTGGGTCGCAGCAGCGGATTGGCTGCGGCGGCCAAGCGGGCCAGGTGCAGATAGATGTGGTGGCCGTGGCGTAAATGGGCTCGTTCGTGAGCGATCAGAACCCTGCGTTCGGGGGCTGACAGTGCGCGCAGCATCGAAGTGGACACCACGACACGCCCGCCTGCGCCAGCGACCGCGTAAGCAGTGGGCACCTCGTCCTCGATCAGCACTAGCGTGTCGCCGACAGGGTGCAGCGTCTGCGCCAACCTGCGTGCCCTGGTTAGGTCCCGCAGTGAGCGACCGGCCTGGATCGCCGCGCTTGTCAGGAAGCCTGCCACGATGAGCAGCGCCGCCAGGCCGGCCAGCACCGGCAGATCGCTCTCTCGGCGTATTGCCTCCGCCGACCAGTTCCCGATCTGCGGCATTGGTCCCAGTTGAGCACCGACGAGTACCGCCAGCACTGAGAGCACCAGGCCCGAGCACAGTGCGACGCTCAGTGCGAGGACGGTCAGCAGGCGCACGGCCAAGGCTGGAGGTAGCCGCCGCGCACATGGACGCACCGCGCAGAACAGCAGCGCACCGACCAGCAGGGGCACCGCGGCGACGACGATCATGAGCCGGTTCGGGGTCGACGGGTAGTCCGCCGCGGTGATGCTGTCGACGGCGTCGCTTGGCCGATCAGCTTGGCCAGCAGCTTCTCGTCCGCCGGGTCTAGCTCGGCAACGAAGCGGGCCAGCACGCCAGCCCGGTCGGACTCCTCATCGAGAACCTTGAGCATCTGGTGCGCGGCCATGTTCGATCTGGCCATTCGCTCACCACCCACCAGCGAGTACGCGTAGGCGCGACCGGCTGTCTGCCGCTCCAGCGCGCCCTTCGCATGCAGCCGCGACAGTGTTGTCATCACGGTGGTGTACGCCAGATCGCCGATGGTCTGTTGCACCTCGGCTGGCGTCATCGATCGGTCAGCGGCAGCCAAGCAACTGAGCACCTCAAGCTCCAGCTCGCCGCGACCTCGCGGTCCACGGCGCTGAGCCTGCCTGCCTGCCATGCATGTCCTCCCGCTTGTATCGATCCCTGGTCCCTGATAGTTACTATGTATGTTGTAGTAGAGTGTGATACTTCTAGACAATCTTCTCACCGGTCGCCGCCGCGTGCGGTCATCTTCCCTGACTGTCCGGCAATGGCGAGTGGTGGCGTCCATAGAGAAGGTCTCCCACGTCGTCTCCAGCCCCCGATCTCGCGGAGTTCCTGCTTGACCGCTTCGCCGAGGAAGAGGCGGCGGCGCACATGGCACTGACCTCCGACGAACAGACATGGTTCCAGATCAGCTCTACCGACGCCGACATTTCTGCCCATGCCCTACTGGAGCATCTTCGGCACCAATCACCAGGAAAGATTCTGGCCGAGTGCGACTGCAAGCGTCGCATCGTCGCCTTGGTGGTGCGGCCCGCCCAGTCACGACCGGCATGGCGGGCTCGACGCGCTTCGCTTCGCCAGGACCGGGCCGTTGCGCTGCTCAGGCTGCTGGCTATGCCCTACCGCAATCACCCTGACTACCACAGCCAGTGGCTGTTCCTGCAGCGGCCGAGCTAGTCTCTTGAGCACCTGGCAAGGACATGGTCGGGATTACGCACCGCCGGCGGTGACGATCGCATCGGTCGCAAATCCGGCGAGTAGGCCGATGAGCAGCCCGTAGCCGAGCAGGTCGGCACGCCGAGCTCGCGCAGCCACGCCGAGCAGTTGCGCGACGACGAAGATGATCGAGCCAGCAGCCAGGGTCAAGAAGGCAACGCTGACCGCATCGCTGTGAAAGCCGTGACCCACTGCGGTGCCGACGAAGGTCGGGCCACCACCGATGAAAGCCACGGCGAGGAGGAATCGCCAGCTCGGACGCTGCGGCGCGCCGCTGGGGTCAAGTTCAGCGGCCAGTGGCGCCACAATGCCGAACCCCTCGGTGGCGTTATGCAGCGCGAACCCGATCACCAATAATGCTGCAAGGCTGACCTCGCCGTCGGCAGCGGATTGGCCGATCGCTAATCCTTCGGCGAAGTTGTGCAGTCCAATACCGACCGCGATCGAGACAGCCGCGCGCTGCGCGGGCGACCATCGCCCGACTCGGTAGCCGCTACGAGGGTCGCCATCATGCTTTGGGACGCGGTGCATGTGTCGTTCGTAACCGACCAGCCCGAGCAACCCGACGGCCAGGCCACCGGAGAACAGCGCTCCGTAACCGAACACGGGGCTGAGACTGCCGTGGTGCTCGTGCACCGTGGCCAACGCGGTGTCGATCGGCTCCCAGGCCGACGTGAGCACATCCCAGACCAGAAAGATCAGGATCCCGATCGCTACTGCATTGAGGGTAACCGTCACCGCGGGTACCGACCGGCGCATCCTGCCGACAGGGAGACCGAAGAGAATCGTCACCCCGGCGAGAAACCCGAGCAGTAGCGTCTCCGGTAGTCCCACTTACTACTCCTCTCGTAGTAGAATGAAGGATAGCCTTACCTACTTTCGGGCAGAACGCAAGTGGCTCCTACCGACGCCGTCGGTGGCCTCGACAGCCGCATTGTCTGAGCTGGTACAGAGGATTTAGAGAGGATCGTCAGGGCATTCTGTATGTCATGAGTAGCACGCCGAGTCGCATTCGGGCACTCGTCGTGGAGGACGAACGTGACCTGGCTGACGTTCTGTCCCGCGTGCTGCTTTTGGAAGGTTGGACCACCGACATCGCCGGCGACGGGAACACGGCGATTCGCACGGCCAAGGCCGATCCGCCTGACGTGGTCGTGCTCGATGTCGGCCTGCCGGACATGACCGGCCTTCAGGTCCTGCGGCACCTTCGCGAAGTGAACCCAGCGGTGTGCGTGCTGTTCCTGACAGCCCGTGACTCGGTCGAGGACCGGGTCGCGGGAATCACCGCGGGCGGCGACGACTACGTGATCAAGCCTTTTGCTATGGAAGAGCTGCTCGCCCGACTTCGCGGGCTGGTCCGCCGCGCCAGTATTGCCGCGATCTCGGTACCTGACTCAGATCTGGTGGTTGGGGATCTCGTCATGGACGAGGACGCTCGTGAGGTCACTCGTGGCGGTGAGCCGGTCGAATTGACCGTGACCGAGTTCGAGTTGCTGCGGTTCCTGATGCGCAATCCGCGGCGGGCCCTGTCGAAGGCCCAGATCCTGGATCGCGTCTGGTCCTATGACTTCGGCGGTGACGCGCACGTCGTCGAGCTCTACATCTCCTATCTGCGGCGCAAGATCGACCGCGGCCGCGAGCCGATGATCCACACCGTCCGCGGGATCGGCTACATCCTCAAGCCGACAACCTGATGCCGGGCCCCATTGCCAGGTCGAAGATCGCGCGCCCCCACCTGCCACGTACGGTACGCGGCAGGCTCGGTGCGGCCTTGGTCGTGGTGCTCACGGTGGTTCTCGCCATCGCGGCGCTGGTGATGATGTTGGTGGTCCGGCATGTGCTGATCGATCGGCTCGACACCCAGCTGCGGGCCGCTGGTGACCGGTTCGCCGTCGGACTGGAGCACAACGACCACGACGCTGACAATCCCGGCGGCCGGTACAGACAAGTGGAAGGCCAGTCCGCCGGAACTCTCGGCGCCCGCATCCTGCACGGCCAGGTCACCGACGCCGCGATCGTCGGCGACCACGACACCGCCGATCAGGTACCTGCCGCGGCCAAGGCCCAGCTGGCCACGCTTACGGTCGATCCCGCTCCACATTCGATCGACCTCGCCGGTGTCGGACAGTACCGGGTCATCGTCGTCGACGGCCGCGACGGCGATCTGCAGGTCACTGGACTGCCGGCCGAACCCATCGAGCACACCATCGACAAGCTCGCTGCCGTCGTCATCGCAGTATTCGCTATCGCCCTTATCGTCACCGTGCTCGTCGCAACGGGCCTGCTCCGGGTCATGCTCCGGCCGCTGACCCGGGTATCGGCCATCGCAGCCGAGGTCGCCGAACTACCGCTGAGTACCGGGGGCGTCTCCCTGCCGCACCGGGTAGCCGTGGCCTCCGGGGGCAGTGAGGTCGACACTCTCGCCGCCGCATTCAACGCGATGCTCGCGCAAGTCGAGAGCGCACTCAAGACGCGGGCGACCTCCGAGGACCAGTTGCGGCGATTCATCGCCGATGCCTCCCACGAGCTGCGCACGCCCATCGCCATCGTGCGCTCGCACGCCGAACTCGCCCAGCGGGAGGGGGCGGGCGCCTTGCCGCAGAACGTGACCAAGTCCCTCGAACGGATCGCGGCCCAGTCCGAACGCATGGGACATCTTGTCGAAGACCTCCTGCTGCTCGCCCGTCTGGACTCCGGTCGTCCGCTGGCCGCAGAGCCGGTCGACATCGTCCGAACCACACTTGACGCGGTCGACGACGCCCGCATCGCGCATCCCGACCATCGCTGGCGACTGCGGCTGCCCGAAGGCGAACTCGCCGTTACCGGTGACCAGCACGGCCTGGAGCAGGTGGTCGCCAATCTGCTTACCAACGCCGCCCTGCACACTCCCACCGGAACCACGGTGACGGTAACTCTCACCGCCACTGACATCGACGTGCGCCTGGTCGTGGCTGACGACGGTCCCGGTATGGCTGCGGAGGTGGCCGAGCACGCGTTCGATCGGTTCGTCCGCGGCAGCGGCGATCGCACGGTCACCCGCGGTTCTTCAGGGCTCGGACTGCCCATCGTGGCGGCCATCGTCCACGCCCACGCGGGCGCCGTGGAGATGACGTCGACCAGCGACGGGACAACGGTCACCGTGACGCTTCCGGCGTCCGACAGCCCGAACAACAGCTGACTCCTCACCGGCGCCACAGCCCGCTGAGAGTGATCGCAGAGCAGATGCGGCGACGCTGATCCCGACCTCGAGAAAGAGCGCCGCATGACCACCGTCCGTACCCCTCAGCGGAATCCGCCCACGCCCGGGCAGCGTCCGATCCGATCGACCGCGCCTCCTGGGCACTCTCGGGCACGCGTTACCGCACCGGTCGCGCTCGCAGCGATCGTCGCCGGCGCGCTGCCGGTGCTTGGGCTGTGGTGGCAGGACACGAACTTCGTCTACGGCTTCGGCGGCATCCTCACCAATGCCGGCCGGCTCACCGGCTTGGCCGCCGGTTACGCGACCCTTGTCGTCCTGGTCCTGATGGCGCGCGTGCCTGCGCTCGAACGCGGCGTCGGTACCGATCGACTGAGCCGCTGGCACGCGGCCGGTGGCCGCTATGTCGTGTCGCTCGTCGTCGCTCATGCCCTGCTCATCATCTGGGGGTACGCGGTCACCGCGCACACGAACGTGGTATCGCAGACGACGACGCTCGTGCTGACCTACCCGGACGTGCTCATGGCGACCGTGGCCCTCGGACTGCTGGTGTTGGTCGGGGTCACCTCGGCGCGCGTCGCGCGCAAGCGCCTGCGCTATGAGACTTGGCACCTGCTGCACCTGTACACCTATCTTGCGATCGCGTTGAGCATCGCGCACGAGTTCCGCACGGGCGCCGACTTCACCGACGCGCGAGTCCGGGTGTTATGGCTGGGGCTCTACGTGATCGTCGGCGCGTTGCTGCTCTGGTACCGGGCCGTCACCCCGATTCTGAACCTCGCGCGGCACACGCTACGGGTGGTCGTGGTCGTCCCGCACGGGCCTGACACCGTTTCGGTCGTGGTCGGCGGACGCAACCTGGGCCGCCTGAACGCGCAGCCCGGGCAGTTCTTCCGCTGGCGGTTCTTGACCCGCGAGCTCGCCGGTGCCGCGAACCCCTACTCGCTGTCGGCTGCACCGGTCGGCGACCGGCTCCGGATCACGGTCAAGACAGCGGGCCAGCACAGCGCCGCGCTTCGTGCGCTACGACCGGGCACCAGGGTGCTCGCCGAAGGCCCGTACGGCGCGTTCACCGCCGACCCAGCGCACCGTTCGGCAGTCGGGCGCCGCACCGGCAAGGTTCTTCTGGTCGGTGTCGGCATCGGTATCACGCCGATACGGGCGCTGTTGGAGACCGCACCGACAGCACCCGGCGGCCTGACTCTGCTCTACCGGGCTCACAGCGAAGCCGACCTGGTACTGCGCGAGGAGATCGAACACATCGCCGCTGCCCGCGGCGCCCGTGTGCATTACCTGCTCGGCCATCGACAGAACAACGAGCATCTCTCTCGCCGACAACTGATCCGCCTCGTCCCCGACCTCGCCGAGCACGAGGTCTACCTCTGTGGCCCCGACGAGCTGATCGGCCGCGTGGCCCGCAACTTGCGCCGGGCCGGCGTCGCGCGTGCCGCCATCCACTTCGAGTCCTTCACTTTCTGACCGTCGACCTTCTGACTGCCGAGCCACCACTCCGAAAGCATCCGACATGAAACGCCTCATACTCGCTACCGCCGGCACCGTCGCCGGGCTGGCCGCACTGCTGTCGTTCAAAACCCAAACCCATCCACTCACCAACGCCGGCGCGCTGCCCTCGGCCAGCGCCGAAGCAAGCTCCGGTTCGACCGCCGGCTCCGGAGCAAGTGCCGCAGGCTCCGGCTCGGACTCGGGCAGCGCACCTTCGAGCAGCACCTCTCGGAACAGCTCGAAAACCAGTTCGGCTCCGAAGACCTACATCGGTCAGGCCGTGACCACGCGGTACGGCATCGTCCAAGTCAAGGCGACGGTCGCTAACAGCAAGATCACCGACGTCGCCTTCGTCCAGCTGACCGCGTTCGACGGCCGCTCCCAGCAGATCAACTCCTACGCCGGCCCGCTGCTGCTCCAGGAGACGATCTCCCAGCAGAGTGCCCGGGTCGACACGATCTCCGGCGCGACCTACACCTCCGACGGCTACCGGCAGTCCCTGCAGTCCGCGCTCGACCAGGCCGGCTTGAAGTGACTGCCGTCGCCGGGCCCGCCGCGGTACCGTTCTCGCACGTCGAGGAGTGCATGGGAACCGTGTTCTCCTTCCGCGTGGCCGCTCCCGGGATGACGCGGACGGCCCTGACCGACGCGATCGCATGGCTGCACGCCATAGACGCGCTGTTTTCGACCTACCGATCCGACAGCGAGATCTCCCACGTCAACACCGGGATCCTCCGCCTTGCCGACGCCTCGCCCGAGGTGCGGTATGTGCTGGCCGAGTGCGACCGGCTCCGCGACGAGACCGACGGGTACTTCTCGGCCCGGCTCGATGGCCGGCTCGACCCGTCCGGTTATGTCAAGGGCTGGGCGGTCCAGCACGCTGCGAACCTGCTCGCCGCCGCGGGCTCGGTCAACCACTGCGTCAACGGCGGCGGCGATGTCTTCTGCGCGGGCCGCCCCGAACCCGGCCGTGGCTGGCGGATCGGCATCACCGACCCCCATCAGCCCAGGCACCTACGCACGACCGTCGAAGCGGCGGGGCCGGTCGCAGTCGCAACGTCTGGGCTCGCCGAGCGAGGTGCGCACATCCTCGACCCGCACATTGGCCAGCCAGCCACCGACCTGGCGTCGGTCACCGTGATCGCGCCCGATCTGCTCACCGCCGATGTGTACGCGACCGCGGCGGTCGCGATGGGACCGCAACGGGCGGCGGCGTGGCTATCGAGCCGGCCGAATGTGCGGGCACTACTCATCGACAGCTCCGCAGGAGAACAATTCATTGGGGATTGGATCCGTTAGGTCTTCCCGCGATGCTCGGCTCTGGTGATCACCGCGGCAGTCTCGCGGGTGGTGACAATCAGTGACGGAAGCCGCCGTGCCAGGCGGCCTTCGCCCCGGAGTCACCGATGCGGATGACTTGGACGACTGCCACGACGGCGATGGCGACCATCAAGATCGACACTAGCGGCCGGACGACAGGTCGCGCGGCCACCTCCCCGAGACGGACGGAGCGGGAGCCGATGTGGTCCAGCAGCCAGAACACGGCCGTGAGGAGGAAAAGCAGGAACACCCAAATCAGCAGACCGTCGCCCAACTCCGCGTGCCGGTGCACGTAAGAGTTGTCCGGGACGTGACGCTCGAGCCACTCGCCGGCGGAGGTCGTGATCGGCACCAGGATCAGGCACACCAAGGTCAGCCCCGGCAGAACGACGCCGATTCGGCGGCGCGCAGTCGGCCACAGTGCGGCGAGGACCGCGAGCAGGGCCGCGAGTGGCACGAGGACCACGACGGCGTGGACAAGCAGGACATGGGCGGGAAGACCGTTGATCGTCGACACGATCATGACCGTCCCAGCGGCTGCTCTGGAAATCCTCTCAGGCCGAGACAGTCAACTCACTCGGCGCATAACTTGCTGTCCTCGTCATCCTCGCCGATCTTGTTCTGCGTTCACTCTGTCGTGGCGGTGTGTGTCTCGTCCGGTAACCGCGCGGCCGGACAATGCCGCGACATGGGCACACCCAGGCTGGCGCGCAGGCTCGGCCTGGGTGATGCGGTGTTCATCGGGCTCGGAGCGATGGTGGGCGCTGGCGTGTTCGCGTCCTTCGCTCCCGCAGCCCGCGCGGCCGGCCCCGGCCTGTTGGTCGGGCTGCTTGTCGCGGCGGTCATCGCATTCTGCAATGCGACGGCGTCGGCCCAGCTCGCGGCGCAGTACCCGACCTCCGGTGGTACGTACGTGTACGGGCGTGAGCGGCTAGGACCGTGGTGGGGGTTTATCGCCGGGTGGGGATTCGTCGTCGGCAAGACCGCCTCGTGCGCGGCGATGGCGCTGACCTTCGCGTCCTATGCCGTGCCGGGACACGAGTGGGCGTCACGGCTGGTCGCTGTTGTCGCCGTGGTGACGCTAGCCGGGTTGAACCTGGGTGGCATCTCCCGCACTGCTGCACTCACCCGCATCCTCGTTACGATCACCTTGCTGCTGTTGGCGGTTCTCGTGGTGGGCATCGCTACCGGCAATGGCGTCAGTGGCGCGCATCTGTCCGGCTGGAGCAGCGTCGGGGTGTACGGGGTGCTGCAGTCCGCTGGTCTGCTGTTCTTCGCGTTCGCCGGGTACGCCCGCATCGCGACCCTCGGTGAAGAGGTTCGCGACCCCGGGCGAACCATTCCGCGCGCGGTGACCCTCTCCCTGGCCGCGACGGTGGGACTCTACGCGATCGTCGGTGTCACGGTGCTGGCGGCGACCGGGTCGATCGCGCTCGCGCACTCCTCCGCGCCGCTGGCGACAGCCGCCCACGCCGCCGGTGTCGGCCCGCTCGTACCTCTGGCCCGTGTGGGTGCCGCTGTCGCCGCGCTTGGCGCGCTGCTGGCGCTCATCACCGGCGTCGGTCGCACAACCTTGGCAATGGCGCGCAACCGTGACCTACCCGCCGCACTGGCCTACGTAGAGCCTGCCCGACAGGTGCCCCGCAATGCCGAAGTGGCGTTGGCGGTCATCGTGTGCGTGCTGGTCGCCTGCGTGGATCTACGAGAGGTGATCGGGTTCTCCAGCTTCGGTGTGCTCGTCTACTACGCCGTTGCGAACACGGCGGCCGCGACGCAGGACCGTCAGTATCGTCGCTGGTCGCGGCCACTCAACGCGCTCGGAGCCCTCGGTTGCCTGCTGTTGGTGGCGACCCTGCCCCGGGTCGACGTGGTCGCCGGCATCGTCGTATTCGCGGTCGGTCTCACCGGCCGTGCGTTCGTGCTCCGACGCCGAGGAACCGCGGCATCCCGACAGCCGGTGACAAAGAAAGCGGTCGGATAGCGGGCCGTTGACCTCGCGTTCACATTCCGCACTGGCTGATCGTTCGAGCGGACCGAGAACCTTATCGTCCAACTGCGCGGCTGCTGCCGATCAGCGCTGTTCGCTACGCCCCGGCCCGGGCAGGTCCCAGTCTTGATCGCCTCGGCGGGCTCGGAGTCGGCAGAGTAGATGTCGATGCGGTCGCCGACGAGGTGGCAGCCAGCCTTGAGCCATTTGGATCGGCCGGCGTTGTGCGCGCAGACGAACAACACGCTGGGTTTGGGGTCACGAGAACTCCCGGTTCAGGTGGTGGCGAGATCGGCCGCGTCACGATGCGCAGCCGGATAGAGCAGACGGATGAGGAGGTAGCCGCCCAGCCCACCGCCGAGTTGGGCGAGGACGAAGCCAGGCTCGGAGGCGGAGGCTAGACCGGCGAACGTATCGCTGAGCTGGCGGCCGATCGTGACGGCGGGGCTGGCGACCGATGTGGAGCTGGTGAACCAGTAGGCGGCGGTGATGTAGTCGGCGACGGCGTAGGCGATCTTCTCGCCGTGGTCTTGCCCGCCCTGTTCGGGCCCAGGAACCCGACGACCTGCCCGGAGTCGAGCGTGACGTCCAAAAGTGGTCCACGGCGGTAACCGACCCGAACCGCTTGGTCAGCCCGCGATCTCGATCACGGCCATCAGGGAGCCCTCGACTCGCTGGGCATCACCGGGCGATCGGCCGTGCTCTGCGTGCGCTCGGCGCGGGGCCTGGTGGCGGGGAGCAGGAACCCGGCGATGATCAGCCAGGCGAGGATCGGGAATCGGGCGATCGGCAGCAGCGGGTTCAGCGCGTCTGTTATCACCGTCAGCGTGGACAGCTCGGCGATCAGCGCGAACACTAGCCCGACGACCGCCAGGGGGCGGGGCAGGATGCCGGTGAACAGCGCGGGTACGGCGATGCCGGCGACCAGCAGCCCGAGGAACACGACGTGACCGGTTCCGCCGGTGATGAACCCGAAGTCCTGGAAGGCCCGGACCAGGGTCGGGTCGCTGGCCACCTCGGGCCGGGACAGCACCCAGCTGATCAGCGCGGACAGGGCGAGGAATCCGGCCGACAGGACTCCGCCGACCAGGCCGATGGTGGCGCCGGGGGCGCGGATGCCGAGGTTGCGCAGCCGGGCCGAGGCGGAGGCGGCGTAGAGCGCCAGCGGCACGGCGGAGCCGAACTGGAACAGCGCGGCGATGTGCACCGCGGTCCGGTGCGCTCTGAAGTAGTCCGCGATCGTGTGCGCTGAGGCGGTCGGCGCGGGTGGGAAGCCACCGGCCACGGCCGCCGCCACGAACAATCCGAGCAGGAACAGAACCGCGCTCACCGCGGCCAGCACGCCCAGTGGCGGCCCGCCCTGCTGGCGGTGAGTCAGGCCTGGCGCAGGAGACATGGGCACTCCTCGGTATTCCGCAGTAGATGATTTATCTAAGTTATGATAACAGCATATAACTATTTATGCTATAAACGACTCATGGATTCTCCGACTGGCAGCTATCCTGACCTGGCTGGTCGCGTCGCGTTGGTCACCGGCGCCTCTCACGGCATCGGGTTCGGCATCGCGCGCGAGCTGGCCCGGCAGGGCGTCTGGATCGTCGTCAACGGCCGCGACACCGCCGCCGTCGCGCAGGTGGTCGAGTCGATCACCGCGTCGGGCGGCACGGCGACCGGGATCGCGGCGTATTGCACTGACACGCAGGCAGTTACCCGGCTGCGCGAACACAGCGAAGCCACATTTGGGTCAGTCGAGATCGTCTGTGCATGCGCCGGGGGCGGCGGTGAACCCGTGCCGCTGTGGGAGCTGTCGCCTGCTGCCTGGGACGAGGTGGTGGCGCAGAACCTGACCACGGCCTTCCTGGTGATGCGCGAGTTCCTGCCCGGCATGATGGAGCGCCGGCGGGGGGCGCTGCTTACGATCGCCTCCACGGCGGGCCGGCTCGCCTCCCCCGCGTCCCCGGCCTACGCCGCAGCCAAAGCCGGACTGCTGATGCTGACCCGCCAGGTCGCGCTACAAACCGCCGGCTCTGGGGTTCGCGCCAACGCTCTGGCCCTCGGGGCGGTCTTCGACGGCAAACCGGTCCCCGATCAGATCCGCGAGCAGGTCGCGCGCTTCCACCCCCTGCAGCGCACCGGCACTTGGGACGACGTCGCCTCCGCGGCAGCGTTCCTACTCAGCGACGCCGCCTCGTGGATCACTGGGGCCACCTTGGACGTCAGCGGCGGACGGGTCATGCTGTGAACCCGAATCACTGCAGCGACCCACGCCACCCGCCGGGGTATCTGTTCACTGGATAAACGATTGAGCCTGGATAGTATTCCGGCCATGCCACCCACCCAGCGACGCACCGGCGGCGTCGCGTTCCTGCTCGCCCAACTCGGCCACCACGCCGCCGAACGGTTCGCCGAACGAATCAGCACCCTCGACGTCACGCCACCGCAAGCCGGGATCCTGCGCGCCCTCGCTACGGAACCCGGCCGCAGCCAGCAAGCCCTCGCCGAACAACTCGGACTGTTCCCCAGCCGGGTCGTGACCTTCATCGACGACCTCGAACAACGCGGCTACCTCGAACGCCGCCGCAACACCAACGACCGACGTCTCTACGCCCTCTACCTCACCGACGCGGGCGAACAACTCATGGGCCGTCTCGCCGAGATCGGCAAAGCCCACGAAGACGACATCACCGCCGGGCTCACGCAGCAGCAAAGGAGCCAGTTCCGCAGCCTTCTCACGACCCTCGCTGAACGTCAGGGGCTCACCCCGGGAGTCCACCCCGGCTACCGCACCCTCGGCCGCGGCGTTAGGCCCTGCCACGAAAGTGACTGATTACGGCATGGCGTGCGGTCATGGGTGAGGCCTCAGCGGTAACGCAGGTGGTGTGCAGCTTCGCCACCGCCGGGGTCGCTTGCGGTATTCGATCACGAGGCGACTGGATTCCGAGCTCGTTCTGCTGAGTACCCTCGGCTGAATGCGGACCTGCGACTTGCTGAGGGCCGGCAATGGGCATTCAGTCGCCTCGCGGGCAGTCGAGTTGATCTTCGAGCTGAGGGCCGGGAATGGGCTGTTCTGGCGGAGATCGCTGCTCTCGCTGATGGACTACTCGCCGGCTGCGGGTGCGGGTGTGCTCTTTTGAGAGCGTGGGCTCAGGGCGGAGCTGACGGCGTGGAGTGTGTTCTCGACGACGCGGTAGTAGGCCCATTTGCCGCGCTGCTCGCGGGTGACCAAGCCGGCGTCGACGAGCAGCTTCATGTGGTGGGACACGGTGGGCTGGGAGAGTGCGACGGGTTCGGTGAGGTCGCAGATGCAGGCTTGCCCGCCTTCGGTCGCGGCGATCAGCGAGAGCAGCCGGACCCGGGTGGGGTCGCCGAGGGCTTTGAAGACGTGGGCGAGTTGCTCGGCCTCCCCGACGCCGATGACGGCGCCGGTGACTTGCGCGCAGCAGAACCCGGTGTCGGTGGTGATGACGGGCAGCGTCACGGTGGCCATGCTTGCAGACTACCACTTCCCATTGACACCTGTCGATATATCAGGCATCGTCGATGTATCGAAGGTTGTCGATACTACTTGGAGTGAGTGATGTCGGATCAGGACGTGCGGGAGCAGGTACGGGCGCGGTATGCGGAGGCAGCGGTTGCGGTGTCGGTGGGGGAGCGCAGTGCGTTGGCGTTGGTGGACGCGGATCAGTGTTGCGCGCCGCGCGTGACGGATGCGAACGCGTCGTGTTGCGGCGGCGGTGGGCAGGTGGACGCCGCGTTCGGGTCGAGTCTGTACGGCGCGGAGGAGCAGGGCGAGCTGCCGGCGGCCGCGGTCGCGGCCAGCCTGGGTTGTGGCAACCCGACGGCGGTGGCTGAGCTGCGCGCCGGGGAGAAGGTTCTGGACTTGGGCTCCGGTGGCGGGATCGACGTGCTGCTCTCGGCCCGGCGGGTCGGGTCGACCGGGTTCGCCTACGGCGTGGACATGACCGACGAGATGCTGGAGTTGGCCCGCGCGAACGCGGCCAAGGCCGGTGCGAGCAACGTGGAGTTTCTCAAGGGCACGATCGAGGACGTTCCCCTGCCCGACGGCGCGGTGGATGTGGTGATCTCCAACTGCGTGATCAACCTGTCCACCGACAAGCCGGCGGTGCTGGCCGAGATGTTCCGCGTGCTGGCCCCGGGTGGGCGCATCGGCGTCTCCGACGTGGTCGCCGAAGACCACCTCACGCCCGAGGACCGGGCGGAGCGAGGCACGTATGTCGGCTGCATCGCCGGGGCGCTGTCTCGGGCCGAATATCTCGACGGGTTGACCGCGGCGGGGTTCGTGAACCCGGAGGTCGTGTTCACCCGCGAGGCCGCATCGGGGATGCACTCGGCGATCGTGCGCGCCGTCAAGCCGGCCGACTGCTGCCCGCCAGACGCGCAGGGCGCGTGTTGCGCGCCGGGCGAGAAGGCGGACTGCTGCGCCAGTGGCCAGCACCCGGCCGGGAGCTGCGGCTGCCAGTAAGGAGACGTGGCAGTGAGCCGGTCCGATGGGTGGTTAGCGTTGGGCCGGCACGTTGAGTTCGTCGAGCAGGCCGAGGACGCGGCGTTCGATCTCGTCGCGGACCGGGCGGATTGCGGCGACGTCTTTGCCGGCCGGGTCCTCGACGTCCCATTCTTCGTAGCGTTTGCTGGGGAACACGGGGCAGGCGTCGCCGCAGCCCATCGTGATCACCACGTCGGCGGCGCGGACCACTTCGTCGGTCCAGGGCTTGGGGTACTCGCCACCAATGTCGATGCCCCGCTCGGTCATCGCGGCGATGGCGGCGGGGTTGACCTCGTCGCCGGGTTCGGAGCCGCCCGACCAGGCGACGGCTTGGTCGCCGGCGTAGTGGGTGAAGAATCCGAGGGCCATCTGGGATCGGCCGGCGTTGTGCACGCACAGGAACAGCACGGTGGGCTTGCCGTCGATGTGCAGGCCCTCGACGCGGGCCAGGGCCTGCAGGCGTTGGCGGGCGAAGCGTTCGGCCAGCAGGGGCAGGAAGTTGGCGATGGTGGCGCGGCCGGCGAACTGGTCGTAGGAGGAGTGCAGGAACCGCTCGATGGTCTCGGTGTTGAAGGTGCCGGCGAAGTCGCCGGACAGGCGGGTGGCGGCGGTCTTGAGGGCGAGCTGCTGGTCGAGGGTGATCTCCGGGTGTGGGCCGGAGTGCGGGTAGGTCGTCATCGACCGTGCTCCTTCCGCTGGGGTGTTACGGGGTGGCCGAGAGG